>Ga0164243_10000167_pt1 | contig 157681 bp, 159 predicted proteins | sample OricompcompostOP_FD_108781 | JGI IMG/M metagenome (GOLD analysis project Ga0164243, IMG submission 108781) | Organic Plus compost microbial communities from Emeryville, California, USA - Original compost - Organic plus compost (OP) | ecosystem: Engineered > Solid waste > Mixed feedstock >...
AGCAGCAGAGGCGGATAGAAGTGGAAGGCCCAGCCGATGTAGTGGTCGAAGGCGCGGCCGTCCCCATCGCTGTACCACCCGTCGCCGCGGTACCAGCGCTCGAGAAGCTCGATGGCGCGCTCGAGAGCGGCTCGGGTCGCCTCGTCTCCGCGTCCGACCGATTCGAGGAAAGCCGCGACGGCCATCGGGAACAGGTACCAGTTGTTGGGCGCAGGCTGATGCACAAGGGTGCCGCGCAGCCATGCCTCCAGGCGATCCTGCGCACCGGCATCGAGCGCATCCCACGTGTGCTCGCGCGCGACGATCAGGCCGAGCGCGATCGACGCCGACTCGACCATCGGCTGCCCCGCCCACCCGACGTGTGAGACACGCTGCCACGACTCATCGCCCGCATCGTCGCGCGGGCCGACCGCGAGACCCTCGACGTAGTCCGCGATGTGCACCGATTCGCCTGTGCCGGCCACCCGGAAGGCGGCGAGCAGAAAGGTGCGCGCGAAGCCCTCGAGCCCATCGGAGCGCACGCCGGCGCGCGCAGGCCCACCCGGCAGATCGTAGTGCGCGCCCCGCGCAGAGCGATACGGGCGTACGCCGTCGAGGAGCGCATCGGCGATGCGAATCCAGTGTTCGCGCGTCAGGCCCGTGGCGTGGCTCGCGTCGTAGTCAAGGTTCTCCAGCGCATCGCCGGTGGCCATTGCTCCCTCTTTCCGGGCACGTCACGGTGCCCCGCCGTCGTTCCTACCAGTTTAGGCAACCGGTTGTCATACGGTGGAGCGCGCGCCGGCGCGAGCGTTATGCGCTCTTGCGACGCTCCCGGAAGACGACGGTCGGGGCTGCGCCCTCGTCGACCGCTGCCCGGGTCACGACGACCTTCGCCACATCGTCGTTCGACGGAATCTCGAACATGACCGGCCCGAGCACATCCTCGAGGATCGCGCGGAGCCCACGGGCACCCGTCTTGCGAGCGACCGCGAGATCGGCGATCGAGCGGAGCGCGTCGTCCTCGAACGAGAGCTCGACGCCGTCGTACTCGAACATGCGCTGGTACTGCTTCACGAGAGCGTTGCGCGGCTCGGTCAGAATGTCGACGAGGGCATCCTGATCGAGCGGATCCACCGCGGCGATCACGGGCAGGCGCCCGATGAACTCCGGGATCAGACCGAACTTATGCAGGTCTTCCGGAAGCACCTCGGCGAACAGTCCCTCATTGTTGCGCTTGGACTGCAGGGGCGCACCGAAACCGACGCCCGCGCGGCCGACACGCGACGAGATGATGTCTTCGAGCCCCGCGAAGGCGCCCGACACGATGAAGAGCACATTCGTCGTGTCGACGTTGATGAACTCCTGGTGCGGGTGCTTTCGGCCACCCTGAGGCGGAACCTGCGCGACGCTGCCTTCGAACAGCTTCAGGAGCGCCTGCTGCACACCTTCGCCCGAGACGTCGCGCGTGATCGACGGGTTCTCGGCCTTGCGTGCGATCTTGTCGATCTCGTCGATGTAGACGATGCCCTGTTCGGCGCGCTGCACATCGAAATCGGCCGCCTGCAGCAGCTTGAGGATGATGTTCTCGACGTCCTCGCCGACGTACCCGGCCTCCGTCAGCGCCGTCGCATCGGCGACCGCGAACGGCACATTGAGGCGCTTCGCGAGGGTCTGCGCCAGATAGGTCTTGCCGGAACCCGTGGGGCCCAGGAGCATGATGTTGCTCTTGGAGATCTCGACCTCTTCGGCCTTCGCATCGGCGAGCTTCAGCTCGCCCTTCGCACGCACGCGCTTGTAGTGGTTGTAGACCGCGACGGCGAGCGAGCGCTTCGCGTCGAGCTGGCCGACAACGTACTCATCGAGGTAGTCGAAGATCTCGCGCGGCTTCGGCAGATCGATCTGCGAGACCTCGCCCTCGGCGGCCTGCTCGGACATGCGCTCTTCGATGATCTCATAGCAGAGCTCGACGCACTCGTCGCAGATGTAGACGCCGGGGCCCGCGATCAACTGCTGCACCTGCTTCTGGCTCTTTCCGCAGAAAGAACACTTGAACAGGTCAGCACTCTCGCCGAGTCGGGCCATGCGATCACTCCTCGTGGTCTGGTCGCTGTCGTGCTTCCAGGCTAGACGGAACCACTGACAAAGGAACGACGGCGCGCCCCGTTCGAAACCGAACGAGGCGCGCCATCTGACATCGCTTAGCGCTGAGCCGAGCGCTTACGGCTCGTCAGCACCTGGTCGACGACGCCGTACTCGACGGCCTCGGCGGCACCGATGATCTTGTCGCGGTCGATGTCCTTATGGACCTCTTCCGCCGTCTTGTTCGTGTGCTTCGCCATGGTCTCCTCGAGCCACGTGCGCATGCGCATGATTTCGGCGGCCTGGATCTCGATGTCGGATGCCTGGCCGTGACCGGACTCGCCGACGGCGGGCTGGTGCATGAGGATGCGGGCATTCGGAAGCGCGAGTCGCTTGCCGGGAGCGCCCGCGGCGAGCAGCACCGACGCGGCCGACGCCGCCTGGCCCAGAACCACCGTCTGAATGTCCGGCGAGATGTACTGCATCGTGTCGTAGATCGCCGTCATCGCCGTGAACGAGCCGCCGGGCGAGTTGATGTACATGATGATGTCGCGGTCCGGGTCCTGGCTCTCGAGGACGAGCAGCTGGGCCATCACATCGTCGGCCGACGCGTCGTCCACCTGAACGCCGAGGAAGATCACGCGATCTTCGAACAGCTTGTTGTAGGGATCCTGGCGCTTGAAACCGTAGGCCGTGCGCTCTTCGAACTGCGGCAGGATGTACCGGCTCGAGGGAACCTGCAGACCCTGGGGCGTGGTCGTGTACGGAGTGTGCATCGTCGGAGCCTTTCTCAGTTCGCCGCGCGGTCGGTACCGCCGCCGCCCGTCACGTCGGACGCGCTGTCGCGGATGTGGTCGACAAAGCCATACTCGAGAGCTTCCTCGGCCGTGAACCAGTGGTCGCGGTCACCATCGGCGTGGATCTGCTCGACCGTCTTGCCGGTCTGCGCGGCCGTGATCTCGGCGAGGCGGTTCTTCATCGAGATGATGAGTTCGGCCTGCGTCTGGATGTCGCTCGCGGTGCCGCCGAAGCCGCCGTGCGGCTGGTGCAGCAGCACGCGGGCGTTGGGCGTGATGTAGCGCTTGCCCTTCGTCCCGCTCGTGAGCAGCAGCTGGCCCATCGACGCGGCCATGCCGATGCCGACCGTGACGATGTCGTTCGGAACGAACTGCATCGTGTCGTAGATGGCCATGCCCGCGGTGATCGAACCGCCGGGCGAGTTGATGTAGAGGTAGATGTCCTTGTTCGGATCCTCAGCGGCGAGAAGCAGGATCTTCGCGCAGATCTCATTCGCGTTCTCGTCACGAACCTCCGAGCCCAGCCAGATGATGCGATCCTTCAGCAGCTGGTCGAAGACGTTCTGTGCCATCAGGGGTTCAGGCATTCTCACTCCATTCGGTGTGGCGTCGATTCGACATTACCGGCGGCGAGGACGCCTCTCGCCCGTGTTCGCCGTGGGCATACCCGCACGCCGCCAGAAACGACGAAGGGGCCGCCGCGCCCTGCGCGAACAGCCCCTTCGGGAAGAAGATTACTTCTCGTCTTCGGCCGATTCCTCAGCCTCCGACTCCTCGTCCTCGTCGACGGCCACGAAGCCGTCGAGGTTCACAGCGTCGCCGTTGGAGTCGACGACCTCGACCTTGCCGAGCACAACGGCGATCGCCTTGTTGCGCGCGACATCACCCATGATCGCCTGAAGCTGGTTGCCCTGCTGCAGCGCCTGGATGAAGTCCTGGGGGCTCATGCCGTACTGGCTCGATGCCTGAATCAGGTACTGGGTGAACTCTTCCTGCGAGACCTGGACCTCGAGGTCCTTCGCGATCCGGTCGAAGAGGAGCTGCGTGCGGAACTGCTTCTCGCTGGCTTCCTTGACCTCGGCGCGGTGGGTGTCGTCCTCGAGACGGTTCTCCTGCTCGAGGTGACGGTGCACCTCGTCCTCGACGAGGGCCTCGGGAACGGCGATGTCGGCGGCTTCGAGGAGCTGCTCGACGAGCTTGTCGCGAGCCTCCGAGCCCTGCGCAAAGGCGCCCTTCTGCTTGACCTGGTCGGTGAGCGACTCGCGCAGCTCAGCGATCGTGTCGAACTCACTCGCCATCTGCGCGAAGTCGTCGTCGGCCTCGGGGAGCTCGCGCTCCTTGACGACCTTGACCGTCACGGTAACCTCGGCGTCCTCGCCGGCGTGCTCGCCGCCGACGAGCTTCGAGGTGAAGGTCGTCTCCTCGCCCGCGGTGAGCGACTCGATGGCCTCGTCTGTACCTTCGAGGAGCTGGCCCGAACCGATCTCGTACGAGACGCCCTCGGCGCGGTCGATCTCCTCGTCGCCGATCTTGGCGACGAGGTCGAGCTCGACGAAGTCGCCCTTGGCAGCAGGACGCTCGACGGGGACGAGGGTGCCGAAGCGGGCGCGCAGGGCGTCGAGCTCCGTGTCGATCGCGGCCTCGTCGACCTCGATCGCGTCGACCGTGATCTTCAGGTCGTCGTATGCCGGGACCTCGAACTCGGGCGCGACGTCGACCTCGATGTCGACCTCGAGGTCGCCCGAGAAGTCCTTCTCGGCAGGCCACGCGGTGATGTCGGCGCTGGGCTGGCCGAGCACCTGCAGCTCGTTGCCCGCAACGGCCTCGCGGAAGAAGCGGTCCAGGCCCTCGTTGACGGCGTGCTCGATGACCGCGCCGCGGCCGACGCGCTGGTCGATGATCGGTGCAGGCACCTTGCCCTTGCGGAAGCCCGGGACCTGAACGTCCTTGGCGATGTGCTCGTAGGCGTGGTCGATGCTCGGCTTCAGTTCCTCGGGCGTGACCGAGATGTGCAGCTTGACCCGAGTCGGGCTGAGCTTCTCGACGGTGGTGTTCACCATGCGGTTCGCTTCTCCTTGTTGCGTCGCCCACGACGAGCTACGCCACGGGCTGAGGTCTAGTTAGGCCGACGTCGGGGCGACAGGATTTGAACCTGCGACCTCCCGCTCCCAAAGCGGGCGCTCTACCAAGCTGAGCTACGCCCCGTGGATTCCACGTATACGGGAACACAAAACGGCCTCGACGAGTCTAACCGAGTTTCCCTGTGCGGTCGGACACGGAAAACCGGGCGTGGCGGCACGGGCATCAACGACGAAACCCCCACGGCAGGGTGGGGGTTTCGTGGCACACAGAGGGGATGACGGGAATCGAACCCGCGTGACCAGTTTGGAAGACTGGGGCTCTACCATTGAGCTACATCCCCGGATGGAACTCTCCCACGATAGCCGAAGTTCCCACGGGGATCCCAAACCCCACACTTCCCGGGCGCGTCACGGAGAGCCTCAGCTCATTTAGGCAAGGCTTGCTTTTGCCTGGTCAACCCGCGAATCAGCCCAGCCTCACCTTGCTTGTGCAGGAAGAAAAGCAGGGCTAGCGTGGTTGTCACCGAGGGAGAACCTCTCCCGGATCCAACGAAGGGGATTCAGATGACCACCACCATCGCAACCACCGCTTCCACCGCCACCGCCGCGTCGAGCACCTCACAGTTCCTCTCCCCCGTCGTGCTCGGACTGCAGGCCCTCACTCTGAACGGCAAGCAGGCGCACTGGCACGTGCGCGGTGCCAACTTCATCGGCGTGCACGAGTTCCTCGACACGCTTGTCGACCACGCCGGCGAATGGGCCGACGAGGCCGCCGAGCGAATCGTCGCCCTGGGCCTGCCGATCGATGCCCGCGCACAGCGCGTCGCCGAGAAGGTTCCGGCGACCGGCGCACCCGCGGGCTTCGCACAGTCGACCGAGGTCATCCGCGGCATCATCGCCGACATCGACGGCGTGATCGCCGACCTCGATGCGGCCATCGAGGGCCTCGACGAGACTGACCTCACCAGCCAGGACACCGCGATCGGCATCAAGGCCGGGCTCGAGAAGGACCGCTGGTTCCTCTTCTCGCACATCGCCGAGTAAGGACAAATAGGAAGAAGGCCCGGAGCACTCGCTCCGGGCCTTCTTCCTATTTCTGGCAGGTAGGACACCAGTAGAGCTTGCGCGCCTGCATCTCCTCCAGCACGATTTCCGTGCCGCACACGCGGCACGGCAGCCCGGCGCGGTGATAGACCCAGTGGCGATCGTCGCGGCTCGCCATGGCCCTGCGCCATGCCTCGCTGTCGAGGCCGTCCATGGTCATCATCTGGCCGGTTGCGACGCCGATCGTCAGCAGTTCGACCCAGTCGCGCCACATGCCGCGCACGAGCTCCTCCGGGATCGCCTTGCCGGGCGTGTGCGGGTCGATCCTCGCACGGAAGAGCATCTCGGCGCGATATACGTTGCCGATGCCGCTCACCACGGCCTGGTCCATGAGGAGCTGACCGATCGCCACGTTGCGGCGCCGCACCGCGGCGACGAAACGTGCCTCGTTCTCGACCGGGTCGCCGACGAGCGGGTCCGGGCCCAGGCGGTCCAGGACCGCCTGCACGCCCTCGGGCGTCTCGACAGCACATGCCGTCGGACCGCGCAGATCAGCGCACGTCTGATCGGTCATGAGACGGGCGCGCACCTGGCCGACGACGGGCGGCGGCCATTCCGTGTCGTCGTCCGAGAGCCCCTTGGTCTGCTCGGACATGCGCACGTGCGCGCGGGTCTTTCGCGGTGCGCCGATCGAGGCGAGCGAGTTCTCACCGGCGTCGTCGTAGATCGGATCCGTGCCACGCTGGTTCGTCTGCCCCATGCGCCCGTTGGCCGACGCGATCGTGGCATCCACGAGGATCTCACCCGCGAAATCCCACGCGCCGTAGAGCCCCAGGTGCACCCGCAGCCAGAGCCCGCCCTCGAACTCGAGGAACATCTGCTTTCCGACCGCCATCGCGCGCGTCATGACGTGACCGTCGATCAGGGCGGCACCATCGGCGAAGCGCCCCTGCGGGCTCGATACCGCGACGGCCTTCCCGACGAAGTTGCGATCGAACTGCCGCGCGATGCGGTGTACGGAGTGTCCCTCGGGCATTACGAGCGAACGCGCGGAGCCGGCGTGTCGACGAGCGTGCCCTCGGTCTCGTAGGCGCCCACCTGAGCGATGCGGCGAGCATGGCGCTCGTCGCCCGAGAAGGGCTCCGCGATGAACGCATCGACGAACGAGAAGACCTCGTCGACGCTGTGCTGTCGCGCACCGATCGAGATGACGTTCGCGTCGTTGTGCTGGCGCGCGAGCTCGGCCGTCGACAGGTTCCACACGAGCGCGGCGCGGACGCCCTCGACCTTGTTCGCGGCGATCTGCTCGCCGTTTCCGGATCCGCCGAAGACGACGCCAAGAGCTTCGACGCCCGCGCGCTGATCGGCGACGACCGCCTGGGCCGCGCGGATGCAGAACGCCGGGTAGTCGTCGAGAGCCTCGTAGGCGACCGGGCCATGGTCGACGACCTCGTGGCCGGCGTCGATCAGGTGCTGCTGCAGCTCGGCTGAGAACTCGAAGCCGGCGTGGTCCGTGGCGATGTGAATGCGCATGACTATGAGCTTACGGGGCGAGGCCCGCGGCGGCCGGACGGAACCCCAGTCGCTCGTTCTCGTCGCTGCCCGGGCGCGACACGTCGTACCAGGGACCGAGCGGCGTCACGTGCGGGCGTTCGGCCGCGGGAGTGCCGTTCAGGCGCTCCTCGATCAGGTCGACCAGGCCCGCGACGAACGCGGGGTGGGATCCGGGAGTACGGGTGCGAGCGAACGCCAAGCCGGCGTCGGCGGCCGACTGCTTCGCCTCGTTGTCGAGATCCCAGAGCACCTCCATGTGGTCGCTCACAAAACCGAGCGGCACGACGGCGACCGCGGTGATCCCCTCGGCGGGCAGCTCCGCGATCACATCGTTGATGTCGGGTTCGAGCCACGGCTGCGAGGGCGGGCCCGAGCGCGACTGGAACACGAGCGACCAGTCGGTGTCGCTCGCGGCGGCGAACTCGTCGCGCAGACGCGTCATGAGGTAGTCGGCGACGGCCCTGTGCTGCGCGACGTATGCGCCGCCCTCGCCGAAGCCGCCATCGCGGGGGCCCGACCTTCCTGCATCCGACATCGGCACCGAATGGGTCGAGAAGAGGATCCGGATCTCGCGCGCCGGGCGGCCTTCGGAGAGCCAGGCGGCGATCGCGTCGCGGATGCCCTCGTAGAACGGCTCGACGAAACCCGGGTGGTCGAAGAAGAGGCGGATCTTGTCGATCGTCATCGGGTCTTCGCCCTCGCCGAGGCCGGTGCCGTCCTCGGATCCGAGGACGCGGGCGAAGTCCTCGCGGTACTGTCGATCGCTCGAGTACGAGCTGTACGCGCTCGTCGCGAGAGCGAGCACGGTGCGGTGTCCGTCGGCATAGGCGCGAGTGACCGCGTCATCCATCAGGGGGTGCCAGTTGCGGTTGCCCCAGTAGACGGGCAGGCCGAGGCCACGACGAGCGATCTCGGCCTCGAGCGCGGCGAGCAGCTCGCGGTTCTGGTCGTTGATCGGGCTCACGCCGCCGAACGCGCGATAGTGGGTCGACACCAGCTCGAGGCGCTCGTCGGGGATGCCGCGGCCGCGCGTGACGTTGCGCAGGAACGGGATGACGTCGTCCTGCCCCTCGGGCCCGCCGAAACTCGCCAACAAGATCGCGTCATACGCCGTGGGCGTCTCGACAAACGGTTCACCCGACCGGGCTGCGGCAGAAGCAAAAGGAACGTCAGCGGTAGTCACGCCAGCCATCTTCGCACCTCTGTAGAAAAGTTCGCTGAGGGCGCACGAAACGCGGCGACACGGCGAAGTCACACTCGGGACACGTAGGCTGAAGGGGTTGCCCGCGGCGCTACACGTGCGCGAGCGAATCCCCCCGACAACCTCATGGGAGCAATCGAAGTGCCTGGAGAGAACCTCACCCGCGCCGAGGCGGAGGCCCGCCGCGCCATCGTCGACACCCACAGCTACGAAGTCTCGCTCGACCTCACGAAGGGCGAGGAGGTGTTCGGATCGCGCAGCGTGGTGCGGTTCGACGCGACGCCCGGCTCGTCGACGTTCATCGATCTGATCGCGCGCGACGTGCGCGAGGTCACGCTCAACGGCCGCGAGCTGTCTCCGTCCGATGTCTTCGCCGACTCGCGGATCGCACTCGACGACCTCGCCGAGCACAACGAGCTCGTCATCGACGCCGACTGCGAGTACACGAACACCGGTGAGGGCCTGCACCGCTTCGTCGACCCCGTCGACGGCGAGGTGTACCTCTACACCCAGTTCGAGGTGCCGGACTCGCGTCGCGTGTTCGCCGTGTTCGAGCAGCCGGACCTCAAGGCCACGTTCCAGTTCACCGTCACGGCGCCGAAGGTCTGGAAGGTCGTCTCGAACCAGCCGACGCCCGAGCCGATCCCGCATGAGGACGGCGTCGCGGCGACCTGGGGCTTCGAACCGACGCCGCGCATCTCGTCATACATCACGGCGCTCGTCGCCGGCCCCTACGAAGAGGTCCGCGACGAGCTCGTGAACAGCGAGGGCCGCACGATTCCGCTCGGTGTGTTCGCGCGCAAGAGCCTGTGGCCCTATATGGACGCGGACTACGTCTTCGAGAAGACCAAGGAGGGCTTCGCCTACTACGAACAGAAGTTCGGCGTGCCCTATCCGTTCGCAAAGTACGACCAGCTCTTCGTGCCGGAGTTCAACGCCGGCGCGATGGAGAACGCGGGCTGCGTGACGTTCACCGAGACTTATGTCTTCCGTGGCAAGGTCACCGACGCCGTCAAGGAGCGGCGCGTCGTCACGATCCTGCACGAGCTCGCGCACATGTGGTTCGGCGACCTCGTCACCATGAAGTGGTGGAACGACCTGTGGCTCAACGAGTCGTTCGCCGAGTGGGCCTCGACGATCGCGACCGCCGAGGCCACCGAGTGGGAGGGCGCCTGGACGACCTTCAACGCGATGGAGAAGACCTGGGCCTACCGCCAGGATCAGTTGCCCTCGACCCACCCCGTTGTGGCGAGCATCAACGATCTTGAGGACGTGCAGGTCAATTTCGACGGCATCACGTACGCCAAGGGCGGTTCGCTGCTCAAGCAGCTCGCGGCGTACGTCGGCATAGATGAGTTCTTCGCCGGCGTCGGTGCGTACTTCCGCAAGCACGCCTATCAGAACACGACCCTCGGCGACCTCCTCGTCGAGCTCGAGGCGACGAGCGGCCGCGATCTGAAGGCGTGGAGCGCGAAGTGGCTCGAGACCGCCGGAGTGAACACGCTCTCCCCCGTCATCGACACCGATGTCGACGGCAAGGTGACTCGCTTCGCCGTCCTGCAGACGGCGCCCGCCGATTACCCCACGATCCGCCCGCACCGCATGGGCATCGGCTTCTACGACCTCCAGGGCGGCGCCCTCGTGCGCACGCACGCCGTCGAGGTCGACATCGACGGCGACATCACCGAAATTCCCGAGCTCGTCGGCGTTCAGCGCCCCGCGCTCGTCTTGCTGAACGACGGCGACCTCGCCTACGCGAAGATCCGTCTCGACGCTCAGAGCCTGGAGACGGCGATCTCGCATGTCGCCGCGATCGAGGACCCGCTCGCACGCTCGCTCGTCTGGGGTGCGGCCTGGGACATGACGCGCGACGGCGAGATGGCTGCCCGCGACTACATCCAGCTCGTGCTCGCGGGCCTCGGCACCGAAACCGAGTCGACGACGATTCGCACGACGCTCGCGCAGGTGCGCACCGCCGCGAACATGTACACGGATCCGGAGAACCGCGACTTCGCTCGCACACAGGTCGCGGATGGTCTCTGGAACCTGCTGACCGGATCCGCGGCGGGCAGCGACATGCAGCTGCAGCTCGCGACAGCCTTCGCGCAGGCGGCATCGCGCGACCCGCACTGGGAGCGCGTCGCCGCGCTGCGCAGCGGCGAGATCGTGCTCGAGGGTCTCGACATCGACGCCGACCTGTCCTGGCAGCTTCTCGTCTCGCTCGCCGCGGGCGGCAAGGCCACGCGCGATGACATCGCCGGGGCGCTCGACGCCGACAACACCTCGAAGGGTGCCGAGATGGCGGCCCAGGCCCGGGCCGCCCTACCGGGCGTCGAGAGCAAGCTCGTGGAGTGGTCGGCGCTCGTCGACAGCAACACCGTGCCGAACACGGTGCTCCGATCCGCCGCCGCGGGAATCGTTCACCCCGCGACGCGCGGCGACCTGACAGAGTTCGTCGACCGATACTTCGACATGCTCGTGCGCGTGTGGAACGAGCGCACCTTCCAGATCGCCTCCTACCTCGTCGAGCTGCTCTACCCGACGCCGCTCGCGAGCGTCGAACTGCGTGATGCCACTCGTCAGTGGCTCGCCGACAACGCGGAGGCCCCCGCGGCGCTGCGCCGTATCGTCGCCGAGAACCTCGCCGACGTCGAGCGCGCCCTGACGGCCCAGGCCCGCGACGCCGAGGAAGACTGACGTGAGGAACGCGGACGGCACGCCCACCTTCTATGAGGAGGTGGGCGGCCGGCCGACGTTCCGGCGGCTCGTCGACGTGTTCTACCGCGAGGTGGCACGCGACGAGGTGCTGAAACCCATGTACCCCGAGGAGGACCTCGGGCCGGCGGCGGAGCGCCTCCTGCTCTTCCTGGAGCAGTACTGGGGCGGGCCGACGACCTACGGCGAGACCCGCGGACATCCGCGCCTGCGCATGCGGCACATGCCCTACAAGGTGAACCCGGATGCGCGCGATCGCTGGCTGGCGTGCATGCGCACGGCGGTCGATGAGCTCAACCTCTCGCCCATGCACCGCGACGTGTTGTGGGACTATCTCGACCGGGCAGCGCATTCGCTCGTGAACACGTTCGAGGCGTGAAGGTCCCCTCCTGACCGGGCGGTTTCTTGGCGAAGCCGCCCGGTTTCAGGTCTGTTCCCGACGCTCGACGGAGCCTCAGCGTTGGCGCGGGCACCCCGGGTGAGCGCGCCCGCGCAGTAGGCGCGTCACACTGCGGGACGCCCCCGAGCGAGACCTCATCGCTCCCGTCGCGCACACGAGCGACGAAGTCACGAAGCGCGCGAACTCACGCCGCGGTGCCCGTCGCGCGCACCGCCGTCAACCCGCTCACCGCGGGCCCGCGCGAGAGGACGTGGCCGCGGCGGAGCGAGACCCGGGTCCATCGTCCGGCGGTGAAGACCTGCGCACGCTCCCCACCCGAGATGAACCCGAACGTGAACGCCGCGAAGGCGACGCCGAGCGGCAGGCCCTGCAGGTCTTCGTCGGGCTGCCCCCACACGGATCCGCGGACCGCGCGCACCGCATCCTCGCCCGGGTTGTCCGGCACCTGGTGCGCCACCGCGGCGATGCCCCACTGGGCCCGGTTGGCGAGCGTGGAGGCATCGATCTCGCCCGTGTGCGCCCAGCCGCCGCGGGGCGGCGCGATGCCTGCCCACGCCGGCGAGATCGCCTCGTCCGGCAGCACGAGGCTCCCCGGATCCGCGTCCTGCTCGAGCGACGAGACGACGAAGTCGCATTCGAGCTCCGGATCCGCATGCAGCATGCGCATCGCGAGCACGGTCGGCGTGCGGTCGAGCAGCCCCTTCGGCGAGAGCGCGGCCGCCGTCATGACCAGGGTTCCGCCGGCCGCCTGAAGCCGCACACCGTCTTCACCTGCGCGCGCCGCACGTCCGGCGAAGGTCAACACATCCCGCGCGGATTCGGGATCCGCCATCACCAGTCGCTCACTCATCATTCCTAGACTAGGCACGTGACCCTCGAGATCGATCTGAAGAAGCCCGTCGAGATGATGCTGAAGGTGCTGCGCCTGGAGGATACCGGCGCGCGCACGAGCGAGGACATCTTCGTCGGCGGCTCGCACCCGATCCCGACCGGGCGCGTCTACGGCGGCCAGGTCGTGTCGCAGTGCGTTGTCGCGTCGACGGCGACCGTCGCCGAAGGCCACCACCCGCACTCGATGCACGGTTATTTCCTGCGCCCCGGCGATCTCGACCTGCCGATCACGTTCGCGGTCGACCGGATCCACGACGGCCGCTCGTTCTCGCGCCGCCGGGTGCAGGCGTACCAGAACGGCACGCCGATCTTCAGCGGCATCATCTCGTTCCAGACCGACGACTCCGGCCTCGATCACCAGACGCCCATGCCCGCCGTGCCCGGCCCCGACAGCGTCGACCCCAGCGACGACATGGCCGGCTCGTTCTTTCTGCTTCGATCGAACCCGATCGAGGCGCGCCGCGTGCCGCTGCCGACCGATGGATCCGGCACGCAGGCGACCTGGATGCGCGTGCGCGAGCCCCTCGCCGACGACCCCGCGCTCCATCGCGCCGTGCTGTCGTACATGAGCGACTTCTCGATTCAGGAGCCGTCGCTCCGCGCGAACAAGGTCACCTGGCAGGTACCCGGCATCAAGTCCGCCAGCCTCGATCACGCGATCTGGTGGCACCGTTTCGCACGCGTCGACGAATGGCTGCTCTACGTCGCCGAATCGGCGTCGACGCAGGGTGGACGCGGCATGAACTCCGGCCGCTTCTACACCCAGGACGGCACGCTCGTCGCCAGCACCGCGCAGGAGATCATGTTGCGCGTGCCGGGGGTGTGATCCGCCTAGGCGACGAGCGAGGCGCGCAGGTCGGCCTCGAGAGCGACCCACGCCAGCATCGCGCACTTGATGCGCATGACGTACTTGGCGGTGTTCTGGAACGCCGCCGCGTCGCCGAGCTCTTCCGTCGGCGCGACCGAACCGCGCGATCGCATCATCTCGCGGAACTCATCGATGCGGCGCAGGGCGTCCTCTCGCGTCGCGCCCGCGAGCAGCTCGCTCATGATCGACGCGGAGGACATCGAAATGCTGCAGCCGTCGCCCTCCCAGGCGAGACCCGCGATCTTGCCGTCCTCGACCGTGATGCCGAGCGTGATCTCGTCTCCGCACGAGGGGTTCAGCTCGTGATGCGTGAAGGGGTGCACGGACGGGTCGCCCTTGCCCTCGGGGGTCTTCGCGTGATCCAGGATCAGTTCCTGGTACATCTGCTCAAGCGCGCTGCTCATCGATCCGCTCCAAAAAATCCGCGTACTTCCGCCAGTGCGGCGCCGAAGGCCGCGACGTCGTCCAGCGTCGAGTAGACGCCCGCGCTCGCGCGCGTCGACGACGCCGTTCCCAGCGCCCGGTGCAGGGGCTGCGCACAGTGATGTCCCGTGCGCACCGTGATCCCACGATCGTCGAGGAACTGCCCCACGTCGTGCGCGTGCACGCCGTCGACGATAAAACTCGCCAGAGCCGCCCTGTATTCCCCCGCGGCCGGACCGATCAGCCGCACGCCCGGCGTGCGCTCCACGACCTCCACGAGCGCCTGCGCGACCTCGTGCTCGTGCTCGGCGACGGCGTCCATGCCGAGCGACGCGAGATAGTCTACGGCGGCACCGAAACCGACCGCCTGGCTCACCGCCTGCGTGCCGGCCTCGAATCGGTTCGGTGCGGGCAGGAATTCGGCAGCCTCCATCGACACGACCGTGATCATGGATCCGCCGGTGCGGGCCGGCGGGAACGCGTCCAGCAGGTCCTCGCGCCCGTAGAGTGCGCCGATGCCCGTGGGACCGAGCATCTTGTGCGCCGAGAACGCCGCGAAGTCGACGCCCAGCGCATGCAGATCGAGCGGGATGTGCGGTGCCGATTGGCACGCGTCGAGGACCGTGAACGCACCGACCCGGCGCGCGATCTCGACGATGTCGGCCACCGGCGCGATCTGCCCCGTCACGTTCGACACGTGCGCGAACGCGATGAGCCGCGTCCTGTCGCCCACGATCTCGCTGATCCCGTCGAGGCTCCAGATCCCGCGCTCGTCGACGCTCACCCACCGCAGCACGGCGCCCGTCTTCGCTGCCAGCCGCTGCCACGGGATGAGGTTGGCGTGGTGCTCGGCTTCGGTGATGACGATCTCGTCGCCGGGATGCAGGGCGAAGCGCTCGTCACCGAGGCCCACCGAAGCGTCGGCCATGCCGAGCGCGATCATGTTCAGCGCGTCGGTCGCATTCTGCGTCCAGACGATTTCGCGCTCCCCCGCGCCGACGAAAGCCGCGACGTGCTCGCGCGCGCGCTCGAAGGCCCACGTCGCCTCACCCGTCGCCATCGAGGATCCGCGGTGCACCGCGGCGTAGTCGCGTCGCACGAAGTCCGCCTCGGCGTCGATGACCCGCGCGGGGCGCTGGCTCGTGGCTCCCGTATCGAGGTAGACGGCGGACGGGTGCGCCTCGAAGAACGGAAAGTCCGCACGGACGGCGGCGCCGAGGGCTAGTGGCATGGAGAACTCCATCACGAATCGCGGGGTGAGTATCTCTATCTTCTCGCACCGAGATGACAGCGGCGCGAGAGCCCCCACAGTTCACCACCGACGTACTGGATTTCGCCTTCTCAACAGATGTGCGTACGCTGGGTCTGTCAGATTGTCGACACGCAGAACGTCAATCTGTACCACCCGCGGTGTTCGCGTACGACACGGCCGCCGGCAGTGAAGAAGGAATTCATCTACTGAGGGCTGAGCGCGCGTACTGCGTCATGCGGCGCGCCGGCAGCAAATTACACGTGAGTGATACTGATACCGAGGTGCTCGTTCGCGCTGAGGGCCTGTTCAAGGTCTTCGGGCGACGCACCCACGACGCAGTCGAGAAACTCCGCCGGGGCACACCGCGCGACGAGATCGACGGGGTGACCGCCGCCGTCATCGACGCCTCCTTCGAGGTCCATCGAGGCGAGATCTTCGTCGTCATGGGCCTGTCCGGATCCGGAAAGTCGACCCTGATCCGCATGATCAACGGGCTGCACGACGCGACCGCCGGGTCGCTGACGATCCTCGGCGACGACATCACGAAGATCTCCGACAAGAAACTCCGGGAGATCCGGCGCGACCGCATCTCGATGGTGTTCCAGCACTTCGCGCTCCTGCCGCACCGCACGGTCGTCGACAACGTCGCCTACCCGCTGGAGCTACAGGGCGTGGCTCAGTCCGAGCGTGTCGCGAAGGCGAACGAGATCCTCGAGCTCGTCGGTCTGGGCGGCTGGGGAGAAAAGCTCCCCCATCAGCTGTCGGGCGGCATGCAGCAGCGCGTCGGCATCGCGCGCGCCCTGGCGTCCGACACCGACATCCTGCTGATGGACGAAGCGTTCAGCGCGCTGGATCCGCTGATCCGCCGCGAGATGCAGGAACAGCTCGTCGAGCTGCAGCAGAAGTTGCACAAGACGATCATCTTCATCACGCACGACCTCAACGAGGCGATGTTCCTCGGCGACCGGATCGCCGTGATGCGCGATGGTCGCATCGTGCAGATCGGCACACCGGAGGACATCCTCACGGATCCCGCCAACGACTACGTCGAGCAGTTCGTGCAGGACGTCGACCGAGCCCGCGTGCTCACAGCCGCGAACGTCATGGAGAAGCCGCTCACCGTCGTTCCGGCTACCGCCGGGCCGCGAACGGCTCTGAAGACAATGCGCGACGCGTACTCGAGCGCCGCCTACGTGGTCGACCGCAATCGCAAGCTGCTCGGCACGATCGATGATCGCGATGCGATCAAGCTCGTCCGCAAAGGCGAGCGGTCGATCAGCGGCGTCGTGAAGAACGATGCAACGACCGTCGGGGTCAACGATGTGCTCGTGGATCTCTTCATCCCATCGGTCGAGTCCAAGCTCGCCATCGCCGTGACAGACGATGATGAGCGACTGGTCGGCGTCATTCCGCGCGTCACGCTGCTTGCCGCGCTCGGCCCCGGCCCGAACGCGACGGAGGAGATCACCCTGCCGGTTCAGCCCGTACCGACGACCGTGATTGATCAGGTCCTTGACGCGAGCGAGGACGGTCAGCCGCTCATCGCGCCCGCCACGGGATATGAGGAGGTCCACTGATGCTCGAGAACTTCCGCCTCCCCGTCGGCGACTGGGCCGAGTCGATCCTCGATTGGATCAACGACACCTTCGAGTGGCTGCTCGACTTCATCTCGTTCGTCGTCGGCTTCCTCGTCGAAGAGCTCGCTAACGGCCTCGCCGCCGTGCCCGCGATCGCAATGGTCGTCGTGCTCGCCGCGATCGCATGGTTCTTCCGATCGTGGCAGCTGGCCGTCGGCACGGTTGTGACGATGACGATCATCGTCGGAATGGATCTGTGGGAAGAGGCGATGTACACCCTGGCGATGGTGCTCATCGCGACCCTCATCGCCATCATCATCGCTGTGCCGGTGGGTATCGGCGCGGCCCGCAACGCAACCATGAGCGCTATCGTCAAGCCGATCCTCGACTTCATGCAGACGATGCCGGCCTTCATCTACCTGCTCATCGCGGTGCTCTTCTTCCACATCGGCTTCGTGCCCGGTGTCTTCGCGACGATCTTCTTCGCCATCGCGCCAGGAGTACGCATGACGGAGCTCGGCATTCGCGGCGTCGACTCGGAGACCGTCGAGGCGAGCCAGGCCTTCGGCGCGACGCCCGGCCAGATCCTCCGCGGCGTGCAGCTGCCGCTCGCGATGCCTAGCATCATGGCCGGCGTCAACCAGGTCATCATGCTGTCACTATCGATGGCCGTTGTCGCCGGCATGGCCGGTGCGAACGGGCTCGGCAAGGAAGTCATCTCCGCTATCTCGACCATCGACATTCCCTCGGGCGTGGAAGCCGGCCTCGGCATCGTCTTCCTCGCCGTCTTCCTCGATCGCGTGACGGCGGCCCTGGGCAACCCCGCCGATTTCAAGGGATCCATCCTGGGCGCTATCCAGCGTCGTCGTCGTCGCGCGCGCGATGCGCGCGCCGACGACGAGGCCGCTCGCATCGAGTCCGAGAAGGAGCAGGCGGTGAAGATGCGTCAGCCGATGGCCCCGCTCTGATCCTTGTTCCCCTCACCCCCGCCCACCTGCACGGGCACAGCATCGAGTCGCCTCCGGGCGAAACCCGAAAGGAACCCATCATCATGATGAAGAAGCACAAGCTCACCGGCGCGATCGGCGTCGGCGCGATCGCCGTCCTCGCTCTCGCCGGCTGCGCCAGCGACTCCGACACGGATGGCGGCGACGCCGGATCCGGCAGCGGCCTCCCGGGCGACGGCAAGACGGTGACGCTCGGTTACATTCCGTCGTGGACCGACGGCTTGTCGGTCTCGTACCTCCTGAAGGATCAGCTCGAGAAGCTCGGCTATGAGGTCGACATGGAGGAGATCACGGAGGCAGGTGTCCTCTTCACGGGCGTCGCGAATGGCGACATCGACATCTTCCCGTCGGCGTGGCCCGAGGTCACGCACAAGTCGTACATGGAGAAGTACGGTGACGACCTCGAACAGCTCGGCACCTACTACGACGGTGCCGTCCTGACCATCGCTGTCCCCGAGTACATGGACGACATCAACTCGATCGAGGATCTCGAAGGCCAAGCGGATCGCTTCGATGGCAAGATCATCGGCATCGAGCCGAGCGCGGGCCTCACGGAGGCGGCCGAAGCCATGATTCCCGAGTACGGCCTCGACGACGAGTACGAGCTGCAGACGTCGTCGACGGCCGCGATGCTCACCACCCTCGGCGACGCCGTCGACAAGGAGGAGGACATCGTCGTCACACTGTGGCGTCCCTTCTGGGCGAACGACGCCTACCCGGTGAAGGACCTCGAGGATCCCAAGGGCGCCATGGGCACGCCCGAGGGTCTCGGCGCCGTCGCCACCGCCGGCTGGGCCGACGAGAACCCCGAGGCCGCCGAGCTCATCAAGGGCTTCGTGCTCGACGACGAAGAGTACGGCTCGCTCGAGGACACCGTCGTCAACAAGTACGAGGACGACAAGGACAAGACCGAGGCGATCGAGGAGTGGATCGCCGCGAACCCGGAGGCGTTCGACACGGAACTCGCCGAGTAACCCGACCTTCACGTCGCGAGGGGCGCCGCACCGCGTGTGCGGCGCCCCTCGTCGCGTCCTCGGTCCGATGGACAACGTGCACGGCCGGCGGGCCGCTTCCGACATACAGCAGATGAAGATCGTCGACTGAGCGCCGAGACGCAGGAGAGCCCCGAGAATCAGTGAAGGATCCTCGGGGCTCTCCTGCTGCTGGAGCATCACCCTCGCGTTCTCGAGACCTGCCTCAATCGCGCGTTCTCGGGACATTGCCCTCTGGCGCGTTCAATCGGTCTGGGGAAGCGAGCAAGCTCGCCCGCCTCTCGCCTCAGTCGCGCGTCAGCTTGCGGTGCGTCGTCCGGTGCGGGCGCGCCGCGTCCGCGCCGAGGCGCTCGATCTTGTTCGCCTCATACGCCTCGAAGTTACCCTCGAACCAGTACCAGTTGGCGGGGTTCTCCTCCGTGCCCTCGTACGCGAGGATGTGCGTGGCGATGCGGTCGAGGAACCAGCGGTCGTGGGTGACGACCACGGCGCAACCGGGGAACTCGAGAAGAGCGTTCTCAAGCGACTGGAGCGTCTCGACGTCCAGGTCGTTGGTCGGCTCGTCGAGCAGCAGCACGTTGCCGCCCTGCTTCAGCGTCAGCGCGAGGTTCAGACGGTTGCGCTCGCCACCGGAGAGCACACCGGCCTTCTTCTGCTGGTCCGGCCCCTTGAAGCCGAACTTCGACACATAGGCACGCGAAGGCACCTCGGTCTTGCCGACCATCATGATGTCGAGCCCGTCCGAGACGACCTCCCAGAGAGTCTTATCCGGGTCGATCGCGCTGCGGGTCTGGTCCACGTAACTCAGCTTGACCGTCTCACCGATCTTCAGCTCGCCGCCGTCGAGGGGCTCGAGTCCGACGATCGTCTTGAACAGCGTGGTCTTACCGACACCGTTGGGGCCGATGACGCCGACGATGCCGTTCGGCGGCAGCGAGAAGCTGAGGCCGTCGATGAGCGTGCGGTCGTCGAAGCCCTTCGAGATGTTCTTGGCCTCAATGACGACCGAGCCCAGGCGGGGGCCCGCCGGGATCTGAATCTCTTCGAAGTCGAGCTTCCGCGTGCGTTCCGCCTCGGCCGCCATCTCCTCATAGCGCGCCAGACGAGCCTTCGACTTGGCCTGGCGGCCCTTGGTGTTCGAGCGAACCCACTCGAGCTCTTCCTTCAGGCGCTTCGCGAGCTTCGCGTCCTTCTTGCCCTGGACGTCGAGACGCTCGGCCTTCTTCTCGAGGTACGTCGAGTAGTTGCCCTCATAGGGGTAGAGACGACCGCGGTCGACCTCCGCGATCCACTCGGCGACGTGGTCGAGGAAGTACCGGTCGTGGGTGATCGCGATCACCGCGCCGTGGTACGACTTCAGGTGCTGCTCGAGCCAGAGCACGCTCTCGGCGTCGAGGTGGTTCGTGGGCTCGTCGAGGAGCAGCAGGTCGGGCTTCTCGAGGAGCAGCTTGCAGAGCGCGACGCGGCGCTTCTCGCCACCGGAGAGGTGCTCGATGCGGGCGTCGCCGGGCGGCGTGCGCAGAGCGTCCATCGCCTGCTCGAGCTGCGCGTCGAGGTCCCACGCGTCGGCCGCATCGATCGCTTCCTGCAGCGTGCCCATCTCGGCGAGCAGGGCGTCGAAGTCAGCGTCGGGCTCGGCCATGAGGCCGGAGATCTCATTGAAGCGGTCGACCTTGCCCTTGATCTCGGCAACGCCGTCCTGCACGTTCTCCAGCACGGTCTTCGACTCGTCGAGTTCGGGCTCCTGCATGAGGATGCCGACCGAGAAGCCGGGGGTCAGCGAGGCGTCGCCGTTGGACGGGGTGTCGAGGCCCGCCATGATCTTGAGGATCGTCGACTTACCGGCGCCGTTCGGGCCGACCATACCGATCTTCGCGCCGGGGAAGAACGACATCGTCACGTCGTCAAGAATCAGCTTGTCGCCCACGGTTTTGCGGGCGCGCACCATCTGGTAAATGTACTCAGCCATATTGCCCTCCAGTCTAGCCGGAGCCGCCTGTCGGAAGCCACGTACGACGGGCACGGATCCGCGGGTCGGGGTGCGCGGATCCGTGCCCGCCGCGATCAGAACGGGGCCGGCGCGGCCTCCGGCTCGCGCACCTCCCCCGTCGCTTCATCCGTTTCGCGCTCGGCGCCGTCGGGATCAGCGTCTTCGGGCGGCGGCGACATCCATGCATCCTCCTCCGGCGCGGGGGCCTCGTCGTCGCTGCGGTGCGTCGTCGAGGTCTTGATGATCTGCTGCACCTTCGCCCACTGCAGGTCGATTCCGACCGTCTCGGCCCTCACCGTCACGTTGATGCCGCTCCGCTCATCGCGTGCCCACTTGCGCACCGCGAGCGTGCCCGTCACGATGACGCGCGTACCCTTGCTCACGGATTTGATGATGTTGTCGGCGAGCATGCCGTTGGCCGTCACGTCGTACCAGCTCGACTCCGTGTCGCGCCACGCCCCGGACTGCGGATCCCGGAACCGTCGCGTGCATCCCACCCGGAAGCGCGTGAAGGCACGCCCGTCGTCGCCCTTGTCGACCACCGGTTCAATGCCCACATTGCCGATGATCGTGATCTGCTCGTTCATGAGCGCTCCTCTCATTTCGCAGACCGCGAGTCGGCCCGCGTATCGAACTCAGCACGTTCATGCGCTCCCCTGCACGCGCCGAGAGCGGAATGTGGATGGATTCGCGAGGAAAGACGCCTGTGGACGCGCTGAATCGCCCGAGGAGACCGCCGCTCGCAGGGGCATACAGCCGAACCCGCTAATCTGGAATGGCCACCCCTAGTAGCTCAGAGGAAGAGCGCCGGACTTCTAATCCGCTGGTCGCAGGTTCGAATCCTGTCTGGGGGACGACATTCATCGAGAAGAGAGAAGAGCGTCGACCGTGGGCTCAGCTGAGAACGACCGCCTCGTCTGGATCGACTGCGAGATGACGGGGCTCGACCCCGCGATCGACGAACTCGTCGAGATCGCCGTCGTCGTGACCGACTTCAACCTCGAGATCCTCGACCCCGGCCTCCAGCTCGTCATCAAGGCGAGCGATGCCGCGATGGCGAACATGGACGAGTTCGTGCAGAACATGCACGCGACGAGCGGCCTCGACAAGGAGATCCCGCGCGGTCTCCCCCTCGCCGAAGCCGAGGCTCGCGTCCTGGAGTACGTGCGGCGCTTCGTGCCGCTCGAGCGCAAGGCTCCCCTGGCCGGAAACACCATCGGAACCGACCGCATGTTCCTCGCCAAGTACATGCCCGCCCTCGACGCCTACCTGCACTATCGAAACGTCGATGTGTCGAGCATCAAGGAACTCAGCCGACGCTGGCTGCCGCGCGTCTATTTCAACGCGCCCGAGAAGCACGGCGGCCACCGCGCGCTCGCGGATATTTTGGAATCGATCCGCGAGCTGCAGTACTACCGACTCGCCGCATTTTCCGCGGATCCGGGCCCCAGCTCGGAAGAAGCGAAGGCGATTTCTGAGAAAGTGGTGAGCGAGTTCACTCAGTCGATATGACAAACTGAATGAGTTGTCCCGGCAGCCCGGGAAGACATGGTGGCTGTAGCTCAGCTGGTAGAGCACCGCGTTGTGGTCGCGGGGGTCGCGGGTTCAAGCCCCGTCAGCCACCCCAGATATGCGAGGTGTGAACTTTCGACTGTTGAACCAGTCGAGGTTCGCACCTCGCTCTCATTTCGGGCGTCCTCCGCCCAGGCCAGAGCGTTGGTCTGCAGCTCCCGGTCGGTGAGCGCATCGAACGGTGTCGCGTACCCGACCTTCACGTCGTTGTCCTCGTCGATGTAGATCGCCTTGAAGAACGCCTGGTTGCACAGGCGCCGGTTCGCGTCATCGCATCGGACGTAGACCTCGGCGGCGTGTTCGAGCAGGTCAAGCGAGTCGTCCAGGTTTGCCCCAGCGTCGGCGTACTCCCCGCGATGGGCGATGATCCGGTGCTCGATCGTCTCCAACGCGGCACTGATCCGGTCCTGCTCCTTCTTCAACAGGTCCAGCGGCACCGCGCCGGCATAGTGCGCCTGGAGAACACGCAACTACTCCTCTTCCAATCGGGTGCGTTCGGTCGCCATCGCGGCCAACGCGTCCCTCTCCGAAACCATCAATTCGTCGAAGGCCGCGTGCAGTTTCGCCCCGACGGCTTGCCGGGTCTGCTTGGTGATCTGCACGGTCTCGTAGTGCCGCTCGATCAACCGCTCGACCTCCTCGATGAGCATCGCCTGCCGTGTGCAGTCGCCGCGCCCGGAGTGCCGTGCTCCGCACACGAAGTACGGGTAGATGTTACCGCGCGCGTTCTTCGCGTTGCAGACCAGCAGCCGTGCCCCGCACTGGCCGCAGAACACGGTGCTCTTCAAGTAGTGGTCATGAATCTGGGTCGCGTCCGCAGCTGAGCGGTGCATGCTCAGCACGGTCTGCACCTGATACCAGGCCTCGGCCGGGACGAGCGCATGGTGCGTGCCTTTGTAGGTCACACCCTGATACGTGACCTCGCCCTTGTAGTACGGATTGGTCAAAATGCGATGCAGCGACGACCTCCCGATCGGTTTCGACGGTCGCCGCGGCGTGGGCGGTGCGGGCGGTGTGGTCAGCCCCCGCGCGGTCAACTCGGCGTGGAGCTGGTTGGTCGACCACACACCGGGGGCATACACCTGGAACGCCCACCGGATCAGTTTGGCTCGCTCCCGATCGACCTCGACGGTCCGAATCTCTCGGCCGTACTCGTCACGCTCGAGCCCCTGTTGGGCGCACAGAAGGAGCATCGCTTGCTACCGAATAGCAGCCCGCCGCTCATCTCGGCGTAATGCCGCAAAACCTTGCGCTGACCGGGACGATATGCTGGCCCCGTGACGAGTACGCAGACTTTTCCGCTTCGGCCCAGCTGGCCTCCTGAACGGCGAGCTCCGCGAGAGTTGCCCGTGCCCAACGTCAGCCAAGGAGAGGCGAATCCAGAAGTGGCACCGGAAGAAGTCGGTTTTAGATGGAGAAATGGACAGAACGATGAGCAATGACCAGACGACCCCGCTGGGCCGGATGCTCGAGTCAGGCGCTGGCGCGCTGGGCATCGCAGCGGGCGCGACCGCTGGCCTGCTTCTCGGTGGCCCAATTGGGGCCGTCGCGGGTGCAGCTGGCGGTGCGCTGCTGCAGGACGGCATGAAAGCCGTCGCGGGAGACGTCGCCACACGCTTCACAGCTGAGACGGAGCAAGAGCGCATGGGCTCGCTCTATCTGCTCGCCCAGGAGCAGATCGCCGAGCGCTTGAACGGAGGTCAGACGCTTCGCTCTGAGAAATTCTTCAAGCAGCGGGATAGAAAGAAGGGGAAGAAGTTGCGCTCCGAGGCCGACGAGCTGCTGGAGGGTACATTCCTTGCAGCTCGGCAGGCGTACGAAGAGCGGAAGGTAGCGCTGCTCGCGAACTTCTACACGAACATCGTCTTTCGCGACGACATCGATTCAGGTCACGCAAACTACATCCTCTCACTCATGGAGTCACTGACGTACCGACAACTCATCACCATCTTCATCATCGGGAATCGCCAGCAGACAGCCGGACCCCTCAGCCTCGTGCGAGACAAGGACTTCAGAGGCGGTGAGGCCCTGGACTCGCTTCAAATCGGCGTGCTCTATGAGCTCTTCCAGCTCGCAAAGCTCGACCTAGTGGTCGACGCTAATTCCGGGTACATTCTGGGCGTCGCGGACATCAAGCCTTCTTCTCTTCAGTTGCAGGGCACCGGTGCTCAGCTCTACAACCTGATGATCCCGATGACTCTCGACTTCGATGAGTACGGCTACTTCATCAATGCGTTCAAGCCAGACTTTCTCACCCAACAAGCGGCTCAATCCCCTAACCGATAGAAGCGACGAGGAGTGAGCCCCTGGACCGGCTCATTTGGCGGCCCTTCGGGATTGGGAGCGCAGACATGAATCCTGGAGCGTCTGCCAATAAGCAAATCGAGGCCTCTCGAAGATGGAAGTTCCAATACTGCCCATCCGAATGACGTCGCTGCGTTCAACGCTACCTTCGTTTCTCCCGAACTCGCGACCCGGGAGTAGCTTTCTGCTCCCGGAAATCGAATTCTGCTAGAGCAGTCAACCTCGCGATTCTTCGCTGGCGGACGCTCAGGTCGTCGACGAATCAGACACCCCTGAGCCCTCGATGATTGCTTCCGGCTTTAGGAAGTGCGAAGGCCCGTACATTGAAAGGGCCCAGCGTCCTAGCTCCCACTCCGTCGCGGTACTTCCCGCATCGTCGATGCGAACCCATCGCAAGTCGGTCCGGTAAATGATGCCATTCACTATGATCTCCACATCAGTGTGCGCGACGGCGGCCGCGACGTGCCGTACGCACAGGATCTTCCAGGAAGAGAGTTCCTCACCTCCATAGAGGTCCTTCGCTTCGACAGCGAGCTTGCCAACAGATGACCGGGTGCTGCCGAATTCCATGAAGTGCGCGCCAACCGGCCCCCACTGCCGCTTCTGCCACCGCGTGAGGAAGTCAGCGCAGGCTCGTGCAAGCTCCGATGCTTCCTCAGAGGTGAAGTCCGGCTCGTACTCATAGGGTTGCCAGGCCTCGATCCTGGCCTTCTGACTCTGGATGTCGTGCCATCGACTCATTGACTCCCGAAGGGTGGGAGTCGGGTCGACCGGCTCCGCTTGCCGTTGCCGTGCATCCGCCCAATCGGCGACTGCGAAGAGACGATTCCAGGCCTTGGTGGCAACGACCTCGTTGTCGAAATTGACCAGGGTGCCGTGCATGATCCCGTTGCGGAACAGATCGGTCACTTCGTTCGTGTCGGTCTTGTAGAACCGTTTGACAAACGACTGGTGAGCATGGCTCAGACCCAGATGGTGCCCAGCCACGCTGTCCCAGGCCACCATGTCCTCCACCGCGCGCGCATGCAGACCCTGACGAGTCGCGGTGTCCAGGTCGTTGACGAAACCATCCATTACAGACAGCAGCACCAGCACAGTGCTGTAATAGCGGCCGGCCTCGTAATCGGCAAGCGCCTTCTGCAGCAGGTCAATGCGTGGGCGCATTGCTTCGAAACGGTGAAGGCGGCGGAGCGGGAACGCGATGCGATCGGCCTTCTTGTAATAGTCAATGAGACGCGCCTCTGCGGTCGCTGGATCTTTGCCATCGATGACGTGCTCTATTGCGGGGAGGTTGAGGTCGCCGGTGAACACCCAGTTGCGCGCCCCAAGAAGCGCATAGAACGTGTCCACAATCTCAGTAACGCGCCGATGCTCGCGCTGCAGGTCCTTGAGCTGCTTCCGCTGGTCCTTCGGCAGCAGGAAACCCAGCAGCCTGAACGCCGCCATCTGCTTTTCCATCTCCTTGACGGACGGAAGGTCGCGTGCTGAGCCGTATGGGCTCACTTGAGAACTCGTCGCCATGTCTAGAACCGTAGCTAACGCCACCGACATTGATGCCCACTCAGAGACCCCGATGCTCCGCGCACAGTCCCTGCTGTAGCCTTCGCGACTCATAAAGAAGCGCCTCGCAGCGGATGCAAGCTACACCTCGGAAGATCGTGCTCGGCTGGTCTGGATCAGCCTGGCCGGTGTCGTGTCATAGGCACCAGCGAACTGTCCAGTCAGGCAGGATGTCTGCGACCGAGCATCCGGGGAATCTCGGCGGCAGTGCGTGACGGCTTATACTGCACAGCTGCGAGCAGGTCAACCCCCTCCATGTACGCCTGTTCGGTGAACCGTAACGCCATGAAGTAGTCCGGGTTCACCGCGCTCATCCCATGCGACGAGAGGTCATCAAAGGCGAAGTCGTCCACGTCTGTTGTGATCAGATATCGGGCTCCCGCACGGATCGCGTCAGCGATTGCCTGCCGATCTTCATGTGTGCTGGTCACCAGACCGTCTGTGTGCGGAGCGGTTGGCGACAACTCGGTGCCCAGAGTCTTCTGGCGCACGAACGATGTCCGCGATACCCGGCCGCGAGCATGCCGATCGGCTTCGACCTCGACGTGCCTCGACCACGTCCACCGCAGGCCATCCGCACGCGCACCGGCGATCAGCAGGGTGCGGGTGACCGGCGAGGCAAGCGCATTGGCGTCCAGGAAGAGCAGCGGTGCCTCACTCACCGAACAGCTCGGCCTCGATGTCGGTGGCGGACGCTTCGGCCCTGCGGCGCATGAGTTGTCGGCCGTACCGCTCGTACTCGTGCAGCGGTACGCGGTGGTGGGTGCCGACCCTGGTGGCCTTGATGTCGCCGTCCGCGATGCGACGCTACACCGTGGAGCGCGACATCCCCAGCCTCTTTGCAACCTCGGCGGGGGTCAGCAGCTCCACCCGGGTCGAGAAGTCGACGATCTCGCCACGCTTCTTCGCCGAATCCAGGAACGCGCGCACGCGCGCCCCGTGGTCATTCGACAGGTGCGCCGGGTCCACGGTCATGCTGTTCATGATCCCATGAATACTCCAGTCTGACCACTTATGAGTGTCTAAGTGGTCATTGCTTGCGTGGGTGACGGGAAAGCCTCAGCCGTCCGAGACCACGCCCGCTTCCACCAGGCACGCACGTACAGCCTTGCGCCCGACCCCCAGACGCCGTGCGATCGCCCGCATCGACACACCACCACGGAACAAGCGCACCGCCTCCGCGCCCTCATCGACGTCCAGCCCCAGACGTCGACGAGGCGTGTTCGGGCGGCGCAGCTGAGCAAACACCGTCGCGCGGTGGATGCCTTACTGCTGCGCGAGGTGACTGATGCTCGTACCTCCCAGGTAGTCCCCAACCAAGGAGTCGATCTCGGCGGCGGTGAGGAATGTTTGAGCCGTCTCGATTCTCCGGACTAACGGACCACGAGCATCAGAAATACGGGGCTCTGCTGCTCGGCGCTGATCGCGGTAGACCCCACGCTTCCAGCGGGTGACAAGGGTCTGCGCCCTCCGGGGAATGTTGCTAAACGTGTCACGGAGGGACCCCAGAGTTGCGAGGTCCACGCCTTCGACGAGAGATACTTCTCTGTCGAGGCGTGGACCTCGCTTTTTCGTCCCGTTGTGCATCTCGGCGACGAACACCTCTCACGTGCGGAGGGGGCGGGCGCTACGCCCGTCCCCTCCCCACAAGCCGCTCGAACCTAGTCCTCCAAGCCGTTGCGTCGGGCGACCTCGCCGAGCCAGCCGAGGCTGGGCTTGGGCGAGCGCACGAAGGTCTCGCGGTCCACGGCGATCAGGCCGAAGGTCGGCCGGTAGCCGCTGGCCCACTCGTAGTTGTCCAACGCGCTCCAGTGCTGGTATGCGCGCACGTCGATGCCGTCCGCGATGGCCCGATGCAGTCCGCGAAGCGCACCGTCGGTGTACGCCACACGCCGAGTATCGTCAGCGGTGGCGATGCCGTTCTCGGTGACGAGAATTGGGGTCCCGCCGCTGAGCTCCCAGGCGCTGCGTACGCCTAGTTCGAGCGCCTCGGGGAAGAACTCCCAGCCGGTGAGGGTCGTCTCGACATCCTTCGCGACGGGCTTCGGGCCCTCCGGACCGACGAAAGTGCGGGTGTATGCCTGCACGCCGACGAAATCATCGCCCGCCGAGTTCTCCAGGTACCAGAAGTCGCGCGGGTAGCCGTACTCCCGCAGCCTCTCGTCCGCGCCCGGCTCTCCGCTGGAATGGAACGCCTGGGTGGCGATCGTCCAACCGGCCTTGATGCCGGACTCGGAATGCAGGATCTCCGCCGATCGCTTGTGCGACTCCAACAGCGTGTCGGCCACGGCGAGGTCCGGATTGGGCAGGCCATATGCGACGAGGTTGGCTGCGTCCTCGCCGCCGGCGAGCATAGCGGCGATGTTCGGCTCGTTGATGGTGCAGACGTACTCGACACCCTCGAGGATCGGCAGCACCGTCTCCGTGTAGCGGGCGAAGAGGTCCGCGGCGTCAGGCGCCCGCCAGAAGCCATCGCGCTGGAACCAGCGCGGCACGGTGAAGTGCATGAGCGTGACCGTCGGGTCAAGACCCAGCTCGCGCGCGGTGTCGATCATTCGGCGGTAATGATCCAGCTCGGCGCGCGACACGAAACCTCGCTCCGGCTCGATGCGCGCCCATTCGATCGAGAAACGGTAGGAGTTGAGGCCGGCGTCCGCCAGCAACGTCATGTCCTCTGGATAGCGGTGGTAATGATCCATGGCATCACCTGACGGCTCGACCATGGTGGTGTTCTCGTCATGTTCCATCACCCACCAGTTGCTGTTGATGTTGTTGCCTTCCACCTGGTGCGCTGCGGTGGCGGCACCCCAGAGGAATCCGTCGGGGAACGTGAGCACGATATGTCTCCTTCGTCGTCGGGTGCGCGCTTCATGCGCGCATAGGTCGAAACAGTGCGGCGCCGGAACGCGGCAGGGCTCTATTGGTCATGCGGTGCGCAGCGCGTCGGGCGATGGGGCTGAACCGACGGCGAGGGTCCCCGGCTCAGCGCGTTCGAAGCTGCCGTCGGCGACCTCACTCCAGAAGGTACTGAGCGCGACCGCCGTTGCCTCGGGAGATTCGCCGTCGAGGTGGGGGCAGTGGCCCCCGCCAGGGAGCGACACCTCGCGCGCGCCCAGTCCCAGTGCGGCCCCGTGCTGCATTGGCAATGGCCACTTGTCGTCAAACTCGCCGTAGGCCACGAGCGCGGGCAGTCCGCTCGCACGCAGTTGCTCCGTCGTGTCGGGGTCGGTCCGGAGGATCTCCGCGCCGCTCAGCAGGTTGTCGGGGCTCGTTCGCTCCGCACGCAACCGGAGGAACGCAATGCCTGGATTGAGCTCCGCGTCCGGCACGCCGAGCGTCTGCGGGTTGTCTCGGTACCACAGGCCGATGCTGCCGCCCGCGGTCACTGTGTCGGTCGTCTCCTGGTGGCGCCCCGGCCAGCCGTGCGGACCGGAGCACAGCAGGGTGACGCTGAGGAAGCGTTCCGGCCCTGCGATCGCCGCGGCGCGCGCCACGCACCCGCCGAAGCTGTGACCGACGAGGTGGACCGGTCCTCCCCCGGCTACCGCATCGGCGACCAGGAGCGTATCGCCGGCGAAGTCCGCCAAACGGTAATGCTCGACTCCCGCCGGACCGACAGAGTCGCCCTGCCCTCGCTGGCTGTATGCCACGGCGTCCCAGCCGGCCTCGGCCAAGCGCGGCAGGAAGGTCGTGAAATCCTCCTTTGTGCCGGTGAACCCGGGGACGAATAGCGCCGTTCCGCGAGTAGCATCGTGCCCGAATGCGGACGCACGGGCGCGGAGTACCGTCAGCGTGCCGACCGGGAGTTCGACGGCCAACGTCTCGATCTCCCGCGGCAGCGGCAGCTCGCCGAACGGCTCCCCCGGTGTCAGTTCCGGCACGCGCTGTCGCGGGTCGCTCATCGAGCTCCCTTCGCACGCGCCGGGTTGGGAACGGCGTCGAGCAGGCTGATCGTGTACGGGTCCGTCGGGTGCCGCAGCACCTCGGACGTCTCTCCCCGCTCGACGACTCTTCCGCGGTTGAGTACGAGGATGTTCTCCGTCACGAGGCGCGCGCTGAGCAGGTCGTGGGTGATGTACAGCATGCTGATTCCCCACTGTTCGCGCAGATCTTCCAGCAGAGCCAGCACGCCCGCACGCAGCGAGACGTCGAGCATGGACACGGGTTCGTCGGCGATCAGCACCTGCGGATCGCTCGCAAGAGCGCGCGCGATGATGACGCGCTGACGCTGACCGCCGGAGAGCTGGTGCGGCAGCTTCGCTGCGAACTGCTCGACCGGGCGGAGCCCCACCGTGTCGAGCAGTTCGAGCACTCGGCTCCGGGCCTCGGTCCCGCGCAAGCCCGTGTAGTTCACGACGGGCCGCATGAGGGTGTACTCGACCGTGTGCAGCGGATTCAGCGCCGCGTACGGATCCTGGAACACCATCTGGACGTCCTTATGCAGATCCCGCAGCGCACGCCGGCGCAGGCTGCTCACATCGAGGTCACCGAAGCGGATCACGCCCTCGCTCGGTTTCTCGACCCCGGTGATGAGTTTCGCCAGGGTAGATTTTCCGGAGCCGGACGCGCCGACGAGCGCCAGTGATTCACCCGGTTCGAGCCGGAACGACACATCGGAGACAGCTGTGACCTTGTCCTCGCCCCGCCGCGGCGCCGGGTAGACCTTGCTCACCCCCTCGACGACGATCGCCGAGTCCGCGCTACGCGCCTGCCGGGCCGTCACCGTCGGCGTGGCCGCGGTGCCATCTATGCGGGCCTTGCCCTCACGCCTTCGCGTACCCAGATCGACGAAACCGGGGAGCGAGATCGTCTCGGCTCGGGGGTCGGCGTAGTGACTGAGCAGCATGCGCGTGTACTCGGCCTGAGGGCGCTCGAGGATATCGACGCTCCTGGCGTCCTCGACGATGCGCCCCTCGTGCATGACCATCACGCGCTCGGTCGCCTCAAGCACGATCCCCAGGTCGTGACTGATCAGGATCGCAGTGAAGTTCTCACTCTTCTGCAACGCCTGGATCGTGTCCATGACCGCGTGTTGTACGAGGACATCCAGCGCGGTCGTCGGCTCATCGAACACCATCAGCTGCGGCTCGAGCGAGAGCGCGATCGCAATGGATACGCGCTGACGCATGCCCCCGGACAGCTCGCCGGGGTAACGGTCGAGCACCTCGGGTCCGAGACCCACCTTCTGCACGAGCTCGGCCGCCCGCGTGGCACGAGCATGTGCCGCGACATGGCCGTGTGCCTTGAACACATCCATGAAGTGGTTGCGGATCGTTCGCACTGGGTTGAGCGCATTCATTCCGGACTGCAGCACCATGGCGAAGCCGCCCTGACGTTGCCGTCGCAGTTCCTCGGCATCGAGCTCGCGGATGTCACGCCCGCCGAACAGGATCTGTCCGTTGCTGATCTGCGCCGGCGGCTTCTGCAATCGGGTCAGCGCGAAACCGAGGGTCGATTTTCCGGATCCTGACTCGCCGACCAGCCCGACGAACTCGCCGCGCTTGAGGGTGAAGGACACTCGATCGACCGCCTCGATGGGCTTCGAACCCGGTGAGGCGTATACGACAGAGAGATCTCTGACATCGAGGAGAACGTCGGCCTCGGCGACGCGTGAGGCGTCGCGACCGGGGATGGTCATACTCATCGTCCCTTCCCTTCACGGAGGCGTGGATTGGAGATGCCGTCGACGCCGAAGTTGATCAGCGTCAGGCTGAGCGCGAGCAGCGCGATGCACAGGCCGGGGGCGAACAACAGCAGCCATTGACCGGTCAAGAGGGAGTTGGAGTTCTGCGCCCAGTAGAGCATCGTGCCCCAGCTGACGATGCTGGAGTCACCGAGTCCGAGGAACTCCAGGCCCGCCTCCGCGAGGATCGCGGAGGTTGCCGCACCGAACAGGCTTCCCGTGATCAGCGACGTCATGTTCGGCAGGATCTCCCTGAACACGATGCGCGTCGAGCCATCGCCCGAGAACTGCGCGGAGGTCACGAAGTCCCGGCCACGCAACGACTGCGTCTGCGAGCGGAGCACGCGCGCGCCCCAGGCCCACCCGGTCACCACGATGACGGCGACGATCATCAGGATGCCGCCGTTCTGGAGGTATGCGGCAATGACGATCATGAGCGGGAGCCCGGGGATCACCAGGAACAGGTTGACGACGAAGCCTACGGCCTCGCTCGCGAAGCCCCGCAGGTATCCCCAGCTCAATCCGATGAGCACCGCGACGATCGTGGAGAGGATGCCGGCGGCGAATCCGACGACGAGGCTGATCCTCGCGCCGTACATGAGCTGGGAGAGCACGTCCTCGCCGGCAGCCGTCGTGCCGAGCCAGTGCGCCCAGGAGGCGTCGGCATTGCGCTCGAAGCTGTTGTCCTTCGCGCTGTAGGGGGCGATGAACGGCGCGAGAACGGCGACGAGGACGAAGAAGCCGAGGATACAAATACCGATCCGGGCCTTCGTATTGCCCCAGACGGTCGACACCATCCGGGCCACCGCGCGCCACCTGCTCGGCGCGGCGATCGTATCCCCGGTGCGGTCGGACTGAATTCTGACGTTCTGCGTTGAAGTCATCGGCGGGTCCTTGGGTCGAGTACGCCGTACAAGATGTCGACGAGGAAGTTGGCGATGAGCACGCTCACGGTGATCATCAGGAACAGTGCCTGCATCAGCGGGTAGTCCTGTCCGATGACGGCGTTGAACAGGAGATAGCCGATGCCGGGGTATGCGAACACCTGCTCGACCAGAATCGAGCCGCCGACGACGCCGCCGAGGGCTAGGCCGAAGCCGGTGAGGTTGGGCAGGATTGCATTGCGCGCCGCGTAGCGGATCGCCACCGTGCGGCCGCGCAGACCGTTCGCCTCGGCAAACGTCACGTAGTCATCGCCAAGCGTGTTGATCATCGTGTTCCGCATGCCGATGATCCAGCCGCCGAGGGAGGTGATCAGGATGGTGAGGGCCGGGAGCACGGCGTGCTGGACGACGTCGCCGACGAACGCCGGAGTGAGCCCCGGCGTCGTCGTTGCCGCGTACGCCCCGGATGTCGGGAACCAGTGCAGCACATAGCCGAGGAAGAACAGCAACAGGAGCGCGGTCCAAAAGTACGGGAACGTGCTCAGGAACGAGCCGGTCAGCGTCGGGAGCGAGTCGAGCCATGTGCCGCGCTTCCACGCGGCCGCGACTCCGATCAGCGTGCCGATGACGAACGCGAGGATCGTGACAACCCCGACCAGACCGATCGTGTAGGGCAATGCCGTCGACACCATGCTCGACACGGTCTGCGGGTAGAACGTGTACGAAACACCGAAGTCGAGGGTGACGACCTGGTGCAGGTAGGACAGATACTGGTCCCACATCGACCCCGTCGGCACACCCAGCTGGGCTTCGATGGCTGCCCTCGTGGCCTCCGTGACCGGGCCGTTCTGCGAGAGCTTCGCGATGGCGGCGTCGGCGGGCGAACCGGGCATCAGCCGGGGCAGGAAGAAGTTCAGCGTGATCGCGGCCCACAGAGTGAGCACGAACAGGCCGAGTTTTTGAGCGATGTACCTCACTTCTGATCCTCCGTCACACGCTTGAGCTTGGTGAACGTCAGGAGCGGGGCCGAATCGTAGTTCTGCGGGATCATGTACGGATCCTCTTCCGAGGGCCACCCGGTGAACTTGGCGTCGCTGTAGAGACCCCAGCTTCCGCCGTAGTACATGCCGATTACGGGCAGTTCGTCGTAGACGAGTTGCTGCAGCTCGTTGACGATGTCGCGCTGGCGGTCCTCATCGACGGTTGAGCGGAACTCACGGAGGAGCCGGTCGGCCTCGTCGGAGCGGAAGCGCTCGAAGTTGTTCGATGTGCTCTCCCCGACGGGGACATAGAAATCGCTCGACATCAGAGAGTTGAACGCCTGATACACATCGCCATTGCCCATGCCGCCGAGCGCTACCTCGAAGTCACCGTTGCTGATCGCTTGCTGGTAGCCGGCAGGCTGGGGCATGTTGAGCTCCACGTCGATGCCGATGTCGGCGAGTTGACGTTGTACGGCCTGTGCAGCCCGGGTCCAGTCCGAGTACCCGTTCGCGCTGGTCAAGGAGAAGGTGAACTGCTGTCCGTCTTCGCCGACCAGCTTGCCGTCCTTCTGCGTGTACCCCGCCCGCGCGAACGCCTCGAGGGCAGCGTCGGTGTCCTGTTCGACGATGCCGTCATTGGGGATTCTCGGGTCGAGCCACTTCTCCTGATTGGGAAGGATGAGTCCGGTCTGGCCGGCCGGCTTCATGTAGCCCTCGCTGGCGACGTCGGCGATGGACTGCCGGTCGAGAGCCAGCGCGATCCCGCGGCGGACGTCGACGTTGTCAAAGGGTGCGACCTCATTGTTGGGTATGAGGCCGATGACACCGGCGTTGGGGAACCACCACTTGTTGTGCGGGCTTGCCGCTCCCCACGTTCCTGACACGTCCGAGATGAATGAGTAGGACCAGTCGTAACCTCGAGTGACGGTGTCGAGCTGATTATTGGTCGACGGCAGGAGAAGGTGCTCGATTTCGACCTTGTCGGCCTGCCAGTAGCTCGGGTTCTTGTCCATCGAGTACTGCTGGTCGTTGTAGTTGCCGAGCACGAACGGCCCTGTACCGACCGGATCCTCGTTGCGGTAGGTCGCGGGGTCTTCGACATCGGCCCACAGGTGTTCGGGGACGATCATGGTCTTTCCGATGATCGCCAGCGCCGGTGAGTCCTCGGACTTGAGCGTCATCGTGACCGAGTCCCCGTCGACGCTGACGCTGTCCAGGTGCTGCCAGGCACCGTAGATGTCGAGCTCGGGGTAGTCCTCGATGAGCTGAAGCGTGAAGGCGACATCTTTCGCGGTGAATGTCGTGCCGTCGCTCCAGGTGACGCCATCGCGCATGTGCATGACGATCGTCGTCGCGTCGGGCTGTTCCCAGCTGTCGGAGAGCCAGGGGGTCTCGGTTCCGTCGAGCGGGTTGATCAGGATCAGCGGTTCATAGATCCACCGCGATGCCGTCCGCGTGTTGGTCATGTACGGGTTGAAGTTGCGGTCGAAGAGCGGGTTGCCCTTGTCCGCGTTGATCAGCATCGTGTCCTCGCCGATGCTGGGATCAGGCTGGGAAGTGATCTGGATACTGCACCCACTGACGGCGAGTGCGACCGCTGTGAGGCACGCGAATGCGAGTGCCTTCCAGCGATGGTGAGTGTGCGTATGTGACACGTGAAACCTCATGTCGTCTCTGTCATAAGGCAGTCCGGGGGCTGCAGGCGACGGTGCCGCCACGCAGTAGTGTATGCGCATACATTTGCGTCATGCAAGCGCGATCTCTCAACGGTTGACCTGGGCCTGCATGCCGTTTCAGCGGCCCGTGACGTCACGCCCGCCGGTCTCAGACCGAGCGCACCGAGCTTCCCCTCAGGACCACTTCAACCGGCAAACGCACGGAGACCGGCGACCTCTCGGGGTCATCCAGACGACGAGCCAGCACCTGGATCGCGGCGCGCCCCAGGTCGGCCATCGGTTGCCGGACGGTCGTGAGCGGCGGGGTAGAGCGCCGCGCAGCATCGATGCCGTCGAATCCGGTCACGACAACATCGTCAGGCACGCGAACTCCCGCCGTCTGAAAGGCATCGAGCACCCCGAGCGCCATCTGATCGTTCGAGGACATCAGCGCGGGCGGCAAGCCCTCTCTGACGAGCTCGGCGCCGATTCGACGACCACACGACCTCGTGAAGTCCCCGCGCAGGACCGGCACCTCGTCCGCTCTGTACCCGGCCTCGGTAATGGCAAGCCGGAATCCCTCCCAGCGCTCGGCACCGTCGGGCGAATCTGCCGGCCCAGACAGATAGCTCGGCAGCCGACCGCCCGTCTGCTCCAGCACATGACGGGTGAGCGCCGCCATTCCCTGCGTGTTGCTGACGGTGACGTGATCATTGCGATCCCCGTGACGGGGACCGGCGATGACCACGATGGGAACGCGCGTCGAGAGTCGGGCAAGCACCTCGTCCGGAACGCTGTTCGCCAGCACGACGAGCCCGTCGACGCGGCCGGCCATGTCACGCGCGATTGCGGTCGCCGGATCACCCCTGCCGACACCGATCATCAGAACAAAACCGCGCCGCCACGCCTCGAGCTCCGCCCCGCGCAGCACTTCGTCGAGGAACAGCGAGCTCGGGCGTTCCTCCTCGGGCGGCGTCCGTTCCTCGACAACCGTGTACTCGGCGCCGACCGGACCGTCAAGGCTCAGTTCGCTCAGCTCCGGCGCCTCATCCATCGCATCGAAACCGGGAAAGTAGAGTCCGAGCACGCCGGTCCGGCGCTCCGCCAGGCCCCTGGCACTGCCGCTCGGCACGTAGCCTAGATCGGTCACTGCCCCCAGCACGCGGTCGCGGGTCGTCGGGCGCACGGCCTCCGGGGTCCGCAACACACGAGAGACGGTGGCGATGGAGACCCCCGCACGCGCCGCCACGTCGTACACCGTTGGGGTCTTCGCCATAGCACTCCTCCTTGACTGCATCGCCCGCACGTCGAGGACGGCAGAACGCAATACCCCACCAATGTAACCGCATTCATCTGATGCTCGATGCACCAGAATGGCGGCCGGCAGCCAGCTCGCCCGCATCGGCGACCAATGACCCGGCCGTCCGGTCGAGCGCGGCGCGCTTACGCCGATGCCGTAGCGGTCGTTGCGCGCCGCCGCACAGATTTGTCACCAACCGCCGAGCGGAGTAACCTCGGACGTTGCTTGTACCGAAGAGTCCGGAAGTGAGGTGAGGGCGATGAACAGTGACAGTTCCAGTCATCGATCGTGCACCACGCCCTCGCTGCCGCCCGACTCTCGTCTCGCGGCCTGAGCCCGAACTCACGCGGGCGTGGTGATCTCTGCCGTGCTGTCCTCTGCGACGGCGTGGCTCACCATTCTCCGAAAAGGCCAGACCCATGAGTATTCCGTCGATCGTTGACCTCGACCAGCTTCTCTACACGATCCAGAACCGGATCGACAGCGGCGACCTCCCGGCCGTCGTCGATGCGGTCGCTCCCGCATCCGCGGAGCAGATGACCTCGCTCGTCGAGCGCCTTCCCACGAGGCAGCGCGCGGTCGTCTATCGCCTCCTTCCGAAAGAGCGTGCGATAGACGTCTTCGAGCGCCTCTCACCGGGGTTGCAGGGAGACCTCATCCGCGGTCTCCAGGACTCGGAGGTCGCGTCGATCTTCTCCGATCTCGATCCCGACGACCGCGTCTGGCTCCTCGACGAGCTCCCGGCTGCGGTCGCACCGAAACTCCTGCGCGGACTCTCCGACAAGGATCGCCAGCTCACCGCGGATGTTCTCGGGTACCCGAGGGATTCCGTGGGTCGACGGATGACCCCCGAGTACGTCTCCGTCAGACAGAACACCCTCGTGACAGAGGCGCTGAACCGAGTGCGACTGCGTCTGGACGACGCGGAAACCGTGTACACGCTTCCCGTCCTCGACGACAGCCGGCACGTCGTGGGCGTCGTGAGCCTGCGCGATCTGCTTCGCGCCGCCGGTGATACGCGCGTCGGCGATGTCATGCTGGCCGCGCAGAACGTCACGGCGTACACGAATGCCGAGGATGCGGCGCGAATCTGTACGAGCGCGCGCCTCTTGGCGGTACCCGTGGTCGACAAGGAGGCCCGCCTGGTCGGCATGCTCACGATCGATGACGCGGTCAAGATCCTCGAACTCGAGGAGACCGAGGACGCCGCTCGTCAGGGCGGCGTCGAGCCGCTACGACGCCCGTACCTCGCGACCCCGATCCGCTCCCTGGTCGCGTCCCGAATCGTCTGGTTGCTCGTGCTTGCGGTGGGCGCCACGCTCACCGTCCAGGTTCTGTCCGTGTTCGAGGCGACACTCGAGCAGGTCACGGTGCTCGCCCTGTTCGTTCCGTTGCTGATCGGCACCGGCGGCAATACCGGCAACCAGGCCGCGACGACAGTCACGCGGGCTCTCGCGCTCGGCGATGTGCGGCCGCGTGATCTCCTTCGTGTTCTCGCTCGCGAACTGGGCGTCGGCGTCGCGCTCGGTTCTCTCCTCGGCCTACTCGGCGGTGCGATCACGGCGATCGCCTACGAGCCGAGCATCGGCGTGATCATCGGGCTGACGCTCCTGGCGGTCTGTTCCATGGCCGCGGCGGTCGGAGGAATCATGCCCATGATCGCCCGCACGCTTCGAGTGGATCCCGCGGTGTTCTCGAACCCGTTCATCACGACATTCGTCGATGCCTCGGGTCTGGTGATCTATTTCCTCATCGCGCGGATGATCCTGCACATTTAGGGATGGCCACGCCCCTATCCGCGAACGGGCCCGGACCTCGATGGTCCGGGCCCGTTCGTGAGAAGAGGTCTATGCCTGGAGCGTGAACTGCAGGTCCATGTTGATGGTGACCTCGTCGCCGAGCGTCAGGCCTCCGGCCTCGAGGGCGGCGTTCCAGTTGACGCCGAAGTCCGTACGGTTGATCTTCGTCGTCGCCGATCCGCCCGCCTTCGTCTGACCGTAGCCGTCGGTCGCGATTCCGCCGAACTCGGCCGTCAGCGTGACGGGCTTCGTCACGCCGCGGAGCGTGAGCTCGCCGTCGACGAGCAGGTCGTCGCCGTTGGTGCGGATGCCGGTCGAGCGGAACGTCATCTGCGGGAACTCGTCAGCGGCGAAGAAGTCGCTCGTGCGGAGGTGCTGGTCGCGCGGCTCCTGACCGGTGTTGACGCTCGCGATCTCGATCGAGGCCTCGACGGTGGAGTTCTCGAGCTCGTCGGCGGTGACGACGGTGACGTCGAAGTTCTCGAACGTGCCCTTGACCTTGCTGATGGCGAGGTGGCGCACCGAGAAGGCGATCTCCGAGTGGGCGGGGTCGATCTTCCAGGTACCGGCGACGTATCCGGGGATTGCGGCTGCGGTGAGGGTCATGAGTTGTCCTTTCGAGACGATGGGGGTGAGAGTGGTTGGATATGCGGAAAAGTCGAGGGCGGGTCGCCCATATTCGCGATGATCGTCGATCCGAGGTCGCGAATCTGCTCCATCTGCGTCGGAGAAAGCGCACGGCGCATCACCGCCGCCACGGAGCGCGCGTGGCGCATTCCGACGAGCCGTTGCACGTCGCGCCCGTCCTCGGTGAGGCGCAGCTTGACGGCGCGCCGATCCGACTCGTCGGTACACCGCGTGATGAGGCCGCGAGCGACAAGCCGCGAGACGAGCTTCGAGAGGCCGCCCTGTGTCATGAGGGTCTCACGGTTGGCCTCCGCGAGGCTCAGCCCGTCGGGCGCTTTCGAGAGCGTGTAGAGAACGTCGTATTCATGCTGCGTGATCTCGACCCACGAATCTTCGGCTGCGAACTCGCGCATCAGGACGACCTGCGCCCGGAACAGAGCCTCCCACGATGCATTCGCAAGTCGGAGGTCCTCGGACGAGGACGTGCGCGGTGCATTACCGGTCGCGAGGTGCGTGTCCATCGAGAGCTCCTTTCTGCGCTGTCATCGTGGCTACGTGGGGTGATAACGCGCTCGCTCGTGAATACATTCCCCGTCATGTAAAAAATCTTGAGCCTTCGACAACGTGATGCTCCTCAGGGAAGGATTCCGCTCTCGCGCCCGGCCGCGACGGCGGCAGTGCGAGAGGACACGCCGAGCTTGGTGTAGATGTGTACGAGGTGCGACTTCACCGTCGCGTCGCTGATGTGCAGGTGTCGCCCGATATCGCTGTTCGTCGCTCCCTCGGCCACCAAGCGCAGCACCTGGATCTCGCGGTGGCTGAGAGTCGGCCGCGGCGAGCGCATCCGTGCCAGGAGGCGCCCGGCGATGGCGGGTGCGAGCGCCGTCTCCCCCGCCGCGGCCGCGCGTATCGCGGCGATGAGCTCTTCCGGCGGGCAATCCTTGAGCAGATAACCACTTGCCCCGGCTTCTACCGCGCTCAAGATGTCACCATCGGTGTCGTAGTTCGTGAGTACCAGGACGGGCGGCGGATTGTCCAGCGCGCGGATCAGACGGGTCGCATCGGCGCCGGTCTGCCGGGTGCCGAATTGGAGGTCCATCAAGACGATGTCGGGTCTCCGCTCCGCAGCCATCGCGACCGCTTCGCCGGGCTCGGCCGCCTCGCCGATGACGTCGAGACCCGGATCGCTCGCGAGCATGGCGCGGACGCCGGCGCGGACGACCGGATGGTCGTCCGCCAGCAGAATCCTGATCATGCGGTCGTCCCGTTTCCGCTCCGCAATGGCAATCGCGCGGCGACCGTCGTGCCGCTCCGAGGGGTCGAGGCGATCGTGAGGACCCCGCCGAGTTGTTCGACACGCTCTGTCATCGCCTGCAAGCCGAAGGATCCGGCCTCGTGTGCGGTCACGATCGCCGCCGTCGTATCAAAGCCGCACCCATCGTCGCGGACGAGCAGCGACACGGCTTCGTCGTCCTGTGAGAGTTCGACCTCGGCACGCCCGGCGTTGGCATGTCGGACGATGTTCGAGAGAGCCCCCTGGGCGATGCGCAGCAGCGCCGTCTGCGTCTGCATCGGGAGCTCGACGGCGTCGGCGACGACCGCGATCCGGATCCCCGCCCGCTCGGCTTGCTCCCGGGCGAGCCTGTTCAGGGCGCTGACGAGGCCCTCGTCAAGGCGCGCCGGTGTGAGCTCGTGGATGATCTGTCGCGTGTCGGCGAGGCTGTCTGCAGCGGTCTCCCGTGCGAGGCGCAAATATCCCGCGCTGGGTTCTGACGCGTCGCGCTCGGCGGCCCGCAACAGCATCTGGATAGACGAGAGCCCCTGCGCGACGGTGTCGTGGATCTCACGAGCGAGCCGTGCGCGCTCCGCGAGGGTTCCCTGCTCGCGCTCGGTCTCGGCGAGCTGCTGCCGGGTGTAAAGCAACTCTGCGAGAAGCCGTTCACGCTCCTCCGCCTCACGATGAAGAGCGCCGTAGGCCCACCCGATGAGAAGGGCAACGCCTGCGCCGACGAGGGGTCCCACGACTCCGCCGATGCTGAAGCCGAGGTGCAGGCCCAGCGCGACGATTGCGAACACGGTGGCCACGAACACTGCCACGACGCCGCGATGCCCCGGCAGGAGATACAGATAGAGAAAGAACAGGGGAAAAACGATGTAGGCACCGTCGGGGCTGAGCCACGTCAGCACCGCCCACAGCAGGGTGAGGAGGGCACACCACGCCAGTGCCGCCCGGCGCGGGACAGGTCGCGTCGCCTGCCCGCGTGCCAGCCATGCGCCGGTGAGATACAGGACGCCGAACGTGATGCCGACGGCCAGTACCCACGCGGCGACGGGTGACGACACGACGTAGGCGCGCACGACGGCAAAACCCGCGAGCCCGACGAGCAAGGCGTGGAGGCCGGCCCGGATGCCGGGCGACACCAGGGTGAGGATCGAACGTGACATACCCGCTCAGACTATGCGAGCCGCGGTCCGCGGTCATCAACCGAAAGTTTGACTGAGCTTCCGACGATTCGGGCGATGTCTGACGCCCGTGCGCGGAAGGAGGCTGGAACGAGAGCTTGGGCAGAGCGCTCGAGCGGAAAGGCTTCCTCGTGTTCGTCGCTTGGAGAGAACTGCGGTTCGCCCGTGGCAGATTCGTGCTCATCGGGACGGTCGTCGCCCTGATCACCGTGCTCGTCGGTTTCCTGTCCGGGCTCACCGCAGGGCTCGCGTCCCAGAACGTCTCATCGGTCCTGCGGCTCCCGGGCGACCGTCTCGTGCTGCAGCAACCCGCGAACGGCACGCCGAGTTTCTCGACGTCCGCCATCGATGGGGAGACGGTAGTGGCCTGGCAACGGGCCGATGGCGTGACGTCCGTCACCCCGATCGGGATCACGCAATCGCGTGCGTCGGTCGGCGGCGTCGAACCGGTCGGCGTCGCGCTCTATGGCCTGCCCGCAGGAATGCCCGACGCTGCGTCGAACCCGCTCCTGGAGCTGGCGCCGAACCGCGACGACGAGGTCGGACTCTCGGCAGGTGCGGCCACCGATCTCGGCGTCGATGTCGGAGACGTGATCGCCTTGACGGGCGGCGAGTACACGGTTGCCGCCATCGGCGACGACCTCTGGTACAGCCACACCCCGGTCGTGGTGATGACTCCGGAGGCATGGAGCGGGGTCAGCGCGCGAATCGGCGGCACCGGCGAAGCGACAGTGCTCTCCGTCACCGGCACGGCCGATTGGGAAAGCGTCGGGGCGCGGACCGGGACATCCGCGGAGACCCCGCTGTCGAGCCTGACAGCGCTGGAGGCGTTCCGCTCTGAAATCGGCTCGCTCGGGCTCATGATCGCGATGCTGTTCGGAATCTCGGCGCTCGTGGTCGGCGCCTTCTTCACGGTGTGGACGATGCAGCGCTCCGGCGACATCGCCGTCCTCAAGGCGCTCGGCGCGACCACAGGCTCGCTCGTCCGCGACTCCCTCGGTCAGGCCCTCATCGTGCTCGCCGCGGGAATAGGCGTCGGCATCGCGGTCGTCACGGGGCTCGGTGCGCTCGTCTCGTCGGCGTTGCCATTCGTCGTGAGCCCTCTCACGACTCTCGTTCCGGCTTCCGCGATGGCGGTCCTCGGGCTTGCGGGCGCGGCATTCGCCCTGCGTTTCGTCACCACAGCCGATCCCCTCACCGCACTCGGGAGCAACCGATGATCGAACTTCAGAACGTCACACTCACCTTCCCCGATGGCGACGCTCGCGTCACCGCCGTCGATGATGTCACTCTTCGCGGCGAGAACGGCACCGTCACGGGGATCACCGGGCCGTCCGGATCCGGGAAGTCGAGCATCCTCGCCGTCGCCGCGACGCTCATCCGGCCCGATTCCGGCCGGGTGCTCATCGGCGACACCGTCGACGCCGGCCAACTGTCGAGATCCGACGCGACCGCGCTGCGCCGCGAGCGCATCGGCATCGTGTTCCAGCAATCGAACCTCATCCCGGCGCTCACCGTGCGCGAGCAGGTCCAGGTGATGGCGAGGCTCGGCGGCGGCACCGGCCGAACACGAGTCGCGTCCCTCGATGCGCGAGTCGATGGGTTGCTCGACGCCGTCGGTCTGATCGCCCACGCCGACAAGCGTCCGCACCAGCTCTCCGGCGGACAACGGCAGAGGGCAGCTATTGCCCGCGCACTCGTCCACGAGCCCGAGGTGCTCCTCGTGGACGAGCCGACCAGCGCGTTGGATCAAGAGCGCGGCGCCGAGATCATGCGTCTCATCGCCCGGCTCACGCACGAGCGCGGCACCGCGACCCTGCTCGTGACACACGACCTGGTTCACCGTGATGCGCTCGACGAGATCGTCACAGTGGTCGACGGGCGCCTTCTCGGTCCTCGTTCCGCATCGTGCGAGCGCCCGTCACGCGCCGAGATTGCCCGTTAGCCTGCTGTGGAAACGGTCGCTGCGCTCGTCGAGGCCCACGATCGATACGGTGGCGCCATGCTTGGCGTAGATCGTCTCGACGGAGTCGAGCGCGGCGACCGTCGACGCATCCCAGATCTGGGCGTGCGTGAGATCGATCAGGACTGATGAGGGATCCTCGGAATACGAGAAGTGCTCGACGAGGTCGTTGCTGCTGCCGAAGAACAGCGGCCCGCGCACCGTGTACCGCGCCGTCTCCCCCACCAGTTCCCGCTCGACCGAGATGACGTGTGCCACACGGCGCGCGAAGAGCACCATCGCGAGGACGACACCCGCGATGACGCCATAGGCGAGGTTGCTCGTGATGACGACGACCGCGATGGTGACGGCCATGACCAGCGTCTCCGGGATCGGCATCCGGTGCAGCGTCGACGGCTTCAGGCTGTGCCAGTCGACGGTCGTCACCGCGACGACCATCATGACCGCCGCGAGCGCGACCATCGGAATCTGCCCCATGAGGTCACTGAGCCCCGTGATGAGGCCGAGGAGGAAGACGCCCGCGACGAACGTCGAGATGCGCGTGCGCGCGCCGCTCGTCTTCACGTTGAGCACCGTCTGCCCGATCATCGCGCAGCCCGCGATGCCGCCGTAGAGACCGCCGAGGATGTTGGCGACGCCGAGGCCCCACGACTCGCGCCCCTTGTGCGAGGGGGTCTCGGTGATCTCGTCGACGAGTTTCGCGGTGAGCAGAGACTCCATGAGGCCGACGAGAGCGACACTGATGGCGGTCGGGGCGATGATCTTCAGGGTCTCGAGCTCAAGCGGTGCGGCGAACTCGGTGAGGCCGGGCAGGCCGCCGCCGACGCGCCCCTCGTCCGCGACATCCGGCACGGTGAGCTTCCAGACGATGACCACCGCGGTGACGACGACGATCGCGATAAGCGGCGCGGGGACGATCTTCGTCACATAGGGCAGGCCGATGACGATCGCGAGCGTGGCGGCGAAGAGGATCCAGCCGATACCGCCGCCGTGGATCACATGCGGCACCTGGGCCATGAAGATGAGCACGCCCAGCGCATTGACGAAGCCGAGCATGACCGAGCGCGGAACGTAGCGCATGAGGCGCGCCAGTCCCGTCACCCCGAAGACGATCTGGATGAGCCCCGCGAGAATCACCGCGGGCAGCACGTACTCGGTGCCGTGTTCATGCACCATGGGTGCGATCACGAGGGCGACGGATCCGGCGGCCGCCGTGATCACGCCGGGCCGGCCGCCGAGGAACGTCATCGACAGAACGAGGACGACGCTCGCGACGAGGCTCACCATCGGGTCCACGCCGGCGACGACCGAGAACGAGATCACCTCGGGGACGAGTGCGAGGGTCGTGACGAGTCCCGCAAGCACCTCACGGGTGAACTGCCGGGGGCTGCGCAACGCGTCGATGACGCCATGGACGGGGGAAGGGATGCTCATCGGGTATGCCTGTCGTGTCGTGTGATCGGGGCACGGCCGGGCTTCTGCCCCGACGACACAGACTATCGCGGGTGCGCCTCACGCCGCGATGTCGCGCCGTCGGAAGCCTGCGAAACCGACGACGAGCAGGAGCGCAGTGACGAGGCTGATCCATCCCAGCCCCGACCAGTCGCGGTCCGCCTCGGTCACGTTCGGCACGTGCCAGAACGGACTGATCGCGAGGGCCCAGTCCCAGAGCTTGAAGGTCGGTCCGAGAAGCGTGAGGACGAAGGAGAGCAGCACCCCCGCCCATGCCGCGATCGACAGGCGGGGGCGCGCGCCGATCACCGCGACGGACACGGCGGTGATCGTCCACACCGCGGGAACTGTCGCGGCGGCCTGCGCGGTGACGTCGCCGAACGAGACGCCGATATCGGCGCCGCCGGCGAGAAACGCGACGATGGCACCGCCCCCGAACACGTAGAGCGCCGGTGCGAGGAACGCGATGACGGCGCTGCTCGCGAAGAGCCTCTGCCGAGGGACGGAGCCGGCGAGGATCGGTTCGACGCGGTCCGCGAGTTCCTCCCCGCGGAGCTTCTGCATCGTCTGGACGCCCGGAATCGCGGCGACGATGCCGATGATGCTGAGGATCGTGACGAGGAAGGCGCTCGTCAGCTCATCGGGCGTCGCGGCGCCCGACGCGAGGATTGCGGCGACGGCGCTGTCGTTCGCGAGGACGTCCTGCACCGAGGTCGCGAAGTAGCCGAACACGAGGCCGAGCGCGCCGAAGGCGATCGCCCACGCGATGAGCGGGGCACGGTTGAGCCGCAGCGCGAGTCTCCAGGTCGTTCGGATCCGTCCGCGTGCGGGCCCGGGGCGCGGGGCGATGATGCCCTGCCCGAAGTCGCGGCGGGCCTGGATCGCGAACGCCGCGACGAGGGCGACGATCGTGAGCCCGAGTGCGGGCAGGAGCGGCCACCAGTGATCACCGCTCGCGGGTCGCGTCTCCGTCATCCAGCCGAGGGGGTTCGCCCAGATCGTCCACGACGGCGCCTCGATCGCGTACGCGACACCCCGGAGCACATAGAGGGCGCCGAGCACGGCGACCGCGAGTGAACTCGCGGCGCGAGCATCGGATCCGAGCTGCGCCGTGACGGCCGCGACACCCGCGAACATCCATCCCGACCCCGTGAAGGTCGCGGCCAGCAGCAGCGACGGTTCCCACGCGCCACCGCAGAGCACGGTGGCGACACCCGCCACGACTCCCGCGAGGAGCGATCCGATGAGAGCGACACCGGTACCCGCGAGCAAGCGGCTGGCGCGCCCCATGACCCCCGACGCGAGGAGCTCCGCCTGGCCGGAATCCTCTTGGCCCCGGGTGGTGCGCGAGACGGTGAGGATCGCGCCGAGGGCGATGAGGAAGCCCGCGAGCGCGAGCGAACGCCACGAGTTGAAGCCCTCATCCGTCATCAGGTCGAAGGCCGGTCCGAAGACCATGCCGATCGCCGGGTTCGCACCCATCGTCGCGGCAAGCCCTGCGCGGTCGGTCTCGTCGGGGAAGATCCACGGGTAGGCGAGCACCGACGAGACCGAGAGCCCCACCGCGATCGCGATCCACGGCGCGAACGAGCGCATCTCGTGCCGCAGCGTGACGCGCAGCAGTGGGCGCGTTCCGGTGAGCGAGCCGCTCATTGAGGAGCCTCCTCGCTCTCGTAGAGACGAAGGAAGAGCGACTTGAGCGATGGCGGTTCGACCGTCAGGGCCGAGATTCCGTAGGGCGCAAGGTGCGTCATGACCTCGCCGATCCGATCGGCATCGACCGTCGCGGCGAGGTGCCCGTGGTCGAGGTGGACGTCGTGCAGCGCGGCGAGCGCCGAGCGCTCGGGGATCCGCTCGAGGGTCGCCCTGATCGAGGTGCGAGCCTGGCTGCGGAGCTCGGTGAGTGTGCCGGTCTCGACGATCGTCCCGTCGCGGATGATCGAGAGCCTGTCCGCGAGCGTTTCGACCTCCGCGAGGATGTGGCTCGACAGCAGCACGGACGTGCCGCGCGCCTTCGCGTCCGCGACGACGTCGGTGAAGACCGCCTCCATGAGCGGATCCAAGCCGCTTGTCGGTTCGTCGAGCACAAGCAGCTCGGCGTCTGACGCGAGCGCCGCCACGATCGCGACCTTCTGGCGGTTTCCCTTGGAGTACTGCCGCCCGCGCTTGGTGGGATCGAGCTCGAAGCGCTCGATGAGCTCCGCGCGCCGTTCTTCGTTGAGGCCGCCCCGCAACGCCCCGAGCAGGTCGATCGCCTCGCCTCCCGTCATACCCGGCCATAGCGACACATCGCCCGGCACGTAGGCGAGCCTGCGGTGCAACGCGACGACGTCCTTCCAGGGGTCGCCGCCCAGCACGGTGACAGATCCGGAGTCGGCTCGGAGCAGGCCGAGCAGCACGCGGATCGTCGTCGACTTGCCGGCTCCGTTCGGGCCGAGGAAGCCATGAACCTCGCCCGCCGCGACGCGAAGGTCGAGATCGTCGAGGGCCCGGAAACGACCGAACGACTTGCCCAGGCCACGGACGTCGATCACATTCTCTGCGTCCATCTGACGCCCCTTTCGCAGGCCACCGTGCCGCTACAGCTTCAGTAGACCACGCATGACCGCCGCGGGCGAGAGGGTATCAGCGAAGAATACGGTCGCGGCCCGCGAGATATCCGAAGAAGAGCAGGGGAATCTCGACCGCCACCACGACGATGATGAGCGGGAGCGTCCAGCTCGCGGTCGCATCGTGCACGGCGCCGATGACGATCGGTCCGGCTGCGGCCACGAGGTAGCCGGCGCACTGTGCCATGCCGCTCATCGCCGCCGCATCGGCATGGTTGGTCGTGCGCAGGCCGAAGAGCGACAGCGCGAGCACGATGTTCGCACCGCCCGAGATGCCGAGGATGCTCGCCCAGAGGGCAGACCACTCGGGAGCGAAGAGGATTCCCACCGTCGCCACGACGGCCAACGCCGGGCCGCCCACGCTGATGAGCCACTGGTTGCGCAGCCGCGGGATGAGCGCGGACGAGAGCAGGCTGCCGCCGATCGCAACGGCGTTCAGGAGGAAGGAGTGCAGGCCCGCGGCCTCCTCGCTGATCCCGGCGGAGTGCTCGATCGCGGGCAACCACGTCACGAAGACGTAGAAGACGACCGACTGCAGGCCCATGAAGCCCGTCACCTGCCACGCGATCGCGCTGCCCCACGGCGAGCGCCCACGGCTCACGGGTGCCGCTGCGGCGGGTCCGTGATCCTGCGCCGTATGCCGGCGCAACTGCGGTGCCAGCACGCCGAGTGTGACGAGCGTGAGACCGGCCCACATGCCGAGCGGCAAGCGCCAGCTGAGGTCGCTCATTCCGGCCACGGGCACCGCCACACCTGCGGCGATCGCCGCGAAGCTCGACTGCACCGCCGAGTACGCGCCCGTCACCTGACCGATCTTCGTCGGAAAATCACGCTTGACCAACGCGGGCAGCACCACGTTCAGCACGGCGATCGCGACGCCGATGACCGCCGTGCCGGCCCAGAGAAGGACGACCGACGGGAGCGAGCGGACGACGAGGCCGAGAATGAGAGCGACGAGGGCGAGCGCGATCGCCCGTTCCAGGCCGAGGGCCCTCGCGAAGCGCGGCGCGAACGGCGAGACACCTGCGAATGCGATCAGCGGCAGACTCACGAGCACCGAGGCGGTCGTCGATGCGAGACCGTAGGTGTCTTCGATCGCCGGGAGCACCGGCCCCACGGCGGTGATCGCGGTGCGGAGGTTTCCCGCGACCAGCAGAAGCCCGATGAGGACAAACCACGTCGGGAGGGCCGTGGCACGGGAATTTTGGGTCACCGTCCCACGCTACCGGCCTCGTCACCTGTCGACAAACGCGCGAAACCGCGCCACCGGACGGGTCGGAGGCGCGGTCAGCATCGGGTCACGGGCAGGGGATGGTCATCTCGAACGGCGTGTCCGTCATGTTCGTCGGATCCGTGATGTCGACGGCGGTCATGGATCCGGAGATAGTGTAGGTCGATCCGTCCTTCGTCGCGTTCACCTCGCCGGGCGCTCCCTCGGCCCACGCCATCGCAGTGCCGTCGACGGATCCGAGGGCGACGGTCTTCACGACGGGATCGTCCCCCGTGGTGAGCGTCGCGCCGATGCCGTCGGCGCCGGTCGTCGAACCGATCGCGATCGTCATCGTGCCGCTCACCTCCTGGCACACGACCGTCGGATCGGCGATCTCGAGCGCCTCGCCGTCGAGCGTGATCGCGAGGTCGGTTCCTTCGGCCGGCGCGGCGTTGTCCGCGGCCGCTTCGGTAGCGGGGGCCTGCTCGTCCGCGGGCTGGGAAGCGACGGCCCCCTGCGGCTCCTCCGGCGCGTCGGAACTGCAACCGGCCAACGCGGCGATCGCGCCGAGGCCGACAGCAAGGGCGGTGAGACGAACGCGGCTCATCGTGGTGCGGAACAGAGTGCTCATGCGTTTCCTCCTGGGTGTCGCCGGCCGCTGGTGCGTTCCGGTCGCCTTCATTGTGTGCGCGACGACGTGGGCTCCCGATAACGGATTCGTTCCCAGCCGCCCGCCCCTAGGATTCTTCGGTGACCTTGACCGTCTGGCTGTCCCTTCTGCTCGCCTGCGTCGTGATCAGCCTTACGCCCGGGGCCGGCGCGATCAACACCATGTCGAACGCCCTCGCCGAGGGATGGCGTCGGTCGTTGTGGGGCATCGTCGGGCAGCAGATCGCTCTCATCGTCCACATCGCGATCGTCGCGGCGGGCGTCGGTCTGCTCGTCGCGCGCTCTCCTCTCTTGTTCGCGATCATCCGCTATGCGGGCGCGGCCTATCTCGCCTATCTCGGCATCCGCATGATGCTGTCACGAGTGGCCGACGCGGATCCGGAAGACGCCCCGCGCGCGAAGGAGTCGCGTTCGTCGATGATACGGCGCGGGTTGTGGGTCAACCTGCTGAACCCGAAGGCGGTCGTGTTCTTCCTCGCCTTCATCCCCTCGTTCATCGACCTCGACACGGCGCCGCTACCGCAGTACCTGGTGCTCATCGCCACGGTGCTGGCGGTCGACGTCGTGGTGATGTGGTTCGTCTTCGCGCTCGTTGCGAAGCCCTTCCGCCGCCTCACGACGACGGCAGGCGGCCGCCGCGTGCTCAACCTCGTCTTCGGCCTGCTGTTCTTGGGGGTCGCGGCGCTACTGCTCTTCGTATAGGCGTTTCTTCTCCGCCTCGACATCGAAGTCGGCCACGGGCCACTGCGGATCGATGCCCTCGAGAGCCGCGATCAGGAGCTCCTGCACGGCCAGGCGCGCGTACCACTTGCGATCGGCGGGAACGACGTACCACGGAGCGACGTCGGTCGAGGTGCGTTCGAACGCGATCTCGTACGCCTCGCGGTACTCGCGCCACAGCGCCCGGTCGTCCAGGTCACCGGGATTGTACTTCCAGTGCTTGTCGGGGCGATCGAGACGCTCCTGCAGGCGTTCGCGCTGTTCATCGCGCGAGATGTGCAGCATGACCTTCACGATGCGCGTGCCGCTCGCCGCGACGCGCGCCTCGAAGTCGTTGATCGCGCCGTACCGGCGTTCGATCTCCGCCGGATCCGCGAGCCGCCGCACGCGTGCGACCAGCACATCCTCGTAGTGGGACCGATCGAACACCCCGATGAAGCCGCGCTTCGGCAGGCGACGCTCGATGCGCCACAGGAAGTCGTGCGCGAGCTCTTCCGTCGTCGGCGCGCCGAACGAACGCAATTGCACGCCCTGCGGATCCACGGCGCCCAACACGTGCCGCACGATGCCGCCTTTGCCCGAGGTGTCCATGCCCTGCAGGATGAGTAACACCGAGTCACGGGCGACACCGGCACGGCTCTCGGCGTAGAGACGCTCCTGCAGATCGCTCAGGGTCTCGGCGCGCTTCGCAAGATCCCTCGCGCCCGCCCCCTTGTCCCCCTCGTAACCTGGCGTCGTGGACGGATCGATGTCGCCCAGGCGAAGCCCCTGCAGCACCTGCAGCTCCGCGCGGACGTCGCCGCGCCAACCGTGTGAAGCCATGCGCTCATCCTGTCAGAGGGAGGGGTTGCACACCTATCGAATCTGTGTTCGAATCATTGCATGCGCTGGAGTGGACAAAGTATCGATGAGCGAGCCGGCCAACTGCCCATTCCGGGTCTCTCTCGTTCCATCCGCACACCTGATTTCGCAGGCATCACCTTTCATGAGGTGCTCGCGAAGTCAGCGCTCAATCGCGTACCCGCGGCCAGCTCTATGCCGTTCTCCTGGACGGTGAACCCCTATCGCGGTTGCTCGCACGCCTGCGTCTACTGCTTCGCGCGAAACACGCATCGATACCTCGACCTCGACGCGGGCGACGACTTCGACCGGCAGATCGTCGTCAAGACGAACGTCGCCGACGTGCTCCGCGCCGAGGTGCGCCGCCACTCGTGGCGACGCGAACTCGTCGCTCTCGGATCCAATACCGATCCGTATCAGCGGGCCGAGGGCCGCTACGGGCTCATGCCGGGCATCATCCGCGCGCTCGCCGAGAGCGGCACTCCCCTCTCGATCCTCACGAAGGGAACGCTCCTGCGCCGCGACCTGCCGCTGATCGCCGAGGCGGCGGGGCACGTGCCCGTCGACCTGTCGATGTCGATCGCCATGTTCGACGATGACCTCCAGCAACGCGTCGAGCCAGGCACCCCGACCACGACGGCTCGCCTTGACACCGTGCATGCTGCAACCGAGGCCGGCCTCGACGTCACGGTGTTCCTGATGCCGATCCTGCCGTGGCTGAGCGATTCCGACGCCGATCTCGAGCACGCGGTCTCGCGCATCGCCGCGGCGGGCGCCCGGCGCGTCATCTTCGGTGCGCTGCACCTGCGACCCGGCGCCAAGGAGTGGTTTCTCGACTGGATCGCACGCGAACACCCCGAGCTCGAAGCGGGCTACCGCCGCTTCTACGGCCAGAACCATTACGCCCCTGCGCCCTATCGCCGACAGCTCGCGTCGCGCATGGCACCGCTCCTTGGGCGCTATGGCCTCGCATCGGTCGAGGACGAGGACCAACCGGAGGCCCGGCGCGCGGCACGCGCCGCGGCGAGCGCGCCCGCGTTCGCGATGGGCGACGGCCCGACGCTGTTCTGAGGCGTCACGCGGCGTCACAGCGAGCGCAGGCAACGTGCCGGTCGCCGATAGCATCGGCGGAGACGACTCGAAGGAGAACCATGGAGTACCGCCGCTTCGGCAACACCGGCATGTACGTGTCCCCCATCGCCCTCGGCTGCATGAGCTACGGCGACCCCGAGCGCGGATCCCACGGCTGGACCCTCGATGAGGAGACGAGCCGCCCCTTCATCCGGGAGGCGGTCGAGAGCGGCATCAACTTCTTCGACACGGCGAACATGTACTCGCTGGGTCACAGCGAGGAGATCGTCGGCCGGGCACTGCGCGACTACGCCGACCGTGACGAAATCGTGCTCGCGACCAAGGTCTACATGCCGATGGGCGACGGTCCGAACAAGCGCGGCCTCTCGCGCAAGGCGATCATGCAAGAGATCGACAACAGCCTGCGCCGCCTCGGCACCGACTACGTCGACCTCTACATCATTCACCGTTTCGACGAGAACACGCCGCTGCGGGAGACGCTCGAGGCGCTGAACGACGTGGTTCGCTCGGGGAAGGCTCGCTACATCGGCGCCTCGTCGATGGCGGCCTGGCAGTTTGCGACCGCGCTCGGCATCCAGCGCGCGGAGGGCTGGGCGCAGTTCGTCTCGATGCAGAGCCAGTACAACCTCATCACCCGCGAGGACGAGCGCGAGATGATCCCGCTGTCGATCAACGACGGCATCGCCCTCACGCCGTGGAGCCCGCTCGCGCGCGGCCGGCTGACCCGCGAATGGCAGGACCTCGGGGACCGCGCCGGATCGGACGCGCTCCTTCAGCGGCTATACCAGCAGAACGAGGCAGCCGACCGGCAGATCGCCGACGCCGTCGGCCGCGTCGCCGCCGAGCGTGGCGTGCCGCGCGCCCAGGTCGCGCTCGCGTGGGTGAACGAGGCACCCGGCGTGACGGCCCCCATCATCGGGGCGACGAAACCGCATCACATCGCGGACGCGATCGCGTCGCTCGACATCCACCTGACGACCGAGGAGCGTCGCGCGCTCGAGGCGCCCTATACGGCCCGCTGGCCGGAGTGATCCGTTACGGCCTGAGGCGCCGTCTCCGCAAGGCGCCTCAGCCGCATCCGATGCCGCTCCCGTTCACGCGGCCGAGAGCACGGCCGGGGCGTGGGGCGCACCGTGGTACCGCGACACGTAAGGATCGCCGCGCACGTAGAACCGGCGGGGAAGTTCCGCTGCCTTTGAGATCCCGACGCGCACGCCCGTGACGACCTGCTCGTCAGGAAGCGGATCCCGCGGCACAAGCCGGATCGGGCCGTCGACGAGCGACGTTCCCGACAGGCTCAGGTCCGCGGCGAGCGCCTGCCCCAGCTTGCCCGGTCCGTTCGTCGCGCCGACTCCCCCGCGTCCACGGCGACGCTCGATCTCTTCGAGCCCCTCGAGCGGCTCCGCGGCGCGGATCAGTACCCCGGATCCGCGACCCTCGGCGCCGGTGACGACGTTGCAGCAGAAGTGGATCCCCATGGATCGATAGACGTAGAGGTGCCCGGCGGCCAGGAACATTGCCGCATTGCGCGCGTTCTCCCCGCGGAAGGTATGGCTTGCCGCATCGTCCTGGTCGTAGGCTTCGGTCTCGACGATGCGCACCCGCACACGGGGCCCGACGTCGCTCACGAGCTCGCAGCCGAGCAGCCGCCGCGCGGCCCATTCCACGGGCGCCTGAAGAAAGTCGAGATCCGTCATGATCCGATTCTCTCAAGGCGTCTCGCTGCCGGGCGGATCCGTCGCCATCCCGAGCCCGCTTCCTCGGGCGGGAGCAGAATGGAAGCATCCATTTCCTCCGGAGAGAAGGCAGCAATGCAACAGGTGACGGTGCTCGGAACGGGCGTCCTCGGATCGCAGATCATCTTCCAGGCGGCATACTCGGGCAAGGACGTCGTCGCATACGACATCAGCGACGAGATCATCGCAAAGCTCCCCGCCCGATGGGAGCAGCTGAAGCCGCTCTACCTGCGCGATCTGCCGGATGCGACCCCCGAGAAGCTCGATGCGGCCGTGTCGCGGATCCGTGCGACGAGCGACCTCGCCGAGGCCGTGGCGGACGCGGACATCGTGATCGAGGCCGTGCCCGAGCGGCTCGATATCAAACGCGACACGTGGCAGAAGGTGTCGGCCGCGGCGCCCGAGAAGACGGTCTTCGCGACGAACTCGTCGACGCTCCTACCGAGCGACATCGTGACCGCGGTCGATCGGCCGTCGAAGTTCCTCGCCCTCCACTTCGCGAACGAGATCTGGCGCAACAACACCGGCGAGGTCATGGCGCAGGATCAGACCGATCCCGAGATCTTCAAGCAGGTCGCCGTCTTCGCGGAGGAGATCGGCATGGTCGCGATCCGGGTCAAGAAGGAGCAGCCCGGCTACGTTCTGAACTCACTGCTCGTGCCGCTGCTCGACGCGGCCTCGGACCTGTGGGTGCGAGGCGTCGCGGACATCGAGACGATCGATCTGACGTGGCGCAAGGCGACGGGCGCGCCCCTCGGCCCGTTCCAGATCTTCGACGTCGTCGGCATGATGACCCCGTACAACCTCAACAAGGACAGCACGAACCCGGTCAAGCGCGAGTTCGCCGAGAGGATCAAGGCCGAGTACATCGACCGGGGTCGGCTCGGGGTCGCGTCCGGCCACGGCTTCTACGAGTACGGCGCCTGAGATGGCGTCGCTGGAAGAGCTCTTCGGCATCTCCCGGCCGATCCTGCTCGGCGCGTTCGGAGGGCTGTCCTCCGTGCAGCTGACGGCCGCCGTCAGCAACGCCGGCGGCCTGGGAGCATACGGGCTCTACGGATACGACGGTGATCGGATCCGCAGCACCGCCGCGGAACTCAAGGCCGCGACGAACAAACCCGTCACGCTCAACATCTGGCTCCCGACGGGCGACGAGGCGACGCCGAACGCGCAGCACGCCGCGTTCGCCCAGGCGCTCGAGCCGTTCTATGCGGCCGTCGGCGTCGAGATCCCGGCGCGCCCCGAGTCGTATATGCCGTCTCTCGAGGAACAGCTCGATGCGATCTGGGATGCGTCCCCAGCCGTGCTCAGCGTCGTCTTCGGCGTGCCATCCGAGTCCGTGATCAACGAAGCCCACAACCGGGGCATCCGCGTGATCGGCACCGCGACGACGGTCGCGGAGGCCGTCGCGCTCGATGAGGCCGGCGTGGATGCGATCGTCGCGAGCGGATCCGAGGCAGCCGGTCACCGGGTGTCGTTCCTGAAGCCGGCCGAGGACTCACTCGTCGGCACATTCTCGCTCGTGCCGCAGGTTGTCGACGCGGTGCGCGCGCCCGTCATCGCCGCGGGCGGCGTCGCGGATCGTCGCGGCGTGGCCGCCGCCCTCGCGCTGGGTGCCTCGGGCGTGCAGGTGGGTACGGCCTTCCTTGCGGCCCGCGAGTCGGCGGCGAACGATGCGCATCGCGCGGCGATCCGCTCGACCGCGGCGGATGAGAGCGTGCTGACCCGCGCCATGAGCGGCCGGCTCAGCCGCGGTGTGCGCAACCGCGCCGTGCGCGCGATCGAGGCGGGAGGCATGATCGCGCCGTTCCCGACGCAGAACTGGCTCACCGGCAAGTTCCGCACTCCGGCGGGGCAGCAGAACATGGGCGAACTCCAGTCGCTGTGGCTCGGTCAATCGGCCCCTCTCGCCCGGCGCGACACAGCCGCGGAGGTGTTTGCGGAACTCGTCGCCGGCCTCGGCTAGCTGCACTCAGCCTCGCGCTGATACATAACGACGCAGATTCTTGCCGGAACTGGCTCGGAAGCCGGTTTCTCAGCCCGCCGGCCCGAGAATCTGCGTCCTTGTGGACGGCAAGGTTGAGGCGGACCGCCACCAGATGTCGGTGTGTTCCACTTCTTGCTCCCATTTCCGGGGCTCGCCGACGTATCTCACACAGTCGGTGAACCAGCATGTGGCGTCCGGGTTCCAGCCGGCGATGACGCTCGCGGTATCGTCTGTGACCGCAATCGCGCGGCCGACCGCCGAGAGGTAGCCCGTGATCGGCAGGTGAATCGCGTCGTACTCCGCGGCAACCGCAGCCCAGTCCGGCACGACCCAGGCGCCGTCGCGCCCGGTCGTACGGAACCAGTCATGACGCTTTTGTGCCGTGACATCTATGGGGAACCGGCGACAGAGATCCGCCCACACCTCGGCCGAGTTGATCTCGAGAATCTGGAGACCGGCCGGCACCTCGAGCCGAACCGAGTATCCCTCCTCCCACCCGAAATCGTCCTCGACAAGCAAGGCCGCGTAGGGCGAGCCATCCGGCGAGAGCCCCGTGGTCTGCGGAACCGGCGCCGGCCAGTTCGGCGCGGACCACCACTCGCCGCTGACATTGGCGCGCGGATCCGCGTCGCGCTCGCGACGCGCGTGTTCCTCCATGCGCCGCAGATGCGCGCTCCCCTCGGCGAGCGTCCGGCCGCCGGCATCGCAGATGGAGATGCAATCCGCGTCGTCCCACAGCATCGAGACCTGCACGCGCGAGTCGACCGGGTCTGACCAGGCGCGCGTGACGGGCGCCGCGGAGAGGTGACGAGCCACGCGCTCGAGACTCTCGCGCATCTCGACGCGTTCGAGTAACACGTCCGTGCCCTCGGGCGGCTGCCAATAGCGCGCCCAGGCCACCATGTCCGCAAGCGGGTGCCGTAACGTTTCCCAGGTCGCCTCGACCAGCTCGACGGCCGCGAGCGCCCGCGCGGCAGCCCGTATGGCATCCGAATGATCGGTCGCATCCTCTGGCTCCAGCGATGGCCGGGCCGCCGAGGGTAGCGACGTGAAGGTTTCGCCGAGGCGCTGGAATTCCTCGGCCGTCGGTGGCGGCAGCACGGCATCCGCGGATGCAGTGCCGGAGGCGTATCGTGCGCTGGCGTGCGGATCCGGATCCAGCGCCCGGTCAGCGTCCCAGAGCGCACGAGCCAATTCGTGCCCGCCCGCGCGCTCTTCGGAGTCCAGCGCGAACTGTAAGAGCAACCGTCGGCCGCGCGGCCCGGCCATCAGCGTCGAGGGATCCATCACCCCAGCCTCGCCAGCTCCCCCACATCGCCCACGAAGCCCAGGACGAGTTCGTTCAGATTCCACGGGCGGCCGAACCGCTCAAGGTCCCGTTCCTGATACGGCTTCGTGACGTGACGCGCCTGGCTCAGCATTGCCTCGAGTTCCATACCCCCACCCTGGCAGAAACGCGTCGGCGCCGCCCGAGTCCGAGGGATCGGGCGGCGCCGTGGCCGCGCCGGTCAGTGCGGGGTGATCACCATGCTCGCGAGCTTGTCGCCGCGCACCCGGAAGGTCATGGGGCCTGTGCCGTTGAAGCCGTTGCCCGAGACCTTCAGCACGACGACGTACTCGTCATCGCCCGCGTCGGACACCGAGACGACGTCGAAGTGCGACTGCACGCCGATGTTGTCGGTCGAGTCCCACGAGCGAAGCTCCGCGTGGCCGCGGAACTCGCGGCCCCAGTCGTTGAGGTAGCCGTCGTCCGTGAAGGCGGCGACGAAGGCGTCGCTGTCGCCGGCGTTCGTGGCATCGATCATCGCCTGAATGGGGGTGGGAATGGTTGTCATGTCTTTCTCCTTAGACGTGGGCGCACTCGGTGAGGAGCTCGTCGATTCCAACAGGACTTAGGCGAGGCCGCCGTTGACGAAGAGGGTCTGGCCGTTGATCCAGCGAGCGCTACGTGCAAGATGCGCGACGGTCTCGGCGATATCCGTCGGCTCACCGAGGCGCTCGAGCGGTGCGGCTTTCGAGAGGTTCTCGATAACGGCCTCGCTCTTACCCTCGAGGAAGAGCGGTGTCGCGGTGGGACCGGGGGCGACGGCGTTGACCGTGATGTTCTTGCCGCGCAATTCGCGGGCGAGGATCAGCGTGAGCCCCTCGACGGCCGACTTGCTGGCGACGTAGGCGCCGTAGTTCGGGAACTGCGTGCGGGTGACGGTCGTCGAGAAGTTGATGATCGCGCCTCCCTCGCGCACTCGGCGGGCGGCCTGCTGCGATACCACGAACGTGCCGCGAACGTTGGTGCGGATGAGCTTGTCGAAGTCGTCGAGCGAGTACTCGGCGATGGGGCCGAGAATCATCACGCCCGCCGTGTTCACGACGACGTCGATTCCGCCGAAGGCCTGCTCGACCGTTTCGAAGACGTCGATCATGGCCTGCTCGTCCGCAACGTCGCCGCCGACGGCGATGGCCCGTCCACCGCTCGCGACAACCTGCTCGACGAGGGCGTCGGCCTTGGCCTTGTTGCCGGCGTAGTGCACTGCGACGGAGACGCCGTCCGCGACGAGGCGCTGTACGACCGCCTTGCCGATGCCGCCGGATCCGCCTGTCACAAGGGCGACGCGGGTGTTCTGGGTGTCAGTCATATCTACTCCTTGGGTTGCGCTCGTGGCGAGCGAGTCGGATGTCATCTGGGCGACGCCGAGATGAAGATCAATTGGTGAGCCGCGCGAGCCACTCGTCCAGCAGCCCGGCTTCCGCGGCGGTGAACGCCGCCGCGGGCAGCCCGGCGCGCAGGGTCGTGACGGCGACGGCGAGCGGATCCGCGGCCGCCTCGTCCACGAGGATCCCGCGCAGCGTCGCCTCGCGCACCTCGTCCGACGCGGTACTGGCGAACTCGCCCGGGCGCAGGATCATGCCGAGTGCGACGCCGCTGTTCGCGGCCATCACGACACGCGCGGCCTCCTCCGGCGACACGCGAAGGCGTCCGGCGGCGGCGAGCCGTTGAGTCACGGATCCGAGAAGTCGCATCGCCTCCGCGAGCGCGGCCGGCTCCGCGGCGAGGGCGGATCCGAAAACGAGGCGGTAGGCGTTCGGATGCGACAGGGCGAAGGCGGTGTGGTTGTCCCACCCCGCACGGAGGTCGTCGAGCGGATCCGAGCTGTGCTCGGCGGCCCGCTTGCCCGAGAGGTACTGCTCCCACACGTGATCGGCGACGGCGGCCAGCAGGCCGTCCTTGTCTCCGAACAACCGGTACAGAACCGGCTGCGTCACCCCGGCAGCCTCGCAGACCGCGCGGGTGGAGACATCGCCCGACGCGGAGCGCGCCATGAGCTCGGCCGCCTTCTCAAGTATCACTGTTCTCGTACTCACGTAGCAACGATAACACCTCAGTGTTATCACTGCAAGTATCACTGATATGAAATCTAGGATGGATGGATGACGATCATCGCCGCCGCAGACGGATCCGCGCTCGGAAACCCCGGCCCCATGGGCTGGGCCTGGTACATCGACGACACCAGCTGGGCAGCCGGCGGCGCGCCTCATGGCACCAACAACATCGGCGAGCTGACCGCCGTGCTCGAGCTCCTCCGCGCCACGGCGCACGCGGATCAGGATCTGCTGATCCACTGCGACAGCCGCTACGTGATCGACTCCATCACCAAGTGGATGCCGGGTTGGAAGAAGAAGGGCTGGAAGAAAGCCGACGGCAAGCCGGTGCTCAACCTCGACATCATGAAGGCCCTCGACGAGGAGATGCAGGGCCGCCGGGTGCGCTTCGAATGGGTCAAGGGCCACGCCGGCCACCCGCTCAACGAAGCCGCCGATGCCCGCGCGAACGGTGCCGCACAGGCGTATCAGAAGGGCACGCCTGTGAAGAGCGGCCCAGGATTCGCCGGATCCGCGGCCCCGCAGGAACGACCGCGGCCGACGTCCTCGGATCCGGGCGCGGCACCGGCCGCTCCGGCCGCACCGCAGCCGACGCTCTTCGACGCGTTCGACGAGGATCCCCTGGTGCGCTTCACGTTCTCACTCCCCCAGAGCGAACTCGACGCGTTGCGCGCCCGTGCCCGGGCGGCCGGCGTGTCGGTCGACGAGTTCCTGCGCGGGATCATCTGAGGCGATCCGAGATCGCGGAGACGGCCCCGTGTTGCGGCGCACAGGATTCGAGCCTCCGCGACGCGGGGCCGTCTCCGCAGAACCGGGTCAGCCCGTGCTCGATAGAGTAGAGCCATGAATGCGGAGGAGTTCGAGGCGCTCGTCATCGAGGAGCTGGATCAGCTTCCCGACGACATGGTCGACGGGCTCGACAACGTGATCTTCGTCGTCGAAGACCGCCCGGAGGACGGCTCGCTCGACCTGCTCGGGCTCTACGACGGCGTCGCCGTCACCGAACGCGGCTCGTACGGCATGGGCGAGCTCCCGGACCGCATCATCCTGTACCGAGAACCGCACCTCGAGCAGTGCGAGACGCTCGAGGAACTGCGCGACGAGGTACACACGACCCTCGTGCACGAGATCGCGCATTTCTACGGCATCGACGACGACCAGCTGCACGAGATGGGGTGGGCATGAGCACCCTCACCACCCCCGAGCTCGACGAGCAGATCGAGGTCGCACCCGACGTGCCGTGGCAGACGGTCGTGTGGGACGACCCCGTCAACCTCATGAGCTATGTCGTGCACGTCTTCCGCGAATACTTCGGCTTCTCGCAGGAGCTCGCGACGAAGCGCATGCTGCAGGTACATCATGACGGCCATGCGGTCGTCGCCGAGGGCGCCCGCGAGCAGATGGAATTGCACGCCCAGGCCATGCACGACTACGGCCTGTGGGCGACCGTTCGAAAGGCACCCCAGTGACCCACGTGATTCTCACCCTCACCCGCGTGGAGGCATCGCACCTCGCCGATCTCGTGGGGCAGTTCCAGGCGCTCGTCACGGAACCCGAGGGCGACCCGGCCGTCGAACGACTGACGCCCGACGTCTACCCCAACGATGCCGAGGCATCGCGCGAGTTCCGCGACGTTACCCGTGACGATCTCCTGGGCCGCCGCGCTCACGACGCCGCGACCGTCGCGGCGGATCTCGCCCGCATCGAACCGGCAGCCGTCGAGGAGGCGCTCTCGCCCGTCGACGTGTCGATCGCCGACCTCGATCCGTGGCTGCGCACCCTCTCGGCCGTGCGGCTCGTTCTCGCGAGCCGCCTCGGTATCACCGACGGCGCGGAGCACGATGAGGACGACCCGGCGTACGGACTCTACGAGTGGCTGGGTTATCGCCTCGAGGGGCTCGTTCAGGTCGCCGAGAACGAGAGCTGAGCTATTTTCTCGGGTGTGTTCCGCCGAATGTGCTCGTTCTCCTGCTCCGCCCACATGTCCCAGTAAGGGGCGAACGCGTCTCCGTCGCGCGTGAGCGCGAGGTGTTTGCGCACGGCCGCATCGCCGTCGATCCAGATCGACGTGCTCGCACCATCCGCCGCCGCGGGCGAAAGCGCCCCGCAGCCCTCGATCACGAGCGGCACCGACGGATCCACCGTGGTCGAACGCGTGGAGTACTCGCCGCGCTCCCAGTCCCATCGATGATAGGCGCCGATGGATCCGGCGGCGTGCGACGCGATGAGGTCCGCGGCCACGACGGTCGCACCCGCGAGGCCCGACCAGCCCTCATAGAGCTCGTCGAGCGACACCAGCCGCGCGCCCGCGAGTTCCGCGATGCGGCGCGCGAGCGTCGTCTTACCCGCCCCACTGCGGCCGTCGATCACGATGCGGCCGCGCGGATCCGCGCGAAGCACGCGAACGGCCGCGTCGACCACACGGTCGAACGCGGCCGAGTCGAGGGCGTTCAGCGACGCTTCTTGAGGCACTTGATGACGTAGCCGAGGGCGCGGCCGGCGACGCACACGAACGGCGTGAGCACCGCGAGCAGCGTCACGGGGTTCGGCGCGAAGCGGAACTCGCTGCCGCGGCGGATGTACGCGCCGACGGGAAGCGAGAAGCCGCCGCCGCCGCCGCCGCCGTTGCCGGCCTCGTCGCTTCCGCCGCCGAAGCCCGACCACGTCGCGGCTACCGGCAGCACCTTGACGCCATCGAGGTCCTGCTGCTCACCGTAGGCAGCGGTCACGCCGAGCTTGCCGCTGATCTTTCCGAGTTCCATCGCGATGTTGGGCATGCCTTCAGCGTACCTTCTCAGTCGCTCTCCTCGGGCGGTCGTTCCGGGGGACGTCTCTGATCGGGGCGCAGGAATGCAGCGCGGGTGATGGATCCGCTGCCGAAGCGCTCGGAGAGCACGTCGAGTGCGCCCTCCACCTGCTTCCACTCGCCGTCGTCGTCCCAGAGCGCGAGTGCCGCGGACCCGGCGGGCGCGAGCCGCTCCGCGCGCACACCGACGAGCCGCACCGGTGCGCGCATGTCGACGCCCGCAAGCAGCTCGCGTGCGACCTGAGCGATGCGCTGCCCCACCGCGGTCGGCTCGGCCAGCGCCTGCGAGCGCGTGATCGTCTGAAAATCGGTGAAGCGCAGCTTGATCGCGACGCCCGATGCCTCGACGCCTGCGCGCCGCAGCCGCACCGCGACCCTGTCGGCGAGGCGCAGCAGCTCGGCGTTCAGGAAGCCCTCGTCGGTGACATCGTTCGAGAAGGTCTCCTCGTGCGAGATGCTCTTCTCGACGCGCTCCGTCTCGATGGCCCGCGCGTCGCGCCCGTTCGCGAGCTCGTGCAGGCGCTGGGCCTGCGCGTTTCCGAGGATCCGAGCGAGCACATCGACGGGAGTCTCACGAACGTCTCGAATGGTGTGGATCGCCCGCCCTGCGAGGGCTGCGGCGGCCTTCGGGCCGACGCCCCACATGGATCCCGCGGGCCGCGGATCCAGGAACTCCTGCGTGCGCGCCGCGGGGATGATGAGCCGGCCGTTCGGCTTCGATGCCGTCGACGCCATCTTCGCGACGTGCTTGGTGGCCGCTCCCCCGACGCTGCAGGTGATGCCGATCTCCTCCTTCACGCGGCGCCGGATAAGCGACGCGACCTCCCCCGGCGATCCCCACAGGCGTCGCACCCCCCGTACGTCGAGAAACGCCTCGTCGATCGAGAGCGGCTCGACGAGCGGCGTCAGGCTGCGGAAGATGTCCATGACCTGCGCCGATGTCTCGCGATAGCGCTCGAACGTCGGGGGGACGATGACCGCCTGCGGGCAACGCTGCAGCGCCATGCCGAGGGGCATCGCCGAACGCACGCCGTAACGGCGCGCCTCGTACGACGCGCTCGAGACGACCGAGCGCCCGTCGCGATGCGCGATGACGACGGGCTTGCCCTTCAGCGAGGGGTCGTCGAGCGTCTCGACCGCGACGAAGAAGGCATCCATGTCGACGTGCAGGATGTGCGCGCCGGTATCGTCCGCCCCGGGCGGCGAGTACAGCCTGCCCGAACCGTCCTGCTTGCTCACGCTTCTATTCTTCCAGCCTGACGCGCAGTGTCATCACCCGGGTCGCCGCCTCGTCGAGCCGCGCCTCGGGCAGTGCGCCGCTCTCGGCCGCCTGAGCAATGCGCTCCACCATCGCGACGTTCTGCTCCGCTCCGGATCCTGCGACGAAGAGAACGAGGTCGGCGCCGGCGCGGAGCGCGGCGATGGCGTCATCGTTCACATCGGCGTACGCCGCCTCGCCCGAGCCGGTGAGCATGCCGATGTCGTCGGTCACCGCGACACCGTCGAAGCCCATCGAGTCGCGAAGGATGCCGTACCACTCGGGTGACAGCGAGGCGGGCTCGGGTGAAACGGCCGTGAACCGCAGATGCCCCGTCATCACGAGCGACGCACCGGCATCGATGCCCGCCTGGAACGGCATCGCATCGCCCGCGAGCCAGGCCTCGTAGGTCTCGTCGGTCGTCGGGATCGCCGAGTGGGAGTCGCCCTCCGCCGCGCCGTGTCCCGGAAAATGCTTGAGCGTGGTGAACACACGGCCAGCCTCGCCGCGCACGGCGGCCGCCACGGCGCCGGCGACGACGGCGGGATCCGTTCCGAAGGCGCGCGAGTAGATGAAGGATTCCTCCCCGCGTGGCACGTCGGCGACGACGCCGAAGTTCACCGAGATCCCGGCCTCGGCGAGCAACCCGCCGCGCGCCGCGAACGCGCGCTCGACCGCCGCCGGCTCCGCGCCCTTGAGCGTGCGGGCGGACGGCAGCTCGTCCCACGGAAGACGCGCGACATCGCCGCCCTCCTCGTCGGTAGCGATGAGTGGCCGCGGCTCCACGACCGCGGTGGCCGCGTCGAGGAGCGCGCGTTGCGATTCCCCGTCCGCCGTGATCCCGTCGCCCATCAGGATGAGGTTTCCGGCGCCGTCGGCGAGGCCCGCGCCGAGAGCCGCGGGATCGGTGCCGGGTATCTGCGCCATGACGACCGACGCCGCCTTCTCGCGGATGGTCATGCGTCCGACGAGATCCGCGGCGCGCTGTGCGGCCGTTGTGGACGTGGGCGACGCCGTGGGCGTCGGTGTCGTGCTCCGTGTGGGCGTCATGCTCTGAGATGGGCGCGCATCCGGAGGCGCCTCCGCCTGCGGCGTGCACGCCGCGAGAGCCGAGACCGCGAATACGGCGATCGCGACGGCGCGGAGAACGGGTCTCATCGGGTCCCTCCTCTCGCTTCGGTTCTCTCGCGAGGTTACGCGCCTGGGTCCGGACCGGGCCCGCGGACGCCGGACTCTGTGTAAAAACGCAACAAACCCCGCCTCCCGTTCTGCCCGCATGTTTCGTGCCGGGGTTCGGGAGGCGGGGGTTTGTCGATGGCTACGCCTGTGCGCGCTCGAGAACGAGCTCGCGGACGCGGGCTGCGTCGGCCTGGCCCTTCATCGCCTTCATCACGGCGCCGATGACCGCACCCGCGGCCTGCACCTTGCCGTTCTTGATCTTCTCGAGGACGTCGGGCTGCGAGGCGAGCGCCTCGTCGATCGCCGCGATGAGGGCGCCATCGTCCGAGACGACCGCGAGTCCGCGGCTGTCGACGACCTCCTGCGGGGAGCCCTCGCCTGCGATGACGCCCTCGAGCACCTGGCGCGCGAGCTTGTCGGTGAGCGTTCCCGCATCGACGAGCTTCTGCAGCTCGGCCACGTGGATCGGGCTCACGAGATCGGCGGCCTCACGGCCCTCGGCGTTCGCGACGCGGGCGATCTCGCCGGTCCACCACTTGCGCGCTGCGGCCGCGGTGGCACCCGCGGCGATCGTCTGCTCGACGACGTCCGTCAGGCCGGCGTTCGCGACGTCCTGGAACTCCAGATCGGTGAAGCCCCACTCGCCCTTCAGGCGACGGCGCTTCGCGGCGGGCGCCTCCGGCAGCTTCGAGCGAAGCTCCTCGATCAGCTCCTCGCTCGGTGCGACCGGCAGCAGGTCGGGCTCCGGGAAGTAGCGGTAGTCGTCGGCGTCGGACTTCGGGCGACCCGGCGACGTCTCCCCCGTGTCCTCGTGCCAGTGACGGGTCTCCTGCGTGATGGATCCGCCGTCGGCGAGGATCGCGGCCTGGCGGCGGATCTCGTAACGGACCGCGCGCTCGACCGAGCGCATCGAGTTGACGTTCTTCGTCTCGGTGCGGGTACCGAGCTTCTCGGCGCCCCGGGGGCGAAGCGAGACGTTCGCGTCGCATCGGATGTTGCCGCGCTCCATGCGCGCCTCGCTGATCCCGAGGCCGCGCGCGATGTCACGGATCGTCGCGAGGTACGCCTTCGCGACCTCCGGCGCCCTGTGCTCGGTACCGAAGATCGGCTTCGTAACGATCTCGACGAGCGGCACGCCGGCGCGGTTGTAGTCGACGAGCGAGCTCGATGCGCCCTGGATGCGGCCAGAGGATCCGCCGACGTGCGTCAGCTTGCCCGCGTCCTCCTCCATGTGGGCGCGCTCGATCGGAACGACGATGATCTCGCCGTCCTCGAGCTCGACCTCGACCGAGCCCTCGAATGCGATCGGCTCGTCGTACTGGCTGATCTGATAGTTCTTGCCGAGGTCCGGGTAGAAGTAGTTCTTGCGCGCGAAGCGGCTCGACGGCGCGATCGAGCACCCGAGCGCGAGACCCAGGCTGATCGAGCTGCGAATCGCCTCGGCGTTCACGACCGGCATCGATCCGGGAAGGCCCAGGTCGACGGGCGCGACGAGCGTGTTCGGCTCCGAATCGTGGAACTCCTCGTTCGCCGGGTTGCCGGCGGCCGAGAACATCTTCGTCTTCGTGTTCAGCTCGACGTGTACCTCGAGGCCGATGACCGGCTCGAACATCTCGAGTGCCTTGTCGAAGTCCATGAGCTTCGCCATTATCGGGCGCCTCCGTTCAGTGCGGGTGCCTTGTCGAGCAGCGGGCCGCCCCAGCTCTCGACGAGGAGCGTCTCGAGCGCGGCCGACACGCGGTAGAGGCGCGCGTCCTCATATTCGGGGGCGAGGAACTGGATGCCGACCGGCAGCCCGTCCTCCGCCGAGAGGCCCGACGGCAGCGTGATGCCCGGGATGCCCGCGAGGTTCGCCGGGATCGTCGCGAGGTCGTTGGCGTACATCGCCAGCGGGTCGTCGAGCTTCTCGCCGAGTTTGAACGCCGTCGTGGGTGCGGCGGGCGTCGCGATGACGTCGACCTCCGCGAAGGCGTTCGCGAAGTCCTGCTGGATCAGCGTGCGCACCTTCTGGGCGCTGCCGTAGTAGGCGTCGTAATAGCCGGCCGACAGGGCGTAAGTGCCGAGGATGATGCGGCGCTTGACCTCGGGCCCGAAACCGGCGTCGCGGGTCGCCGACATGACGTCCTCGACGGTGCCGGGGACGTCGGCGCGCAGGCCGAAGCGAACCGAGTCGAACTTGGCGAGGTTGCTCGATGCCTCCGCGGGAAGGATCAGATAGTACGCGGCCGTGGCGTACTTGAAGTGCGGGGCGCTGATCTCGATGACCTCGGCGCCGGCCGCCTCGAGCGTCTTCACGGCCGCCTGGAACGAATCCTCGACGCCCTTCGAGAAGCCGTGCAGCTCCTTCACCAGGCCGACCTTGAGCCCCTTCAGCACCTCACCCGTCGCGCCCTCGCGAGCGGCGGCGGCGAACGACGGCCAGGTAGTCGTCAGCGACGTCGCGTCGTGCGGGTCGTGGCCGCCGATGACGTCGTGCAGGAGCGCCGAGTCGAGCACCGTGCGGGAGACGGGGCCGACCTGGTCGAGGCTCGAGGCGAGCGCGATCGAGCCGTAGCGGCTCACGCCGCCATAGGTCGGCTTCATGCCGACGGTGCCCGTCACATGCGCCGGCTGGCGGATGGATCCGCCCGTGTCCGATCCGAGCGCGAGCGGCGCCTCGAATGCCGCGACGGCCGCGGCCGAGCCGCCGCCGGATCCGCCGGGAATACGGTCGAGATCCCACGGGTTGTGGGTCGGACCGTAGGCCGAGAACTCGGTAGACGAGCCCATCGCGAACTCGTCCATGTTGGTCTTGCCGAGCGGCACGAGGCCCGCGGCGCGCGACTTCGCGACGACGGTCGCGTCGTAGGGCGACATGTAGCCCTCGAGGATCTTCGACGCCGAGGTCGACGGCATGTCGGTCGTGACGAGAACGTCCTTCACGGCGAGCGGCACACCGGCCAGCTCGTGGAGGGTCTCGCCCGCCGCACGGCGCTCATCGATGGCGCGGGCCGCGTCGAGGGCGCCCTCGTTGACGTGCAGGAACGCGTGAACGTCGCCGTCGACGGCGGCGATGCGGTCGAGGTGGGCCTGCGTGGCCTCGACGCTCGACACGTCGCCGGCGGCGAGCCCGGCGGCGAGTTCTGCGGCGGAAAGCTTGATCAGGTCGTTCATCACTGCTCCTCTCCGAGAATCGCGGTCACGCGGAAGCGCGATCCGTCGTGGTCCGGCGCGTTCTTCAGCGCCTCTTCGGTCGAGAGCATGTCGCCCGGGACGTCCTCGCGGAACACATTCACGAGCGGGATGGGGTGGCTCGTGGCCACGACATCGCTCGTGGCGACCTCGCTCACCTCGGCAATGCTCGACACGATGGCGTCGAGTTCGCCGGTGAGACTGGTCACCTCTTCATCGGACAGCTGGATCCTGGCGAGCACACCGAGATGGCGCACGAGATCGGGGGTGATTTCAGACACCCGTCCAGTCTACGCGGCCGCGCCTGTGCCGTCGGGACACCGCAGGGCGCCGTCGGGGCCCTCGACGTGGGCCTCTTTCGGTCGACCACAGTGGCCGCATGGCGGCTCGATGCGCGGACCGTACGGACCGCGCGAGGCGGGACCCGCGTACTTGATCAGTCGCGTGTTGATGTAGAGGTAGAGCCCGCCGGCCTCGCGGATCCGCTCGCGCAACGGCTTCTTCTGTGCCATAACTCTTAGCGTACTAACTATTTGCGCGATAGACTCACATCATGACCGATGCGCCCGACGACCTGCTCCTGCTCGAGAACCAGCTCTGCTTCGCTCTCGTGACGGCGGCGCGCAACGTCGTCTCGGCCTATCGCCCGATCCTCGCTCCGCTGGGGCTCACGCACCCGCAGTACCTCGTGATGCTGGCGCTGTGGGAGCGCTCTCCCCGCTCGCTGACGGACCTTGCGGAGGAGATCGCCCTGGAGCCGGCGACGGCCTCACCCCTGGTCAAGCGTCTCGAGGCGCAGGGTCTCATCGCCCGCGAGCGGCGCGCGAACGACGAGCGGCGCCTCGACATCACGCTCACATCCACAGGCCGGGTGCTTCGCGAGAGGGCACTCGAGGTGCCGGGCAGGGTCGCCGCGTCGACGGGGCTCTCCCTGGAGCAGCTCCTGCGGATCCGCGAGGCGCTCGCACCGCTCGCCGGTCGTCGGGACTGAACGACGAGCGGTCAGCCCTCCAGAAGCTGCTGCTTGACCTGGCGGCGCATGACCTTCCCGATCATCGACTTCGGGAGTTCGTCGACGACGACGAAACGACGTGGCGCCTTGTACGGAGTGAGCACGTTCTTCACGAACGCACGTACCTCTTCGGCGTCGAACTCGGGCTCGCCGTCCAATACGACCGCGGCGACGACCTCTTCGCCGTGCTCCGGTGAGGGCAGGCCCACGACGGCGGCGTCGGCAATCGCGGGGTGCTGGCGCAGCGCGATCTCGACCTCGGTAGGAGCGACGTTGAAGCCGCCCGTGATGATCAGCTCCTTGATGCGATCGACCACGGTGAAGAAGCCCTCGTCGTCCATCTCGACGATGTCGCCCGTGCGGAACCAGCCGTCGACGAAGACCTTCTCGGTCTCTTCGGGGCGACCGTAGTAGCCACCGAAGACCTGCGGTCCGCGCACGAGGAGTTCCCCGGCCTCGCCCGGCGCGACGTCGATCGTCGGGTTCTCCGGATCCACGATCCGGGCCTCGGTACCGGGCAGCGGCAGGCCGATGGTCCCGGCCTTGCGGTTATCGGAGACGGGGTTGACGATCAGCACGGGAGAGCACTCGCTGAGACCGTAGCCCTCGACGAGCATGCCCTTCGTCTCGGCCTCCCACGGCACCACGAGCGCGTCGTCGAGTGCCATCGCGCCGGAGACGCCGATGCCGGTGCCCTCGAGTGAGATGCCGCGCTCCTTGGCCCGCTTCAGCAGACGCTCCGCGATCGGCGGCACGGCGGGGAGCACCGTCGCGGGATGCTTCCTGGTGACCTTCAGGACCAGATCCGGGTCGAACTTCGGGAACAGCACGAGGCGGGCCGCCCGCGACATCGCGAACGTCAGGCAGAGCGTGAGTCCGTACGCGTGGAACATGGGCAGCACGGCGTAGACGACCGTGCCCTCGCCGTTCGACACCGTCGGCGTCCAGGCGCGGGCCTGGGCGGCGTTCGCCAGCAGGTTGCGATGCGTCAGGGTCGCCCCCTTCGGGTCACCCGTGGTGCCGCTCGTGTACTGGATGACCGCGATGTCGTCCGTCGTCGGCGCGGGCACATCGGATCCGATCGGCGCGTAGCCCACGACCGACTCCCAGCCCACGGCGCCGCGCACGCGCTCGGTCAGTTGCTCGCGCTGAGCCCTGAGCTTCGGGATCGGCAGCGACAGCGCCGCACGCATGTACCCGGGCATTCCACGGGTGATGTCGACCGAGATCAACGACGAGACGGCGAGGTCCTTCGGAAACTCCTGAATCGTCTTCGCGACCTTGCTCCACACGATCGCGTGCTTCGCGCCGTGGTCCTCGAACTGCTTGCGCAACTCGCGCGGCGTATAGAGCGGGTTGTGCTCGACGACGATCGCGCCGAGGCGCAGCACGGCATAGAAGGCCACGATGTGCTGGGAGCAGTTCGGAAGCACGAGCGCAACGGGATCGCCCTTGCGCACACCCTGCGCGTACAGGCCCGCCGCGGCGCGCTCGATCGCCTGGTTCAGCTCGCGGTAGCTCGTCACCCTGCCGAAGAACTCCAGCGCGGGTGCGTCGGGGTGCGCGGCGGCCGAGTCTCGAACGAGGTCCATCAGGGATCCGCTCATCGGGTCGAGGTCCTCAGGGACTCCGGGGGCGTATGAGGCGGTCCAGGGGCGCGGCGGGTTGAACGCGTCAGTCACACGGCCATCGTATGCGGCCGGCGCGCGAACCTCGGAACCGAGCGGGATTGACTACGTTGTCAGAGTGCCCTATCGTCAGTCTCGAACAGGGAGGTTCCCCCATGCCGACATCGTCGCCGCGCGCTCGCCGCGTCTCGATGGTCGATGTCGCGCGCGCCGCCGGCGTCTCACAGAAGACCGTGTCGCGCGTGGTGAACGATGAGCCCTATGTCACCGACGAGGTGCGGGATCGCGTGCAACATGCGATCGACACGCTCGGATTCCGCCCGAACCATGCCGCACGGGCGCTCGTCACCCGCCGATCGCACCGCATCGGAGTCGTGACGATGGGCGGCACGACGCTTCACGGGCCCGTCTCGGTCCTCGCGGGGGTGGAAGACGAGGCACGGCGCGCCGGATACGCGCTGAGCATCGTCAGCACGACGCCCGGCGGGGGCCGCGAGATCCAAGACGCCGTCGACTCCCTCGTGAGCCAGGGCGCCGAGGCGATCATCGTTTCCGAGCCGCAGGACTTCGGCGGACGCCTCATCGACGTGCCCGACGGCATCGAAGTCCTGACGTTCAACAGCGAGCCCGTCACCTCATCCGCGCGCGAATTTCTCGCGTCGAGCGACGAGGTCGCGGGCGCCCGCGAGGCCACACGGCACCTGCTCGGGTTCGCACCGCGCGTCGATCACATCTGCGGCCCGACGAACTGGCTCGCGAGCCGGAGCCGGATCCGCGGCTGGCGGGACGCGCTCGAGGCCGCCGGGGCGGAGGTGCCGGATCCGATCGCGGGCGATTGGTCGCCGCGTTCCGGCGTTGCGGCCATGCGCGAGCTCCTCGACCGCGGCGCGCGCGCGGTGTTCGTCGCGAATGACCAGATGGCGATCGGCGCGATGAGCGCGATCCACAATGCGGGCCTCCGCACGGGCATCGACGTCGCCCTCGTCGGTTTCGACGACCTCGATGTCGCGGAGTTCCTCACGCCCCCGCTGTCATCGGTGCAGCGAGACTTCCGCGCGGTCTCCCGCGTGGGCATGCGCGAGCTTCTCGCGCGACTCGATGGATCCGTGCCGGGCGCTCCGCCCGACCCGCTTCCCTCACGGCTCGTCGTGCGCGCCTCCAGCGCGCCCCGATAGGCCCGTCTCTCCTCTCACACCCTCCATTGCAATATGACAACGTAGTCAGGAGCACTAGATGACGCCAGAATCCCCCACTCTCTCGAGGCGCGGGCTGTTTCGGCTCGCGGCCGGCGCCGGGGGCCTCGCCCTGCTCGCCGGACTCGCCGGCTGCGCGCCACGCTCGACGGCGCCCATCGCCTCAGGCGCAGTCGACCTCTCGTTCTGGACGCACGACGATGCCTATGTGAAGTTCTTCACCGACGCCGTGCCACTCGCCGAGAAGGCGAGTCCGTTCGCCTACGACATCCACGTCACGAAGGCCGGCGCGGCCGACATCGTGACGAAGCTCATCGCGCAGGCCGTCGCCGGAACGGGCACGCCCGACGTCGTCGGCCTCGAGATCGGCGCGTTCTCGCGCACGCTCCGCGGCAACATCGCGCCCGAGCTTCTCGTCGACCTGAGCGACGCCGTCGCCCCCTTCGGCGATGACCTGATCGCGGCGCGGCGCGCGCCCTTCAGCAAGGACGGCAAGCTCTACGCACTCGACTCCGACACCCCGATGACGGTGTACTACCACCGGGCGGACGAGTTCGAGCGCCTCGGGCTGCCGGGCACGTTCGAGACCTGGGATGACTTCCTCGCGGCCGGCGAGAAACTCGCCGCCGCCGAGGGAGTCTCGCTCGGCGCCATCGCGACGAGCGATCCCGGCGGAACCGTGCAGACGTTCCACGTGCACCTGCTTCAGCGGGGCGCCGACCTGTTCGACGAGTCGGGTCGTCCGACGATCGATACGCCCGAGGCCGTCGAGACGCTCACGATGCTCTCCGCAGGTGTGCAGTCCGGCGCGATCGCGACCGTGTCCGACATGTACGGTCCCGGGATGCAGAGCGGTCTGAAGTCCGGCAAGATCCTCGGCGTCAACATGCCCTCGTGGTACTCCACATACGGGATCCAGCCGAGCGCCCCCGAGCAGGCCGGCGCGTGGCGCATCGCGCCGTTGCCCCGTTTCGCCTCCGGCGGCGGGCGCACCGGCGCGGGCGGCGGCACGGGTTTCGCCGCCCTGCGCAACAAGCCCGCAACGGAGGCCGGGGTGCAGCTGATCACCTCGACGTACCTCGACAAGGAGCAGCAGGTCGCCCGTTACAAGGCGATGGGCTACCTGCCGACGCTGCGCTCCGTGTACGAGTCGCAGGAGCTGATCGCCCTCGAGGACGAGTTCTTCGGCGGCCAGCGGCTCTTCGAGGTGTACCGCGACATCATCGACGAGGCCCCGGCCGTCCACCAGAGCGAGAACAAGCCGATCATGGACACCGTTCTCTCCGGTCACCTGCTCCGCGCCTACCGCGGCCAGGTCTCCCCCGCCGAGGCGCTCGCCGACGCGGCTCACGACTTCCGAGGGCAGGCACGAGGATGATGTCCACGCACACCGAACTCACCGTCCTCCCGAAGAACCTGCGCCGCAGGCACGGCGGGCGCAATCTGCGCGGCGGCGCCGCCCCGTACCTCTTCATCGCTCCGTTCTATCTGCTCTACGCGCTCTTCATGATCGTGCCGGTGTTCGCGGCGATCGTGCTGTCGACGACCGAATGGGTCGGCATCGGCGCACCGACGTTCATCGGCTTCGACAACTATCTCGATCTCGCCCGTGACACCAGCTTCGGCGGCGCACTCGTCAACTCGGGCATCTACACGCTGATCGCCGTGATCATCGTGGTGCCCGTCTCGCTGCTCGTCGCGCAGGGGCTGAACGCGCAGGGTCTGAAGTTCCGCGACGCCTTCCGCGTCGCCTACTTCGTGCCCATGGTCATCTCGCCCATCGTGATCGCGCTGATCTTCAGCCTCATTCTCGACCGCGACTACGGCCTGCTGAACGCGTCCTTGCACGCGCTCTTCGGCCTGCCCAATGTCGACTGGCTCGGCGACCCCACGATCGCGAAGTTCGCCATCGGCTTCGTGCTGCTGTGGCGCACGGTCGGCTACCTGACGATCTTCTTCCTCGCGGCGCTCCAGAACGTGCCGAAGGAGCTCTACGAGGCCGCGGCGCTCGACGGTGCCGGCCGCTGGCGCACCTTCACGACCGTGACCCTGCCGTCCATCCGCCCCGTCGCCGCTTTCGTGGTCGTGACGAGCTTCATCAGCGCCGCCCAGCTGTTCGACGAGCCCTACCTGCTCACCAAGGGCGGTCCCGGCGAATCGACGCTCAGCGTCGCCATGTTCATCTTCCGCGCCGCGTTCGAGCGCCAGCAGTTCGGATACGCGGCGGCCGCCGGTGTCGTGCTGTTCGCCGTCGTCTTCATCGTGAGCCAGGCGCTCAACCGCATTCTCGGCATCGGGAGGGACCAGTGACCATCACGACCCCCGCCGCGCGCGTGCGCCGCGGCCTGCTCTACGCGACGCTCATCGCGCTCGTCGTCGTCTTCATCGCCCCGCTCGTCTGGGCGATCAGCGGATCCTTCAAGGGCCGCGGCGACATCTTCGAGACCCCGCCCCGGCTGATCCCGGATCCCATCACCGGTCAGAACTACGCGAACCTGCTCGGCACGCAGCCGTTCTTCGCGTGGTTCGGCATGAGCGTCGGCACCGCACTGATCGCGACGGTGGTCTCGGTGTTCGTCTGCGCGCTCGCGGGGTACGGCTTCGCGAAGTTCCGCTTCCGCGGGCGCCGGGTGCTGTTCACGATCATGTTCAGCTCGTTGTCGATCCCCTTCGCCGTCATCCTCGTGCCCCTGTTCATCCTCGTCGTGAAGTCGGGCCTGTCGACGCCGTGGTTCTCGCTGATCGTCCCGTGGGTCGCTCCGGCCTTCGGAATCTTCATGATGCAGCAGTTCATCGTGCAGTCGATCCCCGACGACATCATCGAGGCCGCGCGAATCGACGGTACGACCGAGTTCGGCACCTTCTGGCGCATCGTGTTGCCGCTCCTCCGCCCTTCGCTCGGTGCGCTGGCGGTCTGGAGCTTTCTGCAGACCTACAACAGCTTCCTCTGGCCGTTGGTGCTCATCTCGGATCAGAATCAATACACGCTCCCCCTCGGACTGAACATCCTGTTCGCCTCCGAGAACCGCTCGTACGACCTCGTGCTCGCGGGAGCCGTGCTCGCCTCCATCCCGACCATCCTCGTGTTCATCCTGCTGCGCAAGCAGCTGCTCGAGGGACTCATCGCGGGGGCGGTCAAGGGATGACCGCCCCGTTCCACAACGAAAGGACCCCCGTGTCGCACCTCAACGAAGCCGTGCTGTTCGGCGCCGCCTACTACCACGAGTACCAGCCCTCGCCCCGCCTCGACGAAGACATGCGCCTCATGAAGGAGGCGGGCTTCACCGTCATCCGCGTTGGCGAGTCGGTCTGGTCCACATGGGAACCCGACGACGGCGAGTTCGATCTCGAGTGGCTCGCCCCCGTGCTGGATGCCGCCCACGAGCACGGCATCAAAGTCATCCTCGGCACACCCACCTACGCCGCTCCGCCGTGGCTTGTCCGGCAGCTGCCGGAGATCAACGTCGAGCTGCGCACCGGCCAGAAGATGGGCTGGGGCGCGCGTCAGGAGATCAACTACGCGCACCCCGCCTTCTTGTTCTATGCCGAGCGCATCATCCGCAGGATCATCGCGCGCTACGCGGAGCACCCGGCGGTCGTCGGCTACCAGGTCGACAACGAGCCCGGCATGGTGCCGTTCGCCAACGACCAGGTCTTCCAGCGCTTCGTCAATCACCTGCGCCACGAGTACGGATCCGTCGAGAGGCTCAACAAGGAGTGGGGCCTGACCTACTGGTCGCACCTGCTGAGCGACTGGGCCGATCTGTGGCGGCCCGACGGCAACGCGCAACCGCAGTACTCCCTCGCGTGGCGCAAGTTCCAGGCGGAGATCACGTCGACCTTCATCTCGTGGCAGGCCGATATCGCCCGCGAGTACAAGCGCGACGACCAGTTCGTCACCACCTGCATCGCCTACGACCGCGTCACGGCAGACGACGAGGATCTCGCCCGGGCACTCGACGTCACGTCGGGCAATGCCTACTTCCGCATGCAGGAAGAGCTCGAGCTGCCGCGCACGATCGACACGGCGCAGAACTGGACGCTTGCCGGCACGTGGGCGCTCTTCGGCCTCGCCGATCGGATGTACGGCACCAAGCAGGCTCCGTTCCTCGTCACGGAGACCAACGCGCAGGCGATCGGCCAGCAGTGGGTCAACAAGCCCGGCTTCGACGGGCAGTGGCGCCAGGCCGCCTGGGCGCTCGTGTCGCGCGGCGCCAATATGATCGAGTACTGGCACTGGCACACGCTGCACGCGGGTGCGGAGACCTACTGGGGCGGTATCCTGCCGCACAGTCAGAAGCCGGGCCGCGTCTACGAGCAGCTCGCGCAGATCGGATCCGACTTCCGCGCCGCGGGAGACCGGGTCACCCAGCTGACGCCGGCCGTCGACGTGGGTGTGCTCTTCGACAACACCAGCAAGTGGGCCCAGTCGGAGCAGCCCTTCCTCGGCGAGGGCATGGACAAGGACGTGCGGACGCACCACACGGTGCGCGACGCGTTCGTGCGCGGGACCTTCGAGGCCGGGCTCCAGGGCGGAACGGTGCACGCGGCGCAGCTGCGTGAGATGAGCCCCGCCGACGCGGTGACGCGTTTCCCCGTGCTCGTCGCGGCCGCGTTCACGGTCGCTTCCGACGACGACCTCGTGTGGCTGCGCGACTACGCCGCCGCGGGCGGACACCTCGTCGTCGGCATCCGCACCGGCTACGAGGACGAGGAGGCCCGTGCACGACTGGAGACCAAGCCCGCGTTCCTCGACGAGGCAGCGGGCGCATGGTATGACGAGTTCAGCAACCTCTCGGCGCCGCTGTCCGTGACGAGCGCGGCGCTCGACGTCCCTTCGGGCGCGGCGGGCACGCTCTGGGCCGACGGCCTGCAGGTGACCGACGCCGAGGTGCTCGTCGGCTACGACCACCCGCACTTCGGCCGTTGGCCGGCCGCGACGACCAAGACCCACGGCTCCGGGCGCGTGACAATCGTCGGCACGGTGCCGAACCCCGAACTCGCACGCGCGCTCATGGACTGGGCGGTGTCGGCATCTCAGGGAGTGCCCGGTTGGCGTCCGCAGGCCGAGACGCAGTCGGTCTCTAACTCGACCAATCAGCGAGGCGAGAAGATCCATGTCCTGCACAACTGGTCGTGGGACGTGAGCAGTTATCAGCTACCCGACGCGGCGACCGACGTCCTGACGGGCGAGACGCTCGCCGCGGGATCCTCGATCGAGCTCGGCTCCTGGGACGTGCGCGTGCTCGCCTCGTAATCCAGCAACTCTCCGACACGTCGACGATTCTCCAACGAATCTCTCCTCAGAACACGCTGAGTTGTAGGAGATTTGCGGAGTTGTCGGGGATTCGTGGAGATGCGGGCGCCCAGTCGATCGGCTGGGCGCCCGCATGGCCGTGAAGAGCGTCGTGAGAGACCGATGCGGGCGCCCCGGTCCGCTGGCGCGCTGGGCCGCGTTGCTCAATGCCGCGTTTATTGCGTTTCATTGAACAACACGACCTCGGCCGAACGCACCTAAAGTCCCAACGCCTCCGGGCCCTCGGTCACGAGAATCTGAAACTGGGCGGCGTCGAGTACGGGAATGCCGAGTTCTTCGGCCTTCGCGAGCTTCGACCCGGCGCCGTCTCCCGCCGCCACGAAGTTGGTCTTCTTCGAGACGCTCGACGCGGCCTTGCCTCCCGCCGAGATGATCGCCTCTTTCGCGCTGTCGCGGGTGAAGCCCTCGAGTGTTCCCGTGGCCACGACCGTGAGACCTTCCAGCACACCGCCCGTCTGCACGGCGGCACCCGGGCCGGGATGCCCAGGGGTTTCGAATGCGACGCCGGCCGCGAGCCATTGCTCCACGATGTCGCGATGCCACTCGACGTCGAACCAGTCGAGCAATGACTGCGCGATGATCCCTCCGACACCCTCCACGGCCGCGAGCTCTTCGACGCTGGCCTCGCGGACCGCGGCAAGGGACCCGAAGTAGTCGGCGACGGCCCGCGCGGCGACTGGTCCGACGTGACGGATGTTGAGCGAAACGATCTGGCGCCACAGCTCCTTCGTCTTCGCCTTGTCGAGTTCCTCGAGCAGCTTCACGGCCTGGGCGGAGGGGTGCACGATCTCGAAATCCTTGCGGATGCCGGCCTTGCGGCGCTCCGCGGCCGTCGCATTCTCCCAACCCGGGGGGTAGACCCTTTCGATGCGCTGGAACGGCGCACGACGCACGACCTCGCCCGTCTTATCGTCGACGCGGTCCTCGCCCGTCTCGGGGTCGGTCACGACGACCTCGACCGGAACGATGTCGTCGAGCGTCAGCGTGAACAGGCCCGCCTCCGTCGACAGCACGGGCTCGAGTTCCTCTCCGGTCTGCGCATTGCGCGCCGGCTGGGTGAGCGCCGCGGCGGTGACCTCGCCGAGAGCCTCGACGTCGAGCGCCCCGCGGGAGCCGATGTGCTCGACGCGGCCGCGCACCTGCGCCGGGCAGCTCTGCCCGTTGGGGCAGCGCAGATCGATGTCGCCTTCCTTCATGGCGCGTAGCGGCGTGCCGCATTCCGGGCAGTCGGCCGGCATCACGAAGGCGTGCTCGGACCCGTCGCGCTTCTCGACGACAGGACCGAGCACCTCGGGAATCACGTCGCCCGCCTTGCGGAGCACGACCGTGTCGCCGATGAGAACGCCCTTGTGGACCACGACCTCCTGATTGTGCAAGGTCGCCTGACGCACGACGCTTCCCGCGACGAGCTTCGGCTCCATCACGGCATACGGCGTCGCCCGGCCGGTGCGTCCGACGCCCACTCGGATGTCGAGAAGCTTCGTCTGCACTTCCTCCGGCGGGTACTTGTACGCGATCGCCCACCGCGGCGCGCGGCTCGTGGCTCCCATCTCGTCGTGCAGCGCGAGCTCGTCGACCTTCACGACGATGCCGTCCAGCTCGTGCTCGACCGAGTGCCGGTTCTCACCGAAGTGGTCCACGAAGTCGAGAACCTCGTCGATCGTCGTGCACACCCGGTAGTGAGGGCTCGTCGGCAGGCCCCACGCGGCGAGCAGCTCGTACACCTCGCTCTGCGAGGCGACGGGAGGGTCGGGCCATGCGCCGATGCCGTGTACGTAAAGACGCAACGAGGCCAGACGCGCCTCACCGGCCTCGAGCTCCAGTCCGTCCTTCTTGTCGATCTGCTGGCGCAGGCCGCCGCTCGCGGCGTTGCGCGGATTCGCGAACGCCGGGAAGCGACGCTCCGCCGCCGTGCGCACCCGTTCCTCGTCGAAGTCCTTCTTCGTCGCGCTGCGCGTGTTCTCCCACTTCGCGCGGGCCTCGGCGAACGCGCGCTCGCGGCGCGACGCCTGTCCCGCGTTCAGTGCGTGGAACTCCTCGACGGGGAGGAACACCTCGCCGCGCACCTCGACAATCTCGGGATGTCCGTCCCCCGCGAGCTTCTGCGGGATCCCCGCGACGCGCAGCGCATTGTCGGTCACGATCTCGCCGACCCGGCCATCGCCGCGCGTGGCGGCGGACGTCAACACGCCCTTCTCGTAACGGAGGTTGATGGCGAGACCATCGATCTTGAGCTCGGTGAGCCACCGCACCTCGCGGCCCGCGGACTCGTGCGCCTTCACGCACCAGTCGCGCAGTTCCTCCGGCGAGAACACGTTGTCGAGGCTCAGCATGCGCTCCGCGTGCTCGATCGTGTCGAGGCCCGTCGCCTCGGCCGCGCCCACCGTCTGCGTCGGCGAGTCCTGCGCGCGCAGCACGGGGTGCGCTTCCTCCAACTCTTCGAGGCGGTGCAGCCAGCCGTCGTAGGTCTGGTCGTCGACCTCGGACGTGTCGGATCCGTAGTACGCGTCGCGCGCGGCTTCGATGCGGGCGACGAGGTCGTCGGCCTCCGCACGCGCGTCGTCGAGGCTGAGTTCAGAAGCGCTGATGGTCACGCATCGAGTCTAGGCAGGGACCCCTGACAAACGAAGAGTCAGGCGGCGACCGGCACCGCTGAGACCGTCGTGTCGATCGTGCATTGGCCGACGACGCGGGTGCCGACGTAGACGACCGCCGTCTGGCCGGTCGCGACGCCGTCCAGCGGCGTGTCGGGGGTGATCACCAGCGATCCGTCTTCGAGCGACGCGACCGCCGGCACGGGATCCGCGTGCGCGCGGATCTGCACCTCGCAGGCGAATCGCGTGTCGCGCGGGGCGGCTCCGGCCCAGCTGTAGCGGGTTCCCGAGATCCGCGAGACGGCGAGGGCCTCCTTGGGGCCCACGACGACCTGGTTCTGCACGGGACGGATCTCGAGCACGAAGCGCGGCTTTCCATCGGGAGCGGGGCGACCGATGTTGAGCCCCTTGCGCTGGCCGACCGTGAAGGCGTGCGCGCCCTCGTGGGTGCCGAGCACCTCCCCCGAGCGGTCGAGGATCTCGCCCTGCTCCATGCCCATCTTCTCGGCGAGGTAACCACGGGTGTCGCCGTCGGGGATGAAGCAGATGTCGTAGCTGTCCGGCTTCTTCGCGACGGAGAATCCGCGCGCTTCCGCCTCGGCGCGCACGATCTGCTTCGACGGCGTCGTGCCGAGCGGGAAGTAGCAGTGCGCCAGCTGCTCGGCGTTCAGCACGCCCAGAACGTACGACTGATCCTTCGCCTCCTCGCTCGAGCGGTGCAGCTCGAGACCGTCCTCGCCCTCGACGAGCGTGGCGTAGTGGCCCGTGCAGATCGCGTCGAAGCCGAGCTCGATCGCGCGCTCGAGCAGGGCCGCGAACTTGATCTTCTCGTTGCAGCGCATGCAGGGGTTCGGGGTACGACCGGCCTGATACTCCGAGATGAAATCGTCGATCACGTCGTCGCGGAAGCGCTCCGAGAAGTCCCAGACGTAGAACGGGATCCCGAGCTTGTCCGCGACGCGACGCGCGTCCATCGCGTCCTCGACCGTGCAGCATCCACGACTGCCGGTGCGCAGGGTGCCGCCGGCGCGCGAGAGCGCCAGGTGCACGCCGACAACCTCGTGCCCGGCCTCGACGGCCCTCGCCGCCGCCACCGCAGAGTCGACGCCACCGCTCATCGCCGCAAGAACACGCATGGTTCCAGGGTACGCGGGTGGGCTGGGCGCCGGGTCAGCGAGAGGTCAGCCGGGCGTACGCCTCGAGGAGAGCCTCGGTGAACAGTGTCATCTCTTCGGGCGTCGTCGTGCGGCCCATCGAAACGCGCAGCACCTGTCGCGCCTCGTCTGCGGCATAGCCGAGCGCCATCACGACATGCGACGGCTCCGCGACGCCGGCCTGGCAGGCCGACCCCGTCGACACCGAGATGCCGCTCTGGTCGAGCAGGAACATCAACGACTCTCCCGCTGCGCCCGGGAGATGCAGGTGGATCGTGCCGGGAAGATGGTGCTCGGGATCCCCCAGCACGACGATCGACGGCGCGCGCGACGCGAGCGTCGCGACGACCTCGGCACGGATCCGTTCGAGCCGTTCGTTCTCGTCCGCGCGCTCGGCGTCCGCGATCTCGAGCGCGGTCGCGAGCGCCGCGGCGCCCGCGATGTCCTGCGTCCCCGCGCGCAGGCCGCGTTGCTGCCCGCCGCCGTGCAGGAGCGGATCCGGTGCCGCGTGGCGCGAGACGACGAGCGCTCCCGTGCCCACCGGCGCGCCGAGCTTGTGACCCGCGATACTGAGGGCGACGAGGCCGGCCTTCGCCGGCGCCGCTCCGCGCAGGCCGTCGAAGTCAAGCGCGAGGTGCCCGGCGGCCGCAACGGCGTCCAGATGCAGCGGAACGCCGGCGTCGGCGGCGGCGGCGGACAGCGCCGCGGCATCGTTGACGGTTCCCGTCTCGTTCGCCGCGACGAGAGCGGTCGCGAGTGCCGAGGATCCGTCGAGCGCCGCGCGGAAGGCATCGGCCTCGATCCGCCCCCGCGACGAGAGCGGCACGGCGCGCACCGCCGCCCCCTCGCGCGACGCCAGCCACGAGACGGCGTCGAGGCTCGCGTGGTGCTCGCCGTCGGGCAGCACGATCGTGCCCCGCCCCTCCGCGCGTGCCGACCACAACCCCTTCAGCGCGAGATTCACCGACTCCGTGCCGCCCGACGTGAAGACCACCTCGATGGGCTGGCAGCCGAGCCGCGCCGCCACGCGTTCGCGCGCCTCCTCGAGCACCCTCCGCGCCCGCTGTCCGGCGCCGTGGACCGATGAGGCGTTACCGATGCCCTGCGCCTCGAGCCATGCATCGCGCACCTCGTCGCGCAGCGGCGTCGTCGCGGCGTGGTCGAGGTAGATCATGCTCAGAAGAGCAGGCTCGTGAGGCGGGTGCGCGCCGCGATGACGCGGGGATCCGTCTGACCGATGAGGCCGAACAGCTCGACCAGGCGGTCCTTCACCGCGGCCTCGCGGCCCGTGTCGAGGAAGAGATCGAGCAGTCGGTCGAAAGCGTCCTCCACGTGGCCGCCGGCGACGTCGAGATCGGCGACGAGGAACTGTTCGTCGAGGCCCTTCGGGTTCTCGGCCGCGGCCTGGCGCGCCGCCTGAAGATCGACGCCCGCGATGCGTTCCAGAAGCCGAACCTGCGCGAGACCCGCCGCGGCCTGCTCGTCGCGCGGATTCTCCTTCAGTGCCTTCTCGTATGCCGCGATGGCGGCGGCGTTGTCGCCGCGCTCGATCGCATCGAAAGCCTCCTGATGCAGCGGCGGCAACTGCGGAGCGTCCTCGGAAGCCGCGCCGTCGAGCGAGCCCGTGATGCCCTGCTGGGCGGCGAGGTCGAGAAGCTGCGCGAAGACGGCACGCGCCTGCTCCTCGTCGACCACCGTCGTGAACATCGGCACGGGGCGCCCGCCGATGAGGGCGACGACCGACGGCATCGACTGGATCTGGAAGGCCTGCGCGATCTGCGGGCTCTGATCCACGTCGACCTTCGCGAGCAGCACGCGGCCTCCGAGTTCGCGCACGATCTTCTCGACGACGACGCCCAGCTGCGCGCTCTGCTCGAAGCGCGCCGAGAACAGGTCGACGACGACAGGAATCTGTTGCGAGACCTCCATCACCTGGCCGAAGCTCTGGTCGTTCACCTCCATCACCACATCGGGCGCGGATCCGGCGGGCGCCGAGGCATCCGCAGGCGGCCGGGCCGGGCGGTTGCGGAGGGAGGACAGGTCAACGGCACCGCGGAGGGCGGAGCCGAGAGAGGCGTCAGACATCGATCACCTTTCGCTGAGGGGTCGTCAGTTTTCTTCGTCAGCAGCTTCTTCGAGCAGCTCCGCGTTCGAGAGGCCGTAGGAGAAGCCGAGCATGCGCACCTTCTCCTCGGAGGCCTTCGCGGGCACGTAGAAGAAGAGCTGGCTGCGGTAGTAGGTCGTGAGGCCGGTCTTGGTCTCCTCCTCGCCGACGAAATGCTCGATCTCGGGGGCATCCGGGATCTTAATGATGCCGTCGTCGACCGTCGGCTTCAGCGTCTCAGAGTCGAGGAACGGAACCGCAACGATCGCACCGCTGTCGAAGGTTGCGAGCGCGACGGGATCACCGTCGACGGCACGTTGGTCGAACGTCATCGACGCAGTGCGTTCGTCATCGGCCTTCGCCGACTCGTTGAACGTGTCGAGCGTCGCCTTGCGCTTGTCGTGCAAAGCCGTCAGGAATGCATCGCCGTCCACGTCGAAGAGATCGGCGTACTCGCTCTCGTCGCCTTTGTCGACGATGTCGGCGTAGGTGTCGGCGAGCTGCGCCGGAGTGACTTCGAGGAACGACGACTCCGGCGGAACCACGACGGCACCCATCCACGCCGGTGCGAGCTCGGGCAGCTCGGTGCCCGCGACGATCGACCCCATGTACGAGATCTTGTACGTCTCCCAGGGGCTCTGCTGCGAGGCGAAGAGGATCGTCGGGTTCTTCTCGTCCGCATCGCCCACGACCATGAGGGCGGTGCGCGGCCAGCCGTCGTTCGCCTGGGGCAGAAGCACGCTGACGGGCCCCTCCGGCAGGGCGACGGGGAGCTTCCAGTCCTCGACGTCGCCGCGGATCTCGTAGGCGGTCTTGCGCATCTCATACGCGGCGCTCGTGAGGCGCTTCGCGCCGAGCTCGATGTCGGTCTCACGATCGGCGTCAGCGAGGACCTGCGCCATCGACGCGACGATGCGCTGGGCCTGCGCATCGGTGACGGCCGGCATCTCCGCGTCGGGCGCGGCGGACACGGACGGCGAGGGCGTGGGCGACGGATCCTGAGAGAGGTCCGGCCACGCCGAGGGTGTGCAGCCGGCGAGCATCGCGCCCGCGACCGTGACGGTGGGGATCGCCCACATCGCGCGGCGCGCGCCTCCGCGCGAACCACGACGACCGCGACCGGCGCCCGAGGTTCCCTTACGGCGCGGGCCGCGACGGCGGCGCAGGTGGATGAAGCCCAGGATCCAGAAGATCAATCCGATCAGCAGGGCCAGGCACCCCGCCGCGATCAGCGGGCCGGCCCACGGGGTCGTGACCTCGCCCGTCTGCCACGTCACGCTGACGTCGGCCGGTGCGGGTTCGGTACCGTCGGTGGCGACGAGCAAGCTCATGCCGTCCGGCAGCGCAAAGTCGCGCTGCAGCGAATCCTCGGCCGTGAGCTGTTCGATCCACAGGTCGGAGTCGCGAGGGTTCCACCACACGCGTTCGCCGGTGTCCTCGTAGGCGTTCGTCGGGTCCACGACCTCGACCGACACCTTCGGCTCGCCATTCTCGGCACGGCCCTCGTCGAGCGTCGCGTGGTTGTAGGTGGTGTCGCTCAGCCACGCCTCGATGTCGGAGGTGCGGCCGTAGGAGACGAAGATCTCGTTCTCCGGGTCGGCGATCGTGACGCCCTGCTGGCCGGGGTAGGCCGAGAGCACATCGGCGTCGATCACCGTGTACGGGAGCTTCTCGTCGACGGCCGCGATGGAACTCGTCACGGTGTCGGGCCCACTAGCGAGCGCCAGGCGTGCAACGCCGGTGCCGATCAAGCCCACCGCGACGAGGAAGGCGACGACCGCCCAGACAAATCTCACGAATCACTTCTCCTCGAATCGGCGCCGAGGACGCATCCTCGACAGTCGGACTCCCCAGCGTAACGAGAACACCTGTGAGTCGAACGCAATCGCTTCGGCGCGGCCCTCGCTTCGGGCCGCCCGTGCCGGGTACGCTCGGAGGTGTCCGGCCGTGACCACCGGTAGCAGGAACGCCATGAAAATTCATAACCCTTTCCGCCTCGGTTTCGTCGCCACGCTCGGCGTGGGGCTCGCCATCATCCTGTTGCAGAGCATCGAGAGCCTCTCGACGGTGCTGCTCTACGTGGGTACCGCCCTGTTCATCTCGCTCGGCCTGGATCCGCTCGTGAGCTGGCTCTCGAAGAAGTGGATGCCGCGATGGGTCGCGGTGCTCATCGCGATCGTCGGCGTGCTCGCGGCCTTCGCGGGCATTCTGCTCATCGTCGTGCCGGTGCTCGTCGACCAGGTCTCGCAGCTCGTGCGGCGCATCACCCTGCAGCTGAATCGGTCCGATTGGCAGACGGAGGCCGAGTCGCGGCTGCGCGAGTGGTTCCCCAATCTCGATGTTCCGCTCGTCTTCGACGCGATCAACGACTGGCTCACGAACAACATCTTCTCGATCAGCGAAAACGTTCTGAACGCGACCTTCGGCCTCGCGAACGCGCTCTTCGGCGCTTTCATCGTCCTGATCCTGACGATCTACCTCACGGCCTCGACGCCCTCGCTCAAGAGCGCGATCTACCAGATGGTCCCCGCCTCGAGGCGCCCGATCTTCATGGACATCGGCAACCAGATCACCGACTCGGTGGGTCATTACGTCATGGGCCAGGTCAGCCTCGCCGCCATCAACGGGTTGCTGAGCGCGCTCTTCCTCACGATCATCGACGCGCCGTTTGCGATGGTGCTCGCCGTGATCGCCTTCATCGGCTCCATGATCCCGCTCGTCGGCACGGTCACGGGCACGACCATCATCGTGCTCGTCTGCCTGATCCCGACCGTCGGCAATCTGACGACGGCGATCATCGCGGCCGTCTACTACCTGATCTACATGCAGATCGAGGCATACGTGCTCGCGCCGCGCATCATGAGCCGCGCGGTCGCCGTGCCGGGCGGCGTCGTGGTCGTCGCGGCCCTGGCGGGCGGCGCGCTCCTCGGCCTGCTCGGCGCACTGATCGCGATCCCCGTCGCCGCCAGCATCCTGATCATCTACCGCCAGGTGCTCATTCCGAGAATGAACGCGAGATAAGAGCTACGCGTCGGGCCATTCGGTGGGCAGCGGCAGCGCGGCCGGGTTCACGGCCTCGACGATCTCGTTCAGCACTCGCGCCGTCTGCTTCTCCCCGACCCAGAGGTGCTTGCCGTCCTCGACGGCGACGAGCTTCGCGTGCGGCACGCTCGCGAAGCGCTCGCGCGCCTCGTCCGGGCGCAGATAGTCATCGAACTCCGGCACGAGGATCACGAGCGGGCGCGGATCCGTCGCCCATGCAGCCACCTCGGCGTCGGTGGCGCGGTGAAGCGGCGGCGACAGCAGGATCGCGCCGGCGATGTCGTGCTCGCGTCCGTATTTCAGCGCCAGCTCGGTGCCGAACGACCAGCCCAGGAGCCACGGGTTCGGCAGGCCCCGCTCGACGACGAAGCGCATCGCCGCCTCGACGTCGGCACGCTCGTCGATGCCCTCGCCGAAGGATCCCTCGCTCGTGCCGCGCGGCGACGACGTTCCGCGCGTGTTGAACCGCAACACCGCGAGGTCCGCCAGCGCCGGAAGGCGCGCGGCTGCCTTGCGGATGATGTGCGAGTCCATGAACCCGCCGTGGGTGGGAAGCGGGTGCAGTGTGACGAGCGTCGCGACCGGCTCTCGGCCCTCCGGCGACGACAATTCACCGACCAGCGTCAGGCCGTCGCTCGTCGTCAGTTCGATCTCTTCGCGACGGGCGGGAAGAATGCAGGCACCACGTATTTCCACGGCGCCAGTCTATGAGATTGCGCCTCGACGGCTTCTCAGGCGAGATTCCAGCAATGGGAGTGCCAGTGGCGGCGCGCCTCCAGATCGGCTCTGGCACCCATGACGCCGTCATCGCGCCACGTCACGACATGAGCGGTGCCCGGCGGGATCGGGCGGGCGCAGCCCGGACACGTGTATGCCTTCTCGCTACGCCCCTGCCCCACCGGCTGAACGTTCCACGCGTTCCCGCGACGTTCCTCCGTGCGGCGGAAGCCCGAAACCAGGCGCTCGAAGGAGTCGTCAGTGGAGCGGTGTTCGGGGCGACGGCGACGAGAGCGACCCATCGTCAGCGCGCCTTACCACCAGCTGTTGGACACCCAGAACGCGTGGGCGTTGGCCCAGCTTCCGTAGCGTCCGACGGCATAGCCGTTGGCCCACTGCAGGTTCGCGACGGGGTCATACCCGCCGCCGGGGACTTTGCTGCAGGGAAGCGCCTGGACGAGGCCGCATGCACCGGACGATGCGTTCGTGGCGTTCGGGTTCCATCCGCTCTCGTGGCTCACGATGTAGTCGACGTAGCCCCAGTCGCTCTCCGCGATACCCGCAGCCGCCATCCAGTCGGCCGGCGATCCTCCGCCCGAATAGGGCGCGGGCGGCTGGATGGGTGCAGGCGGACCGGCGGGGGTCGACTGTCCCTCGGCCACACCCGCGTCGGGCGCCGACGCCACGACGGGTTCAGGCTCCGGCACCTCGACCTCGTAGGCCACGTTGGTCAGCGCCGACATCACGGCGCCGTGCTCGGCGACCGCGAACAGCTGTGCCTCGTCGGCCGCGGCCGAGTACGCCGTTTTCTGCTGCTCGTGGTCCTGGCTGGCCTCTGCCGTCTGCGACTGCAGAACGGGTGCGACCATGGCGCCGACGATGCCGACGGCGGCCACGCCGCCGAGCACACCGATGGCGACTCGACGCGCGGTCCAGGCGCGCACCGTGTCGCGGTTGCGGCGGCGCTCGGCGCGGACCGCGGCGCGTTCGATGCGGCGACCCTCGCTCATCGCGGCGCGCTGAGTCGCGCGGGCCTGGCGGCGGGTCTGGGTGCGGGATTCGCTGTTCTGATCAGTCACAGTGAGCACCAGTGTACCCGACTGTTACCGGAACGTGACATTGATTCAGCCGATTCGCCGATATGTCATCGGACCGCGAGGATCACGCGAACGGCGGCGTCCAACACGGCGTCCACCTGTTCCTCACGATACCCGCCGCGCTGGGCGTGGAACGCGGCCGCGCGAAGCTGGTCGGCCGAGACCGGCTCGCCGCGAGCGAAGAAACGCGCCAGGCGGTCGGCGACCGCATCGACCTCGGCCGTCGCGTAGCCCGAGCGAAACGCCCCCGCCCGATCGAAACGCCTGCCATACGGGCGCCCGAAGCGCGCGAGAAGCTCCTCCGCCTCCGCACGCGCCTCGCCGACCCAGCCGTCGACGCCGTCCGCACGGATCCGCGCGTCGCGCTCGCGCGACGCGAACGCGTCCTCGAGCCGCGCGAGGGCTTGATCCACGCTACGCATATCGAAGCCGCCGCGCACGAGCGGGAACGAGGCGACACGAATATCCGCGCTCGCCAACTCGCCCGTCCCGCCCTGATACGAGGACCGTGCGCGATCGAGGAAGGCCTGCACAGCCTCAGGCTCGTAGCCGCGCTTGCTCCAGGGAACGCGCGTGAACGGCGCACCGGCAGACATCTCCGTCATCGAATGACCTCTCACAGACCGCTGAGCGGTGAAAGCAATTGGAACAGCGCGAGCGCGACAACCGCCGACGGCAGGATGCTGTCGAGGCGGTCGAGCACTCCCCCGTGGCCGGGCAACCACGAGCTCATGTCCTTGATCCCGAGATCCCGTTTGATCATCGACTCGGCCAGATCGCCGAGCGTGGCGGAGACCACGAGCGGCGCGGCGATCACCATGCCCGCCCACCAGGGCAGGTCGAGCAGGAAGTAGCCCGCCGCGGCGCCCACCACGACGGCGACCACCATGGCGCCGATCGAGCCCTCCCACGTCTTTCCGGGGCTGATGCGCGGCGCGAGCTTGTGCTTGCCGAACATGAGGCCGGACGCATAGGCGCCGGTGTCGGCGACGATCACGAGCAGCAGGAACATCATGACCCACCGCTCACCGAACGGCTGCTTGAGCAGGGCGAGCGCAGAACTCGCGAGCAACGGCACGTAGAGCGTGATGAAGCAGCCGACGATGATGTCGCTGAAGATCGACGCGTACACCCGCCCGTCCGGCGACGCCATCTGTGCGACCGTTCGCCACACGACGATCAGGACGAGCGCGACGAACAGAGCCGTCCAGTACGCGGCAGACGGCAGCCAATACGCGGCCGCCAGAATCAGAGTGCTACCGAGAAGCTGCGGGATCAGATCGATCCGTCGCCCGCGCGCCTGCAGCGCGCGCGCGAGCTCGAACACCGCGAGCCCGGCGATGCCGAGCGCGAGCACGGCGAATATCCACTTCGCGAACAGCAGCGAGGCAAGCACGACGATACCCGCCAGCACGCCCACGCCGATCGCCGCGAAGAGGTCACGACCCGTGCGCTTCTTGATCCGCTCGTTCGTCGCATCGAACTGATCGCGCGCGCGATCGACCCGGTGTTCCAGGTCGTCGCGTGCGTGCGTCAGCCGATCATGCACCGAACCGTGGCGCGCCGGATCAGCGGCGGACGCCTCGTCTCGCCGCTGGTCTTCAGCACTCGATTCGTTCACGCGTCAGACCTCGAGAAGCTCGGCTTCCTTGGCGACGAGAGCGGCGTCGATGAGGTCGACGTGCTTCTTCGTCAGCGCATCGAGGTCCTTCTCGCCACGCGCGACGTCGTCCTCGCCGATCTCGTCCTTCAGCGCCGTCAGGTCGTCCTTCACCTGGCGACGGATGCCGCGCACGCGCACGCGGGCGTCCTCCGCCTTACCCTTGACGAGCTTGACGTACTCCTTGCGACGCTCCTCGGTGAGCTCGGGCATCGTGATGCGCACGATGTTGCCGTCGTTCGAGGGGTTCACACCGAGGTTCGGCATGTCGCGGATGGCCTGCTCGATGGCGGTGAGCGCCGACTTGTCGTACGGCGTCACGACGAGCGTGCGCGCCTCCGGGTTGGCGAGGGCCGCGAGCTGCTGGAGCGGCGTCGGGGTGCCGTAGTAGTCGACCAGCACCTTCTGGAACATCTGCGGGTTGGCGCGGCCGGTGCGAACGGTCGCGAAGTCTTCCTTCGCGGCCTCAACGGCGCGCTCCATACGGCTGCTTGCTTCGGAAAGAACGTCGGCGATCACGGGGGACTCCAATTCGTGAGTGAGTGGTGTAACTATTCTCGCGCGTCAGGCGGTGACGCTCGTGCCGATCGCGTCGCCTCGGAGGGCGCTCGTGATGTTACTGGCCGGCTCCATGCCGAACACTCGCATGCTCATGCGGTTGTCCATGCAGAGACTGAGCGCCGTCGAGTCGACCACCTTGAGGCCCCCGACGAGCGCGTCGTTGTACGTCAGGTGCTCGAGCTTCGTGGCCGTCGGGTCGGTCTTCGGGTCGGCAGTGTAGACGCCGTCGACACCGTTCTTGGCGACGAGGACCTCGTCGGCGCGGATCTCGAGCGCACGCTGCGCGGCGACCGTGTCGGTCGAGAAATAGGGCAGGCCGGCGCCGGCGCCGAAGATCACGACACGGCCCTTCTCCATGTGGCGCTCGGCCTTGCGCGGGATGTAGGGCTCGGCGACCTGTCGCATCTCGATCGCGGACTGCACGCGCGTCTCGGTGCCGGCCTGTTCGAGGAAGTCCTGCAGGGCGAGGGCGTTCATCGTCGTGCCCAGCATGCCCATGTAGTCGGCGCGCGAACGCTCCATGCCGCTCTTCGAGAGCTCGGCGCCGCGGAAGAAGTTGCCGCCGCCGACGACGATCGCGATCTGCACCTCACGAGCCGCGTCCGAGATCGCACGGGCGATGTCGCTCACGACGTCCGGTGCCACGCCGAGGTGTCCTCCGCCGAACGCCTCCCCCGAGAGCTTCAGAAGTACACGACGGGTGGTGGCGTCACTGGTCACGATGGAGGTTCCTCTCGGAGGCCGAAAAACAGATCTGAATAACGCTAGCGCAGGTGGCCCGGATCATTCCTGCGCGAGCCTTTCGTGGCGCGCCGCTTCCGCGCGCAAAACGGGGCTCGAGATCCGCCGAAGCGGGATCTCGAGCCCCGTCAGGGTGCTGCTTAGGCGCCGACCTTGAAGCGCGCGAAGCCGGTGACGGTGATGCCCGCGGCATCCGCGACCTGCTGGATCGAGAGCTTGTTGTCCTTCGCGTAGGCCTGCTCCAGGAGCACGACCTGCTTGAGGAAGGCGTTGACGCGACCCTCGATGATCTTCGGCAGGGCGGCCTCGGGCTTGCCCTCGTTGCGCGAGATCTCGGTGACGATGTCACGCTCCTTCTCGACGACCTCAGCCGGGACCTCGTCGCGAGTCAGGTACTGCGGAGCGGCGAACGAGATGTGCTGCGCGATCGAGCGAGCCGTCTCGGCGTCGTCACCCGAGAAGGCGACGACAACACCGACCTGCGCGGGCAGGTCCTTGTTCGTCTTGTGCAGGTAGACCTGGAAGGCGTCACCCGAAAGGGTGGCGACGTTGCGGAGCTCGATCTTCTCGCCGATGACGGCGGCCTCGTCGGCGATGAGCTGCTCAACGGTCTGACCCTCGGCGTCGGCCTGGAGGCCGGCCTCGACGGTCGTGGCGCCCACCGCGGCGACCGCGGCGAGAACCTTGTCGGCGAGCGCGAGGAACTTCTCGTTCTTCGCAACGAAGTCGGTCTCGCACGCGAGCTCGATAAGGGTCGTCGAACCGTCGTTCTCGGCCGCGGCCACGAGGCCCTCGGTCGCCGCACGGTCGGCGCGCTTCGCGTTGCCCTTCGCGCCCTGGAGGCGGAGGATCTCGATGGCCTTCTCGAGGTCGCCATCGGCTTCCTCAAGGGCCTTCTTGGTGTCGACCATGCCGGTTCCGAGCTGCTCGCGCAGCGTCTTGATGTCGGCGATGCTGACCTTTGCCATAGGTGGCTTCCCTTTGCTCTAGGTGTCGATTACTCGGCTGCGGGAGCCTCGGCCGGAGCCTCGGCGTTCTCGCCTGCGAGGAGCTCCTGCTCCCACTCGGCGAGGGGCTCAGCGGCACCCTCGGTGGGGTTGTGCTTGAGCTGCAGACCCTCCGCGGCGGCGTCCGCGATGATGCGGGTGAGGAGCGCGACCGAACGGATCGCGTCGTCGTTGCCGGGGATCGGGTAGGCGAGGTCGTCGGGGTCGACGTTGGTGTCGAGGATACCGATGACCGGGATGTTCAGCTTGCGGGCCTCGTCGATGGCGAGGTGCTCGCGCTTGGCGTCGACGACCCAGAGGGCCGAGGGGGCCTTCGTGAGGTTGCGGATACCGCCGAGCGACTTGTGCAGCTTGTCGAGCTCGCGCTTCTTGAGAAGGAGTTCCTTCTTGGTGAAGCCCGACTCGGCGGGGTTCTCGAAGTCGAGCTCCTCGAGCTCCTTCATGCGGGCGAGGCGCTTCGACACCGTCTGGAAGTTGGTGAGGAGGCCACCGAGCCAGCGCTCGTTGACGTAGGGCTGGCCCACGCGGGTCGCCTGCTCGGCGAGGACTTCCTGGGCCTGCTTCTTGGTACCGACGAAGAGGATCGTGCCACCACGGGCAACGGTCTCCTTGACGAAGTCGTACGCGGCGTCGATGTAGCCGAGCGACTGCTGCAGGTCGATGATGTGGATGCCCGAGCGCTCCGTGAGGATGAAGCGCTTCACCTTCGGGTTCCAGCGACGGGTCTGGTGTCCGAAGTGGACGCCGCTGTCGAGCAGCTGGCGAATGGTAACGACGGCCATGGTCGTCTCCTTGTATCAGGGCACACCTCTGGCGTGCCGATTGCGGTTGAGATGCCAGCGAGCGCTGGCGAGCCTGGTGTCCGACACACACCCGCCCTCTTCCGAGGGACCGTTGGGGGAAATGTCCGGCCGAGGCCGTATGGACACGCGAAGTCATCCCGACAAACGAGATGCGTCCCTCACTATACAGCACCCGAGTGCGCGAAACGTGTCGTTCAGCGTGCCCACAGGCGCGGATTCGCGGGGCTTTCTCCACAATCGTCGCTTCGAGCGAGCGAACGATTCTGGCCTGCGCCATCGTAGCCCCATGACCGCTTCGCACAGCTCGGAGAACGCCCGGAGACGCACGCCCCGTATCGTCATGCTCGCGGGCGCCCTGCTGCTCTGCATCGCAACCGCCACATCCGACGCCGCGTCCGCGGACGACCCTGCGCCATGGGCGTGGCCGGGCGGCATCGCGCGCATCGTGCGTCCTTACGAGCAGCCGCCGACGCCGTACGAGGCTGGTCACCGCGGTGTCGATGTCGCGGTGGCCGGCGACGATATCTTCGCGCCGGACGACGGCGCCATCGCCTTTCGGGGCGTCGTCGTCGACCGCCCGCTCATCACGATCGATCACGGCGCGGGGCTGGTGTCGACGCTCGAACCAGTCGAGAGCGAGCTTCGGCCAGGCGAGGCGGTCGCCCGCGGCGACGTCGTTGGCACACTCTCAGCGGGCGGCCATGCCGTGCCGGGCTCACTCCACCTCGGGGCGCGGCTCGACGGCGAGTACATCAACCCTCTCGCCCTGCTCGGCGCGGCCGAGCGACCGATCCTGCTGCCCTGCTGTTCGTGACCAGGGCAGACTGGAGGGGTGCTTCTCTCCGATGCCGCCCAGCGATTCGCCGCGCACCTCGACAGGGTGCGTCGGCTCTCGCCCGCGACGGTGCGCGCCTACGCCTCCGACCTCGCGGACCTCGTCGCCACCGTGGGAGACCTCGATGTCGCGCTCATCGACATCGAGGTGCTTCGCGAGTGGCTCTGGCGGGCATCGCAGCGCGGCGACGCCCGTTCGACGCTCGCTCGGCGCACCTCCTCGGCACGGGGGTTCTTTGCATGGGCGGTCGACGAGGGGTACGTCGATACGGATGCCAGCCTGCGTCTGGTCACGCCGAAAAAGGCGAAGCACCTCCCCCGCGTTGCGACCGCCTCGGGCCTCGACGATATGCTCCGCGCTGCCGGCGACGCCGCGGCCGGGGGCGATCCCATCGCGCTCCGCGACCACGCCGTGCTTGAGCTGCTCTACGGGTCCGGGATCCGCGTCTCAGAGCTGTGCGGGCTCGATATCGACGACCTCGATCTCTCACGGGCGACCGCGCGCGTAGTGGGTAAGGGATCCAAGGAGCGGGTGGTTCCTTACGGCGCCCCCGCACGCCGCGCGATCGAGGCCTATCTCACGCGCGGCCGGCCCGTTCTCGCGGCGCGGAGCGACGGAGCTGCCCCGGCTCTGTTCCTCGGTTCACGAGGGGGCAGGCTCGGGGCGCGCACGGTCTACGATCTGGTAGCCCGCACCGTCGGTCCCCTGGTCGGCGGCGCCGTCGGCCCTCACGCCCTGCGCCACTCCGCCGCAACCCACCTGCTCGACGGCGGGGCCGATCTGCGCGCCGTGCAGGAGCTCCTGGGCCACGCGAGCCTCGGCACGACCCAGGTCTATACGCACGTCTCGAGCGAGCGGCTCGCCGCCGCGTACCGGCAGGCGCACCCTCGCGCGTAGAGCGTGTCTTATCGCACGAGGACCCAGCCGTCCGGCCTCTCGGCGGCGGTGCCCGAAAGGTGCAGCAGGCCGAGCGCAGACTGCACGTCACTCGGCGACAGGCCGCTGCGCTGCGCCAGCTCCGCGACCGTGAGTGCCCGGCGATCGCTGAGCGCATCGGTGAGCCGCACGGATGCCGCCGACTCGTAGACGAGCGGCACCGGGTCCGCCCCGAGGCCCAGCAGCTCCCTCACGTCATCTGCGCTCGTGACGCACACTGCGTCATAGTCGCGCAGGAGGCGATGGCACCCGGCCGATGTCGAGCTCGTGACCGGGCCGGGAACGGCACCGAGCGCGCGTCCCAGGCTTGCCGCGTGCCCGGCCGTGTTGATGCTTCCGCTGCGATACCCCGCCTCGACCACAATCGTTGCGGCGCCGAGCGCGGCGATCAGCCGGTTGCGCGCGAGGAAGCGCCACCTCGTGGGGGTCGTGCCGGGCGCGCACTCGGCGACGACGGCACCGGTCGCCCCGATCTGCTGCAGGAGGTTCGCGTGTCCCGCGGGGTAGACCCGATCGACGCCACCGGCGACGAACGCGACGGTGCGCCCGTCGAGCTGCAGTGCCGCGCGATGCGCGGCACCGTCGATGCCGTAGGCGGCCCCGGAGACGATCGTGACGCCGTGCCGCACCAGGTCGCCGGAGATGAGTCCCGCGACGTGCTCGCCGTACGGCGTCGCGCTGCGCGCCCCGACGATCGAGGCGGCGACGCCGTCCGAGAGAGCCGACGGATCCCCCTTCACCCAGAGGCACACGGGCGCGTGCGGGCCGAGATCATCGAAACCGCGCGGCCAGGCGCCGTCTCCCGGGACCACGAGGGCGATCCCGCGACGAATCCCCTGTTCCAGGGCGGCGTGCAAGAGGGCGGGCTGCCACCGCGGTGCCCAGCGCGCCACCGCCTCGCCGAGTTCTCCGCCGCCGCCACGCGCGACGTGCTCGAGGGCGCCGAGGGGGCTGTCGCGCGCGATGAGCTCACCGGCGACCGAGTCGCCCGGCTCGATGAGAACGGACCAGGCGATTCGCGCGAGCGCCTCGGGCGTCGCCCGATCCCCCAGCCACTGCGCCGCGAGCTCCCGCGCGCGGCCATCGCAGAACGCTGCCACCGACAGCGTCATGCCGATACCCCCTTCTTGAGAAAGAGCGCGCGTCCGACATCGCTCGCGTTGGGCTCGTCACGTTCCTCGAGATCGGCGATGGTCCACGCGACGCGGGTCACCCGGTCGTAGGCGCGAAGCGTAATGAGCCCTCGCTCGAGTGCCGAGTCGAGGCTGCGGCGGGCGGCACCGGCGAGCCGACGCGGTCCTTCCCGCAGCCAGGTTCCCGGCACCTGCGCGTTGGTGCGCCAGGGGGTGCCCGCAAGCCGTTCCGCCGCGCGTGCGCGAGCCGCAACGACCCGTGTTCGCGCCTCGGCGCTCGAGAGCCCTGCGCGCCGTTCCTCGGAGATGCGGGCCACGCGCCTCATACGAAGATCGATATCGACCCGATCGAGTAGCGGACCCGAGATCTTCCCCGCGTAGCGTCGTACCTCGGCGGGCGAGCACGTGCACGTGCCGCCCTGGACGCCGAACTCGCCGCATTGACACGGGTTGCACGCGAGAACCAGTTGGAACCTCGCGGGGAAGCTCGCCACGAATCCCGATCGATGAATCGAGATCGTGCCGCTCTCCAGCGGCTGGCGGAGTGCATCGAGCAGCGAGCGCGGCGCTTCCGCCACCTCGTCGATGAACAGCACGCCCCGCGAGGCCCGGGCGATCGCGCCGGGACTGGCTCTGCGGGATCCGCCGCCCACGAGGGCCGCAAGGGTCGCCGAGTGGTGCGGCGCCTCGAAGGGCGGCGTGCGGATGAGGCCGCGCACCGTCTCGCCGGAGAGCGACCGCACCGATGCGACCTCGAGCGCGGCCTCGTCATCGAGCGCCGGCAGGATCCCGGGGAGCCGTCGAGCCAGCATCGTCTTGCCCGCGCCGGGTGGGCCGGACATCAGCAGATGATGGCCTCCCGCCGCGGCGATCACGAGCGCTTCCACGGCGTCGCTCTGCCCGACGACGTCCGCGAGGTCGAGCTGCGGCTCATCCCTGTCACGTCCCGCGGGCTCGAGACCGGGCTCGCTCGCCGGGCCTTCCAGCACCGGGTCGTCGATCTCGGCGCCGTGCAGACGCGCGGCCTCCGCGAGGGAGCGCACCCCGATGACCTCCGCGCCCGTCACGAGCTCGGCCTCCGCTCGGTTCGCCTCCGGAACGACGATGCGCGTGCGCCCGGCGCCGACAGCCGCGATCACGGCCGGGAGCACACCGGGGACGGCGCGCACCCGTCCGTCGAGACCGAGCTCGCCGATGTGCACCGTGCGCACGAGCGAGTCGGGATCGAGCCGTCCGTCCGTCGCCACCGCCGCCAGAGCGACCGCGACATCGAAGCCAGAGCCCTGCTTCGGCAGGCTCGCGGGCGAGAGGTTCACGGTCAGTCGGCGATCGGGCAGCGCGAGGCCGCTGTTCTCGCAGGCGTTCGTGACGCGTCGCACGGCCTCCCCGAGCGCCTTGTCGGGCATTCCGATGAGGCGAAAGTCGGGCTTGTGCTGGGTGATGTCGGCCTCGACCTCGATCAGCTCGCCGCTCAGCCCCGTGAGCGCGACGGCCCACGTACGCACGACGATCATGACAGCGACACGAGGTGCTCGACGGACGCCGTCTCCGGATCCGTGCCCATGACCGCCACGGCGTCGACCCGGATCCGCCGCCCGCGAGCGACCTCGGGATGCGTGCGCGCCCACCGCAGCGCGAGCCGCCAGAGCCGATCGATCTTCGCGCGATCGAGTGCCTCGAGCGGGTGCCCATAGCGTCGGCTCGATCGTGTCTTGACCTCGACGATCACGAGCACGTCGTCGTGGACCGCGACGAGGTCGAGTTCACCGTCGGGACAGCGCCAATTTCGGTCGACGAGCTGATAACCGCGGCCGCGGAGATAGTCGGCGGCGCGCTGCTCGCCTGCGCGCCCGAGGGTTGTGTTGTGGCTCATGCCACCCACGGTGCCCGATCGTCGGGCGCTGGATTCGGCGGAAAGGACGCTCTGTGGACAGATTCCCCGGTTCAGCGCGCTGTGGACACGCTGGTGGGCGTCAGGGCTTGTCGAGCGACATGTCGTCGGGCAGCTTGAACTCGCCGCGCGAGAGCTCCTCGACGTTGACGTCCTTGAACGTCAGCACGCGCACACTCGTGACGAAGCGGTTCGCGCGGTAGATGTCCCAGACCCAGACGTCCCGCATCGTGAGCTCGAAGTAGAAGTCGTGCTCCGTGTCGTGACGGACGACGTTGACCTCATTCGCGAGATAGAACCGGCGTTCCGTCTCGACGACGTACTGAAACTGACCGACGATGTCGCGATACTCGCGGTACAGCGCGAGCTCGAGCTCGCGATCGAACTCCTCGAAAGCATCCTCATCCATGGTCGTCCTATCCTACGAGGTTGCCTGTGGTTTCTAAAAAAGCGGCTGCGCCGGGGCAATCGCCCAGGATTGACGATGGTGCGCGGTGAGGCCGTGGGTCTCGATCGCGGCGCGATGTGCGGCGCTCGCATACCCCTTGTTGCGATCCCAGGCGTATGCCTCGAACCCGTCGTGCAGCTCGACCATGAGGGCATCGCGCGCGACCTTCGCGGCGATGGATGCCGCCGAGATCGCCGCGCGGTCCCGGTCGCCCTTGACGACGGTGCGCACGTCGATCCGTCCCAGCTCTTCGCGAGCGACACGGGAGAGGTAGTCGTGGTTGCCATCGAGCAGGTGCACGGCGGTCTCGACGACGAAGCCCTGCTCGCGCAGGCCGAGCACTGCGCGGGTCGCCGCGAGCCCGAGCGCGCCGAGGATTCCCCGCTCGTCGACCTCGCCGGGCGTGGCCCAGCCGAGGGCGGTGCCGAGCACCCAGGCCGCGGCACGCTCGGCGACGTCGGGACGGCGCTTCTCGGTCACGAGCTTCGAGTCCCGCAGCCCCTCCGGGATCTCCCCCGCTGCGACGGTGCGATCGATGACGCTGGCGCCGACCGTCACGGGGCCCGCCAGCGCACCGCGACCGACCTCGTCCAGTCCGATCACGAGGGGGAACTCCTCGAGCAGCCGGCGCTCGAGCTCGAGAGTCGGGGCGATAGGTGTCACTCGGAGGACCCCTCGGGCACGCCGCGGAAGACCGAGGTCTGGTTCTCGAGCGGCCCGAAGGCGTTCAGGGGCCAGGTGCGCAGTGCGACGCGGCCGACGATGTCGTCGATCGGAACGAATCCGCCGCCAGGCTGCGTGTTGTGGAACCGGGAGTCGCGCGAGTTGTTGCGGTTGTCGCCCATGACCCACACGGTGCCCTCGGGCACGACCACGTCGAAGTCGACCTTCGAGGCGAGCGAGGATCCCGGGGGAAGGCGCAGATAATCGGATTCATCGATGCCCGCGCCGTTGATGATGAGCTGACCGAGTTCGTTGCAGCACGTGATGTGGTCGCCGGGCATGCCGATGAGGCGCTTGACGAGGTGCTCATCCGAGTCGGAAGCGGAGAGGCCCACGGCCGAGAGCGCCCAGTCGATCGCCCCCGTGATGCCGCCGGGTTCCGGCGTGCTCGCCCCATCGAGCCAGCCGCCCGGGTCCTTGAACACGATCACGTCACCGCGGTGGTAGCCGCCGAAGTCGGGCGTGAGCTCGTCCACAAGGATCTTGTCGTCGACGAGCAGCGTGTTCTCCATCGACTCCGACGGGATGTAGAACGAGCGCACCACGAAGCTCTTGATGAGCACCGAGACGAGCACTGCGACCACGACGATCACGATGACGTCGCGCAGGAACGTCAGAAAACCCCGTCCACGAGAACGTTCAGGGGAAGGGGTGGATCCTGCTTCTGTTGTCATCTCTTTTAGGTTCCCATACAACAAACGCCCCGTACCGCAAGCGGCACGGGGCGTTCGCTATGAATACGACCGGAATCAGGCGTTGTTGGTGCGCTTCTCGCGGATGCGCGCCTTCTTGCCGGTGAGACCGCGCAGGTAGTAGATCTTGGCGCGACGCACGTCACCGCGGGTCATGACCTCGATCTTGTCGATGATCGGCGAGTGAACGGGGAACATGCGCTCCACGCCCACCTGGAAGCTGATCTTGCGAACGGTGAACGTCTCGCGGAGGCCCGAGCCCTGACGGCCGATCACAACGCCCTGGAACACCTGAACACGCGAGCGGTTACCCTCGACGATGTTGACGTGGACCTTGACAGTGTCGCCGGGGCCGAACTCCGGGATGTCGCTGCGCAGCGAGGCTGCGTCGAGTGCATCAATGATGTTCATGATGAATCGCTCTCTGTGACCGCCACGGGTCGACCACTTCCAAGGAAATAAAGAAGGCGGCGTCGTGGGCCTCGTCAGACGAAACCGTGACTCCCCCGCGGCAGAGTCACAACCGGGGCGCCGACGGGCGCACCGATCACGGCACAAAGATCTATTCTGCCACACATCGGGCGTGCCGCATGTATCTCGGATCGGCACATTCCCGGCGCGGTAAGCGAGAATGGTTCCCACACGCGAAAAATGCGAAAGGATTCCCATGATCGAATTGCGCACCCCCGCCGAGATCGAGCAGATGCGCCCCGTGGGCCGCTTCGTCGCCGAGACGTTGCAGACGCTCAAGAGCGAAGTCACGGTCGGCATGAACCTGCTCCACATCGACAAGCGCGCACATGAGCTGATCCGGCGTGCGGGTGCCGAAAGCTGCTACCTCGACTACGCGCCGTCGTTCGGTTCCGGCCCCTTCGGTCACGTCATCTGCACATCGGTGAACGAATCGGTGCTGCACGGCATGCCGTACGACTACGCGCTGAAGGACGGCGACCTGCTGACACTCGACTTCGCGGTCTCGCTGAACGGCTGGGTCGCCGATTCGGCGATCTCGTTCGTCGTGGGCACCCCGCGCGAGGAGGATCTGACGCTCATCGACACGACCGAGCGCGCCCTCGCCGCGGGCATCGCCGCGGCCCAGCCCGGCAATAAGGTGGGAGACATCTCGGCCGCGATCGCCAAGGTCGCGCGCGCCGACGGCCTGAAGATCAACACCGACTTCGGCGGGCATGGCGTGGGGCGCACGATGCACGGTGACCCGCACATCCCGAACGCGGGGCGCGCGGGGCGCGGCTTCCCGCTGAAGCCGGGTCTCGTCATCGCGATCGAGCCGTGGTTCCTGCAGTCGACGGATGAGCTCATCACCGAGCAGCGCGACGGCTGGACGCTGTCGAGCGCCGACGGCTCCCGCGGCGCGCACAGCGAGCACACCATCGCCATCACGGAGAGCGGCCCCGTCATCCTGACGCAGGCCTAGGGAACTCTTACGCGAGCGCCGTCACCGATCCTGTTCGCCGAGCAGATCGGGGCGGCGCTCTCGCGTCCGCTCCAGCGACTGCGCACGGCGCCAGTCGGCGATCTTCGCGTGGTGGCCGCTCAGCAGCACCTCGGGCACCGTGAGGCCCCGCCATTCGGCGGGCTTCGTGTAGATCGGGTACTCGAGCATCCCCAGCTCGTGCGACTCCTCCACGAGGCTCTCCGGATTCCCGACGACGCCGGGAATGAGGCGGCCGATGGCCTCGATCATCGCCATCGACGCGACCTCGCCCCCGTTGAGGACGTAGTCGCCGATGCTGACCAGCCGCACGCGGCCGCGTGAGGCGTAGTGATCGAGCACGCGCTGGTCGATGCCCTCGTAGCGTCCGCATGCGAAGACGAGCTGTTCCTCTTCCGCCAGCTCTCGCGCCGTCCTCTGCGTGAAGACCTCGCCCGACGGTGTGGGCACGATCAGCACGGCGTCGTCGCCCAGCACCTCGTCGAGGGCCTCGCCCCACGGCTCGGGCTTCATGACCATGCCCGCTCCCCCGCCGTACGGGGTGTCGTCGACCGTGCGGTGACGATCGTGCGTGTGATCGCGCAGGTCGTGCACGCGCAGATCGAGCACACCCGACTCACGGGCCTTGCCGATCAGCGACACGTCGAGCACGTCGAAGAACGCCGGGAAGATGGTCACGATGTCGATGCGCACCGGACAATCCTAGTGTCGCGCGTCGAAAGTTCTCGCACGGTTGGCGTGAGGTCGTTCGGACACGGGATGCGACGTTCAGACGCCTGAGTACGCGACGATGCCGCGGCGCACCGCATCGAGCGCGCGCCGCGCCGTGCGAGCCAGATCGCCCTCCGCGACGATCGAGATCTGGTCGAGCAGGTCGATCGTCTGCTTGGCCCAGCGCACGAAATCGCCCGCGGCCATGTCGGCGGTACCGAGCACACGGTCGAGGATCACGCCGCGCGCCCACAGATGCATCGCCTGCGCAAGGCCCGGGGCAAGCGGCGCGGTGCCTGGCAGGCGATGATCCTGTTCGAGGTCGTCGAGCTCCGCCCACAGGCGCTCGGTCGCGTCGAGCGCCTCGCGGAAGGATCCGCGTGGCAGCGCGAAATCTCCGCCTTGCTCGCCGCGGCGCGGCTCGTAGACGAGCGAGCACGCGAGCGCGGCGAGCGATGCGGGATCCAGGTCCTTCCAGAGCCCGCGCCGCAGTGACTCAGCGACCAGCAGATCCCGATCGCCGTAGATGCGTTTCATGGTGCGGCCGGTATCCGTGAGGCTCGCGGCCGCGTCCGCGTCGAAGGTCACGTAATCGAGCGCCGCGAGCACGTCGACGATGCGGTCGAACTGGCGCGCGACGGTCCCCGTGCGCGACGTGATCTGGCGACGCTGCTTGTCGGTCGTGCGCTTGAGGCGGAAATACCGTTCTCCCCACCGGGCGTGCTGTTCCCGTTCGGCGCACTGGTGGCAGGGGTGACGCTGCATCTGCTTCTTCAGCTTCGCCATCTGCTGCCGGCGCTGCTCCTGGCGCGCCTTCGAGGCCGTGACGTCGCGGCGCGCCTTCTTCTCGAGGTCGGTCAGCTCGCGGCGGATGCCGGCATACTCGGCGAAATCGCCGAGGTGGCACCGCATCGACGCGAGATAGCCCTCGAGCGATTCCTCGGCGCGACGCACCTCGCGAGCGAGACCGACGACCGCGCGGTCCGCCTGGAACTGCGCGAACGACGACTCGAGGATCTCCCGCGCGGGCTCCTGCCCGAACTGATCGATGAGGTTGACCGCCATGTTGTATGTCGGGCGGAACGACGAATTGAGCGGATAGGTGCGGCGCGAGGCGAGCGACGCGACCGCCTCGGGGTCGACGCCCTCCGTCCAGTGCACGACCGCGTGTCCCTCGACGTCGATGCCGCGACGACCCGCGCGACCGGTCAGCTGCGTGTATTCGCCCGACGTGATCGGCACGCGCGCCTCGCCGTTGAACTTCTCGAGCTTTTCGAGCACGACGGTGCGGGCGGGCATGTTGATGCCGAGCGCGAGCGTCTCCGTGGCGAACACGACCTTGACGAGCTTCTTCTGGAACAGCTCCTCGACGACCTCCTTGAAGATCGGCAGGATGCCGGCGTGGTGGGCTGCGATGCCTCGCTCGAGGTTGTCCGTCCATTCGAAGAAGCCCAGCACGCCGAGGTCCTCGTCCTGCAGCGTCGCCGTGCGCTGGCGCACGATCTCGCGGATCTCTTCCCGCTCCTCGCGGCTGGTCAGGCGGATCCCCGAACGGCGCACCTGCTCGACGGCCTGCTCGCAGCCGACCCTGCTGAAGATGAAGAAGATCGCGGGCAGCAGGTTGCGGTGCTCGAGCAGATCGATCGCAGCCGCCCGATCGAGCCGGCCTGCGAAGCGGGGCCGCGGCGCACCACGGTGCCGGCCGCGGCCGTGCTGCCCGCGACCGCCGGACCCGCCGGACGAGAATCCGCGACCGAGGCGGAGCAGATCGCGGTTCACCTCGGACGTGGCGTGTTCGTCGAAGAGCGGGATCAGGTCGCCGCGCGCGAGCACGTGCTGCTCGAGCGGCACGGGCCGGGTCTCCGACACGATGACCTCCGTGTCGCCGCGGACCGTCCCGATCCAGTCGCCGAACTCCTCCGCGTTCGACACGGTCGCGGAGAGGCCCACGAGGCGCACGCTCTCGGGCAGGTGGATGATGACCTCTTCCCACACGGCGCCGCGGAAGCGGTCGGCGAGATAGTGGATCTCATCCATCACGACGTAGCGCAGGCCCTCGAGCGCGCGCGATCCCGCGTAGATCATGTTGCGTAGCACTTCGGTCGTCATGACCACGACGCGCGCATCGCCGTTGATGTTGGTGTCGCCCGTCAGCAGACCGACGTTCTCAGCCCCGTAGACGTCCTGTAACTCGCGGAACTTCTGGTTCGACAGCGCCTTCATGGGAGTCGTGTAGAAAGCCTTGTCGCTCTCCGAGCGCATCGCGAGGTGGATCGCGAACTCGCCGACGACGGTCTTGCCGGCCCCCGTGGGCGCCGCGACGAGCACGCTGGATCCGCCCTCGAGCGCACGGCAACCCGCGATCTGGAACGGGTCCAGTTCGAAGCGCTGCGCGTCGGCGAACTCCGCCGTGATCGGGTGCTGGCGCTGGGCACGCGCTTCGGCGTACATTTCGGCGGGAGAAGGCATACGCCTATCCCATCACGCCAAGCGGTCCCGCAAGGTCGTACCCTCGTATTCGGTGCGGTACACGCCGCGGTTTTGCAGCTCCGGCACGACCTCATCGACGAAGCGATCCAGGCCCGTCGGCGTGATCGTCGGGATGAGCATGAAACCGTGGCAGGCACGCGACTGCACGTGCTCGTCCATCATCCGCGCAACCTCTGCGGGAGTGCCCACGAGCGGCGCTCCGAAGGTCGTCGCGCGGATCACGATGTCGCGCACGCTGAGGCGCTCGGCCTCGGCGCGCTCGATGAGCTCCGCCGCACGGCCGCGCTGATCCTGGTGCATCTTGGCGCGCCCGGCCGTCAGCTCGACGCCGTCCACGACGTCCGAAAGCGGCGGCAGAGGGCCCTCCGCATCGAGGTCGTTGAAGCGGCGGCCCCAGATCGATTCGATGTAGCGCACGGCCGTCGCGGGGCTGACCTGGTCCCGCTGATCGCGCCGAGCCTGCTCGACCGCCTCCTCGTGAGTGTCGCCGAGGGCGAACGATGCCGAGGCGAGAATCTTGATGCCGTCCTCGGGGCGCCCGGCCGCGACGAGCCGCGCTCGCAGATCCGACGCATAGGCGTCGGCGGCGGAGCCTGTGAGGAAGGGCGAGAACACCGTCTCGGCGTAGCGCACGGCGATGTCGCGACCCTCGGGCGAGAGCCCCGCCTGCATGATGACGGGCCGCCCCTGCGGCATCGGCGGCGCGCTCGGCCGCGCGGCGAGGTCGAAGAAGCGGTCGCGCACCCGCACCTCCGCTCCCGACGCCGCTGAATCCCACAGCGCGATCGCCGCGTCCGCGAACGCGCGGGCGCGCTCGTAGCGGTCCTCATCGGCGAGGTATCCGCCGCGGCGGAAATTCGCGCCGAAGAATGAGCCGTGGCTCGTGACGAGATTCCAGCCGGCGCGACCGTTCGAGAGCGCATCGAGCGTCGCGAGCTGCCGGGCGAACTCCACGGGCTCGTTGAACGTCGTGCTGAGCGTCGCGATCAGGCCGATGTGCGAGGTCTGGCGTGCGACCTGTGCAAGCTGCACGAGTGTGTCGGGGCGCCCCACGACATCGAGGTCGTGGATCTCCCCCGCGTGCTCGCGCAGGCGCAACCCCTCGGCCAGAAACATGAGATCCATGAGCCCGCGCTCCGCGCTCTGCGCGAAGCGCGTGAACGAGGCCGGATCGATCTGGCTGCCCGACTCGGGACGATTCCAGATGGTCGTCTGGTTCACGCCCGGGAAGTGCGCGCCGAGATGCATCGTGCGCTTCGTCATCGCGCGTTCTCCTTCGCATAGCCGCTCGCGGGACGCGGCAGACCGAGTCTCTCGCGCAGCGTCTGCGGCTCCTTCGTGCCGCCCGCGGCTGCGCGGATCGTATCGGCCGCAGGAGCCGTGAAGACGACGCCGTCGGCCCCCGCGAGGGCGCGGCGATCGGCAGCGTAGGCCGCCACGGCCTCGGACTCGCCCCGCTCGTGCGGCGCGCGCGGGGCGAGAGCGGGATCCACGTCGATCAGAACCGTGAGTGGCCGCGCCGCCCGCTCGCGGACCAGCCGGGCGAGCTCCGGCGTCGCCGCGCGGACGATATCGGCCGCGCTCGCCGCGACCTCGAGCGCGGGGCCGTCACCGTCCACCTCGACGAGGAGCGGCACGCGCCCCTGCGGCGAACGCGGCACGATCGACGGGCCCACGACGCTGAAGAACTCGGTTTCGATGTTCACGCGGTGCACGCGATCCTTGTCGATGAATCGCCCCGTCGCAACGTCTCGGATCTCGGCGTCATCCTCCCACGAGTCCTCGAGCGCCCGCACGGCGTCGATGACGGCGGATGCCTCCGCCCAGGCGGACTCCGCCGCGGGCGCTTCCCGGCGCCCGACGGCGCGCGCGTCGGCTTCGCTCGTGGACGCCGCCGCGACCCACGCGGCACGCCCGGCGCTCGTCCAGTCGACGGTCTGCACCGCCTTCGCCACATTGAACGGCTCGGTGTGAATGGTGTCGATGCGGGGGGCGAGGGCGATGCGACGGGTGTTCGCAGCAGCTGCGCCCGCGAGCATCGGCGTGTCGAGCCCGGCGGTGCCGCCGGCGAGCGGTGCGTCCGCGAGGATCGCGAGGTCCGCGCCGGAATCGTCGAGCGCCTCGATCTCTTCGAGGGTGCGATCGACCGATCCATCGGGCCGGACGAGAGCCGCGATGAACGGTCGCACGAGGGACTTCACATAGCAGCGACTCAGCAGCTCGTCGCCCGCATAGGGCCCGTAGGGCGCCGTGGGGATCCAGCCGTCGCGCTCGTAGAGCGCCATCGCGTTCGGCTGCGCGGAGCCCGTCTGCAGGAACAGTTCGCGCACGCCGCGCGCGAGGGCCTCACCTTCGATCGCCCCCATCAGCGCACCCGCCACTCCGACGCGACGCCCACGCTCCGCGACGTAGAGCCGCTTGACCTCGACGTATGGCCCCGTCTGCTTCAGCGCCACGGTGCCGACCGGCTCACCGTCGATCGCGGCGACAAGCGTCACGATGATGGTGCTCTCGTCGACGACGACCGGCGGAACCCGGTCACGCAGATGCGCGTACAGCGGCTGCACCTCGGCGTCCATCTGCTCGCGGAATCGCACGACGTGGGGATCGCCCCAGGAGGAGACGGAGATCTCGACGCTCATCACAGAACCTTTCGGAGACGCACCTCGCGGGCGCGCGTATTCCGAAACGCTAGTCGGCGCTTGCGGCCGAGGGCGAATCCGCTCTGAAACATGGGGAAAGACGGATCGGGGTCGCGCCGGTGCAGGGATAGGCTCACGGCATGAGCGATCACTATCTCGACCCGTCCGACAAGAAGTACGTGTCCACCTACAAAGAGCACACGCCCGACGTGCTCAAGGCGTTCAACGACTTCAACAGCGCCGTCTTCGCCGCCGAGGGGCGTGAGATCCCACTGAAGTATCGCGAGCTCATCGCAGTGGCCGTTGCCATCACGACGCAGTGCGTCTATTGCATCGACGGCCACACGAACAACGCCATCAAGGCCGGGGCGACCGAGGCCGAGATCGCCGAGGCCGCCTGGGTCGCCTCGGCCCTCAAGGCCGGCGGCGCGTACGCCCACGGCCGCCTGGCGTTCAAACTCGGCGCCGACCACCAGCACTGACACGGACGTGGCCGGATCTCCGGGATCCGCCCGCGTCGCGCATCAAGTATCCGACAACGGCGTGCATAGCAAAGGCCGGATCCGTCAGGATCCGGCCTTTCTCGTGGCTCGCCTATTCGACGTCGACGAAGAGTTCGGGGTTGGCCTTCTTGCGACGCGCGTCGACGATGAGGGCGAAAACCGTCGCCGCCATGTAGAGCACGAAGAGAATGCCCGCCATGACCACCATCGTGATGATGTCGGCCGGCGACGAGACCGCCATGCCGAAGACGAGGCACAGGATCAGCACCCAGCGCCAGGCCTTCAGGATCGACTTGCCGCGCACGATGCCCGCGAGGTTCAACGCCACAACGAAGACCGGCGTCACGAAGCCGACGCCGCAGAACACCAGCATGCGGAAGACGAAGTTGTAGTACTCGGTAGCCGTAAACAGCTGGCCGACGTTCTCGACGTCGCTCGGGAAGAACGACGACATCACGGCGATGACGTTCGGTAGCAGCATGATCGCGACGATGACACCGCCGACGAACAGCGGAATCGCGGCGGCCATGAAGCCCATGGCGTACCAGAATTCGCGCCGCGTCAGGCCCGGCGTCACGAAGCGCCAGAGCTGCCACAGCCACATCGGCGACGAGATCACGAGGCCCGCGACCATCGCGATGCGGAAGCGCATGTCGAAGGCGCCCGTGACGGTCGTGAACGTCAGCTTCGTGAAGCTGTCGTCGCCAATCTTCTCGGCGAACGCCGTGATCGGGTACGTCAGCCACCCGATGATCCAGTCGGTGAGAAACGCCGAGGCGATCATGCCGACGACGAGCGCGATGGCCGCGATCGTCAACCTGCGTCGGAGCTCGCGGAGATGCCCCGTGAGCGTCATCTTGCGTTCGTTCGGAAGGACGCGCTCGCCCGGGACACCCTCGCCAGCGAGGGATTCAGCCACGCGGGTTACTGCTGAGGTGTATCGGGCTTCGCCGGCGGCGTGAGGTTCGTCTGCTCAGTCGCGGCCTGCTGCGGGGCCGCCTGCTGGGGTGCAGCCTCGTTCTGCATCTGCGTTGATGCGTTCTCGGGCTGCTCGTCGCCCTTCATCTGCTTCATCTCGTCCTTGAACACGCGGGCCGACTGGCCGATGCCCTTGGCGAGCGCCGGCAGACGCGACGCACCGAAGATGAGCAGGATGACGACGAGGAGAAGCACAATCTGCATGCCTCCGGGGTGGAACAGACCGCCCATGATGAACTCCAAGCTCCAAAGTACTTTTGCGCCAGTCTACGCGGCAGAACTATGGATGACCGCCGATTCCGCCCAAATTCGTGCGGCCTCCCGCGCGGCGGCCGGCGCGAGCACCTCGACATCGCCGCCTCCGCGCGCCGCGAGACGACGGACACCCACCGGATGGGCAAAGGGGATCATCGCGAAAGTATCGGATCCGCTCTCGCGCAGCTCCGCGTGCGCGAGATAGTCGGCGAGCACCGCGCGCATACGCGTCGGGAAGCGCAGGAGCGCGGGCACGTCATGTTCGCCGGGCTGGAAGAGCGCGGGCCGGTCCTCGGCGATGTGCACGGCAGGCTCCTCAGTGACCTCGAGGGCCGCCATGCGGTCGAGCAAGAAGGTGCGCGCGCCCTCGCGGAGATGGCACCAGCCTTGCAAGTACCACTGTCCGTTCGCCAGGAGCAGGCGCGAGGGGTCGACTCGGCGCGTCATCGTCTCGCCGTCGGGCGCGCGATAGTCGAAACTCACGGTGCGTCGATCGCGCACCGCTCGCGAGAGCTCGGATCGGAGCTCGTCGACGGGCTCGTCGACGACAACCGCAGCGGGCGCCACCCCGGTGGAGCCTCGTCTGAGCTTCTCACGCAGTGTCTCGAGCGTGTGCGCATCGGCCGCGCCGGGAACGGCCGCGACGAGCTGCAGGCCCGCGATCAGAGCTGCCGATTCCCGAGACGTGAACCGCTGGACGCGGTCGATGCCGACGGTCTGCGTCAGCCGTACGGTGTCGCGGTCCTCCAGCAGATCCCAGTCGATGTCGAACATACGGCCCGTGTAGTAGTCGTCGGCGGGTTCGCCCACGAGTGTCAGAGTGCTGAGCATGTCGCGCACCTCGCCCGGCGTCACCTCGAACGCCTCCGCGATCTGCGCGACCGGCACATCGTCGCGCTCAAGCAGCCAGGGCACGAGCGTCAGCACGGTCCGCACGCGTTCCGCGGAGGCGACCGGAGTACGCCGCTTCGCCTTCACGCGCGTCGCGATCGATGCGGCATCCAGGTCGGGCTCCCCCGAGTGCACGCGCACCACGCGCACCAGCCGTTCGATGACGAGCTCACGCAGCGCGGGCGGATCCGCAACACGCGCGTCGGGGCCATAGGACGCGAGCTCGTCGGCGAGCAGGAAGGCATCGACGTAGGGCACCTCGAACACGCCGTCGTCCGCCCGCGTCGCGCGACGCCCCAGGCGTAGCGCCGCCTCCGAGTCAGGCACCGCCTCGATCCGGGCACGCTGCCTGGCAGCAACCTCGCGGAGCCCCTCGAGCGCGCGCTCTGCCGCGCCCGGAAGAAGCGACGGGTCGGTCTGGCTGCCCGTCGTCGCGACCGGCGACACGATGCGGCTCAGCAAGAAGGTGCGTGGCTCCCCCACGCCGACATCGAGGCCGTGAAGATGCCAGCGGCCCTGGAACTGAACGAGGGCGAGCGGCTGCACGCGTCGCGCGCGCACCCGCTGGCTCCCGGGCCGCAGATAGTCGAAGCGCACCTCGACCCGCCGTTCGATAGCCTCCTGCAACGGTGTGAACGCCTCGTCGCGGGCGCTCAGGCGCGCCGCGAAGCCCGTGATGGGCTCGTCCGTTTCGACACCGAGCGCGCTGATCTTGCGCAGACCCGCGCGGGCCTCTCGGGACATCGTCGCCTCGGTCCAGGCATCGGCCGCGAGGCTCAGGGCGGCGAGCTCCGCCGCATCGAACTCGAGGTCGTCCGGTAGCGCGTTGTCGTCCGGAGGGATCCGGTAGCGCGCGTCACGCAGGTTCTGGGGGTTGTCGGGATCGCCGATCACCTCGAGCCTGGTGCCGAGGGATGCCAGCGCTTCCTTGTCGCGCTCGAACATGCGCTCAAGCGCCGGCTCATCCACGCCCGCGGCAACACGCTCGACGTATCCGCTGACCGATCGAAAGATCTCGGCGCGCGTCAGTCCCCGATCGGTGCTGAGCAACGCAACCGTGAGGCTGAGCATGCGCTCTGCTGCGCTGATCCGTTCTGCCACGCCGCCATCCTATGGCCGTGAAGGGTGTTACGGCTTGTCGATACCGAGGACATCGATGACCGACACTGTCGCGGTGCCGCCGGCCTCGGGCACGACCGTGACGACCTGCGAGCCTACTGTCGCGCCCGTCAGCGCCTTCTCGAAGCCCGAGGGCAGCTGGTCGAGCGTCGCGCTGGCCGGCGTCCCGGTGTCCCACGTGGACGACGTCACCGACGAGTTCTTCCAGTCCACGCTCGTGTAGTGCACCGTCACGGTGTCCCCGTCGGCGATCTTCTCGCCATCGCCCTTGATCAACGTCTCCGTCTTCTGCTTGGCAGGTGCCGACGAGTTCGGGATCGTGACCCCCGGAACGCCGTCGCCGTCGCGCACGACGCTCGGCATGCCGCTTCCGGCGTTGTAGACGAGCGAGCCGTCCGCTGCCGACAAGTAGACGCGATTGACGTCGATGACCGTGATGACGTCGCCCAGGCCGAGGTCGCTGCCGTCGGTCGCGATGTACGAGGGCAGCTGAGCGCCGAACTCCTCGTTGATACCGTTCTCACCGAGCGCGGCGATGACGCGCGAACCCTCGGCGGCGCACTGCAGTGCATCGGCGAGACCGGGAAGAATGTCCTGCCACGATTCGATCGTCATCGCCGGGCCGGGGTTGAGCGCGACGCTCTCCTTCGTCGCCGGGTTGACGAAGTCGACGCTGAGCGCGACGGGCTGTGCCGCCGAGGTCACGATGGTCCCCGTACCCTCCACCTGATCGCGGTACTGCACGCCCGTGGAGTGGAAGTGGCTGGGGGCCTCGATCGTCGGAGTTCCCGCGAGGAAGTCGCCCTCCACGCTCACCGAATCGAGCGCGGTGCTCGCGCCGTCGGCGCGACCGCACGCCGCGGGGGTCTCCGGAGCGGCCGCGCACCCCACCAGGGCGAACGCGGCGAGGCCGAGAACAGTGACTGCCGATGTCGTCTTACGCACCGGCACAGTCTACTGTCCCGACAATATGGATCAGCCCACCGGCTCCTCGCCCCGCGTTTCGGCCGCGCGGCGGGCGCCCGCCGCCGCCTTCTCGGCCTCGCGGATCCGCTTGCGCAGGTTCTTGTCGGTAATCTCGCGATCGCCGACGGATCCGGGGGTCCAGATCTGCTCGTCCTCGTCGCCATAGCTGCGCTTCGAGGCACGCCGCTTGACCTCGGGGGTGATGGATCCGGGCGCGAGCTTGCGCGCGACGATCAGGAAGCCGGTGTGGCCGACCATGCGGTGGTCGGGGCGCACGGCGAGGCCGTCGACGTGCCAGCCGCGAACCATCGTCTCGCTCGATTCCGGCTCGGTGAACGCGCCGAGGCCGCGGATGAACTCGGCCACGCGGCTCAGCTGCGTGGCCGTGGCGACATAGCAGAGCACGACGCCACCGGGCATGAGCGCGTCGCTCACGGCCGGCAGCACCTCCCAGGGGGCGAGCATGTCGAGCACGACGCGGTCGACGGTGCCGTCCTCGATGTCGCGCGGCAGCGCCTCCGCCAGGTCGCCGTAGTGAATCTGCCACTGCGGCGGGATCCCTCCGAAGAAGGTCTCGATGTTCGCCTGCGCCACCTCGGCGAACTCGGGACGCCGCTCGAAGGAGTGCAGTGTGCCCTCGGCGCCTACGGCGCGCAGGAGCGACATCGAGAGGGCACCGGAGCCGACGCCGGCCTCGACGACGACGGCACCGGGGAAGATGTCGGCTTGGGAGACGATCTGTCCCGCGTCCTTCGGATAGACGATCGCCGCGCCGCGCGGCATCGACATGACGAAGTCACGTAGCAGCGGGCGCAGGCACAGGTACTCGTGGCCCTCACTGTTCTCGACGACGGAGCCGTCCTCCCGGCCCACGATATCGCGATGACGCAGCACGCCGATGTGGGTGTGCAGCTCGCCGCCATCGACGAGAGTGGTGGTCTGCAGCTTGCCCTTGGGGCCGGTCAGCTGCACGCGGTCGCCGTAGACGAACGGGCCACGGGGTGCGGTCATGCGCGGGTTTCCTTCCAGAGGTGCGCGATGTCGTCGGCCGTACGGCCGACGAGCGTGTTCCAGATCGCGTGGGCACCGTTGCCCTCGAGCGACACGAGATTGGGCACACCGAGCGAGACCGCTCCCGATGCGACCGCCGACGTCAGTCCGGTCGGCGAGTCCTCGATCGCGACGCAGTCGTCGATCGAGACTCCGAGCGCCTCCGCGCCCGCGAGGTACGGATCCGGGAACGGCTTGGGGCGCTCGACGTCGTCGCCGCCGAGAATCGCGTCGAACGCGTCGAACTCGATCATGCGGGCGACGCGCTCCGCGAGTCGGTGCTGCGACATCGTCACGATCGCGGTCTTCACGCCCGCGCTCCGCAGGCTGCGCAGCAGCGCCTGTGCTCCCGGGCGGAACGGCACTCCCTTTACCCGGATCTGCTCGATCACGGCGTCGGTCAAGTACTCGACGATCTCCTCTTCGGGCATCTCGACGCCCGCCTTCTGCAGGATCCGCGCCGAGGCGAACAGGTCATTGCCGACGAGGCCCAGCGCGTCCTCGTGGGTCCAGGTACCGCCGAAACGCGCCACGAGCGGCGTTTCCGCGGCGATCCAGTACGGCTCGGTGTCGACGAGCGTTCCGTCCATGTCCCAGAGAACGGCCTTGGGGCCAGCCAGTGTTGTCACCGCACCAGCCTAGGGCGTGTTGCTGAAGAGCCCGCCGCACGGGCGACACACCCTGGGGCAGGATCCTGCCGTTAGCCTTGAAGGATGGACGACAGCATTCAGCAGGCGCTCGGCCCGAGAATCGCGGTCGTCGCGTTCGACGGCTGGAACGACGCCGGCGAGGCCGCGTCCCAGGCGGTTGCGCGGCTCCGCGAGGCGACGACCAGCACTGAAATCGCGGCGGTCGACCCCGAGCTCTTCTTCGACTACCAGTACACGCGCCCCGCAATGCGCACGGACGGAGAGGGCCGACGCTACCTCGAGTGGCCCGAGGCGACCCTGCACCGCCCCGCGACCCCGGACGGCTTCTGGACCATCCGCGGTGTCGAGCCCGCGCGTGCGTGGCGCGGCTTCACGGGCGAGTTCGTCGACGCGCTGCTGGCGGAGGACATCACCGGCGTCATCGCTGTCGGGGCGATGATGAGCGACGTGCCGCACACCCGGCCGATCGCCGTGCACGCGACGAGCGAGAACCAGCTCCTGCGTAACCAGCTCGAGATCGACCGCAGCCGTTACGAGGGCCCGACCGGGATCCTGGGCGTCCTGACCGACGCAACCGAGCGCGCCGGGATCCCGACGATGTCGCTGTGGGCGAGCGTGCCCCACTACGTGGCGGGCACGACGCCCTCACCGAAGGCTACACTCGCGCTGCTCGAGCGCATCGCGGAGATCACCGGTCGCGAGCTGCCGCTCGGCACGCTGCCGACGGAGGCTGCAACGTGGGAGGCCACCGTCGACGCCGCCGCGGCCGACGACGACGAGATGCGCGATTACATCCACCAGCTCGAGGAGGCCCGGGACACGTGGGATTCGCCCGAGGCATCCGGCGACGCGATCGCTCAGGCCTTCGAGAAGTACCTTCGCGACGGCCGACCCCCGAAGGGCTGAACGCGAAAAGGCGCCGGATCCGATCGGACCCGGCGCCTTTTCCGTGCCGCCCGCGCGCTACGCCGCGGCGTCGTTGGCGAAGGGCTCGAGCACGCCTGCGCCGAGGAGGATCATCAGTACCACGCCGAGCACGACGCGATAGATCACGAACGGCATGAAGCTGCCGCGTTCGAGGTAGCGCATCAGATAGGCGATCACGGCCCATCCGACGAGGAACGCGACGACGGTGGCGATGATGACGCCGCTCCAGCCGTAGGGCCCCGCGTCGGCGTTCTCGAGACCGTGCACGACCTCGAAGAGACCGGATCCGAGGACGGCGGGGATCGCCATCAGGAACGAGAACTCGGCGGCGGTCGTGCGCTTGAACCCGAAGAGACGGGCCGCGGTCGTCGTCGCCCCGGAGCGCGAGACGCCGGGGATGAGAGCGAGCGCCTGCGCGACGCCGACCGTGATGCCCTGCGGATACGTCACGTCGGCCTCGTCGAGCTTGCGCGCGCTGAAGCGGTCGGCGGCGCCCAGGATGAGGCCGAAGACGATCAGGACGGCCGCGACGAGCCAGAGGTTGCGGAAGGGCTCGCGGATGTAGTCCTGCAGCGTGAAGCCGAGCACGCCGATCGGAATCGATGCGACGATGACGAGCCAGCCCATTCGTGCCTCGGGATCGTTGCGAGGCACCTTGCCGACCAGGGAGAGCGCCCACTGCTTGATGATGCGTACGATCTTCGTCCAGAAGAAGACGAGCACCGCGAGCTCGGTGCCGATCTGCGTGATGGCGGTGAAGGTCGCGCCGGGATCCTCCTGCGACGGGAGCAGGATGCCGACGATGCGGATGTGCGCACTCGACGAGATCGGCAGGAACTCGGTGAGTCCCTGCACGAGCCCGAGGATGATGGCCTCGATGATGTGCATTCGGGGTCTTTCTGGGGTCAGTAGGTGCGGATGAGGTCGGTCAGGACCTGCTGGCCGAACACGAGCGCGTCGAGCGGCACGCGCTCGTCGACGCCGTGGAACATGCCCGTGAAGTCGAGTTCGCGGGGAAGCTTGAGGGGCGCGAAGCCGTAGCCCGTGATGCCGATGGTGGCGAGAGCCTTGTTGTCGGTGCCCGCGCCGAGCAGGTACGGTAGCACCGGCACGCCGGGATCGTGCTTCTCCAGCGCGCCGACCATCGCCTCGACGAGCGCGCCCTCGAAGGGCACCTCGAGGCCGATGTCGCGGTGGAACATGCCGATCTCGATGTCGTCGCCGACGATCTCCTGGATCTCGGCAAGCACGAGGTCTTCCGTGCCGGGCAGCACGCGCACGTCGACGGTCGCCTCGGCGGCGTCGGGGATGACGTTGTGCTTGTACCCCGCCGTCAGTCCGGTCGGATTCGTCGTCGTGCGCCACGTGGAGGCGAGGAACGCCTCCGCGGGGCCGGCGAGCGCGGCGAGCTCGTCGGGGTCCGTCGTGTCGGATCCGCAGACGCCGCGCATGCCGTCGAGCAGCGCGCGGGTCGTATCGGTCAGTTCCACGGGCCAGCTCGTCGTGCCGATCTTCTCGATCGCGGCCGCGAGCCGGGTGATGGCGTTCTCGGGGTGCACACGGCTACCGTGACCGGCCCGACCGCGCGCCCGCAGCGTGATCCACATGAGCGCCTTCTCGCCGACCTGCAGCAGATAAGCACTCTTGTCCCCCACGGGAATCGAGTAACCGCCGACCTCGCTGATCGCCTCGGTCGCGCCGTGGATCCACTCGGGCTTGTCCTTCACGACGAGACCGGATCCCTCGACGCCGCCGTTCTCCTCGTCGGCGAAGAAGACGAGGATGAGGTCGCGCTCCGGCTGCTCACCGCGGCGAATGAGGTCGGCGACCGACGCGAGGATCATGGCGTCCATGTTCTTCATGTCGACGGCCCCACGGCCCCAGAGGAGGCCGTCCCTGATCTCGCCGGCGAACGGATCCACCGTCCAGTCCTCCGCGACCGCGGGAACCACGTCGAGATGGCCGTGCAGGACGAGGGCCGGTTTGTCGGAGTTCTTGCCCTTCACGCGCGCCATGACGTTGGTGCGGCGTTCGATCGGCTCGTAGTACTCGGGCTCGAGGCCGAGGCTCTCGAGGAATGCGCCGACGTACTCGGCGGCCTCGCGCTCCCCCTTCGAGCGGCCGCCGCCGTAGTTCGTCGTGTCGATGCGAATCAGGTCGCGCGCGATCCGCACGACCTCCGGGAGTTGCTCGTCAGCCATGCGCTCCAGGCTACCCGCGCAACCTTTCTATGCCCGCCAGATCGCCGGCTCGCTGGGTTCCGCGTCGAAGATCTGCCCGACGGGCGTGCGTTTCTCCGCCTGGAACGCGTCATGGTTGCGGCCCGCTGCCCAGTACGCAGAGTACGACATGCGCGAGCGCGGGATGCCCCATTCGTTGTGGATGAGTGGGCGCAACCGCTTCATCGCGTTCCTCTCTCCGTGGGCGAACACGTCGACGGAGCCGGACGGGGGCGCGAGGGACTCGACCACGGCGACCATCACGGAGCCGCATGACGCGCCGTCGCGGTGGAGCCAGAACACCTCCACACCCTCAGGAGCATCGATCGCGATCTCGTCGTCCGCAGATTCCACCTCGATGTACGCTCGCCCGCGCGCCACACGCGGGAGGCTCTCGATCGCTGCGGCGATGGCCGGGAGTGCCGACTCGTCGCCCAGGAAGAAATGTTCGTCGACCTCCGGGTTTGGCGCATAGCCGCCGCCGGGGCTCGAGACGACGATCTCATCGCCGATCCTCGCACGCTCCGCCCAGGGACCCGCGATGCCCGTGTCGCCGTGCGTCACGAAGTCGATGGCAATGACGCGTGCCTCGCGGTCCACCTTGCGGATCGTGTACGTGCGCTGCGCCGGCATGTCCTCGGGCGCCAAGTGCCCGCGGAGTTCGTTGAGGTCGTAGGGCGGGATCAATCCGAGCTCCGGTTTCGCGAACATGATCTTCACGTACGCGTCGGTGCTCCCCCGCTCCGATACCTCGCGCGCGAACTCATCGAAGCCGGATCCGCTGAACAGCACCCGCACCATGTGCGGCATAACGGACTCGGTTCCGACGACCCGGAACACGTACTGCGGTCGCTGCGTCTTCTGCTCAGTCATCGATGCCATCCTCGCACAATCGGACTTAGGGCCGCCTAACCGCGAGGACGCTCGGGGGCCATCTGAACGGAGCACGGTCGTTGACACAACTTTCCAGCAGGAACATACTTTCCATATGGAAAGCAGCGCGATGGAGCCCCGCCGAGCAGCCGAACTGCTCGACGCCCACGACCAGGTCGCGGCTCGAGCACAAAACTCGGGCGCACCGCGCGAGGCTGCGCTCTTCTCGTTCTGGACCAGCATCGCGTTCGCCGCCTATCTGGCCTGCATCCTGCTCACCGGATTCGGGCCGCGGACGGAGACCCCACCGGTGTACTTCGCGGTCTTCGCGTCCATTGTCATCGGAACATTGATGAACGGCGCGTTCGAACGCTTGGGCATCCGCGTGCGAGCACGGATGGCAACAACCTTCCTCTGCGCGATCGCCTTGGCGATGTTCGTCGCGTTGCTCGGTCTCGACATCGCCGACATCAGTTTCCCGCTCTGGCTGTGCCTCGGGCCTTCCACGTTCATGCTTCTCAATGCTTTCGCCGCCGACCTGCCGCGCATCCGCCGCACCGCGGGAGGAACCGAGTCTGTATGGACCACCCCGCCGTTATCCATTCCCTCGCGAGTCATCACGATCGGTATCGGTATCGTGCTCGGCGCCATGATCATCCTCGAGGCATACGGTTCGGCCGCGGAGATACTCGGGCTGGGCGCCATGATGATCGTGCTCTTCCTCATGCCGACCTCCTTTGATATCCGCCGCGTCGGATCCGAGTGGCGACGCATCCAGTGGATCGCCATCGCGGTGGCGTCCCTGGCGCTCGGGCTTTTCCTCGTCATGGACGCGTGGACCCCCGTGGCGACTCCTGTCATGGGTGCCTCGGTAGGCCTCGTGGTCGCGGGAGTCATGAGCGCCTCCGCACTCATCACGGTGCGGAATCGCTGATGGCTCATCCCCGCCACGAGCTGGATCCCGCCTTCCTCACCCCCATACGGCTTTCCCTGATGGCCGCGCTGCGCGACAATGAGGTGGAATTCGGCACCCTCCGCGACCTCGTCGAGGCCTCCGACTCCGCCGTCAGCAAGGGCATCGCAACCCTCGAGGAGGCCGGGTATGTGGCGACCGCGAAGACACACATCAGAAACCGCCCTCGCACGCTGGTGAGGACCACTGCAAAGGGACGCGCGGCGTACGCTCGACACCTCGCCGCCCTCCGCGCGATCGCAGGCGATCGATGAACCCGTGATCGGGAGCGGATGTCGGTAGATACGCTCGAAGCATGTTCACCTGGATACTCCGCACCGCATGGTTCGCTCTCAGCGCGTTCCTGCTCATTCGGATCTACGAGACGCTCTTCTCGCACGACCAGACGACGTCGATCTTTCCGTTCGTGAGCGCCATCGGCGATGTGGACGTGGCCTTCCTCATGGGCGGCGTCGCGTGGGGGCTGCTGCTCACCTTCGGATCCTTCAGTGGCGCCGCGGCGCCGCGGCGCCGCGGCGGCGGTCCGGAGCACGTCGCGCCGGCCACGATCGTCGACGTCCGCCGCACGGGCCTCACCGTCAACGATGTGCCGCAATACGAGATCTTCCTCGAGGTCGAACCGGTCGATGGCGAGATGTTCGTCTCGAGCGTCAAGCAGCTCGTGAGCGCACCCGAAGCTGCCCATCTGCAGGCCGGTGGCATGCTCGCCGTGCGATACCGCGAAGGAAATCCCGACCGTGTCACGCTCGCGGACCCGAGTTCGCGCGAGGTCGAGCAGATGATGCTCCGCTGGCGCATCTCGCACGGCTTGATCCTGCCCGAGCTCATCGACGCGCGCACGCGGGGCACCTCGGAGCCCGCCAGTGTGCTCGAGCTGCGCCCCACGGGTGAACGCAAAGCGGGCCAGGTCCAGGTCACCGCGCGGTTGCTTGTTATGCCGAGCGATGGATCCGATCACTTCGAGGTCGACTCGACCGTCTTCCTCCACCCGGAGGCCCTCTCACACGTGCAGGTCGGATCCCCGGTCTTCGCCATGTACGAACCCCACCGTCCCGACCTCGTCCACATGACGATTCAGCGTCAGGAGCCCCTCGCATGAATATCCTCGACACTCTCATCTGGCTGGTGAACTTCCCGGCGACGCACGCATACGAGATGGTGTTCCTCGGAGCGTTCTCGAGCTTCGGCCTCATCGGGCTCGCGCTCCGGAAGGGGCCGCGCCGTTCGCGACTCGCCGAGTTGCGTGCGGAGCGCGGTCAGGCGTCATCGGATGTTCCGGCCGCGGCGCGGATCGGCGCGGCGCTTCAGGCGTGGTTCTTCCGCCTCCTCGCGCTCGTGGTCCTCTCCGGACTCGCAATCGCGATCGCGAGCCTCGTCTTCGGCCCGATCACGCGCGCGTACATCTACGAGAACGGCGAGCAGGCGCTCGCGACCTCGACCGACGGGATCTCGAACGCGGTGCAGTTCGAGGCGTCCGACGGCGAGACGTACACCCTCAACATGCCGTTCTTCTCCCCGCCGACGTACCCCGACAAGGACGCGTTCGTGTCCGGTGCAGACCAGATCGTCGTGCGCTACCTGCCCGGCCACCCGCAGGCCTACGTCATCGACACGACCGAATCGATCGATTCGTGGGGCGAGCCGATCGGCGATTGAGCACCCGGCTGTGGGCGGACACATCACGCGATGTGCCCGCCCACAGTTGAGCCTGCTTGGCTAGGGCCATGCCCCATACGCTCATCGTCGGCTGTGGCGACCTCGGCACGGAGGTCGGATTGCGCCTGACGGCCGCCGGACACCGCGTGACCGGCTGGCGTCGCATGCTCCCGGCCGGAGGCTCACCGATCGATTTCGTCTCGGCCGACGTCACCGGGCCGGTCCAGGTCCCCGACGACACGACTCACCTCGTCATCTGCCTCGCGCCGAGACGCGACGGAACCGACGACTACGAAACGACCTATCTCGACGGCCTCCGGAACGTACTCGCGGGGCTGCGCACTCGGCCCGAGCGAGCGGTGCTGGTCTCATCGACGGCCGTGTATGGATCGCTCGTCGGTCGCGTCGACGAGGACACGCCGATCCCGGACCCGTCTGGCCGTGCGGCGGCCCTCCTCACCGCAGAGCGCATGTTCCGCGATGCGATGGGTGCTCGCGGATCCGTGCTCCGCTGCGGCGGGATATACGGCCCCGGTCGAACGCACCTCATCGACAAGGTGCTCTCCGGAACGGCCGTCGTACCGGAGGGCTCGGCGGTGACCAACCGGATCCATCGCGATGACGCCGCCGCAGCCGTCGTCCACCTGCTCGGCCACGCCGACGCCGCCCCTGTATACATCGGAGTCGATGAGGAGCCCGCCGAGATGGCCGAGGTGCTCGGCTTCCTCGCCGGCCGACTGGGCGTTCCCCGGCCCGGCACCGGGGCCGTCACCCGCGAGCGCGGGGGCTCGCGCATCTGCGACAGCGCCCGGCTACGTGCGACGGGCTTCCGGTTCGCGTACCCGAGCTATCGTGCGGGCTACGCCGAGATGCTCGAGCACCCTCGAGAGCGGCACCCCTGACATACCGGATGCGCCCCGCGAAAAGCCGCGGGGCGCATCCGGTGTTCCGACCTACTCGGCGATCGTCACGCCGTTTGCCTCGAGATGCTCGAGCACCCGATTCATGTCGGCGTCGTCCGGAACGCCGTCGAGCACCTTGCTCATCAGCTCATGCGCGTCGCCGAGCTCGACCTCGCGGTCGTCGCCGGCGATCTCGACCAGCTTCTCGGCGACGAGTGCAACCTCTTCGTCGGTGAGGCGACGACGCAGCAGCGCGAGCACCGGCACGTAGTCGTTCGAGGGCACGCCCTCGGGGTATCCGATCCGCAGCCAATCGGTCACGCGTTCGACGATGCCCGGGCGTGGCGGTTCGGTGGTCGGCACGGTCGAGGTCTGAGGCCATCCATCGGCCGCCTGATCGGCGGTCGGCAACCCCAGCTCGAGCGGCTCCTCGACCTTGTCCGCCAGCCGCATCGCCTTACCGCTCAAGGGCCATCCGCCGGCGGCGAGCTGCGCCGCGACCTGGCGGATGTCCGCCTCTTCCGGCTCTTCCCTCGTGAAGCGCTCGATGGCGTCGCGGATATGGCGCACACGCACCTTCTTCTTCTCCTCCGCGACCAGCTCGGCGACGATCTTGACGTAGTCGTCGTCGGAGAGCGTGCGACGCAGCAGCGCGAGCAGCGGGAAGCTGTCCTTGGGCGGGACGCCCTCGGGGTACCCGGCACGCAACCAGTTGAGTACGGATGCAATCAGGCCTTCAGCCATGTCAACCTCCAAATAGAGTGATGCCGAAGTAGTGATCGAGAGAGTGTCGCGTCACGAAGAGCACTCCCGCGAGCACCGCGAGAATCACGACAGAGTACAGCAGATATGCCCCGATCGTGGCGAGGGGGTTGCGCCGCGAGAACGTTCCGTCCTCGGCGACGCCGCTTCCGACGGCGTGGAGACGCATGCCCAGGGCGAAGAGCGCAGGAAGACCCGCGCCGAGCAGGAGGCCGACGCAGAGCACGCGGAGCGCCGATAGTCCGATTTCAGCGATGTTGATGTCCATGGTCATCTGTCCCTAGGCTCAGCGAGCGGTGTTGGCCGAGACGTTGTCGTCCCAGTCGGCGTTGACGTTCGACGCGTCGACCTTCTGTCGGCGGCTGTGCAGATACATGTAGAGCGCGGCCACCACGAGAATCACGAAGACCGTGATGGCGCCGGGGAGGCCGCCGATGCCGTTCTCGAGGAAGAAGCAGAGCGCGCCGACGATGCCTGCGGCGGGCATCGTGATGAGCCACGCGGCCGCCATGCGTCCGGCGACGCCCCAGCGCACCTGCGCGCCGGGCTTGCCGACGCCGGATCCGAGGATCGATCCCGTCGCGACGTGCGTCGTCGACAGCGCCATACCGAACGTCGACGAGGTCAGGATGATCGCGGCAGACGATGCCTCCGCCGCCATGCCCTGCGGGGAGTCGATCTCGACGAGGCCCTTACCGAGCGTGCGGATGATGCGCCACCCGCCGAGGTAGGTTCCGAGCGCGATCGCGAGGCCGCAGACGAAGATGATCCAGACGGGCAGACCGTGCTCTTCGATGTTCGTCGTGGTGAGCGACCCGTGGGCGATCAGCGCGAGGGCGATGACGCCCATCGTCTTCTGCGCGTCGCCGGTTCCGTGCGCGAGCGACACGAGCGAGGCCGTGCCGATCTGGCCCCATCGGAAGCCGGTCTCGCGGCGCTTCGCGTTGACGCGCTTCGTGAGCGCGTAGACGAGCCAGGTGCCCACTGCGGCGATCGCACAGGCGATCGCAGGCGAGAGGAACGCAGGCACGACGACCTTCGCCATGATGCCGCCCCAGTTCACGCCCGCCGTGCCGATTCCGGCGAGGCCGGCACCGATGAGACCGCCGAAGAGGGCGTGGGACGAGCTCGAGGGTAGACCGAGCAGCCAGGTGATCAGGTTCCAGAGGATGCCGCCGACGAGGCCCGCGAAGATGATCATCATCGCGGTCTGCGGATCCAGCCCGAGGGCGAGATCCCCGGTATCCGTCTGGATGTTGAGCACATCTCGGGTGATCGTCGCCGCAACCTCGACCGAGAGGAAGGCGCCGACGAGGTTCAGGATCGCCGACAGGGTGACGGCCGCCTTCGGCTTCAGCGCGCCGGTCGCGATGGACGTGGCCATCGCGTTTCCGGTGTCATGGAATCCATTTGTGAAGTCGAAAGCGATCGCCGTGACGATCACCAGGATCAAGATGAGGAGCTCACCGGACATGTACTCCATCGTCGCAGAAACGAGCCTGCGAATATCACCGATCTCGTGATATCCGCCAGGCAGTTTGCCAAATGTTCACCTAATCGTCTTCTCGCTATTGTATTACTGTTGTAGTACAGTGATACGCGTCGCCCCACACCGGAGAGGAGCATTCGTGCAGCTCGACAACTCGCGGCCCATTTGGGCCCAGCTCGTCGACGAGTTTCGTCGCAACATCGCGGCGGGCCGTTGGGGGCCCGGCCAGAAGCTTCCGCCGGTGCGTGAACTCGCTCTCGAACTGGGCGTCAACCCCAACACCGTGCAGAAGTCGCTCAGCGAAGTCGACCGCCTCGGCCTGACCACAACCGAGCGCACATCGGGCAGATTCGTCACGCGCGATGAAGCGCTCATCAGCGCGGCACGCGCGGCGTTGGCCACCACCGCAGCAGACAGCTTCATTTCGGCCGCTCATGGCCTCGGCATGTCGCTCGACGAGGCCGCACGCCTTGTTCGCGACCGCTGGCAACTCGGAAAGGACTCGCAATGACCTCCCCGATCCTTGAGGTCACGCACCTCACCAAGGCCTAGCGCGGGCGCCCCGCCCTGCGGGGGCTCAGCCTCTCGCTCCAGCCCGGTCAGATCGTGGGGCTCATGGGCGACAACGGCTCCGGCAAGACGACACTCCTCAAGATCTTGGCGGGCGTGCTGGCGGACTGGGAGGGCACGGTGTCCCTCGCCGACCACAGCCCTGGCCCTGCTTCGAAGCAGCTCGTCTCCTTCTTGCCGGACGCCTCGTTCCTTCCCGATTCTCATCGCCCAGCGGACTCGATCTCACAGTTCTCACGCTTCTTCGCGGACTTCGACGAGGCCAAGGCCCGCGAGATGGTCGACTTCTTCGGGCTGCCGTGGGATCGGTCGCTCAAGGAAATGTCGAAGGGCATGCGGGAGAAGCTCCAGATCTCGCTCGCGATGTCGCGACGAGCGCGTATCTACCTCCTCGACGAACCGATCTCCGGCGTGGATCCCGCCTCACGGGACGTGATACTTCGCGGCATCCTGCAGAACTTCGCAGAGGATGCGCTCCTCGTCATCTCCACGCACCTGATTCAGGACGTCGAGCAGGTGGTTGATTCGGTGGTGTTCCTCAAGGACGGTCAGGTCTTCCTCGAGGGCGCGGCCGATGATCTGCGCGATGCGCACGGCTCCAGCCTCGACGCTCTCTTTCGAAAGGTGTACGCATCATGATCGGCTCCTTGATCGCTCAGGAGGCTCGCTCACTACGACGCACGCTGGGCGGAACCGCGGGGATCCTCGTCCTCGTCACGTTCGTGTGCCTCGCGGGCGCGGCCCTCGACATTCTCCTCATCGGGGCCGTCGGGCTCGTCGTTGCGATCACCGCGGCAGTCGCGTTCACGCCGTTGGTACTCGGCATTCTCGCCGAGAACTACTGGCGCACCATGTACGGCCGCGAGGGTTATTTCACCATGGCGCTGCCGGTCGCAGGACGATCATTGTTCGCCGCGAAAGTGATCTTCGGCCTCATCACGGCCTTCGCGGCGGCCGTCGCCTCCGTCGCTCTGCTCCTGGCGTGCGCGGCGGCATTCGCCCTCTCGATCGATCAGCATCCGGCCCGCTCCATCCGAGAGGGCCTCGCCCAGATTCCGGACGGCATGGGAGTGTTCTTGGCGATTGCGCTCTCGCTGCAGCTGATCTATCTCGTCATCGTGGGTGCGGCACTGATGTCGATCGGCGCGAGCGCGCGTTTCAACCATCTCGGTTTCGGCGCGCCCGTCATCGGCGGCGTTGTCACCTACGTCGTGATGACCGCGGTGAGCTTCGTGGCGATGCTGCTCGTACCGCTCGGCATCGCGATAGACGGCCCGGATGCCGGGGCCTTCGTCGCCGAGGGGATGCTTCCGACATTCCTCGCTCAAGTGGCGGGCCACTCCCCCGACGGCCCGGAAGTCGTCGGTGTCGGAGTGCTTTTCACGAGCGTCGCGGCCTCCGTCGTCTTCGCCGTGTGGGGTGCACGCACCGTCGAGCGCAGTACCTCGCTGCGATAGTCGCGCGACGCCCAGGATCGGCACCGGATGCCGATCCACCCCGTTCGCTATCCGGCGAGGCGCACGCTGTCACTCGTCGGCGAGAGGCTCCTTCGGCAGTTTCCGAACCTTGGCGCGGCGCCTGCGGCGCTCCGGGATCATGCCGCGCATCTCGTCGAGCTTGCCGAAGCACAGCAGACGGTCGCCGGACTCGAGCACGACGTGCTTGCGCGGGTTCGGGATGACCTGCGCACCGCGGTGCAGCGTCAACACGGTGATGTCCCGTTCCCACAGCCCGAGTTCGCCCAGCTCCTTGCCGATCTGGCCCGAGCTCGCGTTGGGCACGAGCTCGGCGACGCCGTAGCCCGTTGAGACGCTGAGGCGTTGGCGCACGTCGATCTCGGGAAAGTCGACCTGGCCGGCGATGTAGTCGATGATCGCACCGGCGACGTCGAGACCAGTGGCGGTCTCGATGCCCTGCAGGCCCGGCGAGGAGTTGACCTCCATGACGAGCGGGCCCTCGTTGCCCTCGAGCATGTCCACCCCGGCGACGCGCAGCCCCATGATCTGCGCCGAGCGCACTGCCGTCTGTTCGTACTCGGGGCTGAGCGTGACGGCCTCGACGCGGCCGCCGCGGTGCACGTTCGACCGGAACTCATCCCCCTCGGCGACCCGGCGCATTGCCGCGACGACGCGGTCACCGACGACGAGCGCCCGGATGTCGCGCCCACGGCTCTCCGAAATGAACTTCTGGATCAGTACGTTCTGGTTCGTCGAGTGCAAGGTCTCGATGATCGCCTCGGCAACCTTGACCTGCGGGGCGAGGATCACGCCGATGCCCTGCGTTCCTTCAAGGAGCTTGATGACGACGGGAGCTCCACCGACGCGCTCTATCGCCTGCCGCACATCCGCACGGTTGCGCACGAATGCCGTGGCCGGCATCGCGATGTTGTGCCGCGACAGAATCTGGTTCGCACGGAGCTTGTCGCGCGCGCTCTGGATCCCGTTGGCCGTGTTGGGCGTGTACACGTCCATCTGCTCGAACTGACGCACGACGGCGGTGCCGAAGTACGTGATCGAGGATCCGATGCGCGGCAGAATCGCGTCGTAGTCGCTGAGCTGCTTGCCGCGGTACAGCAGGTCGGGCTCATCCGCTGTGAGATCGATCGCGAAACGCAGCGTATTCAGCACCTTGACGTTGTGGCCGCGTTGCGCGGCCGCCGCTCGGAGGCGCTGCGTCGAATACGACTGAGGGGCTCGAGAGAGCACGGCGATCTTCACGGATTTTTCCTGTCAAGATAAGGAGGTGGTTCAGTCTCATTCAAACACGACTACGGGCTGGCGAGAGTGGGTGTCGCTACCCGATCTTGGCGTCGACTGGATCAAGGCCAAGATCGACACCGGCGCGCGCACATCAGCGCTCCACGCGTTCGAGATCGTCGAGTTCGAGCGCGACGGCGCGCCGTGGGTCCGCTTCAAGATCAAACCCTGGCAGGACAGCCAGGAGGACGCCCAAGTCGTCGAATGCCCGATCCTCGATCGTCGCGCCGTGCGCAGCTCTTCCGGCCACAAGCAGAACCGCATCGTGATCGAGCTCCTGCTCCGCCTCGTCGACCGCGAGGTCGTCGCCGAGGTCACCCTCTCGAACCGCGACAAGATGGGCTTCCGGATGCTGATCGGCCGCGAAGCGCTCCGCCGCGGCTTCGTCGTGGATCCGGCCCGCTCGTTCCTCGGCGGACGCGCACCGAAGGAGGCGCGCCGCCGCAACCGCGGGCGCGCCTAGGTCGTGCCCGACCAGTCGAGCCGTTGCGCGCAGAACAGTATGCGATGAATTGGCGGAGACAACCTAGTCCCCCGGCCTCGGTTCGATAGCGAGCCAGCCCGGCTCGAGAAGCGCGAAGGTCGCATCGAGAACGACGAAGGGATCGTCGCTGACGTCGACGACGCTCCATGACTCGAGCACGAAGTGCGCAAAGAGGTGGATGCGCGGGTCCCCCCGGTCTACGCTCAGCTCGTCGGCGATCACCGAGGCGAGCTCGCTCTCGTGGCGCAGCCACATCGCGCGTTCGTACGCCATGAGCGCGGGGGCCGCCTGGATCATGCGTTCGAACGCCGCCTGCTGATCTGCGTATTGACGCCCCTCCTCCACGAGCCCCCGCAGCCAATGGTGCAACGCGTCGATCACCCGCGTGCCGACAGGCCTGTCGCGCACCGCTGAGAGAAGCGACTCACGTCGCGCATCGTCTTCATCGAAGACCAGCGCCTCCTTCTGCGGAAAGTGCGCGTACACAGTGGCCAGCGAGACATCGGCGCGCTCGGCGATCTGTTTGATCGTGACCGCCTCATAGCCACGCTCCAGGAACATCTCCAGCGCCGCATCGGCAATGGCTTGCCGCGTCGCGGCCTTCTTTCGTTCCCTGCGGCCGGGTTCCGGTACCTGCGTCATAACATCATGATAGTCGTATCAAAACCAGAATCATTCTAGTTTTAGTGCTACTCTGGTGAGCATGATCTCCCCCGCCCCACGCCGCGCCTGGATCATGCTCATCGCGCTCACGATGCTGAGCGTGATCGGCATGACGATCGTCTTCCCCGTGATGCCCTTCATCGTGCAGCGCTACCTCCCTGCGCACGACCCCAGCCTCGCCGTCTGGGTGGGTGCGCTCGAGGGCGTCGGCGCGCTCTGTGCGTTCCTCGCGGCTCCGGTCTTCGGCAGCCTTTCCGACCGCATCGGGCGCCGCCCGATCATCATCATCGCCGCGTTCGGTGCCGTCGTCGGGTACACGATCTTTGGCATCGGCGGCGCCATCTGGGTGCTCCTTCTCGGCCGAATCATCCAGGGCATCACCGCGGGCGACATGCCCGCGCTCTTCGCGTACGCCGCCGATATCACTCCGCCCGGGCAGCGCGCCAAGCGCTTCGGTCTGCTCGGCGCCCTCAACGGCGTCGGATTCATGATCGGGCCGGCGCTCGGCGGACTGCTCGCGGCGATCGACGTGCGCCTGCCGGTGTTCGCAACCGCCATCGTGGCGCTCGTCGTCGCGCTGATGTCAATCGTCGCCCTCCCCGAGTCACTTGCTCCCGAGAACCGCACATCGAAGCTGGAACTCGCGAACCTGCACCCGGTGCGAGTGATCACCGGCGCGTTCCGTCGGCCGGAGCTGCGGGGGCTGCTGACGACGCTCGCGCTGCTCACGATCCCCTTCACGTTCTTCGCAAGCAACTTCAGCGTGCTCGCGATCGACGCCGTCTCCTGGAGCGCAACGCGGGTCGGCTTCCTCCTCGCCGTCATCGGCGTGCTCGACGTCGTGGTGCAGGGTGGCCTTCTCGCGCTCCTCCTGCCGCGAATCGGTGAGCGCCAGACGATCGTGATCGGCATCATCGGCCAGGCGACGGGGATCGCAGCGCTGACGGTCGTCGCCTCACTCCTGGCCCAGCCGTGGCTGCTGATCCTGGGCGTCCTCATGCTCGGCGCATTCCAGGGTCTGACCCAGGCTCCGCTCGACGGACTGATCTCGAGCACGGCGGGCGACGATGAGCAGGGGCGCGTCGCCGGCGCGTTGCAGTCGATCACCTCGGGGATCCAGATGCTCGCCCCGCTGGCCGCGGGGCTGCTCTATACGGGTGTTGCGCACGCGGCACCGTATGCGATCGGTCTGGCGCTCGTCATCGCGGCGGCCGTCGTCTTCGGCCGAGTCTCGAGACGACTGCGCCTCGACGCCCGCGCCACAACCGAGCGGGAACGAAGCATCCCGTGAGATTCGAGCCCTCGCAGCCCGACGGGGAGTGACCGAGCGCGCCGCGCGGATACTCCGGATGAAGTGTGACTCCGCGTGACCAACCGACTTCAGCTGCGCGCACAATTCACGGAGTATCGGATTGTGCATGCTCCCGAAAACCGTGACGCGGCAGCCAGCCCAGCCGCGACCGATCCCAGTGGTGTTCCGTTCGAATCAATTTCCCCGGAATCATTGTTAGCCGCGCGCACCAGCATCAAATGGACCCGTTATCCGGAGGACGTTCTTCCCTTATTCGTCGCTGAGATGGATTTCACGGTATCGCCGACGATTCAACAAACAATTATCGATCGCGTCCTCGCCTCGGACACTGGCTATCTCGATGCGCCGGGACCGCTTGCACCCGCGTTCGCCGAGTTCGCAAGCGAGCGTTGGGGCTGGGACATCGATCCGTCATACATCCACATCTGCACGGACGTCAGCGCCGGCATCGTCGAGACACTTCGCCTCGCGCTCCCCCAGGGCGGCAAAGTCGCGATCACCACTCCCGTCTACCCGTCTTTCTTCGAGATGCTCGAGGAGCTCCCCGTGGAGATCGTCGAGATCCCCCTCGTCGACCGTGGGAGTAGATCGACGCCCGATCTGCGCCTCGATCTCGACGCGCTCGCCGACGAATTCGAGTCGGCCGCCGGCGTGGACGCGCTGCTCCTGTGCAGTCCGCACAATCCGCACGGGCTCATCCACACGCCGGACGAGCTTTCGCATCTCGCTCGCCTGGCGCAGGCGAACGACGTGTTTATCGTCTCCGACGAGATCCATGCGCCGCTCACCCACGCCGAACACGTCTTCGTGCCTTTCGCTCCTCTCGCGGCGGAGGCCGGCGCACGGTCCGTCACCGTCACATCCGCGAGCAAAGGATGGAATCTCGCGGGCACGAAATGCGCCATCATCATCGCGTCGAGCGAACGGGAGAACATTCTTCTGCAACGGCTGCCGCCCGAGGTCGCCTGCCGCGCGAGCATCCTGGGGCTCCACGCGAACGTCGCCGCATTTCGACATGCGCGCGAGTGGCTGGATACCGCAGTGAACCGCATCGAGCAGAATGCCGACCTTCTCGCGGAGCTGACCACGTCGCTGTTGCCCGGAGTGCGGTTCGCGCGGCCGCAGGCCGGCTACCTCGCGTGGCTCGATTTCCGTGGCACCTGCATCTCGGATGACCCCCACGGCACGATTCTGCAGGAAGCGCGGGTCGCGCTCGGTGACGGCAGGGCCTTCGGGCGCGGCGGTGCCGGGCATGTACGCATCAATCTGGCCTGCGCGCCGGACACCCTGCGAGCGGCGGTCGCCAGGATCGCGGCCGTCCTGCGGAAGCACGAAGCGGAGGGCAAACGATGAGCGCTGCAGATCCGATTTCCGAGTGGGACGAGTTCGGTTTCGACACTCGCCAGATCCATGCCGGCGAGTTCACCGACCTCAACGCCGGGTTGCGCGTGCCGCCGATCGCAATGTCCGCCGGATTCGTGTTCGACGACTTCGATGACCAAGCCGCACGGTTCTCGGGTCAATCGGTATGGCACGCGGGCGCCGGCTCCGTCCCCGGAGAGATCGACGCCTTCACCGGAACGGCCCCTGGTCCCATATATGCACGCCAGGGTAATCCGACGAACGCCGTGGCGGAGGCACGCCTCGCGTCGCTCGAAGGAGGTACGTCGGCGGTCGGCGTGGCGAGTGGTCAGGCCGCCATCTCATCCGCGCTGTTCGCGCTCGCTCAAGCAGGCGATCATATCGTCTCGACCGCCTCGATCTACGGCGGCACAAGAGCGCTCTTCGGCCGAAGCTTCCGGCGTTTCGGCATCGATGTCGACTACGCCTGGGACGCGTCGGATGATGAGGAATGGGAACGTCTCATCGGGCCGAAGACGAAGGCGATCTACACGGAGACGCTTCCGAACCCGTGCAACGACGTCACCGATCTGCGACGTCTGGCGGCTATCGCGGAACGCTTTCATCTCCCGCTCGTCGTCGACAACACCGTCGGCACACCGGCGCTGATCCGACCCTTCGAGCACGGCGCAAGCATCGTGGTGCACTCGACGACGAAGTTCCTCACGGGCCACGGTTCGGCCATCGGCGGCGCGATCGTCGACGGCGGCAGGTTCGATTGGGAGGCTGCCGAACGGGCCGGTCGTTCCTACCCACTCGTCACCCGTGCTCCTCACCCCGGTCTCGGCTCGATGCTGGACAGGTTCGGCACGACGGCCTACGCACGCACCGTGCGAGAGAGCGTCGTGAACGACGTCGGACCTTCGCTCTCGCCGTTCAACGGCTTCCTCCTGCATCAGGGCATGGAGACCCTCTCCCTGCGCATGGAACGCCACGTCGCGACATCCCAACGGATCGCGGGATGGCTCACTTCGCAGTCCGAGGTGACATCGGTCGAGTATTCGGGACTACCCGCACACCCGCTGTACGACATCGCACAGCGCGATTACGGCACGAACGCCGAAGGCCTCGCGCGTACTGGCTCGGTGTTCGGCGTCAGGGTCCGAGGCGGTATCGACGGCGCACGTGCCTTCGTCAATGCCGTGCAGATATTCTCCCGCATGACAGGCATCGGCGACACGCGCTCGATGGTGATCCACCCTCTGACCTCCACGCACGCAACGTTCGCCCCTGACGTCAACGACCGGCTCGGGATCACCCCGGATCTCCTGCGCCTTTCTGTTGGGCTGGAGACAGCGGACGACCTCGTCCGGGATCTGCGCAATGCGCTGGACGCCGTAGCCGCCGCGACTCGATGAGGGCCATCGGCCTGCCTGTCATTGCGCCCGAAGATCCGGCCGCGACGTGGGCCGACCCGAGAATATCCGTCATAAAGCGACATTTTCACGGCGAGGGAGGGGAATATGACTGACATCGCGCAATACCGTCAGCGGACTTAAGAAACATAAAGTAATCACGGGTCATAATTGCTCATTCAATGACGGAATGAGTCGCTCCTGATTGCGATTACTTTGCATTCGCAAATAGCTTCAGGGCATGGCTCCCACACGCGAAATCGAACCGTCAGATCGCCTCGTCGTCGGCGTTGCTCTGGACGGCGCCGGGTGGCATCCAGCGGCATGGCTCGATGCGGATTCCGCCCCGGAATCACTCTTCACGCCCGATTACTGGACCCGCCTGATCGTCGTCGCCGATGACGCGGGCCTCGACTTCGCGACATTCGAGGACGCGCTCCGCTTGCGCAGCTTCGGCTCCGTTTCATCGCCGGAGGACGCACTCCGCACGAGCACGACCGGGTGTGACGCGCACGCGATCGATCCGGCGGGTTCAGGCGCACGCCCGGAGGCGGTCGAAGGCCGCCTCGATGCGCTGCTGACCGCCAGCCTGCTCGGCCCGCGCACACATCGCATCGGGCTGATCCCCACGGTCACCACGACCCACACCGAACCGTTCCATGTCGCAACTGCCCTGCAAACCCTCGACTTCGTGTCGCAGGGCCGCGCCGGGTGGCAGCTGAGGATCTCGGCCGACGCCGCGACCGAGGCGAACTTCGGCCGACACCGTCTGCCTCGAGTCGAACCCGCCAACGTGATCGCCGGTCGGCCCGACGCCGGGCTCAACGAACGGCTGGATGACGCTGCCGAGAGCGCCGAGGTGGCACGGTTGCTCTGGGACAGCTGGGAGGACGACGCGGTGATCCGCGATGTCTCAACCGGTCGCTTCCTGGATCGAAACCGCGTTCACCGCATCGATTTCGAGGGAACGCACTTCTCCGTGGTCGGGCCGTCGATCGTCCCGCGTTCGCCCCAGGGACAGATCCCCGTCACGCTGCTCTCGCACTCCCCGCGCGTCCACGCGCTGGCGGCCGCCGTCGCCGATGTCGTGTTCGTCACGCCCGAGAATGAGGCCGTCGCCGCGGGGGCGTCCCGCGGCTCGTCAGTGGCGGACATCGTACGAGAAGTGCGCGAGGCCGAGGCCTCGTCGGGACGAGTGGAGCGCGGCCTCGCGCCGCTGCGGATCGTCGCCGACCTGGTCGTCGCGCTCGACGACTCGAGTGAACGCGCCGCAGACCGACTCGCGCGGCTCGATGCGTTTGCGGGTTCGCCCTTATCGAGCGACGCGCGGATCTTCGCCGGATCCGTTTCCGAGGCGGCGACGCTCATCCAACGGTGGAAGTCCGACGGTATCGACGGGGTGCGCCTTCGCCCCGTGTCATTGCCGACGGATCTGCGTCGCATCGCGGACGAGCTGCTGCCCGAACTCCGATCCCGGGGACTCGCCGCCGATGCCGCTCCCGAAGGGCGATCCCTGCGCGAGGCGTTCGCTCTCGCCCCCGCCGCGAACCGTTTCACCGCACGCACGACCGAGACCCAGGAGGTCGCCGCATGACCATCACAACGCCACACGCGACCGCCAAGCGCCAGGTACATCTGGTCGCGCACTTCCCCGGTGTCAACAGCCACACCGTGTGGAGCGCGCCCGAGTCCGGTAGCCAGATCGACTTCTCGTCGTTCGTGCACTTCGCCCAGACCGCGGAGCGCGGGCTCTTCGACTACGTGTTCCTTGCCGAAGGGTTGCGTGTGCGCGAGCACGGCGGCCAGATCCATGATCTCGATGTCGCCGGTCGCCCGGCAACCCTCGCGATCCTCGCCGGCATGGCGTCGGTGACCCGCAACATCGGCCTTGTCGGCACGCTCTCCAGCACGTTCAACGAGCCGTACGAGCTCGCGCGCCAGCTGGCGACGCTCGACCATCTCTCCAACGGCCGCGCCGGCTGGAACGTGGTCACGACCTCCGACGCGTTCCACGGCGCGAACTTCCGGCGCGGGGCATTCCTCCCCTACGAGGAGCGGTACAGGCGCGCTGAGGAATTCGTCACGCTCGCGAAGCGGCTGTGGGACTCGTGGGACGCGGACGCGATCGTCGCCGACCGGTCCGCTCGACGCTTCGCCGATCCCGAACGCATCCATCGGGTGTCGCACAGCGGCCCCCAGTTCGACGTCACCGCGACCAGCACCGTGCCGCGGAGCCCCCAGCGCTACCCGGTCATCGTTCAGGCCGGCGACTCCCCCGCGGGGCGAGACTTCGCCGCCGCGAACGCCGAGGTGATCTTCTCGCGCCACACCGCCTTCGAGGACGGCCAGGCCTTCTATCGCGACGTGAAGGGTCGGCTGGCGGCGACCGGGCGGGGTGAAGACTCCCTGCTCATCCTCCCGGGGGCGAGCTTCGCGCTCGGGGACACGGAGGACGAGGCGCGCGAGCATGCTCGGCACATCTCCCTCGCTCAGACGAGCCCGCAGACCGCGATCGCCTGGGTCGAGGCGATCTGGGGGCAGGAGCTCCCGGGACTCGATCCCGACGGCGCGCTGCCGGACATCGATCCGAGCGACGGCGAGCAGCGGCAGGGCCAGGTATCGACGAACGTGCAGGACCGAGTGGCGCGCGCCGCGCAACTCCGCGAGCGTGCACGTAGGGAAGGGCTGACGCTTCGCCAGCTCGTCGCCGCGGAGACCGCGAAGATCGAGTTCATCGGAACGCCCGTCACGGTGGCGTCGGAGATCGATCGATACGTGCAGGGGCGCGCAGCGGATGGTTTCGTGCTCGTCCCTCACATCACCCCCACCGGCCTCGACGAGTTCGTCGACCGAGTGGTCCCGCTGTTGCAGGAACGCGGTGTCTTCCGGACGAGCTACGGCACCGATCCCGAAACCGGGGCGAACCCGACCCTGCGCCGAACGCTCGGTCTGCCCGCGCCGCAGGGCCCCTCGGGCACCTACGCGGTCGGCCCCCACCCTGGTGTTCCCGCAGGCGCACACCTCGAAGGAGCTGTGGCATGAGCACGTCCGCCTCCGATCTCACCTCCCGCGATGCGGAGAACACCCGGCCGGGTGATCTCGGCATCGCAGACGCGCAGACGCACGGGCGCGAGGTGATATCGCTCGCCGATCAACGCGAATCGGCCGGGCTCGTCGCGCGAACCGTCGTTCCACTCAAGCACTGGGGGCGTTGGGTCTTCAGCGCACTCATCGTCTTCGTGCTGGCACAGTTGGTGTGGACGCTGTTCACGAATCCGCAGTGGCGCTGGGGCGTGTTCGCCGAGAACTTCTTCGATCCGGCGGTCATCCGCGGGCTGTGGCTGACGCTGTGGCTGACGTTCGCGTCGGCGATCATCGGCTTTGCGCTGGGCGCCGTGCTTGCCATCGCGCGCATGTCGAGATCTCCGCTGCTGAGCAGTTTCGCATGGGGATACATCTGGTTCTTCCGTTCCATCCCGCTCGTCGTACAGCTCGTCATCTGGTACAACCTGGGTTACCTCTTCCACACCGTAGGGTTGGGCACGCCGTTCACCTACGACTACTGGCTCATCGAATTCGATACCACGAGGCTCATCTCCGCCTCGGTCGCAGCGGTCCTCGGACTGTCCCTGCATCAGGCCGCGTACTCCGCCGAGATCATCCGCGGCGGCCTGCTGGCGGTCGATCAGGGCCAGCTCGAGGCGGCCGCGGCGCTCGGGATTCCCCGAGCTAGGCGTTTCTTCCACATCGTGCTTCCGCAGGCGGCTCGCGCGATCCTCCCGAACGCGTTCAACGAGGTCATCGGCCTCCTCAAGGGCACATCGGTCGTGTTCGTCATCGCGCTTCCCGAGCTCTTCTACACGGTGCAGGTGATCTACGCCCGCAACCAGCAGGTCATCCCGCTGCTCCTCGTCGCGGCCGCCTGGTACACGATCGTGACCACGTTGCTCAGCGTCGTGCAGTTCTACATCGAGCGATACTTCGCGCGCGGCTCGGCACGTGAGCTACCGCCCACTCCGCTCCAACGCCTCCGTGCGGCGTTCCGCCGCTTGACCGTGAGAGGGACCCCATGACCACCACGATTCCTCCCCAGGGCACCGCTCCTGCGGCGACCGGCCGCGTCGACATCCGAGGCGTCCACAAGTCCTACGGCGAACACGAGGTACTCCACGACGTGTCGCTCACGATCGAGCCGGGGAGCGTCGTCGCGCTGCTCGGGCCCTCCGGATCAGGCAAATCGACGCTCCTTCGCGCCGTGAATCACCTCGAGACCATCCAGCGCGGCGAGATCACGATCGACGGCGAGTTCATCGGGTACGAGCAACGCGGCGACAAGCTCTACGAGTTGCGCGAGAAGCACGTGCTGGAGCGCCGCACACGTGTCGGCATGGTGTTCCAGAACTTCAACCTGTTCCCCCACCTCACCGCGATCCAGAACGTCTCGGAGGCCCCCGTCGCCCTACGTCGCGGGACGAAGGCGCAGATCCAGGAACGCGCACGCGAGCTTCTCGCACGCGTCGGCCTCGCGGACCGAGCGAACCATTACCCGCGACAGCTGTCGGGCGGGCAACAGCAGCGTGTTGCGATTGCGCGTGCGCTCGCGCTGGACCCCGATGTCCTGCTCTTCGATGAGCCGACCAGCGCGTTGGACCCCGAGCTCGTCGGAGAGGTGCTCGACGTGATCCGTGGCCTTGCGAGCAGCGGCACCACCCTGATCATCGTCACTCACGAGATCGGTTTCGCGGCCGAAGTCGCGGATCACGTCGTCTTCCTCGACCACGGTCGGATCGTCGAGCAGGGCTCACCCGCGCAGGTGTTGCGGTCTCCCGAGCAGGCCCGCACGCAGGAATTCCTCGACTGGGTCATCTGACCCGCCTCCCCACACCCAGAGAAAAACGGATCATGCCACACTCACACAGCGCCCCCACACACGCTCGACGATTCCTGGCCGCGTCCGCCGCTGCCCTCATCGCGCTCGGTGCGATCACCGGCTGCAGCGCGGTTGTCGATCAAAGCGACAGCGCGCCCGGGAGCTCGACGCCGTCGGCACCCGCGGCGGGCACGGGAATCACTTTCGACCTCACGTCGAAGAATGTTGATGCTCGCCCCCACACCGATCCCATTCCCGAGGCCGTGCGGGCACTGAAGGAGAGCGGCTTCACTCCCGTGCAGCCGGGCAAGCTCACGGTTGCGCACCTCGGGGCCGGCTCCCCGCCGATCACTGTTTTCGCGTCCGACGACAACAAGACGATCATCGGGAGCGACCCTGACTTCGCCTCGCTCATCGCGGAAGGCCTCGGCCTCGAGTACGCGCCCGAGAACGTGTCGTGGGCGGACTGGCCGCTCGGGACCGAGTCGGGCAAGTACGACGCATCGATGATCAACATCACGGTGACGGAAGAGCGGAAGAAGCTCTTCGACTTCGCGACCTATCGCCAGGACGTGGTCGGCTTCGAGGTGAAGGCCGACAGCGACCTTGCCACGGTCGCCGAGGCGAAGGACATCGCCGGGCTCACGGTTGGTGTGGGCAGCGGCACGAACCAGGAACAGATCCTGCTCGACTGGGTCGACCAGCAGCGGAAGTCCGGGTTGGAGCCCACGAAGATCGTGAACTTCGATGACCAGGCCGCCGCCGATCTCGCGCTCAAGTCGGGGCGAATCGACTCGTACCTCGGCCCGAACGCGGGAGCCGCGTATGCCGCGGCGGTGACGGGCGAGGTGAAGGTCGTGGGCACGCTCAACGGCGGATATCCGGACGATGCGGAGATCGCCGTGACCACGGCGAAGGACAACGGCCTGATCGAGCCCGTTCAGATCGTCATCGAAGCGCTGATCGAGAACGGGCAGTACCAGCAGGTGCTCGACCGCTGGGGTCAGCAGGACGAAGGCGTGGAGGCGTCCGAGATCAACCCGCCCGGCCTCAAGGGCTGACCCTGGACCACGCCCCTTATCGCACGTGGTCGGTAGCGCACGAGAGAAAGCACACGAACCTGATGAACACCAGACACATCGCCCGCGAAGCGGCCGTCGTCGCCACGGTCCTCGCATTGGCCGGCGGCCTGACCGCGTGCGGCGCCGTGGTGACGAACGCGGACACGGACGCCCGGAAGACCGACGCGCCGACCGCCGCGGCGGATGCTCCGACGTTCGACCTCACCTCGAAGAACGTCGAGGGTCGCCCGCACATCGAGCCGGTCCCGGACGCCGTCGCCGCCCTCGAGGAGAGCGGCTTCGAGCCGATCCAGCCCGGTAAGCTCACCGTCGCGCTCGGCGGTGCGGGCGCACCACCGACCTCGTTCTTCGCCGCTGACGACAATCGCACGATCATCGGCAGCGATCCCGATTTCGGGTCGCTCATCGCCGAGGGCCTCGGTCTCGAGTACGCGCCCGAGAACGTGGCCTGGGCCGACTGGCCGCTGGGCATCGAGTCCGGCAAGTATGATCTCGCACTCACGAACATCGGCGTCACCGAGGAGCGCAAGGATCTCTTCGACTTCGCCACCTATCGCGACGCCGTCATGGGCTTCGAGGTACGGGCCGACAGCAACATCGAGAAGATCGAGAAGCCCGCCGACATCTCGGGCAAGAAGATCATCGTCGGCAGCGGTACCAATCAGGAGGCGTTCCTCCTCGATTGGATCGCGCAGAACGAGAAGGCCGGCATCGACCCCGGCGAGGCCGTCTACTACGACGATGCGGCGGCGTCGAGCCTCGCGCTGAGCTCCGGTCGCGCGGACGTCAGCATCCAGCCGTACGCATACGCGAAGTATCAGGAGCAGGCCGTCGGAGACATCCGCGTCGTCGGACAGTTCAACAGTGCGTACCCGGTCACCGGTCAGGTCGGCGCCGTTTCGGCGAGGGGCAACGGCCTCGCGGAGCCGGTCTCGATCGTCATCGACTCACTCATCGCCGACGGCACGTACGACGAGGTGCTCGAGCGTTGGGGCCAGCAGGCCGAGGCCGTCGCCGATTCGCTCGTGAACCCGCCCGGATTGCCGCGGCCATGAGCGAACTGCGCATTCGCGACCTCGACACGGCCGGATCGCGACGGGTCGGCATCGCGTGCATCGGTGCAGGCCCGGCTGCGGCCATGCTACTCGAGCGCATCATCGCGAATCACGCGCGCGACTGGGCGGGGCTGGGGATCGACATCCACCTGGTCGATCCCCACCGCCCCGGCGGCGGGCGCATCTGGCGCCGCGAGCAGTCGCCACTGCTCAAGCTGAACTCGATGCTCGAGGACGTCGCGTTCTTCACGGACGCATCCTGCACCATCGAGGGACCGGTCGCTCCCGGGCCGTCCCTGGCCGAATGGGTCCTGGGCGTGCGCGACGGGCGTTTCGAGCGACCGGAGTGGAGCGACGCGCTCCTCGACGCCGAGCTCGACACCATCGGCCCTCAGGACTTCCCGACGCGGCGGCTGAACAACGCTTACTTGAGCTGGGCGTTCGACGAAACGCTACGTCGCGCCGGTTCCACCGACGGCGAGGACGTCGCCGTCACGCACCACCGCGACCTCGCAACGATGGTCGAGGACGACGAGGACGGTCGTCACGTCGTCACGCTCGGATCCGGATCGTGCATACGCGCCGACCTCGTGATCTACGCGCTCGGGCACAGCGGGACGGATCCCTCCCCCGAGTCACGCGCGCTCGCCGGATTCGCCGAACGACACGGGCTCGACTACATCTCGCCCGCCTTCACCGCCGACGTGGACCTCGACGGCATCGTACCCGGAACCGATGTGATCGTGCGAGGGATGGGACTTGCAGCGATAGATCTCACCGTCCTGCTCACGGAGGGCCGCGGAGGGCGGTTCCAGCGGAACGAGCACGGCGGACTGGATTACCTGCCGAGCGGGCGCGAGCCACGGCTGCACCTCGGATCGCGACGCGGGGTGCCGTACCGCTCCAAGATCACAAGCCACGTCGTCGGCGCTCCCGTAACCCTCGAGTACCTGGGTGCCGACTTCCGAGAGCGGGTCGCGGCGCGCGTGGCACCGCTCGACTTCGAACGGGATGTGCGGCCGCTGATCGGCGCCGAGTTCGTCACCGGGTACTACCGAGAGTTGTTCACGGGCCACCCCGATCGCGTCGAGCGTGCCTGGGCAGAGGTCGCTCCGCGAATGCGCTCCATCATCGAAGAGCACGGCGCCGAGTCCGTCCAGCTTGCCGAATTCATCGCCGACATTGTGCCGGACCCCGATGATCGCTTCGATCTTGCCGCCTTCTACCGCCCGTTGGCGTTCGCATCGCCGGATCCGGCCGACGAGGGGCCTGACGACGACGCGGTGCACGACAGGGTGCTCGGTCACATTGCGACCGACCTCCGGCAGCGCACGAGACAGGAGCACAGCGCGACGATGGCGCTCTTCCTGACCGCGCTGTACGCGTTCATGGCGATCGCCGAGATCGCTCCCGAACGATGGAACGCCCGGAGCCGCATCCATTCGCTGCCGCACACCTGGTTCGGGATGTTCAGCTACCTCGCGAGTGGTCCGCCCGGTCATCGGCTCGAGGAACTGATCGCACTTGCCGAGGCCGGAGTCGTCCGTTTCATCGGCGGCGACATCGAGCTGGTCACGCGCGACACGGACGGGCTATTCCGCGCGTCCGGCACGGCCGTTGGGAAAGGTTCCTCATCGGGGATCCGAACCGCGCAGGCATCGGTCACCGCGTCCGTGCTGGTCGACGCGTGGCTGCCCGAGGCCCACGCGGCGCACAGCGACAACCTCCTGTTGCGAAACCTCGTCGCATCAGGCCGCATGCGGGAGCTGGCAATCCACGACGCCGACGGGCGCGTGACGACGGGCGAGATCGAGGTCGGCACGGCGGGCCTCCTGCCGAACTCCGACAGCGAGTTCGCGATCGGGCCGTTCGTCGCGGGCCCCACCGGCGGAGCCTTCACCCGCCCGGGCCTCGACTCCCTGCCGTTCCGCGTGCACGACAGGTGTGCCCGCGCCGTTCTGCAAGCCGCCGAAGACATCTCGAGTGCGCGGCTACTGATCTACGACGAGATCGTCGAACATGGGTCGACGCTCGGTCGGCTCGTATAGGTGCGTTGTCCAGGCAGGTTGTTGCTTCTGCTAGGAGGACATCATGAACCCCGGCTGAGGCCAGTAGTTGTTGCGCGGCGGAGCCAGCGGGGAAGCTTCTCGCAACGCCCGACGGCGCCGGCACCTCGGGTCAGCAGCACCGCTAGGCCGATGCCGACGACCAGGCGAGGCATCCGTCGCGCATGTACCTCTTCAGCCTCGGGTATCTGTGCCGCTCCCGTCGTGAAGAGTCGTTACATGAGATACGTCCAGCAACGCCGACCGTGATGACAACAACTCCGAGTTCGGCCGGCTGCGAGAAGAACCGGTGTGGACATCACAACTAGCTCAGGCGCAGGCCTCGTAGGACGGCAGGTCGCGGCTCGTCACCGTGACACGCGATGCCGCATCGCCACCTTCCGGATAGGTGAAGAAGAGCGGGCTCTCGCTATCGACACGAAGGAACGTTCCGCCGCCCACCGAGGCGTCAAGCGGGACCGCGTTCGGGTGGGCGCCCATCACATCGTCTTCGGTCGAGCCGAGGCCCAGGCCGTCGGAGGTGCGTGGGCCGACGGCACCCTCGGCGAGTCCCTCGACGGTGATCTCCGCGATCGCACCCCCGCCGTCCGCGGCGTCCGAACGGAAGGAGATCAGGTACGAGCCGTCGGCGGCGTTCCAGAATGCCATGCCCGCGCACATCTCGTCGTTCGTCCACTCGCCGGGCACGTCCCCAAGGACGGTTTCGAAGTCTGCACCCATCTCGATGGGGCCGACGCTCGAGTCGTCGATGATCCATGCCCCCGGATCCTCGCCGGGGTCTTCCGCGGGCTCACTCTCTTCCGGATCCGCAGGCGTGGTGTCCGTCGGCTCCGCCGGAGCCGGATCCGGTTCCTCTGACCCTGCGGGAGTGGACTCGGACGGCTGCTCGGCGGGCGGAGCCTCCTCGTCCGCGCACCCGGCCAGCGCGCCGAGCAGAACGGCGCATCCCAGGATCGCCATCGTCTTGGACATCTGCATGGTGTTCATGGCCTTCTCCCCCGAACTCCATCGATCAGTGGTAGTCCTCCCACGCTACGCTCGCGAGGTATCGGCGGGGTCACGACTTCATTGCGTTCCGCACATCCTGCTCGAAACACCCACAGAGGAGACGGACTGATAGCCTCTCCACATGCGTTTCTCGACCCACACATCGTGGTCCTGGCTGCACAGAGCAGCCGAGTGACGCATGTCCGCGGGCTGCACGGCAGCCCGCGATGAACCCGTGATGGTTCGCGACGTTGTGTAGCTCTCAACTTTGAGACTCAAGGGAACACGATGTCCGACTCATTCACTGCAACCCACGCGCGCATGCCGGAGCTCGAGCGCCGCATTACCGAGGACCCCGCCGGGTTCCGAGTGCTCACAGGGGAACGCCCGACGGGCCTCTTGCACCTCGGACACTACTTCGGCACCCTGCGCGAACGAGTGCGGCTCCAACGCTCCGGGGTGGAGACGTTCATCGTCTTGGCCGACTACCAGGTCATCACGGACCGAGACACAGCCGAACGAGTCGGGGACAACGTCCGAAGCGCTGTGCTCGACTATCTCGCCGCGGGCCTCGACCCCGAACGGACCACGATCTTCACACACTCGGCGGTGCCCGCGTTGAACCAGCTGCTCCTACCATTCCTCAGCCTGGTCACCGAGGCCGAGCTGCATCGAAACCCCACGGTGAAGTCCGAGCACGCCGCTTCCGGGCGAGCCCTCAGCGGCCTGCTGCTGACCTACCCCGTGCACCAGGCAGCAGACATCCTGTTCTGCAAGGGCAACCTCGTACCGGTCGGGAAGGACAATGTACCCCACGTCGAACTGACCCGCACCATCGCTCGTCGCTTCAACGAGCGTTACGGCAGCACGTTCCCTCAACCGGAGGCACTCGTCACGGAGACCCCGGAGATCGCGGGCCTGGATGGGCGGAAGATGTCGAAGTCGTACGGCAACGCGATCTCGTTGTCGATGACCGAGGACGAGACGGCGAATGCGATCCGCCGCACCCGGACCGATAGCGAGCGCTTGATCACCTACGACCCCGAGAACCGGCCCGGAGTCTCAGGTTTGTTGTCGACGGCCGCATTGTGCAGCGGCTCATCGCCAGAAGCCGTCGCTGCACAGATCGGCGTTCAGGGCAGTGGCGCGCTGAAGAGGTACACGACAGATGCGGTCAATGCGTTCCTCGCCGACCACCGCGCTAGGCGCGCCGATCTGGCCACGGATCCCGCGATCGTCACCGACGCTCTCGCCGCCGGGAACGAACGCGCGAACCGGATCGCCGAGGAGACGCTACGGGAGGTTCGCGAGCGGATGGGTATGAACTACGCGAATTCGAGCCCCGGACGGAACCTGTGACCAGCGCGCCCGGAGCGACCGGCCACCGGAAAAGCTCTCTATGAACGCTTGACATCGCGAAATCGCCATATATGTTTATGGAACAAACATATCGAGGAGGTGTGTCTCATGACGGAACACGACCCGTTCGTGGATGACAGGATGAGGGAGCTGCTGCCCACCGACGAAGACCTACAGCACTTGGTCGCCGGCGGATGGATCCGGCACCGGACCTCGCCGGCACTCCAGGAGCTCAGCTGGGAGGCGCATGCGACCTGCGCGAGGATCAACCGCATCTACTACGACGATCCCGTCGAGGCGAACCGGCTCTTCCACGAGCTCGTTCCCGGTGCCGGCGAGGAGATCGATTTCCGCCCGCCGCTGAGCATCGATTACGGGGCACGGCTGATCGTCGGCGACCGAACGTTTATCAACGCCGATTTCCTGGTCATCGGCGGTGGGCAGGTGCGCATCGGCACAGATTGCCTCATCGGGCCGCGGTGCGGAATCTATACACCCAATCACGCCGAGGAGATCCCTCGACGCCTGGAAGGATGGGAGCTACCCAAATCCGTCACGATCGGCAATAACGTCTGGATTGGCGGCTCCGTCACCATCACGCCCGGAGTCAGCATCGGCGACAACAGTATTATCGGCGCCGGATCCGTCGTCACCCGCGACATCCCGGCCGATGTGGTCGCGGCCGGAAACCCGTGCCACCCACTCCGCCCCATCGCCGATAGTTAGGCCACCGCCGGAAACGCGCCTCCGAGCGGGAACCACGCCAGGATGGAAAGGTTCTCACGAGACCGGCCCCTGATTCGGAGCGTGAACTCTGAATCAGGGGCCGGTCTCGTTCTGTGCGCGAGGGGGGACTTGAACCCCCACGCCCTAATACGGGCACTAGCACCTCAAGCTAGCGCGTCTACCTATTCCGCCACCCGCGCAAATGGGTGATGATCCGCTTCGCTTTCGCTTTTCGAACCAAGAAACCACATTACCACGCGTCTGCTCCGCCCGCGCGCGCCGATTCCCGGGCGCGTCGCCGTCCGGAGTAGACTGGTGCCCGTGAGTATTCGAGAGCTGTATGCGCAGCGCCAGGAGGTCGTCGGCGAACTTCTCGCCGACGGTGAGTAGCCATCGCGCCCCCGCCGTGCCGTCATCGACGCGCACCGGCGGTGTTCACGCAACCCCGAAAATCTCATCTCACTGCGGGACGCACCACGACGGTGCGCCCCCGAAAGGCGTTCGCCATGCAATCTCTGACCGAGACCTTTATCCGCTCCTCCTTCGTCAACGCCTCGCGCAAGACGGTCAAGGACATGACGCTGCCCGAAACCTTCGAGCAGATGACCGAAGCCGACTGGGCCGAACTCGATATGTTCGGCTGGCGCGATCCGAAGTTCACGCGCCGCGCCTACATCGTCGTTCCGAACCTTGACGGCGACCCCGTCGGGATCGCGCTCACCCAGGCCGAATCCTCACCGCGTTCGCGCGCGATGTGCAACTGGTGCCGCGACGTGCGATTGCCGAACGAGGTCGTGTTCTGGGCGGCGAAGCGTGCGGGAGCCGCCGGACGCCGGGGCGCGACGATCGGAACACTCGCGTGCCTCGATTTCCAATGCTCGCGCAACGTCCGCAAGGATCCGCCACTCCCCTACGACGGCTACGACATGGCGGCTGCGCGCGTGCGGCGCATCGACGAGCTGCGACTCCGCACCTTGGGCTTCGCGGACGACGTGCTCGCGGAGTGAAACAGATCGACCGACGAGCCGGCAACAGGTCGGCTCGCCAGGACGCCGGGCTCGGGCCGCACGGTGCGGCCCGAGCCCGGCACTCGCGGGCAGCTCCGCGACGCGGCTCCCGCCGGGCGCCGAGAGGAGTGCACGTCCGGTGCCGTGTGGACGATCGGGCGGCGGCCCGCTCCAGGCACTGAACCGGCCCAACGAGAAAACCCCTGGTCTTCCGACCAGGGGTTCTTCTGTGCGCGAGGGGGGACTTGAACTGCACTCGACCCCCTCGCGCCGCGAATCTGGGCCGAGCGTTCTGCCGCATAAGATCAACGATCTACGACATGTGACCTGTGGATAACTCCGCCGCGATACCTTGACCTACAGGTTGCTTAGCACTTTCGTTAGCACTTTTTGCAACGCTCTTTACTGTAGGGGCCGATAGCGTCGCCGCCCATCGCAGCGCCGATACCCATAGGTGATAAGGGTCTGTCCTTAGTTCACGATCGGTAGCCCGGTCGCCTGAGCTGCTTGTTCGAGGGATCCGAGGTTGGTGAGGTTCGTGAACCCGGCCTGTTCCATGAGCGCGATCGCCTGGCCGGATCGGTTGCCTGAGCGGCAGTAGACGAGGTATTCGGCGTCTGGGTCGAGGCTCGGGATCGCGGCGGCGAGGTCGCCGCCGTTGAAGTCGAGCAGCTTGGCTCCATCGAGGTGCCCTGCTGAGTGCTCTGCGGCGGTGCGGACGTCGAGCAGGATCGTGGCATCACCGACTTCGACCGGGTTCGCACCGCCAGCCGAGTTCGGCGCGGATGAGCAGGCTGCCAAGCCGAGCAGGAGCGCGACAGCGGAGAGGGAGATAGTGATTGAACGGAGCATGGCGGGTGGCCCTTTCAGCTTGATTTTGGTCTGGTGGTGACGGATGGTTCAGGGGTCGGGTGTCCGACTGGCGCAGACCAGGGCGCAGCAAAGTGGGTGCTGGAACCCGTATCGCAAGTGTCGCCCGGACAGTACTTGGGCGGTTGCTTGCTGAAACGGCTCTGTAGGGCGCAGCCGACGCAGATGCCGAACGCGGTCTCGAGGAAGAGCAGAGTGAGACAGGAGCCGCAGAGCGCGAGGGGGATCCAGAGCGGTGCCGCGAACAGGCCCATGCTCGCGCAGGCGACGAGGGCGAGGCCGAAGCCCAGCCACCATGCGAGCTCCTTCTGCGGTGCGCCGACCCATTCCGGGCGCTGCCCTTTCACCGCAAGGCGGCCGAGCATCAGCGTGGGCGACCAGCGGTCACCTGCGGTCACACGCAAAAGCATGTCGATCATGAAGAACATACCGAAGGGCTGCAGCGGCTGTGCCGAGCCGGTGAAGAACGCCGTCGCGAATGCGGCCCCGCCCAGCAGGAACATGATTCCCGCGGCCGCGCGCACAGCCCGCTCGTCGATGACGGGGATCGCGTGCCCGGGAACGACTCGGCCGATGCGCGAGGCTCGGGTTTCGGCGCTTGAGGCGTCAGCGATCATTGGAGGCGTCTTCCGTTTCAGGCTGAGGTGAACAAGGACAGGAACGCAGGGGCTTCTTGGACGAGCACGAAGGCTCCCATTACGAGCACGAACACGCCGAACCCTTTACGGAGCGCGCGTCCGGGGATGCGCCCGGCCAGGGCGACGCCCGCGAACGACCCCGCGACGGCGGTCGCCGTGAAAGCGAGCACGATCGGCCAGTGCAGCTGCACCGAGAACAGGTAGCCGCCGAGTCCCGCGAACGACTTCATCGCGATCACGAGCAACGAGGTGCCCACCGCGATCGCCATGGGCAGGCCGCCGAGCAGGTTGAGTGCGGGGACGATGAGGAAGCCACCACCCGCACCGACGAGGCCCGTGGCGATGCCGACGAGCAGCCCGTCGATGAGGATGCGCAGGATCGGCCTCGGGTGATCCGCAGCGCGCGCCGCGCCGCCGCGATCCTTGCGACCGCGGATCATGGCGGTCGCGGTGACGATCATCATGATGGCGAACAGGATCATAAGCGCCACCCCGGGGATGGACCCGCCGAGCAGGCCGCCCGCGAACGCGCCGGCCATGCCCGCGATACCGAACAGGGCCCCGGTCTTCCAGCGCACACGTCCCGATCTGGCGTGGCCGATCATGCCGACCGCGCTGGTCGCGCCGACGATGAAGAGAGACGCGGCGATCGCCTCGCGCGGTTCCATCCCCAGCACATATGCGAGGATCGGGACGGTGAGGATCGATCCGCCGCCGCCCAGGAGCCCGAGGGACACGCCGACCAGCGCCGCCAGAGCGAGCGCGATGACGATCAGATGGGGTTCCACTCGGACTCCTGAGTGCGCCGGTCAGGCGGTGACGGGCTGGTTGCCGGGGCGCGCTGCCCAGGCCGCGTAGCTACCGTCGAGTTCGGCGATGTCATACCCCTGACGGCGCAGCGCGCTGGCGGCGACGCTATTGCGTACACCGCTCTGGCAGTAGGTGACGATCGTGCCGGCCTCGGGCTCGGGCAGCAGGTCGAGGTTCCAGAGCACGCGACCGCCGGAGAGCTGCTTGGCATCTGGCAGGTGGCCCTCAGCGTACTCGGTGCGGTTGCGCACATCGAGCAGCATCACCCCGTCAAAGCCGTCGAGAGCCTCCGGCTGCACGAGCTTCGGCTTGACGAGTTCGAGGCCGTCGAGTGAGGTGATGTAGCCGCGTACCGTGTCGATGCCGACCCGCATCAGGTGGTCGCGCATCTGCTGCGCCTCTTCGAGCGAGCCGGCGAGGAGCACGAGCGGGCGATCCTCGATCTGCGGATCATAGACCCACGCGCCGTAGCTCGCGGCCTTCGCGACGCCCGGGATGTTCAGGGAGCGCTCCACGGTACCTTCGTGCACCTTACTGTTGTGGCGGGTGTCCACGAAGATCACGGAGTCGGCATCGAGCGCCGACCGGAGTTCGTTTGCCGTGTATTCAACGAGTTCGGGCATGTCGCCGATCACGGCTGGGCCGATCTTGTTCTCGATCTTCATGCGGCCGAAGTAGGCGTGAGCATCCGGCTGACCGCTGAGCAGTTCATCGACGAAGCCCTGTTCGTCGTCGTTCTTCAGATACTGGCTCCACCAGGAGAAGTTTCGCTCGTAGCCGACGGTCGACGCAGGGATCGCGCCGAGCGCTTTGCCGCACGCCGAACCGGAGCCGTGCGCCGGCAGCACCTGCACATAGTCGGGCAAGGTGAGGAAGCGGTCGCGCAGGCTTGCGAAGAGATCCCTCGCGCCCCGGAAGCGGGTGTCGACGAACCCGGCGGCCTCGTCGAGCAGGTCGGGGCGACCGAGGTCGCCGACGAACACGAAGTCGCCGGTGAGCATGAAACCCGGCTCGCTCGCCTGCGCCCCGTCGGTGATGAGGAACGACAGGTGCTCAGGCGTGTGCCCGGGCGTGTGCGAGGCCTCGACGGTGATGTTGCCGAGTCGGATGCGGTGGCCGTGCTTCATGCGCACGGCACTGTCGAAGTCGGGGCCGTACGTCCAGTCTGGCCCGCCCTCGTCGGAGACGTGCATCCGGGCGCCGGTTCTCGCAGCGAGTTCGCGGGTGCCCGACAGGTAGTCGGCGTGGATGTGCGTCTCGGTGACGGCGACGATTCGCATGCCGTTCTTCTCGGCCAGGTCGAGGTAGACATCGATGTCGCGGCGGGGATCGATGACGATGGCCTCGCCCTTCGCCTGACAGCCGATGAAATAGCTCGCCTGTGCGAGATCCTCGTCATAGATGCGTTCGAGCAGCATGATCAGTTCTTTCTCGAGTGATGTAGTGATTCAGGAGTCAGTTGCAGGTGCAGCGGTCGGCCTCGGGTACGCCGTAGAGGGCATCCTCGATGTGCTCGCCGCAGCCGGTCCAGGTGGGCCTGCCGCAGGCAGAGCAGGTGATTCGTGCGCACATAATGAGGGTCCTTTCTGACGATGTGCTGGATGGATGAGTGGATCTCAGCCGGTTTCAGGAGGCGGGCTGCGTGCCGCGCTCGGCGATCTGCCGACGCACGTCGTCCATATCGAGGTCACGGGCGCCCTGGATGAGCTGGTCGAGCTGCGCAGGAGGGAGAACCCCAGGCTGGGCGTAGACCGGGATCCCGTCGCGGAACACCATGAGAGTCGGGATCGAGCTGATGCGGAAGCTCGCTGCGAGCTGCTGCTCGGCCTCGGTGTCAACCTTGCCGAACACAATGTCTGGATGCTGCTCGGAGGCGCGCTCGAAGGTGAGGGCAAACGCCCGGCACGGCCCGCACCACGCCGCCCAGAAATCGACGAACACGATGCCATCACCGTTCACGGCACCCTCGAAGGTGTCCAGCGTCAGATTCCTCGTAGCCATTGCCTGTTCCGTTCCTTCTCTGCGGTTTAGCGGCCGAACAGGCGGGAGAAGAACCCGCCCCGGTTTGCCTTCGCGGCATCGATTTGCGCCTGAGTGTGCTTGCCGTTGCACCAGTCCGATGCGGGCACGCCCGCCTTCACCATCGCGACATGCTGCCCACATCCCGCCCAGGTCGTCTTCCTGCATGTACGACAGGTCACCGCTCGACACATCACGCTCTCCTTAGTTCTATATACCCCAGGGGGTATCCTGTGGAATAGGATAACTATACCCAGGGGGGTATCATGTTTGTCAAGTCAGGTCGTTTCAACACAGTGAAGGAGGCAGAGGTCATGGGGCATGAGACAACAGCAGACCCTATTCCTGCTCAGCATGATGCGGAGGCGAAGCGCAAGGTGGTGAACCGCTTGCGTCGTGCACACGGGCAGCTCGCCGCGGTCATCGCCGCGGTGGAGCAGGACGCGCACTGCCGCGATGTCGTGCAGCAGCTCTCCGCCGTCTCCAAGGCGCTCGACCGGGCGGGGTTCCTTGTGATCTCCAGCGCATTGAAAGAATGCTTGAACCACCCAGGCACGGAGGGCGCCCCCGATCAAGACGAACTCGAGAAACTCTTTCTCACGCTCGCCTAGCCGTCGGCCTCAACCTAACCCGCGGGGATTTCCATCACATCCCCACTCGCGAAGGCTCGTTAGCGTGACGGTGTCAACGGAGGGCAATTTCACTCTGATCGATCGTGCGCTCACAAGATACTGCGCGACCATCCAGAAGGGGTCGTGGTCAACATCGATGCCACAGCTTGATCTTCCCGTTTTCAACATGCACCCCTGTGGCATGCCTCACCACAACCCGCACCTAGCCCACTACACACGCCGACAGCATTGATCTTCCCCTTGTTCTTCTGAATGAACGTATGCTACCGTGTTAGATACACTGATTTCTTTAGTAGAAACATTTGGTGGTGAGCCTCATGCACGGCGGCGTGATCCTGTTCCGGGGAACCGGAGCCGACGCACGCCGCTATGTCGAGGCCGACCGCTCCCGCGCCGATGACTATTACCTCGGCGCGGATGCGTCTGTGGCCGCGTTCACCGCGCTCGACAACGTCGGGAACGTGACCGCCGCGCTCGGGCTCGACCCGGAAGCATATGCGGCGTGGGTGGATTGGGTGAACCCGGTCACGGGCGAGTCGATGGGCACGCCCCGTTTACCGGGTGTCGGGAAACAGGGGTCGCCGCGGTTTGCGGAGATGGTGGTGAACGCCCCGAAGTCGCTCTCGATTGCCGCAGCGCTCCACCCGGAGGTGTCCGCAGTTCTCGACCGGGCGCAGCAGGATGCGGTGGCGGAGATTCAGGCGTGGCTCGCCCTGCATTCCGTGACCCGTGTCGGGCCGCGGGGTAGGCAGGAGGTGGTGCCCGTCCAGCAGTTGCAGACGGTGGCGGTGTCGCATCGCACGTCGCGTGCGGGTGATCCGCACCGGCATATCCACTTTCAGATCGGCACCCGCGTGTGGGCGGCTGGGAAGTGGCGGGCGCTGGACACGGCGGCGTTGTTCCGGCAGCAGGGCGCGATCCGCGCGCTCGGCACCGCTGTGATCGCCGCGCACCCGGAGCTTGCGGAGGTGCTGGATCGGCACGGCTTGACCCTTGATCCGGTTTCGGGCGAGGTGGTCGAGCTCGAGCGGTTCAACGGCGTGATGAGCAAACGCGGCGAGCAGGTGCGCAGGCACTTGGAACGCTTCGAGGCGGAGTGGGAGGCGGCACATCCGGGCGAGACTGTGGGGCAGGTCGTCTCGGCCCGGCTCGCGGCGAAAGCGTGGGCGTATGAACGGCCCGCGAAGAAGCCCACCACGCTCAGCGAAGAGCAGGCGTGGGCGACGGAGTTGCGAGAGGCCGGCTACGACCCCGAGACGTTGCGCCAGCCCGTGCGTCGTGCGCAAGTATCGCTGGATGACCTCTCCGTGCAGACCATCGCGAACCGGGCGCTGGATCGGTGCGCCGCAGGCAGTTCGGCGTGGACGCGGCACACGGTGCAGGAGCACGCGACCCGGATCATGACCGAGTACGGCGTGCACGCTGCACCCGCCGAGATACGCGAGTTCGTGCGCATCACTACGGCGTTGGCGATGGAGGATTGCTTCTCGATCCTCCCACCTGGCGCACCGGCTCCGGAGCATGTGGCGCACCTGACGAGCCTGCGCGTGGTGCAGGCCGAGACGGAACTGCGCGACCTCCTGACCGCACGAGTGCCGAAGCGGGAACCGAAGCACCCCGACGTGCACGACGCAGCAAGGGCGCGGGGCCTGGATGCCGGGCAGGAGCGCGCCGCCGCTGCCGTTGCATCGACTGATCCGCTCGTGGTCGTGGAGGGTGCAGCGGGCGCGGGCAAGACCACGATGCTCGGTGTCGCAATCGAAGTCGCGGCGCAGCACGGACGTGCCGCACGGGTGGTTGCGCCGACGTTGCGCGCCGCGCAGGTCGCGCAGCAGGAACTCGGCGTGCCCGCGAGCAGTGTAGCGGCGCTCGTGCACGCGCACGGGTGGCGCTGGAACAGTGACGGCGTATGGACGCGCCTCGCACCCGGCGACACCGACCCCGAAACGGGCCGCACCTACCGCGGCCCGACCGAGGACGCGCGGCTCGTGCGGGGTGAGCGGGTGATCGTGGACGAGGCCGGGATGCTCGACCAGGACACCGCCCTCGCCCTCCTGACCGTCAACGCCGAGGCGGGCGCGACGGTCGCGCTGGTCGGGGATCGCGCGCAGCTCGCCGCGGTCGGTCGTGGCGGGGTGCTCGATATGGCCGCGCACATTCGGGGGCGCACGTTCGATATGGCCGAGGTGCACCGCTTCGCTGACCCCGCCTACGCCGAGGTCACAGTACGGATGCGCGACGGTAACCAGCCCGGCGAGGTGTTCGAGCAGCTTGCCGGGCTCGGTCTTGTTCGCCTGCACGACAGCGGCGACGAGGCGCGCGAGCACATCGCGCAGGAGCGGCAGGACAGCGACGCGATCACCGTCAGCACGAACGACGAGACCCGCACCGTCAACGCCCGCATCCGCGAGGAACGAGTCTCCCACGGTGTCGTCGACGACACGACGACCGTGTACGGCAGCGACGGCCTGCCCATCGGGGCCGGGGATGTGATTCAGACGCGGAAGAACAACACCAGCATTGGGGTGGCGAATCGGCAGCAATGGGTCGTGCAGCACGTCGAGGACGACGGCGCACTCTCCGTACGCGAGGCAGGAAGCGGCCGGAAGCGGCAGCGCACCGTCAGACTCCCCGCCGACTATGTGGCCGAGCACGCGCACCTGTCGTATGCGGCGACCACTTACGGGGTGCAGGGCGCGACCGTGGCGGGGTCGCACACGCTCCTCACCGACGCGACCAGCGCCGCGGGTGTGTATGTCGGCATGACCCGCGGCCGCGAGGCAAACCTGTTGCACATCGTCGCCGAGAACCATGCCGACGCACGGGCGCAGTTCATCGAGGCGATGGAGCGCGACCGCGCCGACCGCGGACTTGCCGACGCGACCCGCCGCGCCGTCGAGGAAGTGGCCGGGCTGATCGAGAACGGCCCCGCGCGGTTCGTGAACGACGAGATAACGGCGCTCGACAAGCGTGCGGCAACGGCTGAAGCGCAAGCCGAACGCTGGCAACAGGTCAGCACCGCCCTTGCCGACCTCAGCGACCGCGAGACCGAGGTACGGGAGAGGGCGCGAGCGGCCGAGCAGACCGCACGGCAGCGCGCCGAGCAGGTGCGCGCCGAGGCCACCGCGCCGGTCGTCTCCGCGGCGAGAGGGGCACTCACCGCATGGGAGCAGGCCGACGCCGCTGAACAGGAAGCCAGCGAGCAGGTGCGGGCGGCGTCGTGGTTCGGGAAGCGCCGCGCCCGCGCCGCGCACGAGAACGCCCAAGCGCGAACCGCCGGAGCGCGCCAGCAGGTGACGAGCGGGTGGGGTGAACCGCCGAGATGGAACGAACGCGCCGATGCGTGGGTGGAGCGAGTCACCCGGCCCCGAATCGACAGCGACCCGCGCGTCCTCGACGCCGAACAGGAACACCGGGCGGCACGCGACGCGCTGCTGCACCGGCCAGAGCGCGCACACACGGAACGACTGGCAGCATACGCGCGAGTGTTCGGCGCGGAGACCGTGATCCGCAATCAGCAGGCGTACCTCACCGCCAGCCCCGCGCAGCAAGCCGCACCAGCAGCGAAGACCGCGAAACAGGCGCGGGAGGAAGCCGCCCTGCTGCGCGCGCTCTCCCCGGCCGAGGCCGCAGAGAGGATCGAGCAGACCCGCGCAGCACAGGCCGCGTGGGAAGCTCGGCGTGCCGAGCGGGAGCGCGCCATGTCGCACGGCCATGAGGAGCGGCACCGGAGCGCGCCCCGGCACGACGGCCCGGCACGCGGCCTGTGACACTGCACGGGTGGGGCGCGTCCAGGCCCGAGGGGTCTTGAACGATGGCGAGGGTGCGGGCGTGGGCGAACACGTCGCCGGGAATCTGCGACCAGTCGATGATCCATCCGGCATCGCGGGCGAGCTGGTTGAAGAAGACGTGCTGACTCCGGGTGTTCACATCCCGGAATGGATGGATCGCTGTCGTCTCGCCCCATACCCAGGCCAGCCCCTCAGAGAACTCGTCAGCGTCGAGCGCGCGCAGCCAGTTACTCCCGGCGAGGATACCGAAGATGCGCTCGGCCTCGGGCACGATGAACTGCGGGCGGCAGTGCGCGATACCGGTACCGCCGGGGTGGGTGTCGGTGTCGCGTATCTCACCGCCCCACGAGTACATATCCTGCGTCAGATAGGCGTGAATCGCTTGCAGGTGCGCAAGGTCGTACCCGCCGAGGATCGGATGCTCACGCAAGGCACCCATGCGGGCGCCAATGAAGTCGACCTCGGCGTCTTTCCAATCGTCATAGCCGGTGACGCCGAACTTGTTGACGAGAACGTCGCTGCCCGGATAGGTATACCGATCAGGCATCGCGACGCAATACGGTTCAGACGGTGCGGGCGGCCAGGCGTGCGCGGGTGCGAGCGGCGATCACTGCGACGGCCTCGTCTACGGTGATCTCTCCGCGCACCTGACGAGCCAGAAGCTGCACACCCTCGGGAGTCATTTCCTCGCCCGCGGTCTGCTGCCCGGCCTGCACTTCCGCAAGGACGCGCTGAACGTGCGCCTCGGATACGCGAGTCTTCGTAGCCATACGGGGTGCCTCCTTGTGGTCGGCGTTACGGGTTCAGTCTACGTCGCTCCGCCGACATTCCTCCGAGAACTCGGCGCGGGGGTGCCGAATCGGCACCGCCACAGCGCGCCGCCTACGACCCGTCGTGCTCGGGCGCGGTGTCGGCGAAGAGGGCGAGGAACTTCTCGCGGGGGATCACGATGCGACGCCCGAGCTTCACATGCGGGATCGTGCCCTCGTTGATGCTCGTGGTGATCGTGCGGGGATCGACCCCGAGCGCTTCGGCGGCTTCTTTGCGGGTGATGACCAGGCTGCGCCGCTTGCGGAGGTCGTCCATGTCCAGGGTGCTCTGCCGCATGAGGTCACCGTCCGATCCGATACAGGGAGATTGGGGGGTGCCTACCACGGTAGAAGCCAAACCTTGCTGTGTCAAGTGCAACCGTGTATGTTCTTAGTATGGAAACAGAGAGGGTGCGGGGCAACCCGCCAGGACACACGAACCAGTACGTCGCCGGGAACATCCGCGCGGCCCGCCAAGCGATCGGCATGGACTTGCGCACCATGTCGAAGCTGCTGGACGACGCGGGGCGGAAACTCTCCCCGTCAGGGATCAGCAAGCTCGAAGCCGGGGATCGCCGCGTCGACGTGGACGACCTCACCGTGATCGCCTACCTGCTGCGCACCACCCCGGCGGCGCTCCTCACCCCACCCGACGCAGAAAGCGGCGTGACGGGAGTACCTGGGGAGTATCTGCCGGAAGAGATCGAGAAGTGGATGCAGGGTTCGCTCAAACTCACCCCGGAGGGGCTGCTGCACTACTGGCAGCAGGAATGGTTCGCTTGCCAGAACCGCATCCAGTATTACGAGTCCTCCCTCAACATCCCCGGCAGCGACCAACTCCCGAGCACCGAGACCTATAGGCAGCGCCTCGCGGAGCAGCGGGAACGCGCACGGTTCATCAGGGTGCGAGGTGAGCAGATCGACCCGACCGGGCGCGTATTCAGCGGCCCCGACTTCCTCGACCGCCTCGCCCCCGACAGCACCGAATAGCCGCCCCGGCGCACCTTGGCGCAACCGGCGACCCAATAGAAAGGATGCAGTGATGGCACGAAAGACCACGACCGCCGGGCACGAACCCGGCGCAAACACCACAGGCGAGGAGGTGAAACCAGCACGTCGTTCCCGTTCCCGGCAGCCCGGCTCGATCCAGGGCTACGAGACCGACAAGGGCAAAAGGTGGCGGTTCCAGATCTACGTCCTGAAAGACCCCGAGTACCCCGAGATGGGATCGCGCCGTCTCACCCGTTCCGGGTTCACCAGCACTGACGAAGCCAACGACGCCTTGCAGGAAGCGTTGAAGCAGCGAAAGCAGAACGAGAAGTTCGGAAACAAGGTGCCCACCATTGGCGCGTACGCGGATGAGTGGGCGGCCGGTTTGAAGCTCGCGGCATCCACGATCAAGGGGTACAAGAAGATCATCCGCAACCACATCAAGCCCCAGCTCGGCACGATCCGGCTCGACAAACTCACCGCCACCAGGATCGCCCGCCACTATCGCGACCTCGAAGACCACGGCCGCAAGGACGAGTACGGCAAGGGCAAGCCCCTGTCGGCCAACAGCGTCCACAAGGTGCATGTCGTACTCGGTGCGATCCTCGACGCCGCGATTGACGACGGACACCTGACCGTGAACCCGGCGAAGAAGAAGCGCACCGTCAAGGCCCCGACCACGAGTGAGGTGCGGGCGCAGAAACCCGAAATCGCCACTTGGACGGCCGAACAGCTCGCCCTGTTCCTCACCTGGAACCGCGATGAACTGGAAGACGAACTGTTCCCCATGTGGCAACTCATCGCGTACACCGGAATGAGGCGCAGTGAAGCCCTGGCGCTCAAGTGGAGCGATATCAACAGCAAGGCGATGCGGGTCAGTATCCGCCGCGCGGTCGACACCGACGACTGGACGAAGACCAAGCCCCCGAAGACCGGTAACGCCCGCGTGATCGACGTGGACGCCGAAACCCTCAAAGTCCTCGCGAGCTACAAGGTCGCCCGCGCCGAGGTCTCGTTCGAGCTGGCAAAAGCCGACGCCTATGTGTTCGGAGACGACGACGGCAAGCTCCGCTCACCCGATGCCATGACGAGCCGCTGGGATCGCCGCCTCAAGTGGGTGACCGCGAAGTACGACAGCCTGCACCGCGTCACCATCAAAGGTCTGCGTCACACCCACGCGACGCTGCTGCTCGAACTCGGCGAACACCCCAAGGTCGTCCAAGAGCGGTTGGGGCACTCAACGATCACCACGACGATGAACATCTACTCCCACGTCACCCCGACCATGCAGAGGTCGGCAGTAGACCGCTTCGCCGCCCACCTCGGGAACGCTTAGCACTTTTTCTAGCACTTCCGACGCGAATGACCCCCAACCCGGAGAACTAAATCCCAGGTCAGGGGCCATTTCATTCGTGTGCGCGAGGGGGGACTTGAACCCCCACGCCCTAATACGGGCACTAGCACCTCAAGCTAGCGCGTCTACCTATTCCGCCACCCGCGCAAATGGGTGATGATTCTTCCTGCGAAACGCATTCCGAACCGAGAACAAACATTACCAGCGGCGGGATCCGCGGCCTAATCGGCCGCGGATCCCGGGCGCGTCACGCGGCCGAGACTCCGAAGATCAGTCCGAGCACGTATGTGACGGCCGCCGCTCCGAAACCGATCGCGAGCTGTCGAAGCGCACGCGGTAGCGGCGACGACCCGGAGAGCAGCCCGACGGTCGCCCCTGTGAGCATCAAGGCCATGCCGACGAGCACGAGCGCGACGACGATCGCAACGACGCCGGACAGTCCGAAGATCCACGGGAGCACGGGGATGATCGCGCCACTCGCGAACAGAAGGAAGCTGGATCCGGCCGCGCGCCAGGCGCTACCGACGACCTCGTGGTCCTCCCCCGTCACGTGCGGGGCCGGCATCTGCCCCGCATGCGCGTTGGAGACGATTCCTCGCGCCTTCCGCTGCGCCTCGGTTTCGCTCATTCCGCGCGTGCGATACACGAGCGCCAGTTCGTTCTCGTCGAGGTCGAGATCAGGCAGGCCGCGGTGCGCATAGTCGTTCGGCTCGGTCGCGTCGAGCAGCTCTCGCTGCGACTTCACCGATACGAACTCGCCCGCCCCCATGGACAGCGCGCCGGCGAGCAGACCCGCGATGCCGCTGAAGAGCACGAATCCGCCCGAGGCGCCGGTCGCACCGATGCCCATCACGAGCGCGAGGTTCGAGACGAGGCCGTCGTTCGCGCCGAAGACCGCAGCACGGAACGTACCGGAGAGCCGACGACGGCTGCGCGCGGCAAGGCCGCGCACGACCTCGTGGTGGATCCGCTCGTCGGCGGCCATGCGCGCCGTGGCGTACGGATCGGCTTCGTACGGCGAGCGCGCCTCGGCCAGCTGTGCGAGGGCGAGCACGAAGATCGATCCGAAATGGGACGCGAGCCATGCGACGATGCGCGTGCTCATGCTCGCCTTCGGCATCCGCGCCGGCTCACCACCGAGAAGCTCCAGCCAGTGCGCCTCGTGACGGCCCTCTGCCTCCGCGAGCTTCTCGAGGATGTCCTGCTCGTCTCCCGTGCGACGACGGGCGAGGTTGCGATAGGTCGCGGCCTCCGCGCGCTCGTCGGCGAGGTACTGCGCCCATGTGCGGCGCTGCGCCGGGGTGGCGTGGGAGGGGTCGGGGGCCGTGGTCGTCACGCGGGTCTCCTAAGGTTCACGATCGTCCCGATTGCGGGACGTAGCGAACCTACCCGGCGCGACTGATGCCGGTCGGAGCCTTTCGGGAGCCCAAAACGTTTATCGGCGCACGCGCTTCCGAAGCACATCGATGCGCGCCTGCAGCTGTGCGACCGTGGCCTGCGCGACGGCCGGGCCACCGCAGGTTCGGCG
>Ga0164243_10000168_pt1 | contig 156328 bp, 139 predicted proteins | sample OricompcompostOP_FD_108781 | JGI IMG/M metagenome (GOLD analysis project Ga0164243, IMG submission 108781) | Organic Plus compost microbial communities from Emeryville, California, USA - Original compost - Organic plus compost (OP) | ecosystem: Engineered > Solid waste > Mixed feedstock >...
CCGTGTTACGCACGGTTTTTACGATCTTCTCAGCAGATTTGTCTACCAGGTTATGATCGTAGGACTTCAGCTTGATTCTAATTCTCTGAGACATATGCAATGAACTTCTTCTTTTTTACCCTTACAATTTGGGAGGGCAAAGGTAAACCGTTTTTTATCAAATGGCAAATTATTTTAGGAAAAAAGCCAATAAAAATAGGGCTCCATCCCAATACCGGCCGGGCCGGATCAAAATGGAACCCCCTACAATTCAGCGTAATGCCTTCAAAACGAACGTGCCAGGTCAGAGGGGCAGGCCGCCCAGTAAAGACCGCAGCAAATCCAGCACCAGTTTGATGATTGAATTGAGTAAGTCCATAAAAAAGGTTTTTCATCGGGTTACGCCTACTCTATTACACTGGTTTTCGGCAATCCCAGAGGCCGCACGTGGCGGGTCCTGTTATAAAATTACTCGCTGCAGCCTGGATGCAGTGCGTTCATTTTATCCATTTTATGTATAAAATGACAGCTTATTCATTCCCGGAAAGCCCTGCAGCGCTAACCGGCCCCTGCCTATGCCGGAGCCCGGCGGCTGTTCCGGGAAAATGCGTGGCAGTACATCTTCCCGGTATCCGCTTACAACGATCCCAGCAATGCTGCTAAAAGGTCCAGGATAGCCTGGATCAGGTCAACAATGAACATACACATGGTTTGAAACGTTCCGCCTACTCTCTTGCTTGGTTTTCGGCAATCCCAAATGCCGGTTACCGCGCAGTAACGGCATGCTGCCAAAATAATGGATGCGGGTCAACTATTCTTATTCATTCCTGTTCATTTTCAAGGAGTTTGGTCAGGTTGTTCAACCGGTTGCTCCTGCCGTGCCCGCCCCCCCGGAAACGGCAAAGGCCCCTGCCCCACTTTTTACGGTGCGGAACGGGGACCTTCGTCCTTCATATAGCTGTCAGTTGGCGAATTGGCCTTATCTTCCTCCTTCTTCCCGGATAATCTCCCTGGCCCTTGCTGTGGGCAGATAGATCTGGAACCCAACACCCAGGTTCAACCGGTTGGAGGTGGTGGAGCTGCCGAAACCTACTGTCAGCTCATACTTCAGCAGGGCTTCCAGCGCCACGTTGGGCGTAATGAAATAGGCCAGTCCGGGGCCGATCCCTATGTCCAGGCCCGTAGTGCTGGCATCCGTGTTGGAGTTGCTGGAGCCGCCGAAACCGGCATTGGCCTCCACGAAAAAGCGCGCTCTCCGTGAAAACTCCAGCTGCCTTACCCTTTGATCCTGGATAAAATAACGGCCCAGTGCCCCTATCCCGTAGCGGGTAGTAGTGCCGGCCTCCTTGGCTGTTTCCAGGCCCAGGGTAGCATATCCACCTATGGCCAGGTCGTCCTTGATAAAATAAGCCAGTTTGGGGGTAAGGTCCATGGAGAACTTGGTGCCGCCACCCTCCAGGAAGTCCAGCCCGAAATTACTGATGCTTCCTCCTACCATCAGATTACCTTTCTGGGTTTGTGCTACAGCAGTGGTGCTAAACAATACTACAGCCAGGGCGGCCAGGGTTAATTGTTGCAATTTGTTCATGTCCTGAATTTTTGTTTAATAAATACTTGCCATCAAATGAAATATTGCTCATTGCGGATAAACGAACCGCCAACAAATAATAAGCCAACAACATACATGAAAAGATCAAACAGGCAGGGGATAACGGGGATCATTCACAGCACCGGGCTTCACACGTTCTTTCATACAAGGACACAAAAGTACTGAAAATGAACAACATAATATATTTTTGATGATATCCTGCCAGGCCCGATAACTTCCGGGCAGCCGTTTTCGTTATATAACAGCCAACACTTAAAACTTGTTTTATGCGAAGACCCATATTATTGCTCCTCAGTACGATAGTGGCCTGCACCATCAGTTTCGCCTGCAAAAAGGACACCAGGCTGCCCCGGGAGGAGGACAACTGGCCGGCAGACAGCGTACGGACAGTAGCCTCCCAGCTGAACTATCCCTGGGAGATCATATGGGGCCCGGATGATCATATCTGGATGACGGAGCGGGGCGGGCGCATCAGCCGTATTGAGCCCAGGACGGGTAATGTACAGGTGCTGCTTACCATCAGCGAGGTGGTGAGCCGGGGCGAAGGCGGCCTGCTGGGCATGGCCCTGCACCCGGAGTTTGGCCAACAACCCTATGTATACGTAGTATATAATTATGAGCAGAACGGGCACTACCTGGAGAAAGTGGTGCGGTATACCTACGGGAATAATACCCTGACCGCCCCGCTGGTGCTGCTGGACAATATCGGCGCCTCCGGCATCCACAATGGCTCCCGGCTGCTGATCGATGCCGGCAACAAGTTGTGGATCACTACCGGCGACGCCTCGGCCTCCCAGGACGCGCAGGATACCGGCAGCCCCAATGGCAAGGTGCTGCGCATCAACCTGGACGGCAGCATACCGGACGATAACCCTTTTGCCGGCAACCCGGTATGGAGCTACGGCCACCGCAACGCCCAGGGCCTGGTGCTGGTAAACGGCGTATTGTACGCCTCGGAACACGGACCGTCCATCGAGGATGAGGTAAATATCATAGAAAAGCAGCGTAACTACGGCTGGCCTGCTGTAAACGGCCCCTGCAACCAGGCAGATGAGGTGAATTTTTGCGCACTGCACAATGTGCGGCCGCCCATATGGTCGTCCGGCGGCAGCACCGTGGCCACGGCGGGCATGGACTATTATAACAGCGACCGTATCCCGGGATGGGCCCACTCCCTGCTGCTAACCACCCTGAAAGGCGAGCGCCTGTACCAGCTGCAGCTGTCGCAGGACGGACAGCGGGTTACCGGCTACCGTACCTGGTTTGCCAATGCCTTTGGCCGCCTGCGGGACCTGTGCGTTTCGCCGGCCGGCAGGGTATATCTCTGCACCAGCAATGGCAATAACGACCGGGTGATAGAGATCAGCAGCCCTGAGTAAAGGAAAAAGTAAAAAACAAAAAAAAGACGCGGAGATCATCCACGTCTTTTTTTATATATTTTTTTATCATCCGATTACTCGGCGTTCACTTTACCTTTTACCTTGGCCACTACTTCCGCAGAAATGTTGGCGGGCGCCGGTGCATAGTGAGAGAACTCCATGATAGAGGTAGCACGGCCGGAAGACAGGGAGCGCAGCTGGGTCACATAACCGAACATTTCGCTCATCGGCACCTTGGCCTTGATCACCTGGGCACCTGCCCTTGATTCCATACCTTCCAGCATACCGCGGCGGCGGTTCAGGTCGCCGGTAACGTCACCCATGTACTGGTCGGGAGTGGTTACCTCCACTTTCATGATGGGCTCCAGCAGTACGGGCTTGGCTTTGCGGGCTGCTTCACGGAAAGCGGACTTGGCGCACAGCTCGAATGACATGGAGTCGGAGTCCACTGCGTGGAAAGAACCGTCAAACAAACGGATCTTCAGGTTGTCCAGCGGATAGTTGGCCAGCACGCCATTGTTCATGGACTGCTCAAAGCCTTTCTGTACCGCGGGGATGAATTCCTTGGGAATAGCACCACCAAAGATATCGTTGATGAACTGGAAGCTCTTGCCTTCGTTCTCTTTCAGCCATTCTGCATCTGCAGGGCCAATCTCTACCTGGATATCAGCGAACTTACCACGGCCACCGGTCTGTTTCTTGTACACTTCGCGGTGCTCAACGGTTGTGGTCAGGGCTTCTTTATAAGCCACCTGCGGCGCACCCTGGTTCACTTCCACCTTGAACTCACGTTTCATACGGTCTACAATGATCTCCAGGTGCAGCTCACCCATACCGCTCAGGATGGTCTGGCCGGTTTCTTCGTCCGTTTTAACGCGCAGGGTGGGGTCTTCTTCCACCAGCTTGGCAATGGCCATACCCATTTTGTCCACATCAGCCTGCGTTTTAGGCTCAATGGCAACGCTGATCACGGGATCGGGGAAGGTCATGGATTCCAGTACGATAGGACTTTTCTCATCGCAAAGGGTGTCCCCTGTTTTGATATCCTTAAAACCAACGGCAGCACCGATATCGCCGGCTTCAATGAAGTCGATCGGGTTCTGCTTGTTGGCGTGCATCTGCATGATACGGCTGATACGCTCGTTCTTGCCGGTACGGGTGTTCAGCACATAGGAGCCTGCTTCCAGACGGCCAGAGTAGGCGCGGAAAAATGCCAGGCGGCCTACGAACGGGTCGGTAGCGATCTTGAACGCCAGGGCGGCAAAAGGCTCCTTTGCATCCGGGTGACGCTCCAGCTCTTCACCATTGCTGGGATTGGTACCTTTTACGGATTCAATATCCAGCGGAGAAGGCAGGTAGCGGCAAACGGCATCCAGCATTTTCTGCACACCCTTGTTCTTGAAAGAGGAGCCGCACATCATGGGGATGATGGCGATATCGATCGTAGCCTTGCGGATGGCTTCGTGAATTTCCGCCTCGGAAATGGAGTTGGGATCGTCAAAGAATTTCTCCATCAGCTTGTCGTCGTATTCTGCTACGGCTTCCACGAGCTTGCCTCTCCATTCTTCTGCCTCGGCCTTCATATCGTCGGGGATCTCGATCTCCTGGTAGGTAGCGCCCTTGCTGGCTTCATCCCAGATAATGCCTTTCATGGTGATCAGGTCCACTACGCCTTTGAAGGAGTCTTCAGCGCCGATGGGCAGCACCAGGGGCACGGGGTTGGCGCCCAGCATTTCCTTCACCTGTTTTACCACGTTCAGGAAGTCTGCACCGGAGCGGTCCATTTTATTTACGAAACCGATACGGGGTACCCGGTAGCGGTTAGCCTGACGCCATACAGTCTCGGACTGGGGCTCTACGCCGGATACAGCGCAGAACAGCGCTACCAGGCCATCCAGCACACGCAGGGAGCGCTCTACTTCCACGGTAAAGTCCACGTGGCCCGGGGTATCGATGATATTAAATTTATATTGCTTGGTATCAGGAACTGCCTGGCCCTGCTGTGTGGGGAAGTTCCAGAAACAGGTGGTAGCAGCAGATGTGATGGTAATACCTCTTTCCTGCTCTTGTGCCATCCAGTCCATGGTGGCAGCCCCTTCGTGCACCTCACCAATTTTGTGGGTTTTACCTGTATAGTACAGGATACGCTCTGTGGTCGTGGTCTTACCCGCATCAATGTGGGCTGCAATACCAAAGTTCCTTTGAAATCTTAAGTCTGCCATAATATTAGAAATGACTGTATAATGAATGCAATTTGGGGGGCAAAGGTAATCCTTTTTTAACAATAAATAAAACGGGGAAATATTGTCAAAATGTTATTTCGCCGGTCCGGCAAATTGGACCGGCCGGATACAAGAACAGCGCGCCCGCCATACAGCAACACACCGCACCTGTAACCTGTTAGCTTTCAGTATTTTGCAGAACACATAGACTGGCGCCTGCCGGCCCGGATAGCCTGTTTTGCGATCTGCCGGGGTAATGCGCCTGACACCCGGACATAAAATAGGTAAAAAGCGCTACAGCGGGGTCAATATCTCCATAAAACCAAAAGCAGAAAGCCGGCAGGTATATCCTGCTGGCTTTCTGCTTTTATCTTTACGCTTTCAGCGTTGCGTTTATACGCGGAAGTGAGAGAATGCCTTGTTGGCTTCTGCCATACGATGGGTGTCTTCCTTCTTCTTGAAAGCGGCACCTTCGCCTTTGCTGGCAGCTACGATCTCGTTAGCCAGTTTTTCCGCCATGCTCTTGCCATTCCTTTCACCGGCATAACGTACCAGCCACTTGATGCTCAGGGACACTTTTCTGTCGGCACGCACTTCAGAGGGTATCTGGAAGGTGGCACCACCAATACGGCGGCTCCTTACTTCTACAGCAGGCGTAACGTTGTTCAGCGCCTTCTTCCACACCTCGTAACCGTTCTCACCGGTTATCTGGCTCACCCTGTCTATAGCATCATAGAATATCCTGTAGGCAATGCTTTTCTTTCCCTGCTCCATTACGTTATTCACGAAACGGGTCACCAGCTTGTCATTAAACCGGGGATCGGGCGCCAACGGCAGTTTTTTAGCAGCTTGCTTTCTCATTTATCTGAAAAAATTACTTTGCGTTAATATTTATTTCTTGGCCTTTTCCTTCTTGGTACCGTATTTGGAACGGCTCTGCTTCCTGTCCTTCACGCCGGCGGTATCCAGGGAGCCGCGCACAATGTGGTAACGTACACCCGGCAGGTCTTTTACCCTACCTCCACGGATCAATACGATGGAGTGCTCCTGCAGGTTATGTCCCTCACCGGGAATATATGCGATCACCTCTATCTTGTTGGTCAGCTTCACCTTTGCTACCTTGCGCAGGGCAGAGTTAGGCTTTTTAGGCGTGGTAGTGTACACACGGGTACATACGCCACGGCGCTGGGGGCAGCTATCTAATGCCCTGGACTTGGATTTAGCCCGGATAATTTCTCTTCCTTTTCTTACTAATTGTTGTATAGTAGGCATTCTTTACCTAATTTTTTTGCTGTCGGTTTACAATGACATCCCAGCATCCGGTACAGGATTTTGGGACGGCAAAGGTAACACGGTTTATATTAAATTCCAAATTCCGGCTCTCAAACTTAAGAGAAAATCCCAAATCGGGCTTCTGCCTTTTACAGCAGTGCAGCGGCAATCTGCTCCCACTCCTCTTCCAGGGTGCTGAAAGGCATGCGCTTGCCGGCCCGGGCGTACCAGTAGGCAGCATTGGACCGGTCGCCTTCCTTACGGTGCAGGTAGGCATGTATCCAGGAGCCGGTGCTGCTGGTAATGTCCTGTGCTATATCATGGGCCTGGTCCCAGTTGCCTTTGCCATCCCACCAGAGGGCCTGCAGGGGCGCAGACAGTTCCTGCGGAGGGGCGGGCTGATCCAGGGAAGCGATAAAAGCGGCTAACGTCATACGGCAAGCAAGATTACATATATAATATTATATACCCGGCGGCAGGTTTCCGCAAAACCGGGGAACTAAAGTAACGCATTTCCACCGGAAAAAGAACAGGCCGTTCCACTAGGAAACAGCCTGTGATCATAACACAACTAAAACTAATTATTTATCTATGCGGTAATTCCAATGCCGGGTATCGGCCTCTTTGCCGGTGCGGATCGCATCCAGCCGGCGGATCACCGCTGCGCCTATTTCGTAGCGGGCCGTATCCAGCCTGATATCATGCTCGCCGTAGGTCAGCTGCTCTACGTAGGCTACGCTGGCAGCTGTGCCTGTGCCAAACACCTCGCGCAGGGTACCTGCTTTCCAGGCCGCCACCACTTCATCAATAGATACCGGCCGCTCTTCTACGGTCAGTCCCAGATCTTCCAGCAGCGTCATTACGCTGGCGCGGGTAACACCTGCAAGAATGGTGCCTTGCGTAAGGTCCGGCGTGATAGCTTTATTACCAATGATCACAAATACGTTCATCGTACCGCATTCCTGCAGGTACTTATGCTCCACGCCATCTACCCACAGTATCTGGTCATACCCCTGCTTGCGGGCTTCCATGGTGGGGTACATTGCCCCGCCGTAGTTGCCGGCGGCCTTGGCATAACCTATGCCGCCCGGGAAAGCGCGAAAGTATTTATCCTGCACCAGCAGCTTGATGGGCTTGTTAAAGTAGGCGCCTGCCGGAGAGTTGATGATCATGAACTTGTAGGTTTCGGACGGGCGCACGCCTATAAACTCATCTGCGGCAATCATGAAGGGACGCAGGTACAGGGAACATCCCTCGCCGGCTGGTATCCAGTCGCGGTCCACCCCCACCAGCATACCGAGGCCTCCTACGAACAGCCATTCCGGCACGGGAGGCATCGCCATTCTTTCCGCGGAAAGGTTGAAGCGCTCAAAATTGGCATGAGGGCGGAAGATCATGGGACGGCCTTCCTGGTCCTTATAAGCCTTTATGCCTTCAAAAATAGACTGTCCATAATGCCAGGCCGCGTTTGCCGGGCTGACAGACAGTTTCTGGAAAGGCAGAATCTGTGCATTATGCCATTCCTTGCCGTCAAAGTCAGCCACCAGCATATGGTCTGCGTAGTACTTGCCGAATACCAGGTTATTGAAATCCACTTCCTTAATATGGCTTTGCGTGGCTTTGGTCACCTGGATCCGCTTATGCGCTTCCTCCATTGCTGTTGCATTTACGTCTTGATAATCTACTGTCATCATGGTTAATCGGTTTTATCTCGATATTTTTACATTTTTTTACAAATAAACTGATTTTTCCCCAGCCAGGGGCTATCATATTGATATTTAAAACAATATTTATGTCTTTTGAGCAATTGCAGCTGGACCCGTACCTGTTGGCCAAGATATACACCCAGCCTGTCATTCCCGGGAGAAGCACCCCTGTTGCCACCGGGCAGCCAGCCATGCCGGCTGCCAAATATTTAGGAGAAAATCAAAAAAACATAGCCCTCTTCATACAAAACGAAAATGAGGCGTATTTAAACGACGATTTGTTTAAACTCCTTACCAATATATTGAACGCCTGTAAACTGGGCATGCAGGATGTGGCCCTGGTCAATACGGCACAGGCCCCCGGACAGCCTTTCACGGTGTGGCAGCAGGCCATCAATATGCGGCAATGTGTGGTGTTCGGCATTACGCCGGCCGGCCTGGGCCTGGAGCCCCTGCCCCTGTACCAGGTGCATGCCGCAGGCGGCGTACAGGTATTGTTCTCGGACCCGCTGGAGCACATTGCTGCAGACAAGGTACTGAAAGGAAGGCTCTGGAACGGATTAAAACAATTATTCTTATAGATCGCTATGCAACTCGTATTTGCTACCAACAACGAAAACAAGGTGAAGGAGATCCGCTCCCTGCTCGGCAACATTTTTGAGATCATTACCCTGCAGGAGGCCGGTATAGATATAGACATCCCGGAACCGCACGATACCCTGGAAGCGAATGCCCGGGAAAAATCATCCACCATTTATAAAATGACGGGGCAGTCCTGCTTCTCCGAAGATACCGGCCTGGAAGTGGCCGCCCTCAATGGCGCGCCGGGGGTATTATCCGCCCGCTATGCCGGCGAGCAGAAATCGGCGGACGACAACATCGCCAGATTACTGGGGGAGCTGTACAGTAAAACCGACCGCTCTGCGCGTTTCAGAACGGTGATCTCCCTGATCATCAACGGGGAAGAACGCCAGTTTGAGGGCATCTGCCAGGGGCACATCCTACCGGCAAAGCAGGGCAGCCGGGGCTTCGGGTACGATCCTGTGTTTGTGCCCGGAGGCGCCACCCGTAGCTTTGCCGAAATGGACCTGGCGGAAAAGAACCGGTACAGCCACCGCGCCAGGGCATTTGCCGGGCTGGCGGCCTACCTGGATAAAGTGAAGCGTGAAAAGTGAAACGTGAAATATCCGGCTTCACCGCTTTTCACCTTTCACACTTCACCTTCCACTAAACTTATAAACTGAACAATAAACAATGGCACGGATCAAATTAACATTACCTGAAACATTCGGGTTCAAGACCAGGATACCTGTGCGTATACAGGATCTTAACTATGGCAGGCATGTAGGCAATGACGCAATATTATCCATTATACACGAGGCCCGCATCCAGTACCTGGCCTCCCAGGAGCTGAAGGAAGTGAATGATGACGGCACGGGCCTTATCATGGCCGACGTGGCTGTTATTTACAAAGGAGAAGGCTTTTACGGCGACATCTTTGAAGTGGAAGTAGCGGCTGCGGAATATACCGCCACCGGCTTTGACCTGTATTACCGTATCACCGCCCTGCGGGACGATACCTCCATCCTGATAGCAGAGGCCAAAACCGGGATGGTGTGCTTTGACTATGAGCAGCATAAGGTAACCCGCCTGCCGGCCACCTGGAAAGAGCAACTGGTTTAAGAAGTAAAACACACAGACTACAGCAATGGATCAACACCTGGCAAAGATCATCAGCAACAGGAGAACGGTGAAGCCCGCCGGCATGAACGGCAAAAAGATCCCCGATGAAATTATCCAGCAACTGCTGGCCCTCGCTGACTGGGCTCCCACCCACGGCTATACGGAACCCTGGTATTTTATTGTATACAGCGGCGACAAGGTAAAACAGTTCTGCGCCGACCATGCAGCGCTGTACAGGACCCATACGCCTGCAGACCAGTTCATTCCCGGCAACTACGAAAAGCTGCGGCAGCAGGGCGACCTGGCCTCCCATGTGATCGCCATCTGCATGAAACGCGGCGATAACCCGAAAATACCGGAGATAGAGGAGATTGCAGCCGTGTCCTGCGCGGTGCAGAACATGTGGCTGGGCGCTACCGCCCTGCAGCTGGCCGCCTACTGGGGCTCCGGCGGCATGACCTACACCCCCGCCATGCAGGCCTACCTGGGCCTGCGCGAGCAGGACAAGGTGCTGGGCTTCTTTTACCTTGGCTATGCGGATGGCGATATACCGGCAGGCAGAAGGATAAAGCCGCTGGTGGAAAAGGTGAAGTGGATGTGATGATGCTCTGATGTGCTAATGTGCTAATATGCTGATGTGCTGATTATTTGTGAAGATCTGTATTTGCTGATTTTTTTATTAATGCACTGGCATAATAGCACACTACACTCTCACATCAGCATATCAGCACATTAGCACATCAGCACATCAGAACAGGTTCGGGTAATCCGTGATCACGCCGTCTACGCCTAATGCCTTCAGCTGCGCTATCTCTTCAGCGGTATTGGGCGTCCAGGGGATCAGCCTGATGCCTTTTTCCTTGCACTGCTGCACCAACTGCGGCGTTACCAGCTTATAATTCGGGCTGTATATAAACGGCGTAAAGCCCAGGGCGGCAATATGCTCTTCCAGCCCGGCCTTTTTATCGCTTGTGAGGAAGGAGGTTTTGATGTCCGGGTATTTTTGATGCAATACCTGCAGGGTCCTTTTATCGAAGGACTGTACCACCACCCGGTCTGTAATGCCTTTTTCCTGCAGCACAGCCACCAGCAGGTCGGTAAATGTTTCCGGGGCGGGCTGCCACTCCCCGTCATGCCCCTCCACGGACTTGGTCTCTATGTTATACCAGATGGGGGGCAGCTGCTTTTGCCGGGTGTACAGCTCCACAGAATCTATCAGCTCCGCCAGCAGGGGCTTGTATGCTTTCAGGCGCTGCTGCTGCGGAAAGCCGGGATGGCCTTTGGAGCCTACGTCAAACTGCCGGATCTGCCCGTAATCCATTTTATACAGGATGTACTGCTTTTGCTCCTGCGCGGTAAAGGGCTTCCCTTCCGGCGTAAGGGTAAAGAGGTGGTTCATATAGGCGTCGTGCGAGAGCACCACCTGGTTATCCCGGGAGATCACCACATCCATCTCCAGGGTGTTTACACCCAGGTCAATGGCCTTCTTCATGGCCGGCACCGTGTTCTCCGGCATCAGGCCGCGGCAGCCGCGGTGACCTTCCCTGTCAAAAATGGGAAACGTGTCCTGGGCTTCCATCTTTAGCATAATTAAAAGCGTTGCGCCCAACAATACGGGTAATTTTAGCATGGGTTCAATTTCAATTAAAAGAACAAGATACATTAACTATGATTAAATTGCCCCCATATTCATACCGTTGTCATGCGTTCTCCTATCTTTCAACTGCACCGTCATATCCTGCTGCTGTTACTGGTATTGTTTTACCTGCCCGGCGCCATGGCCCAATCCCGGCAGGACCGGAAAAAGCCGGCGGAAAAGGACAGTGCCGCGATCAGCAAAGACCTGTCCAGGCTAACCAGGGACACCAGCAGGGTAAAGGTATCCGACACTGCCACCGCGATCATCATTAACCGCCTGGAAGGCTATACCCTGATGCTGAACCAGATAGGCAGCACGCTGAAGCGGGGCTACGATACCGCCCGCATCAAGGAAAAGCTGCCCCTGGTAGACTCTTCCCTGCATGTAATAAAAGATAACATTGCCGCCCTGGGCAGCACGCCCAATGTGCATGACCTGTACACCAACAAAGTAATGCTGGTGCAGCTGAAACGCATTCTCACCACCTGGCAGGACAACCTGTTCCGGTATTACGACAAGCTGGTGCAGATCAACGATACGCTGCAACAGGTACGGAAAGACACCAGCATGCGCGCCGTGCCGGCGGAAGATGAGCTGCGCGCCTTTTACGTCAGCCAGCTCACGAGCCTGATCATCAAGTTCAGGGAAGTGAGCAAGGTCAACAAAACGGCGCTGCTGCGCATCGGGCTTTTGCAGAACGAGGTGGCTATGCGCTACATAGCCGTTACCAACCTGTTGGAGGATACGGAATTCCAGCTGGACAATTTCAGCCAGCGCATGTTCCGCAAGGACTATACTTATTTATGGCAGCCCAAGAAGCAGGAGACAGAGCCCGGCTTTTTTACCGTGCTGCGCAACTCGGTGGCCAAGAACCTGCGGGTACTGATCATCTTTTTCTCGGTACAGTGGCCCGTGCTGATCATATGGGTGGTACTGGGCGGGCTGTTTGCCTTCTGGGCCAGCAACAATATCCGCCGGGTGCGGCAGCACCACCCGGCCACGGAGGCAGAGGCCATCCTGCAGCATTCCCGCCTGCTGTACCGCTTTCCAGCAGCCGGCATGCTGGTGTTTATTTTTACCATATCCGGCCTGCTGTCCGTACAATATCCCATATTATACCTGGAGCTGAACTGGGTAGTGGCGATCACGGCGCTCAGCTATATCATTTATCACTTCATACCGGGGCACGTGTTCAAACACTGGCTGCTGCTGGTGGCGCTGCTCTTCCTTTACTTCCTGAACAACCTGTCCATACAGGCCACCAATGCAGAGCAATGGGGGCTTTTCATGGCGGCAGCGCTCTCGATCGTACTGGGCATCCGGCTGCGGCGCATTGTGCGGCACAGCACCCTGTCATTACCCAAGCAAACACCGCGGGTGATCGGCCTCTTCATCGCAATGAGTGCTTTTTCCCTATTGCTGGCGCTCAGCGGGCGCATTATGGCCGCCAAGATCGTTGGCGCCACGGCTGCTATCAGCCTTACCATGGCAGTAAACCTGGTGATCTTCGTGGAGCTGCTGATGGAAGCCGTTTACCTGCAGGTAGAGGCCAATAAGAACTCCAGCACCTTTATCTCCTTTATCGATTTCCAGCACGTGCAGTCCAGACTGAAGGTGTTCCTCTACGGCTTTGCCACCATTGCCTGGCTGATGCTGATAGCGCGCAACCTGTACGTGTACGACCATATTTACGAGGCCGTGAGCACTTTTCTGGAAACAGAACGGAAAATAGGCAATACCAGCTTCACTTTCAGCAGCGTGATCATCTTCCTGCTGGTAATATGGGTAGCTACCGTAGTAGCCCAGATGATCGCCTTTATGTTTGGCGACACAGGACATCCACAGCCTGCCGGGAAAAAGAACAAGCTGGGCTCCGCCATGCTGCTGGTGCGCCTGGCTGTGCTGGCCCTGGGCATCCTGGTGGCCTTTGCCGCTTCCGGCATCCCCATGGACAAGCTGGCCATTGTGATCGGCGCATTGGGCGTAGGCATAGGCTTTGGCTTGCAGAATATTGTGAACAACCTGGTATCCGGCGTGATACTAGCCTTTGAAAAACCTATTGAAGTAGGCGACGTGATCGAGATGGGTGCCCGCTCCGGCGTGGTCAAGGAAATAGGCATCCGTTCCAGCAAGATATCCGCCTACGACGGCTCGGAGGTGATAGTTCCCAATGGCGACCTGATATCGCAGCAACTGATCAACTGGACGCTGAGCAACCGTACCCGCCGCGCAGAGCTGATCATAGGCGTGGATTACGGGTCTGATATAAAACAGGTAACGGAAATACTGCAACAGGCGGTAAAGGGGCGGGAAGGCATTATGGATAACCCCGAACCGGTGGTGTTCCTTTTCCAGTTTGGCGACAACTCCATTAACTTCCGCATCTTTTTCTGGCTTACGGACCTTGCGCTGCTCGGGCAACTGCAGCATGATGTGCTGTCCGCCGTGTATGAGAACCTGCAAAAAGCGGGCATCGGCATTCCCTACCCGCAACGGGACCTGCATATCCGGTCGGTGGACCCATCTGTCTTTCAGCAATGGAAACCCGGAAAACCCGGCGGGAATGCCGCCGCGCCGGAAGGATGAAAAATTTAATATTGGCTTTTACGTTATAACGTCCCTAATTTTGTACATAGCGAAATCATGGTACCTATGTTCAAAGGGCTGGCTGCGCATATGCTTACGCTCTTGCTGGAGGGCGGACATATAGGCCTGCACCGGGGGAAAAGAACAGTAGCTATTTCCGTTCCTCGTCCAGCCGGAAAGATACCCTTGCAGATCACACCATAGGTGGTGATCTTTCCATCCTTCACATGCGCTTTAATGTCCTTTACAAATACGGAATCGATATTGTGGATGGTGCGGGACGCTTCTGTTACAGCGTTCTGGATAGCGTCATCAATGCCCTTTTCGGAAGAAGCGATCAGCTCAATTACTTTTACGACAGACATAATTGAACGTTTTCAGGTAAGAAAATGGAATTGCCTGTGTGTACAACAATTACAGTACTAAAAGGTTGCAGTTCCGGGTCCCCTCCCCCATTGGTGTAATGCATATTTTTTTGTGCATTTCCGAATTTCTCCATAAATTTACGTAATTACTTACGTAATTAATATCAACTTTTATGGACTTCTATGATGAAATAGGTAAAATGGCGCTTGGCAGCCGGCTGCGCAGGCTAAGCGACCTGCTGGCCGAAGAGGCCGCGCAGATATATGCGCTGTACGGGGTAGACCTGCAGCCCAAGTGGTTCCCTGTATTTTACGTGCTCTCCCGCGGGGAACAACGGACCATTACCGAAATAGCCCAGGAAATAGGGCACAGCCATCCCTCCGTTAGCCAGATCGTAAGGGAAATGGCCCGGAAAGGCTACGTAAAGGAAAAGAAAGGAAAAAAGGACGGGCGGAAGAACTATGTGACCCTCTCCCCTGCCGGGGAGGCCGTACGCGCCAAAATACAGGACCAGTACGCCGATGTAGGCGCCGCAGTGGACAACGCCATGAAAAGTACCCAGTACGACCTGTGGAAAGCCCTGGCGGAATGGGAGTTCCTGCTGGAGCAGAAAAGCCTGCTGCGCCGGGTGCAGGAAGAGAAGAAGCAGCGGGAAAGCAAGGCCGTGCAGATCGTGGACTACACCTCCAGATACGCCGCCACATTCCGGCAGCTGAACGAAACATGGATCACCACCTATTTTAAAATGGAGCCGGAAGATCTGAAAGCGCTGGATCATCCCAGGGAATACATCCTGAAAAAAGGCGGGCATATCCTGATGGCCCTGTACAACGGCCAGCCAGTAGGCACCTGCGCCCTCATCAAAATGGACGACGGCGGTTTTGAGCTGGCCAAGATGGCCGTGGCGCCGGAAGCGCAGGGCAAAAGCATTGGCTGGCTGCTGGGACTGGCCGCCATAGAAAGGGCCAGGGCCTGCGGGGCCCGCCGCATTTACCTGGAAAGCAACACCATACTGAAACCGGCCATCAACCTGTATCACAAGCTGGGGTTTAAAAAGATCACCGGGCCGCCCTCTCCCTACGAAAGGGCCAATATCCAGATGGAATTGCAAATTTCCCCTTGACTCTTACCCTACGTGATACCCTACCTTTGTGTGGACACTTTAATCAATGGTGACATGAAAGGGCATTATTCCGTTAAACAACTGGCCAGGCTGGCAGGCGTAAGTGTGCGCACACTACACCATTATGACCAGCTGGAACTGCTGACACCCCGTATCCGTACCGGGGCCGGGTACCGGCTGTACGGGGAGGCGGAATTACTACGCCTGCAGCAGATCCTGTTCTACAAGGAACTGGACCTCTCGCTGCAGGAAATAGGCGACATCCTGGATGATCCGGATTTTGACGTATTGCAGGCGCTGGAAAGCCACAAGGCTGCGCTGCAGCACCGCCGCAACCGGCTGGACGCCCTGCTGGCCACCATTGACAAGACCATTGCTTCACTAAAAGAAGGAAACACGATGCTAACAATTGAAGAATTATACGAAGGCTTCCCGAAAGACAAAGCTGAAACCTACCGGCAGGAAGCCATGGAAAAGTATGGCGCCGATACCGTACAGGCCTCCGAACAGCAACTCCGCCGGCTGGGCCGGCAGGAGCTGGACCGGCTGAAGGCGCAGGGCGAGAACATTAACCGGCAGCTGAGGGCCGCCATGCAGCAGGACCCCGCCAGCCCGGCTGTGCAGGCGCTGATAGCGGCTCACTATGCGCATATCCAGGCCTGGTGGGGCTATTCCAACATTCAATGCGCACCGGCAGAAGCTTACCGGGGACTAGCGCAGCTGTATGTAAGCGATGAGCGTTATACCATGCAGCACGGACAGCCGGACCCTGCTTATGCAGCATTCCTCAGCAAAGCCATGATCCACTATGCAGACACACAGCTGCAATAGGTAGTACCCAACAGGCAGGATCACACTGGTCCTGCCTGTTCACTCTTCCAGGAACAGCTTGCTGAACACCAGGCCTCCCTCCTCCTGCCTGGCCAGCTTCAGCCCGTAACGTTCCGCATCAAAAATGCACCAGTCCAGGTTGCCCCTTATCCAGGAGCGCAACCCCATGATATAATGCTGCAGGTATGCCTGACCACCCTTTGCGGCAGAGAGCAGCTTGTTTTCCAGGAACATGAAATGCCGGATACTTTCATTGCATACCTCTGTTACTTCCCGGATGGCATCACAAGGGCTCAGATGATGCTCCTCCTGCAGCAGCAGCACCATATTATGCGGTTCATTTTCCCGCTGCTCCTTTTCAAAGGACACCAGGTCATTTACCCAGCAGACGGCCTCTATGCAGATCAGCACCAGCTTTTGCACCAGGTCCCGCTGCAGCACCTCGTCCGGCAGCCAGGTTTGCTCCACCATTTCTATCAGGTCTATACAGGGGTACATGGCGCTGGTGAACGGGCGCATGCTGATATATTCCGCAATGGAGGGCTGCTGGCCCAGGTTCCTGTTGCGCGCTTCCCAGGCAGTAGCCTCAAAAAGCACCTTCATGTTGGCCGTGAACCGGCGCTGCCAGACCGGCGGACAGATGGCCTGCAGCCGTTCCCATATGTCCTTTAACGCAGCTGCCAGGTTTACGTACTCGCCAAACAGGGGCACTTTGTTGTGCTGCAGTACATGCAGCATTTCCGTTACCACCTGTGCATGCCCTTCCTGGTCGCCTGCAGTTTTTTCCAGCATATCGTCCATCATAAAAAGCCAGGTACAGAAATCGCAGGCTATGCACAGCTCCAGGTAGCCGGCTGTATGATAGATCCTGGAAACAAACCAGGGAAACCTGGCCTTGCGGTAGGCGGCAAACAGCAGGGGCGAAGGCGCCAGGTCAAACTGCTGTACCCAGTAAATGTTATGCGCATTCACCTCGTCTACAAACCGGCTGATGCTGGCCGGGAAAGGGCAATATATCTGCGGCAGGCGTAACTGTTCCATATGGCTATTCTTTTTGAGGAGGAGATAAAGGTGCTTCAGGGTTTTCAGGTTACCGGTAGTATAAAGATACTCTCCGCCACTGCAATTGCACGGCACAGCCGCTCCGGTGTACATTATCTACTCATAATAATACTATCTTTAGCTGTACCAATCAGGCACCTGCTATGCAGCTTTTTTTCTATATCGTGTACCTGTGCTGGCTGCTGTCGGAGATCATCCTGAACCGGCTGCTGCGCTCCGGCGGGGGAGACCAGCCGCTGAAAGGCAAGCATTCCCTCACCTACATCTGGATAACGGTGATCGTGGCAACGGCTGCGGGAGGACAAATAGCCTATCATACCTATTTTCCGCTGCTAAAATGGTGGGCTACCGGCATAGCGGGCATCGTGCTGATCCTGCTGGGCATGCTGCTGCGTTTTATGGCCATTGCCTCCCTGGGGCGCTTTTTCACCGTGGATGTGGCCATCCGGGAGGGCCATACCATTAAGCAGGACGGCTTGTACAAATATATACGGCATCCGGCCTATACCGGCTCCCTGCTGTCTTTCCTGGGATTTGGCATTTCCCTTAACAACTGGATCAGCCTGCTGGTGGTGATGGTGCCGGTAACCACGGCTTTCCTGTACCGGATACGGCTGGAAGAGGAAATGCTGTCTGCCGCATTTGGTGAGGCCTATGAAGCATATAAGCGGCGTACCTGCCGGTTGATCCCGGGAGTATATTGACAGGAGTTGAGGAAAATGGCAATAGTTTTTGATTTTTCGGGTTTGACCATTATCTTTGCACTCCCTGACAAAAACGGGGGAATTTTGGCGAGATAGCTCAGGCGGTTAGAGCGCAGGATTCATAACCCTGAGGTCGAGGGTTCAACTCCCTCTCTCGCTACAGAAAGGAAAAGGCTTCATACAGATGAAGCCTTTTTGTTTATTAAACACCTTCCCCCAGCCCCCCCGCTCCGGATTACATCGTACCTTTGAACCATGCATTTCCACCTAATTCCACCTCCTCCTTCGCTCAAAAACTATGTCCGCCATTTCTGGATGCTGGAGCATCAAACGGATGATGTATCACAAAAGACCTTCACCGTGATGTGTAATGGCATTCCCGGGCTTATTTTCCAGCAGCATCCCGGCGTGTTCACAGGCTTTGAAGGAGAACAGCTGCCACAACTATTTGTTTTCGGCCAGGCTAAAAAATACGGGCAGCTGCATGGCAGCGGCAGCTTTCGCACCTTTGGCGTAAGCTTTCAGCCTGCAGCGCTGAAGCCGGTGTTTGGGTTAAACGCCCATGAACTGGCGCATCAGAACATATGTATCACTCACCTTACCAAAACATCTTTAACAGAACAGCTGGTCAATTGCAGCCACCTGCAGCAGCAGGTGGCCTGTATCTCCGGATTCCTGCTGGCACAGGTGCGTCGTCATCAGGGTGAGAACAAAAAAGTGGCATATGCTGCTGCTGCGCTGCAACAGGGAGCAAACCTATCGCGGGTGCGGCATGATCTCAACTTATCGGAACGTTCACTGGAACGGCTCTTTCACACGCATATCGGCATTACGCCTGTGCTGTTTGCCCGTATCTGCCGTTTCCAGGCCTCGTTGGCGCTTTTGCGGCAGGGCCGGTCTCATTCGCTCACCGCTATTGCACATTCACTGGGCTACTATGACCAGTCTCATTTTATCCGCGATTTCAAACTGTTTTCCGGCGCAAGCCCCCGTATTTACCTGCGCCAGGCCATAGAACGGATGCCCGGTTTTCCTGAATGGCGATCATAGCGAAGACCTGTCGGTTTTTTACAATTTCAATACGGCTGTTAACACTAACTTTGCCCAAATGCAACAGGATATGAAAGCAATACCGGATAATACGGCTGTACGAACAGCTTTATGGAGAGCATTACATCTGCAGGTAGACGCACCGCCCCACATATTGGAAGATGAGCTGGGCCTGCAGCTGGCCGCCCCGGAGGCAAACTGGCAACAGCGGCCGGACATGCACCCTCAAGGTACCCAGCAAGCGCGGTTGTCAATCGTTACGCGGGCGCGGTTTGTGGAAGACCTGGTAGCAACGGCTGTTGATCGCGGCGTACAGCAGTACGTGATCCTGGGGGCCGGCCTTGACACCTTTGCCCTGCGGCGAAAGGACCTCAGCTCAAAAATAACGGTCTATGAAATTGACGAGCCACGCACGCAGGCCTGGAAGCAACAGCGCCTCGCTGCGCTCGGCTTTGACGAGCCGCCCGGCCGGCTGCGATTTGTACCGGTGGATTTTGAAAAGGATGCCAACTGGCTCCTGCCGCTGGCAAAGGCCGGTTTCGATACCGGTAAGCCGGCTGTTGTTGCCTGCACAGGCGTCAGCATGTACCTTACCCACGAGGCGATACTGGGCCTGCTGCAACAGGTGGCCGGGCTGGCGCCGGGTACTACCCTGGCCATGTCGTTCCTGTTACCCAAGGAGCTTTTACAGCCGGAGGAGCAACGTTTGCTCGAGATGGCGATGAAAGGAGCAGCGGCAGCAGGCACGCCGTTCCTTAGCTTTTTCACACCGGAAGAGATGAAGGAGCTTTCCACTAGAGCCGGCCTTCAAAATGCAGCAATTGTATCAGGAAGCGACCTTTCCCGCCGGTATTTTGCAGGCAGGAAGGATCACCTTTCCCTCCCGGATGCAGAGCCCATCCTGGTGGCGGCCACTTAAGGACTGAAAAATACGCCGGGTGCTTTATTCCCCGTCGGGGTCCACCACATCTGTTTGCGCTACCCGGCCTATCTGCCCGTCTTCCAGCCGTACCTTTATCCCTCTTGAATGATATGCTGCGGATGTAAGCAGGTCTTTGACAATACCATATGTCAGCTTGCCGCTTCGCTGGTCTTTCTTGAGGATAATTGCCACCTCCTGCCCGGGATAGATATCTTTTCTATATTGCCCATTCATATGCTTGCTGTTTACCGGCATAAAGTTATTCAGGAAAAAAATTATTACGAAAACTTTGGCGTCCCCTCTTGCCGGCCTGGTCTATGGCAGGTTTAGTGCAGTTAACGTGGCGTAATCATAATTTTCATATCCCCCTCCTTCAGGCACCATCATTACTATATCTATGGCTTCGTCAATAATATTGCCGGCATTCCATTGGTCATCCCGGTAAAGGATACAGATTGTCATGTTATTATGTGTAAACGTATGCCCGTCTTCCCCCAGCGTTTCGATCCAGTCCGTTTCTTCAGCATTTAACCTGCTGATTTCCGCTTCCACGGCCGCCATGGCTGCTGCGGCCTGCTGTACCACTCCCCCCTGGTCCGTGCCAGGCCGGAAAAAGGTGTTCTGCAGCTTGATCTGCGCTTTATCAAAATAGCGGTACGTATGGCGATTGCAGAAATGTTGAAGGCTTTGCACCGAATATCCTATGCGGATATGCTGTTGATAGCCGGCATGATGAGCAAGCGTAAAGTCATGGTGTGCGGACAGCCCGGGGCCGCCGCCTGCAAGGGGCCCAATGCGTTCCTGGAACCGCTGTCTCGCTGTTTCAAGACCAGGCCATTGTTTCAGACCTTTTTTAGCATAGGTGTCCGACCCGGGGGTGCCCACCCATTGCTCCATATTGACGGCGATGCCGTTTACCAGGTTGGTAGCATTTTCATAGGCTGCCTGTGCAGTTAAAAGGCATTCGGCCAGCTGTTGCCATCTTTCAGGAGATAATGCGCCGTCCTCGCTTTCGTCGAAACCCTGCCGGTAAGTGTTGTAAAAATTCAACAGCGCCTCGGAGGTAGGCTCCAGCCTGCGCTCCCCGTCTGTGTCCGGCACCGGCTCGGTGCTGGGATCAAAGCCGGACCCGGGATTATCTTTCACGATAGAGGGACCATAGTGTAAGTTCAGTGGCAGGTTATGCAGCACTTTCTCGAAATTAGAGGTATCCTCCAGCCCTGCACTTGCAGCTATCCTGTCTACAGCACGCTGAAATGCAGCCAAACCAGCGATTAGCTCATCTTTCGCGCCGCCTTTTCTCATTTTCGATGCTTTGCGCTGGCAACCTTTGTAGTTATCCGCGATAGCAGACATTGCCTCCCGGGATACATGATGATGCAAGCTGGTGCCAAAGCCAGCCTTAGGCCCATGATCCTCTACAAACCTGAAGCGCTGGCCTTCGAGGGTCTCGTCAATACCCTGCCGTTTTGCTGTAGTCGAGCCAAATGCCCATTCATCATTACGCTGTACAACCGGCACTGTTCCCGGTGTACTGGCAGGCTTTACTGCAGTAGTCTGCAGCTGGAAAGGCGTTACAGCCGGGAAAGAAATGGCAGCAGAGGAAACAGCAGCAGCATTAGCAACGGAAGCAGGCCTGGGCCTTATCTTTTCATGCTTCATAGGTCAGGAAATTGTTAAGCGTGATGTCAAAAATACCTAATATTTTTCAACAGCATATTCTATCAATGCCTTCCCGGGCAGCCCCGCCCAAACTACCGGTAGCAATACCCACAGGCCTTTTTATGCCCCGTCTGTATCGCCTTTTCTATCGTTACGGTGTCGATCTTATGAGTACACCTCCTTAACCCCTGGCAGAGCCGGTTATGATAGGCATAGCTGGTGCCGGACCGGCAGATGTATACCCTGGAGGATGGATGGGGCGTAGTTGGCAGCAGCCCAACGGACACAGATAATAAGGATAAGATGCATACAAGCAATAATCGCATTTGCAATAAGTTCATAGGTATATGAAATGTGGAATGTTATAGCTGTACAATCCCGTGCTTCACGGCGTAAAGGGCCAGCGTCACCCTTGTTTTCACATGGAGGCGGTGGAACAGTGCTTCCCGGTAGCCGTCTATTGTTTTAGGGCTTAAATTCATTTTGTCTGCAATTTGCTGGTAGGTCATTTCTGTGGTGGCCAGCTTCAGGAATTCCCGTTCGTTCTCGGATAGATATACGGCCGCATCATCTTTCTTCCCTGTATTGCCCAGGTTCTGGTTCAATACTTCCGCCGCTATTTCGGAATAATAATACCCGTTGCTCGCAATGGTTTCCAGCGCCCTGTGCATGTCTTCCACTTCTATATCCTTGCAGAGATAGCCTTTTACGCCAAGCCGCAGCATGCGCAGTATCTCCTGCTCTGATTCCACCATCGATATCACCAGTATCTTTACGGAAGGATGCGTACGTTGCAGCCATTCTACAGATTCAAACCCGTCCATGTCCGGCATATCAATATCCATCAGGATAATGTCCGGGAAAGGCGGCTGCTTCATCTTCTCTTTCAGGTCAAGCCCGCTTTCCGCTTCAAACAGGATATTGTACCGGCGCTCCTTGTCTCCCAGGTTAATGAGCTTGATCAGGCCTTTCCGGAACAGGTTGTGGTCATCTACCAGCGCAATGCTCAGTGTTGGAACAATGGGTTTCATATAGCAGGGGATTTGGTCTTTTCAGGATGGGGAATGCTGATCAGGACCCTGGTGCCTTCCCCTATGCGGCTATTAATATTGAACCCGGCGTTAATGTACGAGGCCCGTTTCCGGATATTCAGCAAACCGGTGCTTTGCTTCTCCCCGCTCCGGCGTAACGCTTCCTGCACGTCAAATCCGCATCCGTTATCCGTAATGGCCAGGCTGAATTGATCCGGCGTAAAAGTGAGCGAGGTCACGATCCGGCTTGCCCCGGCATACTTCACCACGTTGTTCAGCACCTCCTGGCAAAGCCGGAAAAGAATGATCTCGTGCTCCGGCGGCATACGGTACACCTCACCGGTCTTTACGATCTTCACTTCATACTTCCCGGTATGTGCCAGCCGGTTCAGCTCATTCTCCAGCGCCTTCACAAATCCAATATGGTTAATATGATCCGTATTAAGACTGGCGCTTAATGCTTTCAACTCGCTCATGAGCTGCTTGGCCAGTGATTTTGTTTCAATGATGTTACCACGCTGGTCGTCTGAAACCTGCGGCAGTATCTCCGAAAGATTGATATTGATCAGGGACACCAGGTGGCTGAAGTTGGCATGCAGCTCCTTGGCGATATGATCCAGCGTCTGCTCCTGGATGGCCAGCTTGGATTGAAGCAAGGTCTGGCCAAAAGCTTCGCGTATTTCAATCAGCTCCTGTTGGTGTCGGAATCGCTTTCGCTGGTAAAGGAATATGAAGTAAACAATAGCAAAGCTAAGGGACAGCGCAACAATGGTGGAGACAATGATCGTCAAAGAGATTGCATCGGTTGAGGTTTGCATAAAAAGCTTATTAAATAGGAGCAGCACAGTAATAAATTAAGCGTCATATTTATAGGCAGGTATAACATCGATAAACCCGGTTGCCTGACATTCAAAAAGCCCAGCATTATTAAAAACGGCAGTGAAGCCACATGGTATACAAACGTACCTAATATTATCCAGACCAAAGGCTCCCTGTACAGTACAATCACCCTGGTTTCCTGCAGCAGCTGTCTGAAATAATAAAGACAAAGTATAATGATAGGAATATGGGCAAAAACCAGGCTGTAAGTATTATACCGGTAAGGCCCCTGGACAGCCAGGTAATTCAGCAGGCCAAACGCCACCAGTACAGGGCCTATATAAAGTATCGCCTTCTTTATACGTTCTGCATTTAAAATATGGTAAAAAATGATCAGCAGCATACCGAGACGAAAGGTGATGAATACGTTATAGATCCATAAATTATTCTTTGAATAATCCCAGCCGAACATTTTATGGAGGTACCATTTCCATAAAATGGCCAGTACTTCCGTCAGTAGCGCTACGATCACCAATACCGCGAATAGTTGATATGGCTTAGGCCATTTCTGCCTGAAGCTTCTCAGGCTAAAAATGGCGCTAAGCAATAGAAAAACGAGGAAGAGATATTCATATTTCAGGAGCCGTAGCATTCATTTAATTTACATAATATTATTCATAAGTATCATCATCACAACTGGGAGGACAAGGTGAGCCCAGGTTAAAATCCCGGATATCCCCGGTAGGTTCCTCGCCGGGAAACAGGATCACCTCCCTGGGTAGCGCCGAGCGCTCGGGGTAGTCCGGTTCATTCTCCAGGATCACATTGCTATGTACAATGTGGCCGTCTACCAGCTTCTCCCGCGTGGTGGTGAACAGCAGGCATAACTGTCCTTCGTAGGCATGTCCTTCCTCGTACATGCCAAAGTGAATGCGGATCCCGTCCCCCCCGGCAAACGTTATCTCTTCCAGCAATTTCTCAAAATGTTCCTTTGAATACCAGATAGATTTGGTGTCGGGTTTTCCCAGCGCACTGCTTAATACATTGTGCTTCTGGCTTTGGTACCGGTTAATACGGTCAACAGTAACCTGCTTGCCTACATAAAAAAAGGGCAGTGGCTTTACAGTAACATAACGTTGCATAACTGAACTTTTTGGTTAAAGAAAAAATGATGGGGTGTAAACTGTTTACGCCGCTAAGCTACGTTCGCCTGTGCAACCAAAAAACAGCTTGCGGCAAATACCGGAAAAATCCTCCTCCTGCCCGGGGCTTTATCCTGCCGGCTGTAAAAAAGGGGATTTTTCCCCTGTCCAACAGGTTTTTTCCTTCCCTGTACATTGTAACCTTTGACCTGTGAAAAAAATCCCTATGAAAAAAGCATTAGTTGTCGGTATTAACGACTATCCCGGAAGTGCCAGGCTGAAAGGCTGCGTAAACGATGCCACCAGGATAGCGGAGCTGCTTAGCACCCATGCAGACGGCTCTCCCAATTTTGACGTAATGCTCAGTTGCGACGTAAAGAGCAGGGCCGCCCTCAGGTCATTGATACTGAATGCATTTAGGCACGACGATGAAAGCAGCCTTTTCTACTTCTCAGGGCATGGCTGCGTTACAGATACAGGCGGCTACATTGTAACACCTGATTTCAGCCGGCATGACGAAGGCATTTCGATGGATGAGATCCTGAAAATTGTCAGCCTTTCGCCGGCCAGGCATAAGATCGTTATACTGGATTGCTGCCACTCCGGTGCAATGGGTGTGCCGCTGCCTGCCGGTACGGCCGCCTTCCTGGAAAGGGGCGTCATCATACTGGCATCAAGCCGGGACACAGAGGTATCCATGGAAGCAGGCAACCAGGGCGTGTTCACCAGCCTCCTGGCCGATGCGTTAAAAGGAGGGGCGGCAGACATAGCGGGAGAAGTGACACCGGGCAACATTTACAGTTATATCGATAAAGCATTGGGGGCCTGGAGCCAGCGTCCTGTTTTCAAGGCCAATATCATAACATCCACCTGCTTGCGGAAAGTGACTCCGCTGGTACCCCTCGAAGAATTGAGGAAGCTGACCACGTACTTCCCCCGGGTGGAAAGCGAATTTGCGCTGGACCCCAGCTATGAGTATACTACAGATGCGCCGGACCTGGACCACATCCACACTTTCAAGATACTCCGCAGCATGCAGCTGATTGGCCTGGTAGAGCCGGTGGATGAAGAGTACATGTACTGGGCGGCCATTAACCGGAAAAGCTGCCGGTTAACATCCCTGGGCATTTATTACTGGAAGCTGCTGACAAGCGGAAGACTATAACCCCACCCCAGGCAATGATGAAAAGAGCATTTAAATACGACGTGGCCATCTCGGTTGCTGAAGAAGACAAGGCAGTGGCCCGGCAGATCGCCCGGGCGCTGAAAAAAAGAGGTATCCGCTATTACTACTACGAAGAAAAAGCGATCGAGAGCTGGGGGGAGTACATTATAAATCTTACCGAAGATTCCTTCGGAAGGCGGTCCAGGTATGTATTGATGATCACCAGCAAGGTCTTTGTGCAAAAGTACTGGTCCAATATTGAGCGCCAGGTAGCGCTGGCCAATCCTGTACCGGGCAAACCGCACATACTCCAGCTCAGGCTGGACAACACGCCCGTGGACGGCCTTTCCCAGCACGCCGTGTATCGCAGTTGGCGCAACAACCCGGATGAGATAGCTGATGTCATCAAGAAGAAGGTCCGGTTGCAGCAGCTCGCTGAAATACGCCGCTCGGCAAAATACGGCCTGGTCCTGCTGGCCTTGATCGCAGCCGGCCTGTATGCCTATATCGAAGCTGTTCCTGAGCCCAGGAAGCGCCGGCAACCGGCTCCTGTACAATTCATGGAAAAAATGCTGGTGGCAGGGCCAGCCACCTCCACCGACTCCTTTTATATCAGTAATACGGAAGTAACCGTGGCGGAGTACAGGGCCTTCTGCGAAAGCCGGCAAAAGGTTTTCCCGCCGCAGCTCCCCTCCTCTTACGAAACCAGTCCCGTCACCAATGTGACCTGGTACGAAGCCCAGGCCTTCTGCCTGTGGAAGGGAGGCCGGCTGCCTACAGAAGCGGAATGGGAGTATGCAGCCGGCGCCGGCTTGCCCGTTACCTACAGCGGCGGCAATAATGCCAGCAAGGTGGCGGTGTACAACCGGCAGAAGCCCGGCCATGTAGCCACCAAAGCATCAAATGTATATGGCCTCTATGATATGACCGGCAATGTGGCGGAATGGTGCGATGACTGGTATGATTCCTCCTACCGGTATAAATCCGTAAGGGGCGGCGCTTACAGCAGCAGGATAAACCCTGTGAACGAGCTGGACATCCGCTACCGCAGCAAAGCGCTACCTGGCAGCAGGTCCGCCAAAATAGGGTTCAGGGTGGCATGGGATAAAAAGTAACCGCCAACAACCAGTTCTATACGCGTTTAATAACATCAAAATCCATAGCAATATGCCGTTAACACCTGAGTTAAAAAACCATTTTCTGAATCTCTACCACATGGCGCTTTCCGATGCGCGGGCGGACATGCGGGAGCTGGAAATGCTGTACCGCATTGGAGAAAGCAGGGGCATCAACCGGTCAGATATTGACACGCTGCTTTTACAGCCACACCCGGAAAACTTCACCCCGCCTAAAACGGTGCTCGAAAAGATCGATTGTCTTTATGATCTCTGCTTGATCGCCTGGGCGGATGGAAGCGTTTCGCCGGAAGAGAAGGAAACGCTGGAGCTTTTCTGCGCCCGGCTGGGATTCCGGAACGAGAACATCTACCAGATCTGCGAGTACCTGCTGGATGAAGCTTCCAGGAATACGCCGAAAGAACACATATTATCCACTGTATCTCAAAATCTCTGATCCATGGGAATTTTAAAAATCACCAAAGGGCTGTTCGCCCTGAATGAAGCGCCGCCCGCCCCGCCGGAACAAAAGGTAGCAGAAAAGATAAACCACCAGGATTACGGCCATCACCAGGCCTACCTGCTGGGAGGAAGCCTGCCCGGCCTCCGGGTATGCCTGCAGAAGCTGTATTTCAATTTCAAGGAACGGATAAAAGACGACCAGGATAAGCAGGAAGAGCTGAAGAAGCCTGTGCGCATCACGCTGGAGGAGCATAAGGGACATATAGACCGCTGGACCAATAAGATCCGTAAGCTGAAAGAGGAAGACATTCCCGCCATCAAACAAAGAATGGCATCCCTCCAGGAGGAAAAAGCGCATATCCGGAAGAATCCCCAGGAGGTTATCGGTGACCACGCGGGCAAGCCCAGCTTTTATATCGGTATGATCATTCTCATTTTCCTTACCTTATACCTGTTCGTATTCTACAGCTCCGCATCGTATTCCGCATTCTTCAAAACATTCTCGCTGAATGAGATCGGTGTGGCCAACTCCATCTTTGATGCGCAGGCTATATCCAAAGCCATAAAGGACGGTGTAATGGAGCTGGTGCTGATCCTTACCATCCCGTTCGTGTTCCTGGGCCTGGGATACCTGATCCATAAAATGCAGGAAGAGGTGGGATATATGAAATTTGTAAAAATAGCCGTCCTTGTACTGGTCACCTTTATTTTTGATGCCATCCTCGCTTACGAGATCACGGAAAAGATATACAATATAAAAAAGGACAACAGCTTTGGTGATCTTCCGGAGTATTCGGTATCTATGGCAGTAAGCTCCGTCAACTTCTGGCTGATCATATTTTCCGGGTTCATTGTATACCTGATCTGGGGCTTTGTGTTTGATTTTGTACTGGAATCTTTCGGCAAGCTGGACCAGGTAAAGGTAGCATTGAAAGAAAAGGACCGGCAGATTGCAGACTGCCAGCAGCAGCTAGATGAGCTGCATGGAGATATAGACCGAATGAGTCACCTGATAGATGAATCCAGAACAAAAATCAAAAAGCTCAATGAAACGCTTAGCTGCGCTATTATACCGCGCGAGTTTGAGCAGGAGGTTTTCAGCTTTATGGCAGGGTGGCTGGCCTGGATGAAAGGCAGCGGTAGAACGCACGCTGACCTTGAGGCCGCAGAATCCATTGTTCATGAATTTGTGAATGTTACTATATACAATTACCCTCAAATGGATACCCAATGAAATACCTGATCATCCTGTCATTTGTATTATTATGGAGCTGCAGCCCGGACACTCCTTCATCCAGGAAAAACAGCGCCGGCACCACCGCGTTGCCGGCGGCAGCCAAAACCGGGCGGCAGCTCAACCTGACCATACTGCTTGATCTTTCCGACCGGATCGACCCCGAAAAAAGCCCGGCCTACCCGGAGCATTTCCAGAGAGACAGCGCGCTTATCAGCTACCTGGCCGGCTACTTTCTCAGCGAAATGAGCACCAAAGGCACCCACATGGCAAAAGGGAAAATGCGCCTGGTATTCACCCCCAGTCCCCCGGATCCAGGGATCAATCTCGCTGCAAAGAAACTGCACATCGACCTGTCAAGGATGGACACCAAGCAAAAGAAGACCACCTACGAAACGCTCCGGCAGACGGTTGCGGAAAACGTGAGCAATATTTACAAGACCACCATTAACCAGGCACAATGGCCGGGATCGGATATCTGGCGTTTCTTCAAAAATGATGTAAAGGAAATTGCCATTGATCAAGACACCGGCTATCGTAATATACTGGTCATCTTTACAGACGGGTATATCTACCATGACGACTCAAAAGACCATGACGGCCACCGCTATGCCTACATACTGCCGGAGCTTTTTGACAAATACCGCCTGAGGAACGATAATCACTGGGCGGAAAAAATAGATAAGCTTGATTTTGGATTGATCAGCAGGCGATCGGACCTTGCACAGCTTGAAATACTGGTGCTGGAGGTATCACCATCACCCGGGCACAAAAATGATGAAGATATTATCCGCAGGATCATGAACAAATGGTTCTCTGAAATGAAGGTGAAGAAGTGGAAGATACTCAACAGTGACCTGCCGGAGCTTACCAGGCAGAAAATCGAGCATTTTCTGCGGGAATGATATTGTTCTCATACCCTGTATGTTCTTCTTTGCATTTGCCGCGGGTAGGTATAGCCGGCGGTAAATGCTCATTATGTCATTCTTGTTCATCCTCCTGGAAACAATTTACAGTAAAAAAAAACAACATTATAAAAATCAATAAATTATGTGGATAGAACTTTTAAATATTTTGCTTTTTTATTATCAATTACTTAAATTGTAGTGATCGTGTAAATCTCTATAAATATGAAAGTTCACCCCTTATTGATTAAATAATATCCCTTATTGCCTGACATAATGAATTTTCAACTGCCAAAACCAGGTACTTATGAAACTACGTGACATCCTCGAGAGTTATGACACCGCTTTACTGGATCAACTTTCTGCGGATAAAGTTGATGAAGCTATTACCCTGAGATTACCTCAGCCGGTTATAATTCAGGAGATAATTTCTGCTTTAAGCTCCCAGTCTTACATCTCAGATAGGGTACTTTATGGGAAGCCTCCTTCTTTTGCCATTTTGGACCTGCTCCTTCAATCTCCTGATTTCATGGCAGAGGTGGAGGGCTTTCGGGCAAGGGTGATGGAATATATAAAAGAGCTTTCTATTAGGGCAGCGCACAATAAGCCTTCTCAGGAAAAAAACGCGCAGCTCTATATAAAAATCCTGAGAAAAGCCTGGGAAAACGACGGTATAATTGACAGGAGTGAATCACATATCCTTGAATTGGTAAGAAATGAGCTTGGCATCTGGGACAGGGAGCATTTTACCTTAATGCATGATATGTCTATTATTAGCTTATGGGATATTGAACAGGAGTATTATCTGGCAAGAAACCATTTACTTTCCACCGGGATCATTCTTACCTATGAGCACAAGTATGTTATCGCAGATGAAGTTGCCGCTCAAATACGAAAGGCATTTGGGGTCGAAATCATGGATGATTCTTATAAAAGATTGCTGAACGGCTTTAGTAAAGAAGATCTCGCAACAGTGCTTACCTGTTATGAATTGAATATAAGTGGCACAAAAGATACTATGATCAGCAGGTTGATGAATAGTTTGATCCCCCCGACAGAAATTCTGGATCGTCTTCATCTGGAAACGCTACGCGAGCTATGCAGGCGCGAAAATATCCAGGTCAGTGGGGCCAAAAGCACTGTGATCTCCAACATTATCCAGTTTTTTGACGAAGACAGGGATTTACAAAGAGAACAGGAGGCATCAATCCCGCACCTACCACCCGATCCAGAAATACGCGAAATGGAGGCTGAAATCTATGCAAAGATATTGACTAATCTCACCGGTCAGCAGCTATATGATATCCTTCATCAAAATGCTCTTATGACCAGCGGCTCCAAAGAAGAAAAAGTGAAACGTATTTTGGACAGCCATCTGGCTGAAAGATCAGTCTTCAATTATTTGCGTAAGGAAGACCTGGTACAGCTATGCCGGAAATTTATGCTTCCCGTGTCAGGCTCAAAACAGGAATTAGTTGACAGGCTACTGGATTATGTTCCCTTTACTACGTCCGTTGAGCTATTGGCATCCAAGGATAACACCGCTACCGAAAGCTATGCCGCGCAGGAAGCACTGGAAACAGAGGGCAAAGCGGTTACGGAAACTGTTATGCTGCCTGCCAGCTGGGATGACATCAATTCCAGATTCACGGAACTGGGATATGATGAAAAGGTGGTGCTCTCCATATTAAAAGATGCGAAGTCCATAACAGAGCAGGATCTAACGCGAATTGTAACAAAACATCACCTCGGGTGGTTTCTCCATAAGGCACACATGGTGGAATTGATGGCCAAACTGAGGGGAGAAAACAAGCATTGCATTCAGATTAAAAGCGTGCAAAACACCAATATCTACCAATGGATAGCCCATGACACTACCGATAACCAGATCCTGGAAAAGAGATCAGCCCGTGATATCATAGATGCGCTACGTCATGGGGTTGTGCCTAAAAATAATCTGAACCTGTTAATGGTCGGTCAACAAACAGCCAGGAAACATCTTTCCGATATACTGCTGGAAGTAGGTTCAAATAAATCCCATTTTAAGTTTATACGAGGCCAGTATGGCTCGGGGAAAACCTTTCTTTGCTCCTGGTTAAAGGAATTTGCGCTGGAACATGAATTTGCCGTATCATTTATGAACATAAGCCACGACCAGCCCCTGTCAGATCTACCTGTTTTCTTCTCCGGCCTGGTTAATGGGTTACGTACGCCTGAGAAAACAGACTCAAGCGCACTGGTTGATGTCCTTGAATCCTGGCTATTGAATATCCATAACAAGACAGCTAGGATCGAAGGATTTGATGGCTCCCATGCCGTTAATCAGGAAGCCCTTAGCAAGATTGTAGAAAAAGCTATAGAAGTAGAACTCGCAAATCTAAATGACATAGAGCCTGGATTTCCCCAGGCCCTGCGGGCCTTTTATAAGGGGAAGGTAAACGGCAACATGGAACTGGTATCTAATGCTGTAGCCTGGATCACCGGCAGCAGAGCACTTTCATCACAGGCTTTAAGAGATATTGGTGTAAAAGGTTATCTGGATGCCAATAACGTATTCCCGAGAATGCGTGCTATTTTGGAAATTATCAGCGGGGCACGTTATAAAGGATTACTACTATTGGTGGATGAGCTGGAGCTGATCCGGAAATTCCCCCATGCCCGTCAACGGGAACAGGCCCTGGAAACTCTTCGCCTCTTAATTGACGAAGCCGGCAGGAATGCGCTTCCCGGATGTCTGGTCATCTTTACAGGAACAGACGAATTCTTTGAAGATGAGCGGTATGGGTTGAGAAGTTATGAAGCCCTGGCGGAAAGAGTAATGACCCCCTTCACACATGATAATTTTGTGAGCATGCGGCAACCTATTATCAGCCTGGAATCGCTTGATCAGGAAAGGTTATCCAGTGTAATATTCAAAATACGAGACCTTTATGGAATAGCTTATAGCTGGGATGCGCAACAGTTTGCCGATGATGCGGCTATTATGAAGCTGATTGAAGAATGGACAATATTTGGAGAGGAAAGTATTGACCGGAAACCCAGGCCTATTTTAAGAGAGTTCATTCAAATGTTGGATCTGTGCGAGGAGAACAAGGGAGTAATGCTTTCTCAATTCTTAAAGTCATCAAAGTCGGAGGTACTGCCGGAGCATTCACTTACAAATTAATATTCCGCCATGTCGCTGAGCAAATTGCATCCCGGGTTGCAGGATTATGTAAAGGACAAATGGAAGGATCTAACAGCAATACAAAAGAAAGCATTTGATCCTGTATATCAGGGTAAAAGCTGTGTTATAGAAGCGCCTACTTCCGGAGGAAAAACAGAAGCTGTTTTATTTCCATTATTGACCAGGATTGCTGCAACAAAGTCACCTGGTTTTAAAGTGCTTTACATTGCCCCATTAAAGGCGTTACTGAATGACCTGGCGCTCCGGGTTATTCCTTATGCAAGGAGGTGCTACACAGATGCCTTCAAATGGCATGGAGATGTGGGCCAGCGCGAAAAAATACAACAAATGCACTTCCCTTCAGATATTCTTCTGACAACTCCGGAATCTGTTGAAGCGGTACTACTTCGCAAATCGAACTGGAGAGAAGTTTTCCAGAACCTTGAAACCATTGTGATAGATGAAGCACACTATTTTGCTCTTACCGAGCGGGGCTCGCACTTAGTTTCTCTTCTGGAAAGGATTGAGATTGAGATAAAAAAGGCACCCCAACGTGTTGCAGTAACTGCAACAATCGGCAACCCGGGTGACTTGTTACGCTGGCTCATGGGAAACAGGGCTGGTGGCGAATGGATTCAGGCCGAGAGAGAGACGAAGAAGGAGAAAGACTTCAAAATCCATTACTTTCCAGATGAGGGCAAGGGGCTTTATGACTGTATATACAATTTATTATTTAGAAAGAAATCAATTGTTTTTGAACGTTCCCGCACCTGGACAGAAGAAACTGCAGCCAAAATCAATAAGCTAAACTCCGAAACCAATACACGGTTTCCTGTGATTGTGAAAACGCATCATTCGTCAGTTAGCAAAAGGTTGAGAGAAGAAGCTGAAAGCTCCATAAAACAAAGCCAGGAAACATCAATTAACGCAATAATCAGTACGTCCACCTTAGAACTAGGAATTGATATTGGAGAGCTCGACCAGATAATACAAGTCGGGGGACTAAACAGCTCCGGTTCTTTTCTCCAACGCGTGGGTAGAACCGGCAGAAGGCCTGGTCGGCCTCAATATTTTCGTGGGCTCTGTACAGACCAGGATGAGCTGGTGCTCCTGGCAGGATGTGTAAATTTAGGAGTAAAGCATCTGTCAGAAGGCGTTTTGTTTCCGAAAAGAGCATTTCACATTCTTGCCCATCAGATCATCTGCCTTTGCCTTCAGGAAATGGGAACTACTGCTGATTATATTTGGAAAGCACTATCAAGAGCATCTTGTTTCTCCGGCATACTTCGCAATGAGTTCGATTCACTGATCAATCACATGCTACACGAAGACTTTTTAAGACTTGTTAACGGCAATATACTATTACCAAGTGACAAGGCTGAAAGTGAGTTTTTGAGAGCAAATTGGAAAAGGCTTTTCGCTATTTTCGATACTGGCCCCATGTACAACGTAGTGGATGGAAAAAAAGTTATTGGGACACTGGATTCCGGGTTTGCAAGGGCACAAAAGCTCCCTTTTGTATTTGTACTGGGCGGCCAGGAATGGAATGCACTGAAAATTGATCATGAAATGCAGCAGGTATCCGTTCAAAAGAATAAAACAGGAATTGCACCCAAATGGAAAGCAATCAGCAGTCATGACATACCTTTCGAACTGGCTCAGGAAGTTGGTCAGATACTTATGCGGGATATACATATCGATTTTCTGGATATACCAGCTCAACTGGCACTACAAGCTAACAGGAACATGTACCATAACCTGAATTGGGAAAGAGAAAAATGGACAATGGAGCTGTCTTTAGAATACAGCAAGATCTACCTATGGACCTTTTCCGGAGACAAGATCAACCGTGCCCTATCTATTCTTCTATCTTCAAAACTTGAAAGTGAAACAGACTATGACTATAAAAAGGTCGTAGTTGATGTAGATAAGCAGAGCCCGAAATCGTTAAGCGATGTTTATAATACAATTATCGATTTAAAATCCCAAGAAGAACAACAACTCCAGGATATTATTGAAGAAAAAACGGATGTAAAGTGGTTCTCCAAGTTTTCGGAGTGCTTACCGGCTCAGCTAGCTAAAAAAGCAATTATTGAAAAAGGGATGGATATCCAGGGGCTGATCAGGGAATGGAATAAAGTAGCTATTTCATTTAATCATCCGTCTTAACGCGGTGCTAACCACCGACAATGAGCTGTTCAAATTCCTGCAAAAGCCCTGAGCACCTGCAGGGAACACGCTTTACTGAAATGCTGGTAAATATAGAAAGCCGGACGCTTTACGGATATTTCCGTTAAAGCGCCCGGCATCTCTGCACTCCGCATTCAGCACTCCTGATCATGCTGTCTGAGGTTCTCTTCTTGCTTGCTTATTCACGTTTCCTTCGGCAATCTGCGTAAGCAGGGCATCAGTTTCCTTCTCTTCGGTCAGGGTCTGGCCCAATACCTCTGCGGCCTGCTCGTAGCCCAGCGTGCGTGCCAGCTGGCATAGCCCGCCATAAGTGGCAATCTCATAGTGCTCGGCTTTCTGTGCCGCAAAGATCAGCCCCACGTCGCGCTGTGCTGATGCGGTATCTGTTTCATCTATAATATCCTCCCCTTCCTCTGCAATACCGGCCATAGCAGGGCATTTTCTTGACCTGGGCTCCTTCCCTATTATCTGGAACACATTTTCCAGGCGGGAAACATGATTCCTGGTTTGCTCCAGGTGATTGCCGAATGCACTCTTCAATTCGCTGCCGGTGGCAGCTTCCTGTAATTTGGGAAGTACTTTCACCAGCTTCTTCTCTGCCCAGTACATGTCCTGCAGCTGGTCCTCGAAAAATTGCTGCAGCTTGGAATCCGCAGCCGTGGTAGCCATATTCTCGCTTGTAGTTGCCATAAGAAAAGTTTTTTTGGATATCCACAATAATGTTCCTCCCTGCATTTGCCCAAATTGCATGCATAAGATGCCGGCACTTTTGTTAACAAGGCGCCGGCTCCTGTTATCCTCACAATATCAATCGTTAACAAAATGTGGATATGCTCATATCTCTACTGTCCGGCATGGTTGAGTGTTGCATTTTCTATCATAATGTGGAGCGCCGTGTACATCACTTTAAACGTGGCTGCAGGAACTGGTGGATCAACTCTGCTATCACGTCGTGGTGTTCCTCCAGCGAAAAGTGGCTGCCATCCAGCAGGTGCAGCTCGGCATCCCGGAGGTCGCGCGTATAGGCCTCGGCGCCCGGTGCAATGAATATCCTGTCGTTCTTTCCCCATACGATCAGCGCAGGCGGCTGGTGCGTGCGAAAGTACTCGTGCCAGCTGTCATACAGCAGAAAATTGGTACGATAATTCCTCAGCAGGGCCCCCTGTATGGCCTTGTTGCCGGGCCTTTCAATAAAATAGTGGTCAGACAGCCAGGCATCAGGGCTTACCTTTTCAGGATGCGCTGCCCCATATATATACTGTTCTTTAATACCTTCCAGTGACACCATGTAATCAATCACCTGCTGCAAGGCATGCTCATCGCCGGAGGCCTGCACTTTCTTCAGCTCCTGCACATCGGGGCCCAGGCCATCCAGGTAGGCATTGGCGTTCTGTATGATCAGCGCCTGCACCAGTTCCGGCCTCCTGCTGATGATCCGGAAGCCTACCGGACCGCCGTAATCCTGCATGTACAGGCTGAACGACTGCAGGCCCAGCTGGTCAATAAACCGCTCCATCACGGCCGACAGGTGGTCAAAGGTGTATTCAAATTCCTGCAGGGAAGGGGTGCTGCTCAGTCCAAAGCCGGGATAGTCCGGCGCTATAACATGGTAGCGGTCAGCAAGGTCCTGTATAATGTCCCGGTACATGTGGGAGGAGGAAGGGAAGCCATGCAGGAAAAGGATCACCGGCGCATCGGCAGGGCCGGCTTCGCGGTAAAAGATGTCCAGCCCGTCAACATTTATGGTCCTGAAAACGGGTGTGGTAGCCGTGTTGGTGGCAATACTGTTTTTCATGATACATTGTTTTATTTTTTACCAAATAGTACAAAATAGCGTAAAAAAAATTAGTGCAATATCTTCAGCTGTAATTCGATCAGGGGCCGGAGCGCTTTGGGATCTGTGTACATCCTGCGCGTGATGTTCAGGCCATTCCATACCGTCAGCAGGTAGCGGGCCAGTGTGGCCGCGTCCTCGCCGGTCCTGAGTGTGCCCTGCTTCTTTGCTTTACTGATGGCGCTATGGAACAGCTGCTCCAGCTGCTTTAAGCGTTGCACAGCCTTTTCCTTCAGATCGTCATCTATATTGGACAGCGCTGTAACGGTGTTGCCCATAAAGCAGCCCTTCAGATGTTCCTCCCGGCCGGCAGTGGCCATGTCCAGGAAAAACCTGCGGATAGCTTCCACCGGCTCGCTTCCCTTTTCCAGCGTTGCCTGCAGGCGCTGCAGGGCGCTGTTATTGAACTGGTCCAGCGCTTTTTCAAACAGCTCCCGCTTCCCTTCCGGGAAAGCCAGGTAAAAGCTGCCTTTGCCAATGCCCATGGCAGCCAGCAGTTCCTCTGTGGAAGCCGCTTCATACCCCTTGCTCCAGAAAAGATCTGCAGCTTTGTCCACCACCTCGCGCTTGTCAAATATTTTTGGTCTGCCAGCCATTTTCAAACTTTTTACAGTACAAAGGTATATATTGTACTTAATAGTACAAAATTAATTTTCCAGGCGGGGCGCTACATAACTATATACATCATATCGAAGCTCGCTCCAGGCGCTCTTTTTCGGGAAAGGAAAGCCGGGAAATAATTCCTGTTCCACCGGCACATGCTGTACCCTCACCCGGATAGCGGGGCGGTCCTTTGTCAGCCGGGTGGGGATCATAAATTCATCGTCCCGGAAGCGGCGGTTGGAAGTCTGCGTATTGAGCCGGCGTTTTTCCAGTTCACCCCGCGGATCGGAGTACATGCAGGTGTTGGAGCCGGCCAGGTACCAGGTGCCGGCGTGTTCCCAGGCGGCGCTGTCAGCCGCCGAGGCGGCGTCTGCTACATACACTTCCGCTTTTTGATTGGGAAAGCTGTAATCCAGCGTGCGGCGCAGCAGTGCGCCGGTATTGCCGGGGGCCAGCTTTACAGTAAACGCGGAAGCACCACGGGTATAACGTCCGTCCTCGGTGTGCGCAGGATATACTTCCCGGCCGACCAGGCTGTCATAGCCGGCCAGTTTGGCCCGGTCCAGGCCCCAGGGAGCAGCGGGGTACACATCAATGCCCCACTCATAGCGGGAAGTAATCCGCTCCACTGCCGAGGCCTCCCGGGAAACATAATCATGCGCCTGCTCGCTGGCAGGGTTGCCTATATCCAGGCTGTCCGTTTTTACCAGCCAGGGCGCCGGCAGCCCATACCAGTAGGTAACGGCTTCATAATGCTCGGTAGAAAGGTTTTCCCCTCCATGCTCAAAGCGGATCACCGCACGCCGGCCAAAGGGCATCAGGTCCGCCAGCAGGAAACGGTAGGCGGATTCCACCTGGTCCTTTTCATTGCGGGCCTCGCTTTTTTTGGCGGCCCCGCAGGGATGCCCGGCAAAAGGCAGGGTCATGTTCTGTCCGCCCCAGTAATCGCCGCCACCGCCCCATTCCTCCGTGCCGGTGCCATATGCCTGCGGCGTGCGGCTGTCGTCAAAAAAGAAACGGGGATCACCTTCCAGTGTGCCAAGGAAAGCCTGGTGCGAAAAAATAAAGGACGTGCCTGCAAAGCTGCCGGACCACTCCTGCCGGCCTTCCACACCGCGTGTATCCAGGAACGTGAGGTCACGTCCCGGCTCCGGAGAGGGTATGTCCCGGTAGGTAGCATGAAAATAGCTGCTGTAGGCGGCAGGTACCTTATAAGGCGCATAGCGTATCTCGTAGCTGATCTCTGCATCCTGGCCCGGCGGTATGCCTGCCAGCTCAAACTGCGCCGACCGGAAAAAGGGCATCGGGTAATAGCAGGCCAGCTCCACCTGCTGCTGCGCGTAGTCAAACCGGATATTCACCGGGAAGCCTTTTACCAGGTACTCCCGCTGGTCGCGGTTATACAGGGTGCCGGCCCCGAAGAACAGGCACAGCGGGGCATCAATGGAGGGATAGGCCGCGCCGTCCCAGGTAACGCGCAGGCGTATACGTTCCAGTTCAATGGCCTTTTCCAGCGGCAGGCGGATCTTCAGGGCCCGCACCACGGCAGGCGCTTTCTGCAGTTGCGCCAGCTGCAGCTGCGGCTTGTCCAGGCGCAGCTTCCCGCTCCGTTTCCGGATATGCTGCGGGGCAATGTCCGTACCGGCGCGGCCGATCAGCGCCAGCACCCCGGGGTCAGGGACCTGGCTGCTGTCCCAGGTGTGCAGGGGCCTGGAAAGCTGTGCTTCGTTCGCATACAAATGATAGATATAGTATCCCGTGCCATAACGGGTACGAGAGTACGCCAGCTGCAGGGAGCGCCGGAAAGGCACCGGCGTCCAGATCAGGTCTGCGCCTTTGGTAACAGCCCAGGTCCAGGCCAGCGGGCGGGGAAAAGCCTGCTCCGGCAGGAAAGCCGTATGCTCAAACCGCTTTTTGGCGTGCACGGGGTCAGCCGTACCGGTTTCCCGTACCAGGTTATCCTGCCCGTCCACTATAAAATGCCAGGGGCTGCCATGCCAGTGATTGGCCCGGAAAAAATACAATACGCCTTTGCCGGCCACATCCAGCGTAACATTGTGGTCTTCCTCTTTCATAAAAAGAAAATGACTGGCATCGGCCGATTCATTGCCGCCCGTGCGGTCATACGTGCTGCGCATATAAGCGCGCACACCGGGCCTTTGCAGCGGCCATTGCTCCCATAGCCGGTAAGCATCCAGGCCAACAGGTATTGCAGGCGCACGGTGATGTTGCGCACATATGGAAACGGGAAAAAGGAGGCATGCTGCCAACAGGTTACAGACAGGTTTCATCCGGATATGTATTTAACGTGGAATGATCGCTACTCCAGGTAAAATACGCAAAAGGAAGAGAATAACCCATACTGTGTAGATAAATACACAAAAACCGCAGGCATTCACCTGCCCTTGCCCCTGCTGAGCCATAAGGGCAAAGTTTTTGAGGCATTTCTCCGTCCAACAATTGATGTCATGAACCTTCTAACCACCATCGTCATGGCCACCGTTACGCATATAGCCAGCCTCACGGTTAGCAGCCCGGCGTTTAAGGACAAGGCGCCCATTCCATCGAAGTACTCCTGTGAAGGCGCGGACATTAACCCGCCTGTAGAGATCGGGAATATACCGGAAGGCACACAATCGCTGGTACTGATCATAGAAGACCCGGATGCACCGGGCGCTACCTTTGATCACTGGGTGATGTGGAATATTCCGCCTGCTACCACCTCCATCGCGGAGAACAGCGCGCCCGGCACACAGGGGGCCAACAGTACGGGAAAGAACGCCTACAAAGGCCCCTGTCCCCCCTCCGGCACCCACCGCTATTTCTTTAAGGTATACGCGCTGGATACCCGGCTGGACCTGCCTGCCGGGTCCGACAAGGCCGCCGTGGAAAAAGCCATGAAAGACCATGTGCTGGCTTCCGGCGAACTGGTGGGGCTGTATAAAAAAGCCGGTTAGCCATTTAGCTGTCAGCTTGCAAAAGAAGCTAACGCTGCTTACTGTTCATCTAAAAAAACGAACATCCGCTATGAGCGATCCAAGCCGCCTGCCGGAACAGGAGCAGGCCACGCATGATGCCGCCGCCACGCCCGGGCACGAACATGGCAACGGGCACGATCACCACAAGGAAAGCTTCTGGTCGAAGTACGTATTCAGCCTGGATCATAAAATGATCGCCAGGCAATACCTGATCACGGGTATGATATGGGCGATCATTGGCGCCGGGTTTTCCGTGCTGTTCCGCCTGCAGCTGGGCTACGGCGACCAGACCTTTCCCTGGATGGAGACCATCCTGGGGCACTGGGCCAAAGGCGGACGCATTACGCCGGAGGCCTATTATGCGCTGGTCACCATGCATGGCACCATCCTTATATTCTTTGTGCTTACCGCGGGGCTGAGCGGCACTTTTGCCAACCTGCTGATCCCCTTGCAGATTGGTGCGCGGGACATGGCCTCGCCTTTTATGAACATGCTGAGCTACTGGTTCTTTTTCCTGTCCAGCATGGTGATGCTAAGCTCCCTGTTTGTGCAAACCGGCCCTGCATCCGGCGGCTGGACCTCCTACCCTCCGCTGAGCGCGCTGGGCGACGCCTCCATCGGCTCCAGGATCGGCATGGACCTGTGGCTGGCCAGCATGGCGCTGTTCGTGGTATCGCAGCTGCTGGCAGGGCTTAATTATATCACTACCATCCTGAACATGCGCACTAAAGGCATGAGCATGAGTCGCATGCCGCTTACCATGTGGGCATTGTTTTTCACTGCCACGCTGGGCGTGCTGACGTTTCCCGTACTGCTGGCAGGCTTTATTCTGCTGCTGTTTGATCGCCATGCCGGCACCAGCTTCTACCTGAGCGAGCTGTTCGTAGCCGGCAAGGCCCTGTCCAATGAAGGGGGCAGCGCCATCCTGTACCAGCACCTTTTCTGGTTCCTGGGGCACCCGGAAGTATACATCGTGATCTTACCTGCTATGGGCCTGGTATCGGAAGTGCTGGCGGTAAGCGCACGCAAGCCGATATTCGGTTACCTGGCCATGGTAGGCTCGCTGTTTGCCATCGCCACGCTCTCCTTCCTGGTATGGGCGCACCATATGTTCGTGAGCGGTATCAATCCTTTCCTGGGGTCGTTCTTTGTGCTGCTCACCCTGCTGATAGCCGTGCCTTCCGCTATCAAGGTATTCAACTGGCTGGCCACCATCTGGCGGGGCAATCTGCGCTTTACGCCAGCGGCCCTGTTCAGCATCGGATTTGTGAGCACTTTTATTTCCGGGGGGCTTACCGGCATCTGGCTGGGCAACTCCTCGATAGATATCCATGTGCATGACACCTATTTTGTAATTGCGCACTTTCACCTGGTGATGGGGGTATCGGCCATTTTCGGCATGTTTGCCGGCATCTATCACTGGTTTCCCAAAATGTACGGGCGCTACATGAACAATACGCTGGGTTACATTCACTTCTGGATATCGCTCATCGGCGCGTACCTGATCTTCTGGCCCATGCATTACCAGGGCCTGGCCGGGATGCCGCGCCGGTATTATGACTTCAGTAACTGGCAATCTTTCAACCAGTTTGCAGAGCTGAACCGGTTCATGAGCTTCGTCACCATCATTGTGTTCCTGGTGCAGCTGCTGTTCGTGTTCAATTTCTTCTACAGCATTTATAAAGGCAGGAAGGTAACCACCACCAATCCCTGGAACGCCACTACCCTGGAGTGGACCACGCCTATTGTGCCCGGGCATGGCAACTGGCCTGGCGAAATTCCGGAAGTGCACCGCTGGGCATACGATTACAGCAAAAACGAGCGGGACTTTATCCCGCAAACCGTGCCGGAGCTGCCGGAAGAAAAAGCAGCTCACGCACCGCCCGACTGAGGCGCATCAGGTATGGCTGCGTAAATACTGGAGAAAACTGATAAAGAAATACTGCCTGCACAGTACCCGTTCATACAGCAGGATGCCGGCAAACGCGCACAGGATGCCGGCCAGCACATCCAGGATGTAGTGATGGCTGGTATATACGGCGGCAAACCAGATGCCCGGCGTAACAATGGCAGACACCGGCCTGAACAGCCCCGTACGATTCCGCCATGCAAATACCAGCACGATCAGCGGGTAGGCGGAGTGCAGCGAAGGCATGGCGGCAAACACATTGGAGCCTTTGGCATACAGGGCCTGGAAGATATTCACCTGGAAAAAGTGGTCAAATTTTATCAGCCCCGCGGTATTGCCGGGCGTATGCGGCAGCAGCTCAAAACCGTGCAGCTGCACATACCAGGGCGGCGCAGCCGGGCAAAGGTAATATACCACGAAGCCAAGCAGGTTTACCAGCAAGAAGATCAGGGCAAAATGCAGGAACTGCATCCGGTTGGTGTAGAACAGGTACATGGCAAATACCAGCGGCAGCGGTATCCAGCACAGGTAGAAGAAACCGCACAATACATCCAGCCAGGTTTGGCCATGCAGCTGCCAGTACTCGTTGGGCGTTAATATACTGCCGCCGGCCGCTATGCCGAAAATATTCTTTTCCGCATGATAGATGCTGGCAATATGCACATCCGCGAACTTATAGTTGGGAAAGGCCTTCATATAATCATACAGTATCCAGTACACGATGAATATGGAAAAGCCGGTAATGAACTTGCGGGTACCCCTGGAAAGGTAGTACAGAATGTTGAATAGCAGCACCAGGGCCAGCTGGTCTGTCTTAAAGCCCACCAGCAGCAGCGACAGCAGCAGGTACGCCACGCTGATCAGCGTAGTGGCGAGCAATGTTTTACGACTGTAGAAAGAGATAGCTGCAGTATTACTTTCAGTGACGGTAGAAAGCGAATCCATGTCATTTTTTTATAAAATCCGACCTGAACACCTTGTCCCAGAAGGAGGAGCTCACCCCATAGCCCTTGCTTGCGTCGGAATAGTGGTGCAGCATGTGGTGCTTCTTGATCTTGAGCCAGATGCCGTTGTTGATATTCACATGATGCACGGCATAATGGATCATGTCATAGCACAGGTAGCCGGTTACAAAGCCGGGAAATACAGCGTACAGGTATGCCTCGCTTACCAGCGCGGAAAACAGCGCGTAAAACCCGAAAGCCAGCGGAATGCTGACAGAAGGCGGCATTACCAGCCGCATTTTATCTTTCGGGTAATCGTGGTGCACACCGTGGAAAATGAAATGCAGCTTCTGGCCCCATTTGGACTTGGGTACATAATGGAATACAAAGCGGTGCAAAACATACTCCGTCAGCGACCATAAAAATATGCCGCCGGCATAGCAGGCAATAAAAAGCCAGAAGCCCATCTTCACCTGCCATAAAGCTTTCCAGCAGAAGTACAGGATAACGGGCACATAGATGATCAGCGGTACGGAGAAGTGCACTTTGGACAGGCTCTCCAGGAACCCGTTCCTGAACATCCTCGGTGAATCGGTAGAGTTGGATATATAATTCTTAGGCATAGCGCTCTTCTTTTATGGTTTAAAACGCTCCAGCTTTTCAGCGCCGGTAGCAGGGTCCGTTCCCTTCAGCTCAATGTACACCACGTTGGGAAACCAGAAAGTGCCGCCTTCTATCTGTATCCAGATGCTGCTCAGCGCGGCCATGGTATCCCCTATTTTGGTAAACACCTGGTACCTGCCCTGGGCAGACTTCATCAGGTACATCGGATGTTTGTCGTATGCTACGGACTTCAGCTCGTACCTGTCCTCGGCCAGGCGTTTTACTTTTATACCATACGCAAATTTACGTTGTATAAAGTTCAGTGCCTTCTTTACGCCTCCTTCGGTGTAGCGCAGCCAATATACATTTACCGGCTCCTCCTCGTCCAGCTTGCCGTTCTTGTCCACGTTCAGGTCGTATACAATGGTATTGGAATTGGGCGTGCGCTGCAGGTAGAAGAGCATGTTGGGTATGCCGGTGGGCACGGGAAATTTTGGCCTTTCCGGTCCGCCGGGCGTAGCCGCCACCCCTGTCAGCAGAATAATGAGCAGGCCGGCCCAGGTAATGAGCTGCTTGCTGGACGCCTTGCTTTTCTGCGCTTCCTGCTGCTGTTCCTGCAGCTCCATGGCTCTTTTGGCCTCCCTTAATCGGTTGATGGCGGTAATGTTACTCATAATGGCAAGAATGGTGATCGGGATGGTAAAGATAGACATGGTCTCAAACACATGAAAGGGAATACCGGGTATGAACAGTTTATAACCGCCGCCGATATAATGCCCAGCTACGCCGCAGCCAATGGCCGACAACGCTATCAGTACCACGCGCTCCGGCCGCTGCATCAGGCCGCCCTTGCACTCAATGCCCAGTCCTTCTGCACGGGCCCGGGTATAGCTTACCATCATGGAACCGATCATGGCAATGAAGGCAAACAGGGAGCTGAGGAAATAGTGATGCGCCACCAGGTAGTAACAGATGCCCAGGAACAGCACCAGCTCGCTGTAGCGGTCCAGCACGGAATCGTACATGGCCCCGAACTTAGAGCTCATTTTGCCCAGGCGGGCCACCTGCCCGTCCAGCATGTCAAACAGCCCGGCAAACAGGATCAGGGCACCGGCCCAGCCTACATAGGAAAGATCGCCGCGGTTGCTCTTTTCCGCGCCTACTATAAATATTGCCGCCACGCCAATGTTGAGGATCAGGCCAATGGTGGTGACCGCATTGGGCGTAAGCCCCATCTTTATCAATCCTTTTACCACGGGATTAATAACTACATAGATGCCCTGCTGCAGCTTGTCTCTGAATGTGCTCTTTTTCATACATGATAATGCATAACGTTGATAGCGCTTATTACACTAAAAATCAAACCGTACCCTCGTCCTGACACCCCATTCGGCCACATTGGGATTGTCCAGGTAAGTGAAGCGTTTCACCAGGTCTACCCGTACCAGCCTGAAAATATTGGCAATACCAATGCTGCCTTCTATATACGGCTTGCGGCCCAGGGTGTAGGTAGACAGTACGCCGTTCTGATCCACCGGGAACTTGAAAAGCGTCGGGTCGTTCTCCGGCCGGTTCTCGTCCCGCAGCCCGCCAAACAGTACCTTGGCAGCTGCCACTTCCCGGAGCTTCAGTTTTTTCAGCAAAGGTATCTTATTAAATATAAAGCCGTTAAAATGGTGGTCGATATTTACGCTGGCATAGTGGTCGCTCACAAACTCCAGGAAGTTCATCAGGTTATAGGACTGCAGCTGGTAGGCATAGGTCTGGTTGGCCCGGTGAATGGTGAGCAGCGGGAAAGGCACCTTGCCAAAGGTGTAGCCGCCCTCCAGCACTACCTCGCTGTAGCCTATGGGCGAGAGGTACACCATTTTATAGATATTCAGCGTCAGGTTCTGGTAGTTGTACTGGCTGCCAAAGAGCCCTTTTACCCCTGCTATGCCGCGCAGCGTAATGATCGGGTATTTGTTGGGAATGGGAATGCGGTACAGCTTGCCCTGGTAAAACTGCTCATGAGGTGCCCAGCGCAGCTCCAGCGACAGCTCGGAGGTGGTTACCTCCCGCACGCTGTCCACGCTGCCGCCCTTTATATAGCCCAGGCCGCCTGCAGGGCGCTGCGCCCAGTTCTTGAATCCCACCCTGAAGGAAGTATGGTTCAGGAACTCGTGGAGGTAGCTTATGTTATAGATATCGTTGTACAGCCACTTGTCGTTGGTGCCCCGCTTAAAGGACAGCAGGAAGTTATCCTCCTGTATGAACTGCAGCTCCTGCCCCGGTATCTTCATATCCCGCTGGTAGTTGGCGGAAAGCGCCCGCACGGGAAACTCCCAGATGGAGCGGTGGGTAAAGGAATAGGTGCCACCAAAATAGTATTTCCACTTTTTATCCTTAAAGCCGTAGGCGCCATAGGTTTCCAGGTAAATGCTCTTGTTGAACTTGGGCGTGGTACGGCCGCCCAGGCGCAGGCGGAAGCCCTCTACCGGGTTAAAGCTGTAGAAGGTGTTGACCGGCCCTACCTCTATGGGCCCAAATCCTTTGTAGCCGGCCAGCAGCAGGGTAATGATATCCATGGTGCGGCGGAAGGACTTCATTTTCTGCAGGCTGTCTATGTTGGCATATACCATGGACTCCGCCTTGGTAAGGGTATCGTGCCGGTTGTTGGTCCAGAACCTTTCCTTTACCTGTTCTGCGCTGTCCAGCTTCACTACGGCGTCGCCTTCATAGAACTCGTCCGGCTTGGGCTGGTTCTCCACAAAGTCCTTTATGGATACGGTGCGCTCCCCGTAGATACCGCCCCTGCTTTTTGCAAAAAGGCCAAAATCGGCCATCAGGGTGGTTTTGCTGGTATAGAACCGGCCGTCGGAGGCCTTGCGGAATTCCTGGATAGCGCGGAAATTGCGCACCCAGTTGATGTTGGTGGCCTTGTTGCCGGTCATATCCGCCCGTTGTACGGCATAGTTCCCGTCCAGCGTGATATATAATTTACCGGACAGCAGGAGGTCCGTTGTATTCCTGGGCACAAACTCCATTTCCACCAGCCGGTCGCCGGACTCGGTGGTAATGGTGTCGGTAATATAGAACTTATAAAACGTAGGGGCAGCGTTGGAGATAGGGCTCAGGAACTGGTTAGTGAACAACATCAGGTTGTTGTCGTAAATGTTGAAGTCCTGGTAAATATGGTTAAGGTAGGCGCTCATGCCCTGGTTATCGATATAATCCTCAAAGCTTACCTTTTTCTCTCCCCGGATGATCTCTTTTCTTTTCTCCGGCTCTTTCCGGTAATACACGTCCGATACCCTTTCTTCCAGGTAGATGGGCAGCAGTGATTTACCTTCCACTTTGGTAGTGTCCCTGTTTTCGAACAGGAACTGGTACTTGCGCACCAGGCGGCTGTTCTTGAATTTTTCGGAAAGGTTGCTCAGCGCAAACTCCAGTTTCTCGTACTGGTTGTACTGCGTATAGTTGTAATGTTCAATGCGGTTTTTGTCCCTGTTCTCGATCACAAGGCGGATCAGCTCTACGGCGGGGTTGTTCTTGTTGCGGTAACGCTCGCGCTTTGCGCCTTTCACCACTACTTCTCCCAGCATGCGGGAAGTGGTTTCCAGGCCTACGTCCAGCACCTGCGTGGTGCCGTTCTTTATTTTTACCCTGAATGTCCGGTATCCCAGGCTGGCAATGTGCAGGCTGTCATACGTGCCGGAGAACTGCAGGGAGAACCGGCCATTCTCATCGGTACGCGTGCCAATGGTAGTGCCGGGAATGAAGACATTCACAAAAGGCATTGGCGTCTTTTGCTTGAGGTCTGTTACGGTTCCCCGTATAGTGGTGGTGGTTTGAGCGGATAACGGCGCCGCCCAAACGGTTAAAAGCAATACCAACACCAGGCTTATCTTTTCCAGGCTATGAACCATACGCTTCTTCATCTGAAAACAAATTTCTTTTGCAACACATAATTATATCCTATGCCTACCACTACTGCTGTTAGTATTTTAGATATTACATAGCTCAAACCTATGTATTGCGTAATCATAAATACTCCTGCTGCATTCAGCAGGAGGTTGCCAACCCATACCAGCACATATTTTACAAACTGCCATTCTATGCTCCTGTCTCCGGCATTAAAGGCCCATAACCGTCCCATCATGAAATTGAGGACGCCACCGGCAATGGTTCCCGTAACGCTGCCAGCCAGATACCACCAGCCAAATACATTCACCAAAACGATTGTGGTCAAAAAGTCGAAACAGGTGGCTGCCAAAGATGCGGCCTGCGCTTTTATAAAGGTCGCCATTTTTAAAATAATTTAGCCAGGTATACCACCTGTAAAAGCAGGTTGGTATACACTCCTGCCAGTATATCATCCAGCATTACGCCCCAGCCACCGGGCAGGCGCTCTGCCTTGCGGATATACAACGGTTTGGCAATATCAAAAAAGCGGAACAGGACGAGCCCTGCCGCTACATAAGGCACGCTGAGCGGTACCATCAGCAGGCTGATGCACATACCTGCCACCTCATCTATCACTACCCGCTGGTGATCCTTGCCCCACTGCTTTTCCACGTTTGCTGCGCTCCAGGTGCCCAGCAGCACTACCAACAGGGTCACCAGCCATTGCGCCCTTATATTGGGGATCTCCCCGGCCTGGAGCATATACCAGCAAAAGGCCGTTACCACGGCAGCCAGCGTTCCCGCTCCTTTGCCCATATAGCCTATGCCCAGGCTGGTGGAGATCAGTTGATGCAACCGGTTCATGACTGCCCGGCAGTATCTTCATAATAATCCAGGCCCAGGTGGGTGATCAGGTCCTCACCCATCATGTGGCGCAAGGTATTTTCCAGCTTTATCAGCTGTTTGAAAATATCATGCTCCGGCCTCAAACCAGGCGCTGTTTGCGGTGATTTGAAGTAGAAGGACAGCCACTCCTGTATGCCCGACATGCCGGCCCTTTTGGCCAGGTCAATGAACAGCGCCAGGTCCAGCACAATGGGCGCCGCCAGGATGGAATCCCGGCACAGGAAATTGATCTTTATCTGCATGGGATAGCCCAGCCACCCGAAAATGTCGATGTTATCCCAGCTTTCCTTATTATCGCCGCGGGGGGGATAATAGTTAATCCTTATTTTGTGGTACAGGTCGCCATACAGCTCGGGGTTTAGATCAGGACGGAGAATATCCTCCAGCACCCCTAGCTTGGACACCTCTTTTGTTTTGAAATTCTCCGGATCATCCAGCACCCAGCCGTCGCGGTTGCCCAGGATGTTGGTAGAGAACCAGCCCTGCACACCGAGGGCCCTAGCATGCAAACCTGGTGCCAGAATCGTTTTCATCAGCGTTTGCCCGGTCTTGAAGTCCTTGCCGCCAATGGGGGTATTGGTTTCCTTTGACAGCTCCACCATGGCAGGGATATCGCAGGTCAGGTTGGGCGCGCCGTTAGCGTAGGGCACTCCCATTTTCAGGGCCGCATAGGCATAGATCATGCTGGGAGCAATACGGCTGTCGTTATCTTTCAGGGCCTGTTCAAATTTCTCCAGGCTGTTGTGGATATCTGCGGCTTCATGGAATATTTCGGTAGATCCGCACCATACCATTACCACGCGATCCAGGTTATGGGCGGCCTTGAAGTTTTTGATATCCTCCATAACGGCCAGGGCCAGATTATAGCGGGTATCAAACTCCTTGATGTTGGTACCGTCCAGGTTCTTTACAAAGTTCTTGTCGAAAGCCGCCTTCATGGGCACCAGGGCTTCCAGCTCGGGCTGGATGGCCTTTAACAGGTGGGGGTCCAGCACGCCGGCTTTCATGGCCGCCTGGTACACATTGTCCTCGTATACATCCCAGCCGCCGAAAACAATATCGTTCAGCGCTGCAAGGGGCACAAAATCTTTAATTTTCGGGCTTCTGTTCTCCGTTCTCTTTCCAAGGCGTATGCTGCCGGTTTGTGTAAGGGAGCCAATCGGTTGGGAGAGCCCTTTCTTCACGGCTTCCACACCTGCTATTAAAGTGGTAGCAACAGCGCCAAGGCCGGGTATCAAGATACCCAGCTTGCCCTTTGCTTCTTGAACTTGTTGTTTCATCTGTTAATATTGTTTTTTCTTTTTTGCTCAGATGGAACCTTGCCATAACCTGTCTCGCTTTGAGAAAAGTTCACCTGCCCGGTCTCATCCTGTTTTCAGTTTATCTTGTCGTTTTTTGCCTGGTTATAACCATTTATTCTCCCGGTACCACTGCAGCGTTTCCGCCAGCCCTCTTTCAAGGTCGTATGCCGGCGTAAAGTGCAGCTCTTCCCTGCTCTTTTCGATGCTACAGTACCAGTTGGGCGCGGTGAGCTCATGCAGTTTTTCCCTGTTGAGCGCAGGCGCGCTTTTACCCCTGGACGGCATTTTTTCCAGCAAGCCGGCCAATGCCTGCACTATTCCGTAGGGAACATGCAGCTTCCAGGTGTTCCTGCCCAGCAGTTTTTTGGTGATATCTGCCAGGGCATAGCGGTCATACACATTTCCGTCTGACAAGTTGTAGGTGCCTGTATAAGGCGATGTAAGCGCTTCAATAGTGGCTTTTGCCAGGTCTTTCACGTACAGGAAGCTGAAGCGTTGCTGCTTTCTGCCGATATAGGGTTCCAGCCCGCGGCTGATCATTTTGAACATGATGAAGATATCCTTATCACGGGGGCCGTAAACGGCTGTCGGCCGCAGCGTGATCAGCGGCAGCCCTTCCAGCTGCTGCAGGTACTGCTCTGCCAGCAGTTTGCTCCTGCCATATCCTGTTACGGGCCTGGGCTCGCTGTTCTCCAGGATCGGCGCAGGCGCCTCGTATGCCACCGGCCCCAGCGCGGCCAGACTGCTGATGAATACCAGCTTGCTTACCGGTGCAGCGGCACTTTGTATGGCAAGGGCCAACTGCCTCGTATAACCGGCATTTACAGCATTATATTCATCGTCTGAAAAAGCTTTGGTGATACCGGCCGCATGTATCACGTAATCATATTGCTGGTGGTCCAGCACTTCCCTGATGGAGTCTATACTACTAAAATCCGGGGAAACATACTGCACCGGATAACCCTGCAAATGATCAATACGGCTGGAGGCCCTCACCGCCGCATGGACCTTCAGCCCGGCCTGCAAGGCTGCCTCTATCAAATGAAACCCCACAAACCCACTGGCGCCTGTAATAAGAACTTTCTTTGTCACCTTTTAATATTGTTGTGTGAAGTAAAAAGTCTGAAGTAAGATGATCCCAGTGCATATTTCCACATCCTGCATCATACCTTCTACTTCATACTTCCTATTTCATACATCCTAATTCAGGCTCTTCTCGTATATCCTGAACTTCTTGTACACCTTGCCGTTAATGTTGTTGGCAATGGCGTTGTTCATCAGGTCATTATGCTCCAGCACCCAGCCGGCATCCGCCCACTGCATGCCTTTTTGCCGGCCTTTCTCCATGATGGTGCCGTAAAAGCAGGCTTCAATGCCCATCTTGCGGTACTCTTCCAGCACGCCCAGCACAATGATGCGGATGGCCCTGATCTTCTTCCTGTTCAGCAACAGCTTGAAGATGCCTGTAGGGAGCAGCCGTCCCCGCTTTATCTTGATCAGCACCTGGTTAATGTCTGGGATGCAGATGGTAATGCCTATTACTTTTCCTTCATGCTCGGCCACCAGCACAAAGTCGGGGTCCACGATCAGCTTCAGGTCCTTTGCGGTGTAATCAAATTCCGCCAGGGTCATGGGCACAAAGCCCAGGTTCTTGTCCCAGGCAGCATTGTATACTTCGCGTATCTTCTCGGCCTCTGCCTTGAAGTTGCGCATGTCTATCCTGCGTATGGTGATGTTGCGCTGCTGCAGGCGCTGCCGCAGCAGCTGCATCATTTTCTGCGGCTTTTCGTTCACCGTTTCCGCGAGTATCTTATGGGAGAAAAGATCCACTTTCTTTTCAAACCCCGCCCTAGTCAGCAGATCGATGTAGTAAGGCTTGTTATACGGCATCATGGCTACCGGCGGCGTGTCAAAGCCTTCTATCAGCAGGCCGCAGGTCTCGTTCGTAGAGAAGTTTACCGGGCCTATCATGGTCCTGGCGCCCCTTTTCTTGAGCCATTGCGTAACGGTGCTGAACAAAGCGTCTGCTACAGACTGGTCGTTGATGCTGTCAAAGAAACCGAAAAAACCATCCTCTGCGTTGTTGAACACATTATGATTGTTATTGAGGATGGCGGCGATCCTGCCCACTATGCGGCCATTGCGCCAGGCCAGGAAAAGCTGCAGGGAAGAATGTTCATGAAAAGGATGCTTGCCGGGGGTCAGCAGGTCGCGCTGTGCTATAAAAAGCTCCGGTACGTAACAGGGATCATTCTCGTACAGGGCGTGCGGGAAGTCAATGAACTGCCCCAGCTCCTTGCGTGATGCTACCGGTTTTACCTCTACCAACGCTTCTTTTGTAACGGGCGGCTGCTGTGCCGGCGTTGCTTCCATCATATCTTCTCTTTTATGGTAATAATGTTCATTTTCCTGAATGCATGCTGCAGCTTGTCTACGGCTTCATCTATCTGGCTGAAGGTGTGCGTGGCCATTAAGGAGAAGCGGAGCATGGTGGCGTCTGCAGGTACTGCGGGCGCTACTACGGGGTTTACGAACAGCCCGTTGTCCTGCAGCATTTTGGCAATGGCAAAGGTTTTTTCCTGGTCCCTTACATATACCGGCAGAATGGGGGAAGCGGTGGGCCCCAGCTCAAAGCCTTCTTCCAGCAGTAATTCCTTGGCATAATTGGTATTGGCCCACAATTTTTCAATATGCTCTGGCTCGGTTTCTATAATATCCAGGGCGGCCAGTACGCTGGCAGCAGCAGCCGGCGTCATGCTGGCGCTGAATATCAGGGAGCGGGCCGTATGTTTCAGGTATTCAATGGTATCGCTGTCGCTGGCCAGGAAGCCGCCCAGGGAGGCGAAAGATTTGCTGAACGTACCCATGATCACATCCACCTTGTCTGTAAGCCCGAAGTGGGATGCCGTACCGGCGCCTTTCTCGCCTATTACGCCCAGCCCGTGCGCGTCGTCCACCATAATGCCGGTGTTGTACTGCTCTGCCAGGGCTACGATCTCGGGCAGGCGGGCTAGGTCGCCTTCCATGCTGAACACACCGTCCACTACGATCAGCTTGTTCACTTCCGGTGGCAATGCTTTCAGCCTGGCTTCCAGATCCTCCATATTGTTATGGCGGTACTTGATCACTTTGGAATAGGATAACCGGCTGCCGTCTATGATCGATGCGTGGTCATATTCATCCAGTATGATATAATCATTGCGGCCTGTTAAGCTGGACAGGGCGCCCAGGTTGGCCTGGAACCCCGTGCTGAAGAGGATGGCTTTTTCCTTGCCTACAAAACGGGCCAGCCTTTCCTCCAGCTCTATATGCAGGTCCAGGGTGCCGTTCAGGAACCTGGAACCCGCACACCCTGTTCCGTAAGTATCGATGGCGCGCTTGGACGCTTCCTTGATCTTAGGGTGGTTCGTAAGCCCCAGGTAGGAATTGGAACCGAACATAAGCACCTTTTTCCCATCAATAATCACCTCTGTATCCTGTGCAGATGATATAGGCCTGAAATATGGATATATACCTTTTTCCTTGGCAATAACTGCCTCTTTTACAGGTAGCCTCTTATACATTAACTTTTATGCTTGAGCTGTGAAAATCGTACGCGTTAATTTGCTTTATTGCTTGCCGTAAAGAGTTTGGTCAGTTCGACCAAAAAACTTTTAATGTCCAAAAATACAATTCTTAAACATTTCTTAACAAAAAATTTTGCGGCACAGGTGCATTTGCCATAGGGATATTACTCATTTTCAATAGGTTAAATATTTTTCATAATTATTTTGATTGCCCTCCCTCCCGAACACATACATATTAACTATTAGTCGAATAGAAAGGCCTTTTATTGCTCTCAACTGCAAAAAATTAACCACAAATTAAAAACGAATTACGCGAATTGTCCGTATACAATTCGAGTAATTCGTTGTAGTCCTTATTGGTAAAGCCTTTCGCGCTGGTTATCAGCCTTTCACAAATTCCGTATTGGCCGTAATGGTCACCTCCTCGCTCAGCATGGCATTCGGGTACTTGGTGCCGAAATTGAAATCAGAGCGTTTAATGGTGCCGGTTACTTTAAAGCCCGCTACAGTCTTCTTGCTCATCGGGTTTACGGTAGTGCCGCGGAGGGTGGCGTCCAGGGTTACCGGCTTGGTGACGCCGTGCAGGGTCAGATCGCCGGTCACTTTGTACTTGTTCTCACCTACTTTCTGGAAAGTTTTGCTTTTGAAAGTAATGGTGCTGTGCTTGGTTACGTCAAAGAAGTCCTCGTTCTTCAGGTGCGCGTCGCGTTTTTCGTTCTGTGTGTTCACGCTGCCGGCCTTGGCGGTCATTTCCACTACGGCGTCGCTGAAATCGTCCTTGGAGGAAGTGATAGTTGCGTCAAAATCCGTAAAAGAACCGTCCACATCAGAGATCAGCATGTGCGTAACGGTAAAACCAAGCTTGGAGTGGGCCTTGTCCAGTGACCAGGTGTTCTGTGCAAAACCTGCCAGGGAAAAAAGGGAGCATACTGCAAAGAGTAAGGCGGTCTTTTTCATTGTTGTTGTGTTTATTGTTTTTTTAATGAATAAATGGCTCATGCTTTACATCCTTTGATAAAGCCTGATATAAGGTCTTTCAATACCAGCCTGTTCAGCTCGTCCTTGTTGGCCGGCCCGATAATATTGATGGATACCAGCCCGTGTATCATGGACAGGAAGGCATGGAACTTCAGAAAGGGATCGGCATACAGGTTGTGGTATTTATCAATGATCTGTTTAATGGTTTGCTGGATAACATTCATACAGGCGCTCACCTCGGGTATTTTACGGGCGCTCTCGCAGCTGGGCACCCCCAGGCCAAACATCAGCTGGTAGTACTGCTTCTGCGCAAAGGCAAAGTCCCAGTAACCGGTACCGATTGCCTCCAGCTGCTGGTCCGGCTCCGCAAATTGTGCTTTGGCGGCCTGCAGCTCCCTGCACAACAGCAGGAAGCCCTTTTTATTGAACTCGGCAATAATGGCGTCCTTGTTCTCAAAATGATCATACACCACCGGCACGCTGTACTCTATAGCATCCGCAATTTTACGGATAGACAGGGCCTGCCAGCCTTCCTCCTGCACTAGCTTCCAGGCCGCCTCCAGTATGGCGGTCCTTATCGCTGACCGTTGCCGTTGTTTGCGTTCTGCTATTCCCATGTTTCTGATGTGCTGATGTGCTGATATGCTAATGTGCTGATGAAATGCAGCAAAGATATTCACGTAAATCCATCAGCACATTAGCATATCAGCACATCAGCATATTAATCTATCACTACACAAAAAATCTAACACTGTTAGCAAATGTAGTGCTTTTATTTGTTTCAACAAATATTTTTTGGCGGGCACTGCATTTTTTTTTCGACCAATAAATATTTTTAGTCTGAAAGTCCGGGAAAAATTGGGCCTTCTCAATTTTTCTCTCTAGTTTTGAGCGGAACGACTTTAAACCTACAATGACAACACTGGCTAAAGACGAAGTGATCAAATCCGATATCCTGGATGAAGCGACGAAACTTTTCCGGCACTATGGGTTGCAGAAGACGACCATGGAAGATATTGCGAGAGCGGTAGGTAAAGGAAAAAGCACGCTTTATTATTATTATAAGAACAAGGAAGAGATCTTTGACGCGGTGATCCGTAAGGAAAAGAACATCATTTTCCGGAACATACAGGAAGCCGTTAGTAAGGAAGACAGTGCGGCAAAAAAGCTGGAAGCCTTTACCCGCAGTAAAATGCGGGAAATAAAACGGATGACCACCCTTTACCAGGTAGTGGTAAGTGAAGTACGGTCCTGCAATGAACTGGAGCTGGGCATCCGTAAAAATTATGACTGTACAGAAGCTGAAATACTTAAAAGCATCCTGCAATATGGTGTGATCACCGGTGAGTTCCCGAATTACGATCAGCAGGAGCTGGACATGCTGGCTTTCCTGCTGGCCAATGCGCAACGGGGAGTGGAAGCTGCGCTGATCATGGAAAGCAAGCTGGATGAGATGAGCGAAAAAATGGATTTCCTGGTTTCCGTACTCATGAACGGTATCCGCAGATCCTAAATTTTTTTAGATCATCCTCGAACAAAAAACGATAATATTCTAATTTTTAATACACATGATTGCTGTTACAACAGTGTAACAGTTGTAGGTTTAGGCAATAAGCCGGAATAATCCTGTTCCGGCTTTCTCATTTTCAGCCCCAGCAGGTTTTAGGCCCGGGATTTTCCCTTTTGCGTAAATGAATTTCCGCATTAGAGTTGCAACAAATATCGAACCCGCGTTCCTTTGCCCTTCAAAACAAGCGCACGCTAACCATGCCATTTTTTACACGCAAGCGGCTGCTGACCGCCGCATTTACTGCATTCTCGTTTTCCGGCTTTGCACAAACAACGATCAAAGGAATGGTAAGGGACATTAACAATGCGCCGCTGCGCAATGTATCCGTGATGGTGTCCGATAAAAAGCATTCCGCTACTACCGACAGCAGCGGCGCATTCCTGCTCCGGCACCTGCCGGCCGGGAAATATACCCTCCGCTTTTCCCATACGGGCTTCGGCACGGAAGAACGCAATATCCATCTTGAACAGGATGAAATAAAAACGGTGAACATTACCCTGCTGCCGGCTACCGAACAGCTGCAGACCGTGGAGATCACGGGCAGGCGGGAATCCGGCTACAAGAACACCAATTCCTTTATCGGCAGCAAAACCGCCACTCCCCTGCGCGAGGTGCCGCAGGCCATCTCTTACGTAACCAAAGAACTGATGCAGGACCAGTCTGCTGTACGCATGGGCGATGTGGTGAAGAACTTCAGCGGGGTGAACCAGTTCACCTTTTACGACGATCTTACCATTCGCGGCTTCCGCATTAACGGCGGCAGCACTACGCAGCTGCTGAACGGCATGCGCACCTTTTCCGGCTTCTGGAAACAGCCGATGGTGAACTACCTGGAAAGGGTGGAAGTGATCAAAGGCCCGGCCTCCGCCCTGTTTGGCAACGCCTCTCCCGGCGGCACCGTGAACCGCGTTACCAAAAAGCCGCTGGAGGAAGCGCGCAAGTCGCTGAGCTTTACCATGGGCAGCTTTAATACCACCCGCGCCCTGGCAGACTTTACCGGTCCGCTCAACAAGGACAAGACCATCCTGTACCGCCTGAACCTGGGCTACGAGAACGCACAATCCTTCCGGGACCTGCAGTTTGACAAGAACCTGGTAGTGGCGCCGTCTATCTCCTTCCTGCCCACTTCCCGGACCCGGATCAACTTTGATGCAGTATACAATAAATCCAACAGCCGCCTGGACCGCGGCCAGTCCGTATTTAACGGCACTGACCGGCAGGCGCTGTACTCCACGCCCATCTCCCTGTCGCTCAGCGCTGCCAACGATTACCTGAACGAGGAAACCTATACGGTGATGGCCTCCCTGCTGCACCAGTTCAACAACAAGCTGGCCTTTAACCTGGCCTACCTGCGAACCGGCTATACGGAAGACCTGCAGGAAAACAGGAGCGCCAATACCTACGCCGTGGACGCTGCCGGTAATCCCATTGCCAACCTGGTGGCCCGGCAGGCCTTTATCCGCAAAGCCCCGCAGTACAGCGACAACGTATCCGCCTACCTGACCTATGAGGTCAATACCGGCCAGCTAACGCACAAGTTGCTGCTGGGATATGATTATGCACAAAGCGTGGTACCGCCCGGCGCCTCCCAGCAAACCGCCAGCGGTTACCTGAAAACAAACGGCACCGCCGGCCCTTACAACCCCGAAAAGGCATCTGACTACGTATTCTATAACTATAAAGTAACGGACAGCCGCGGCAATCCCATCAGGAACAGCGCAGGTACAGCGGACTCCACCATCCGCATTCCCAGGCCCAACGTACCGCATTACGATCTTATCCAGAAGAACAACCAGCTGGAGGATATGACGAAGTATATATATACTACCGCCCGCAACAGCGCTACCATCGCCTCCTTTGGCAGCCTGAACGGTATATATGTGCAGGACCAGGTAAAGCTGGGGCCCCTGCAGGTATTGATAGGCCTACGCTATGAAACCTATACCAACAAGGCCAACTATAAGACCGACAGCGTGGAGAATATTCACCAGCATGCGTTCCTTCCCCGCATAGGCGCCGTGTACAGCCTTACCAGCAACATCAATATCTACGGCGTGTATACGCAGGGCTATAACCCACAGGATGCTGCCACCCAGGCCAATCCCATCTATGGCGGTCCCTTTGATCCCATTGAGAGCAACCTGGTAGAAGGCGGCCTGAAGACCGAATGGCTCAACGGCCGGCTTACCGCTAACCTGGCCGTGTACCGCATCCGGCAGAAAGGCACGCTCTACAACGCCTCTAACGCCAACAACCCCGACCTGCTGATGCAGATAGGAGAAGAAGAAGCCAAAGGCGTGGAAGTGGATGTAACCGGGCAGATAGCTCCCCACTGGGATGTGGTGATGGCCTACGCCTACAATGATGCCACCATCACCCGATCCGGCAAAACAGAGGAAGACCTGGTAGGCATACAAAAGCCCAATGCCCCCAAACAGCAGGGCAGCATCTGGACCAAGTACACCATCCCCTCCGGCCCCGTAAAAGGACTGGGCATAGGCGCCGGCGGCAACTTTGTAACGGAAAGGAACCTGAGCCTGAGCAAAACGCAAACCCTGCCGGGATACGCGCTGCTCAACGCGGCCCTGTATTATAAAGTGAACAAGGTGCAGGTGCAGTTCAACATGAACAACCTGACGAATAAAACATATTGGGTGGGCGGATATGATTACCTTCGCCTGTTCCCGGGTGCGCCCCGTAACTGGCAGGCCACCGTATCTTATACTTTTTAGGGAATGAAGAAGATCATTGGCTGGTTACATTTATGGCTGGGGCTTGCCTCCGGGCTGGTAGTGCTGGTAGTGGCGCTCACCGGCAGCCTGCTTGTATTTGAACAGGAGCTGGAGCCCCTGCTCAGTCCCCGCTTCCATTATGTGGAAACACCCGCCCGGGGAGCCCGGCCGCTTTCCTTGGACCTGCTGGCCGGCAAGGTGCTGCAGCGCTACCAACCTTACCGGCTATACGATATCTATATTGATGCGGCCCCGGACCGCAGCGTGATCTTCACCCTGCAAAAAAGTAAGGATGACAGGCTGGGGGTGGCTGTAAACCAGTACACCGGCCAGATCATACAGGCCGTGGATGAGGAGCGCCGCTTTTTTCACGTGGTATTGCAGCTGCACCGCTACCTCTGTATGGGCACTGCCGGCAAGGTAATTACCGGCATTTCCTGCACTATTTTTTTGATACTGGTATTAACCGGGCTGGTGCTGTGGTGGCCCAAACGCAACAGCCGCAAGCAACGCCTGCGAATAAAGTGGAACGCCTCCTGGAAACGGCTGAACTGGGACCTGCATGCCGTGCTGGGATTTTACATGCATATCCTCCTCTTCCTGGTAGCGCTTACCGGGCTTACCTGGAGCTACCAGTGGATGAACAACCTGATATTCTATGCCTTTGACGGAAAGCCGATGACGAAAATAATGCCCCCTGCTACTGCACCTGCTGCTGTAAATAACCCCGCCTACATGGACCGTATGCTGGCCGCTACCGATAGCATACTGGCCTACCACGGCCCGGTAAGGATACGCTTTGCCGAAAAAGCAGGACAGGCCGTTACCGTGAGCCGGCAGAACAGGGATGCCGCCATCAGTAATGTGACCAGCTTTTTATATTTCCAGGAAGGGACCGGGCAGCTGGTAAAAACCCGCCTTTACGAGGCAGCAAGCCGGGGCATGAAGGCCAGGAGGCTGGTGTACCCCATTCACACCGGCAGCCTGCTGGGCTGGCCCACCAAGATTGTAGCCCTGATCGTTTCCCTCATTGCCGCATCCCTGCCGGTAACCGGCCTTTATATCTGGTTGCACAGAAAAAAGAAAAACTCCCGGCAAAAGGCCCGCCGGCAGGATAGATCCCCCCTGCTCAGGAAAGATTCCGTATCTTTCCCTGCAGGGATATGAGGAACACAACTTTCAGTATTACTCCGCTGGGCGACAATGCCATCATGATCGAATGGGAACAACGGATAAGCCCCGTCATTCATGCACAGGTCATGCAGGCCTTTCTTCACCTGCAATCCCTGCAGCAGCCTTACATTACTGATCTTATGCCAGCTTATGCCTCCCTGGCAGTGCGCTACAACGCTGTGCGGATAAGGCAGGAGATAAAACGCCCGGCCAGGGCCTGGATCACTGCCTTTGTTACCAGAGCGCTGCAGGAGGCCGGTGCTGCCACTGCCGCTGCAGTACCAGGGCGCCACCTGGAGATACCGGTATGCTACCATCCTTCCCTGGGACCGGACCTGGCTAACCTGGCGCAGCAAAAAGGGTTGTCCGAAGAAGCGATCATCACGCTGCATACCGCCCCTACCTATACGGTATACATGCTGGGCTTCCTGCCCGGCTTCCCGTATATGGGAACGGTAGACCCGCAGCTGGCCACGCCCCGTTTAAAGCAGCCCCGTACGCAGGTGCCGGCCGGCAGTGTAGGCATTGCCGGCGAGCAGACCGGTATTTACCCGCTCCCCTCGCCGGGAGGATGGAACATTATCGGCCAAACGCCGCTGCGGATATTCGATGCCGGCCGGCCCGATCCCTGTTATTGCCGCCCGGGCGATCAGGTACGGTTTGTGCCGATCTCCCTGGAAGCATTCACCAAACAACTGTCATGAACCTACGCGTATTACAACCCGGTTTGCTGGACACGGTACAGGATGCCGGGCGACATGGCTACCAGCACCTGGGCATAAACCCCGGCGGGGCCATGGACCGCATCGGCATGTATGTGGCCAACAGCCTGGTAGGCAACGACCCTGCGGAAGCAGTGATAGAGCTGCACTTCCCGGCAGCAGCCTTCCTGCTGGAAGCACCAGCCATGATAGCCTTGTCCGGCGCCGACCTGGGCGCTATGATCAACGACCAGCCGGTGCCCATTAACCGGCCCCTGGTAGTGTCCGGCCAGTCCGTGCTTCGTTTTACCCGGCCCGTTACAGGCGCCTGCTGCTACCTGGCCATCCGGCATGGCCTGCTAATCAGCCCCTGGCTGGGCAGCTACAGCACCTGCCTGCCTGCCGGGGCCGGCGGCTTCCGGGGACGCGCGCTGCAGAAAAATGACGTATTGCCGTTCAAACAGGCCGCTTCCTATGGTGCAGTGCTGCGGCAGCTACAGGTAGCCGAACTGCCCTGGACAGCCGGTACCGGTGAGCTGTACAGCGCTGCAGATCGTATACGCATTACCGAAGGCAGCGGGTTTGCCCTGCTGAATGCCCATGCGCGGCAGCAGCTTACCACTGCCACCTTTGCCATCGCCCCGCAGAGCGACCGCATGGGATTCCGGCTGCAGGGGCCAGCGCTGAGAACGGAGCACAGGCAGGAACTGCTGTCTGCCGGAGTATCACAGGGCACCATACAACTGCTACCCAACGGGCAGCTGATCGTGCTCATGGCCGATCACCAGACCACCGGCGGCTATCCCCGGGTAGGCCATGTCATTACTGCCGACCAGCCCGCACTGGCGCAGCTGCGGCCCCGGCAGGAGCTGCGTTTTGCAATGATCACCGCTGATGCGGCCGAAGAGCTGCTGTGGCAGCAGGAGCAGCGCTTGCTCTTTCTGCAAAATGCCTGTAAATTACGGTTGGAAGAATGGCTGTCTCACTATGGCTTACATTGACCTGAACTGCGATATGGGCGAAGGGCGGGATACCGATGCCGCCATTATGCCTTTTATCAGCAGCGCCAATATTGCCTGCGGCTATCATGCCGGCAACCGTGATATCATGCTGCGTACAGCCACCCTGGCCCGGCAGCACCAGGTAGCCATTGGTGCGCACCCGGGCTTTGCAGACAAGGAAAATTTTGGCAGAGCGGAACAGCAGCTGCCGGACAATGCGCTGTACGACCTGGTGACCACACAGGTATATGCCCTGCAGGTAATATGCCGCTCCCTGCAGGCGCCCCTGATGCATGTAAAGCCGCATGGCGCCCTCTATAACATGGCCGCACGCACGCCGGCCATGGCCCGCATTATTGCCAAAGCCGTACATGATGTGGACCCGCAACTTTGTCTTTTCGGGCTGAGCAACAGCGCATTGATACAGGCTGCCCGGGATGCCGGCCTGAAAGCCGCCAGTGAAGTATTTGCAGACAGAACCTACCAGGACGACGGCACCCTGACGCCCCGCAGCCATTCCAGTGCGCTGATAGACAACGAGGCGCAGGCTATACAACAGGTGCTGCAAATGGTTACCGGGCAAAAGGTAACCAGCGTTAACGGGCATACGGTGCCCATTGTTGCAGAGACCATCTGTATACACGGCGACGGCGCACATGCCATTGCCTTTGCCCGCGCCCTGCATACCGCATTACATGATCACCATTTAACGATCCGGCACCCTTGAGCAAACAACGATCCTCCGCCATAGCGGGCGCCGCTTTCCTGATGGCCACCTCCGCCATCGGCCCCGGCTTTTTAACGCAAACCACGGTATTCACCCAGCAACTGCAGGCCGCCTTCGGCTTTGTGATACTGGTGTCCGTATTACTGGACATTGGCGCCCAGCTGAACATATGGCGCATACTAACGGTCACGCAATACCGTGCACAGGACCTGGCCAACGAGCTGCTGCCCGGCCTGGGCTATGTACTGGCAGGGCTGGTAGTGCTGGGCGGCCTGGCCTTCAACATTGGGAACATTGGCGGCTGCGGCCTCGGCATGCAGGTGCTGAGTGGTATAGACACTACCTACGGCGCGCTGCTCAGCGGCGGTATCGCCCTGTTCATTTTCTGGCTCAGGGAGGCCGGCAAGACCCTGGATCATTTTACGCGGTGGCTGGGCATCCTGATGGTGCTGCTGACCCTTTATGTGGCCATCAGCTCACACCCCCCGCTGGGCGCCGCCCTGCAGCAAAGCGTGTGGCCGGACGTGGTGGATACCAAGGCCATTGTTACCCTGGTAGGCGGCACAGTAGGCGGTTATATCAGCTTTGCCGGCGCACACCGGCTGCTGGATGCCGGCATTGGCGGGCCGGCACAGGTACGGCAGGTGAATAAAAGCGCGGTCAGCGGCATTGTTATTACCGCTGTAATGCGCAGCATCCTGTTCCTGGCAGCCCTGGGGGTGGTAACGCAGGGCATGACACCGGACAGCAGCAATCCCCCCGCCGCCGTGTTTCGCTTTGCAGCCGGGGAAACGGGCTACCGTTTTTTTGGTATGGTGATGTGGAGCGCGGCCATTACATCTGTAGTAGGCGCCGCTTATACTTCGGTTTCCTTCCTGAAAACATTTCACCCTTTCCTTGTCCGTTACGAACGCTGGTGCATTTCCTTTTTCATTGTATGTTCCACCCTCATTTTTATTGCAACAGGCCGGCCGGTACACCTGCTGGTCGTAGCCGGGGCGCTAAACGGTCTCATACTGCCCATAGCGCTGGCAGTAGTATTACTGGCGGCTACCCGCAAACGGCTGGCCGGCAGCTACCGCCACCCGGTATGGATGCAGGCCGCAGGATGGATGGTAGTGTTGGTAATGGGATGGCTGTCCATCATCACACTGCAGCAGTGGCTGTCCTGAGCACTGCTTGCTGAAAGAGCAATTTCATGCGACATAATTTGTAACTTGCCCGGATTTATGCGTCAACTTTTAGCCGGGCTTCTTTTTGCCGCATTGTGGGCATCTGCGGCGGTAGCCACCAAGATCGGCATACAGGCGGCCGACCCGCTGATACTGGCCAATATGCGTTTCCTGCTGGCCGGCGGGCTGATGCTGTGCTTTGTATACGTATTGCGGAAAAGCCGGGGCTATGCCTGGCCCAAAGGGGCGGAGTGGCGGCACCTGCTGATATTTGCCCTGCTGAATACCACCATTTACCTGGGTTGCTTTGTGCTGGCCATGCGGGAAGTATCTGCCGGCATCGGCAGCCTTTCTACAGCTACCTCTCCCCTGTTCATCATGCTGATATCTGCCATCTGGCTAAAACGGGCCTTACGCTGGTATGAAATAACCGGGGTTATACTGGGACTTGCAGGCGTGGCCCTGGCCACCTACCCCCTTTTGCAGGACAGCCACGCTACCCTCCGGGGCCTGGCCATCCTGCTTAGCGGTATGATATCCGTATCCGTGGCCACGGTATATTACAGCCATGTGAAATGGCAATTGCCCAACCTGGTGATCAATGGCTGGCAGGTGCTGCTGGGCGGGCTGCTGCTCCTGCCCTTTACCCTGGCGGGCGCGCATTTCAGCACCACGCATTTTACGCTTCCTTTCTGGGGGGCGGTGCTGTGGCTGGTGGTACCGGTATCCATTGCTGCATTGCTGCTGTGGTTCTACCTGGTACGGCAGGATGCGGTAAAAGCCTCCCTCTGGCTGTTCCTTTGCCCCATATTCGGTTTCGTATACTCTTCCCTGTTACTAGACGAGCCTATTACCCTGTATACGTTTGTGGGAACCGGGCTGGTAATTGGCGGGCTGTACCTGGCCCAGCGGGAAAAGCTCAGGAAGCAGGCGTAATTATTTCCGGGCCAGCTTTTCATCCACGCTCAAGGGCCCTGCGCCAAAATAAGTGATCATCAGCGCTGCGCCCAGCATGGAAATATTCTTCATAAACATGATCATGTTCATCTGCTGCTGCATGGGGTCTTCCATTTTCCAGAAGGCATGCATCCAGAACGTTACCGGCAGCAGGAAAATAACGATCAGCCAGGCGCCCAGCTTTGCTTTGTATCCAAAGGTGATGCTCAACGCGCCCAGTCCCGCTATAATGCCGGACAGCGGTACCAGGAAAGCAGGCGCCGGCACTCCCTGGGAAGCGGCATAGCCCGCCATTTCCCCGGAAAAGTGATTGGCCAGCGCCGAAAGAAAGATGAGAGAGAAAAAAATGCGGCCAAGTAATACGACAAATTTCATGATGCAGCAATTTTAAGTACTTAAATGATCGCTCAATGAAGTCTTTTAAAGGCCTTAAGCAAATTAAATATACTGCATTTTGAACTGGTAAACAATTTGTTAGCAAGCCGCTCTGTACCTGTAATCAGTATGCCAGCAACTCCCGGACAGCCTTTTCCACTCTGGCGGGCGTGGGCAGCATGGCACTTTCCAGCACTGTATTGATCGGCACCGCCGGCAGGTTGAGGGCGCCCAGGGTGTGCACCGGGGCATCCAGGAAGCGGAAGCAATGCTGCTGGATACGCGCTGCCAGGGCTTGCGCAAACGAATTGTTCAATTGCTCTTCGGTAAGCACCAGGCACTTGCCATGTTTGCAGACGGATTCAAATACCAGGGTTTCATCCAGGGGGTATAAAGCGCGCAGGTCAATGATCTCCACCTGGCCGGCAAATGCTTTGGCCGCTGCCAGCGCCCAGTACACGCCCATGCCATAGGTAACAATACAGGCGCTGCTGCCCTGCTGTATGCTTCCCGGGCGGGCCGGCAGCACTATCCGCCCTTTGCCCAGGGGTATCATATAATCCTTGTCCGGCTCTATGGTCATGGCATCCTGGGTGCCGGACACCTTGCTCCAGTACAACCCTTTATGCTCCAGCATCACTACCGGGTTGGGGTCCAGGAAAGCGGCCTTCATCAGCCCCTTCATATCGGCGGCATTGGAAGGATAAGCCACCTTGATGCCTTTAATGCTCAGCAGGGTGGTCTCTATACTGCCGGAGTGGTAAGGCCCGCCGCCGCCATAAGCGCCTACCGGCACCCGTATGAGGGTTTGCACGGGAAACTTGCCTGCGCTGAGGTAGCAGGACTTTGCTATTTCTGTTACCAGCTGGTTGAAGCCTGGATAAATGTAGTCTCCAAACTGCACTTCCACGATGGGCTTTACCCCTACTGCGGAAAGGCCGGCAGTAGCGCCTATAATATAGGCCTCCTGTATGGCGGTGTTATACACCCGGTGATCCCCGAACTTTTCGGCCAGGGTGGCTGCTTCCCGGAATACGCCTCCCAGGCGGCGGCCTACGTCCTGCCCAAAGAAAACGGCCTCGGGGTATTGCTGCAATATTTCTTCGATAGCATGCAATGCTGCATCCACCATTACCACTTTATTACCGCCGGCCGGTTGTCGCAGCCCGGCTTCTTCGGTTACTGCTGCAGGGGCAAATACATGGGTATCCACGCTTTCGGGCTCGGGCTCCCGGCTGTTCACGGCTATTTCAAACGCAGCAGCTACCGTACGGCCGGCAGATTCCTCGATAGTAACAAGGTCTGTTTCCTTTATACCTTTCTCCAGCAGTAACCGGCGCAGCCTGGGTACGGGATCGCGGCTGGCATGCGCTGCCAGGTCTTCCGCAGACCTGTACCATTCCTTACGCACACCGGAGGTGTGGTGCCCCAACAGGGGCACGCGGGCCTGTACCAGCACGGGCTTCCTTGCTGTGCGGGCATAATGGATGGCGGTTTCCATGGCCTGGTAGCTCTTTTCAAAATCGCTGCCATCCACCCGCATGCGCTCCAGCCCCTTAAAGCCGGCGGCATATTCATAGGCGTCCATAGCCCGGGTTTCCGCAGCCCCGGCCGAGATGCCCCATTCATTGTCCTGCACCAGGTAAATAACCGGCAGTTGCCAGAGCACGGCGCTTTGCCAGGCCTCGCTCACCTCTCCTTCCGTTACACTGCCATCGCCCAGGGAGCAAAGCACCACTGGCGCCTGGCCCTCCGGGCCTTTACGCAAGGTATCGGGGGCTATGCCTTCGAGATAACGGATACCCTGCGCCATGCCGGTGGCCGGTATTACCTGCATGCCGGTTGCGCTGCTTTGGTGGGGAATGACCGGTCGGTCGTCCTGCCGGCTGCTGGGATGGCAGTAGTAGGACCGGCCCGCGGAAAAGGGATCATCCGCGCGGGCCAGCAGCTGCAGCATCAGCTCCTCAGGGGCAAAACCCATGGCCAGCAGCATACTGTCGTCGCGGTAATAGGGGCTGGCATAATCACAGGGGAGCAGTTGCAGGCCGGCAGCGATCTGGATGGCCTCATGCCCGCTGGAGGCGGAATGCACATATTTGCAAAGGGAGCGGTTGGCCTCGTAAGTAGCGGCCATATGACGGGCCAGGCACATGTAGCGGTATGCCTTCAATAATAAAGTTTCCCTGTTTGCGGGGCGTTCCTGGTTGGTAGTGGCGGTTTTTAAAGTTGGAACGCTTGTATTATCTTTAAACACGTAAAAATGTTTTGGTGTAGCTATTCCATACTTATAGTTGCTAATACAACTATTGCTACTGCAAATTAAGAAATATGCCCGATACTTACGTCAGCAATCCATCTTTTTTTAAACTGGATGCCACCCTTAAAAAAATCCGCAACTATTGGCAAAAGACCTTTGATGCCCACGGCAAAGACATAACGGTAGACCAGTGGCTGCTGCTGGAGAACCTCCACAAGCACAAGAAGATCACGCATAACGAGCTGGCCAGGCTTACTTCAAAAGATATTACCACCGTATCGCGCATTATTGAGCTGATGGTAAAAAAGGGGCTGGTGCTCCGGGAGGCAGCACTAAACGACCGGCGCAAGGTATTTTTACAGCTTACGCCGCTGGGCAATGAAAAGTATAAGGATGTAAGACCCCTGGTGTTGGAAATGCGCAAAACAGGGTGGAAAGACCTTACGGAAAAAGATTACGTGGAACTGACCAGGATACTGGATGTGATCTATCACAACATACCCTGAGCCCTTCTTATTTCACCATAAATTCCAGCAGGCTGTCATTCTCTATAAAGGCTTCCAGTGTATCCCCAATTTCTACCGGGCCTACGCCGGCCGGGGTGCCGGTAAAGATCAGGTCACCAATATTAAGGGTAAAGAACCTGGAAATGTAGGACACCAGGAAATCAAAAGAAAAGATCAGATCCCTGGTATTGCCCTGCTGTACAATTTCCTTGTTCTTGTACAGGCAGAAGTTAATGTCCTTTATATCCGGCTGGGAAGCTATGGGCATGAACTTGCCCACTACGGCAGAGTTATCGAATGATTTGGCTATTTCCCAAGGCAGGCCCTTGCTTTTTTGTTTATCCTGCAGGTCCCGGGCGGTAAAGTCAATGCCAACAGAGATGGCATCATAGTATTTATCTGCAAATTTTTCCTGGATGTGCTTACCGTTCTTGCATATACGCAATACCAGCTCACACTCATAGTGCAGGTTATCTGTGAAATCGGGATAGTAGAAAGGGTGATTATTCTGTAACAGTGCGTTCTTAGGCTTCATAAATAACACCGGTTCTGTCGGCAACTCATTATTCAGTTCCCTGGCATGATCGGCATAGTTTCTTCCGACGCAAATAATTTTCATAATGCGTTCATTTAAAAAGGTTAAATAAAATGGCCCCGTTTCTGTTCCGCAAATTTACTCGACAGAAGGGAAAGTCAAATTATTATAATTATTCATTGTTCTGGCAATGCCAATGGAGGCAAAGCCTTCTATGATCTCCACCGATTTTTCTATTTTCTGCTGCACCACCGGCCATTCCTTTTCCGTCCATCTGCCCAGCACATATTCCACCTGCCGGCCTTTGGGAAAATCATTGCCGATACCAAAACGCAATCGCGGGTACTGGTTGGTGCCCAGCAGCTCCTGTATGCTTTTAAGCCCATTATGGCCGGCGTCGCTGCCGCCGGGGCGCAGGCGCAGCACATTCAGGGGCAGGGCCAGCTCATCCATGATCACCAGCAGGTGCTCCAGGGGAATCTTTTCCTTGTCCACCCAGTATTTGACCGCCTTACCGCTCAGGTTCATATAAGTGGTGGGCTTGATAACCACAAACACTTTCCCTTTCCACCGGCACTCTGCTACATCTGCCAGCCGGTCGCTCCTGAAAATGCCGCCATGCTTGGCCACAAACGCATCTACCACGTCAAAGCCTATATTATGGCGGGTATGCCTGTATTCTTCGCCAATATTGCCTAGCCCGGCTATTAAATATTTCATTTGTTAACTTTCGTCTTTTCAATGGCCAGATAGCACCTTGCATCAGCTACCCGGTTTCATCTGCATTTTTTAAAATACGCGTCAAAAATAAAAATTTAAATCTGCTTGTAACCATAAACGCAAAAAGCCCCGGTCCGTAAACGGGACCAGGGCCTTTGTGGAAATATCCGTAAAAGAATGTTATTTCTTCTTCGCTTCCTTTTCGCTGGCTGCTTCTTCCTGGCGCAGCTGACGGGTCATTACTACAGATGCGATGGGAATACGAGGGGAGTTAAGTATTTCCAGGTTCTCTTCCTTAATGTCCTCTACCCGGATGTTAGCATTCAGCTCCAGGTTCTCGATGTTCACTTCTATGTTCTCACGGAGATACTTGGGCAGGGTCTTTACCTTCACAGCCTTCATCTTCACTACCAGCTTACCGCCTGCCTTTACACCGGCAGACTGGCCTACCAGCTTCAGCGGCAGGGTAGCGATCACTTTCTTGTCCTCTACCAGTTCCAGGAAATCGATGTGGGTCAGCTTATCGGTCACCACGTCAAACTGCATATCTTTCAGAATGCATTTGTAGGTTTTACCGTTGATGGTGATCTCGGCCAGCTGGAAATCCGGCGTATATACCAGGTTCTTGAAAGCCTTTGCCGGAGCAGAAAAACTAACGGTTTCGGCACCCCCATAAATAACGCAAGGCACTTGGTCCTCAGAACGAAGTTGACGGGTGGCTTTTTTGCCAAGCTCGCTCCTGAGTTGTCCTTCGATGGTTATTGTTTTCATTTGTTTAAACAGTTTATGAATATGAATAAAATCCTTATAATCCTCTCCGGTGGCTATGCACAAACAGGCTGGTAATAGACTTGTTCTCATGCATATTGCGGATGGCCACGGCAAAAAGCTCTGATACGCTGATCACCTTGATCTTGGCGCTTTCCTGCTTCAGTGGCATGGTATCGCACACCACCAGCTCTTCCAGCACCGATTGCTCAATATTCTCATAAGCCTTTCCGCTCAATACAGGGTGCGTACAGAAAGCCCTTACGCTCCTGGCTCCTTTTTCCCGCAGCAGGTTGGCTGCTTTGGTAAGGGTGCCTGCCGTGTCAATAATATCATCTATGAGCACAATATCCTTATCGGTCACATCCCCTATTACCACCATGGATGCTATTTCATTGGCGCGCTTACGGTGCTTGTCGCATATTACCATTTCCGCGTTGAAATAGGACGCTACCTCCCTTACCCGGTTGGTGCTGCCCACGTCGGGGGACGCAAAGGTAAGGTTTTCCAGCTTCAAATTCTCAATATAGGGGATGAAAATTGCGGAACTGTCCAGGTGATCCACCGGTATGTCAAAGAAGCCCTGTATCTGCGGTGCGTGTAAATCCATGGTTATCACCCTGTTAGCTCCCGCCGAGGTCAATAGGTTGGCTACCAGCTTGGAGGCGATGGCCACGCGGGGCTTGTCTTTCCGGTCCTGCCGGGCAAATCCGAAATAAGGGATCACGGCGGTAATATACCCTGCGGAGGCCCTTTTGGCGGCATCAATCATCAGCAGCAGCTCCATGAGGTTATCTGCCGGAGCGTTAGTGCTTTGTATCAGGAATACATAATCTCCCCGGATACTCTCCATATATACGGGCTGAAATTCGCCATCACTGAATTTCTGGATCTGTAATTTACCCAGGCCGTTACCATAGCGCCGGGCAATTTTCTCCGCCAGTGCGGGGTTGCTGTTGCCTGTAAAGATTTTTACTGATGGTTGCATGACTGTGGAAAAAGAGGTTGCAAAACTATAACATTTGCGCGGTTCTGCCCTATTTTTTTTGACGGTGACGGCCGCAAGACACACTTTCACCCTTTTAGCCATAGGTAACAATGGCAGTACCAGCCCCTTCAGCCGCCGGAGGGGGAAGGTTGTGGAATAAAATATTTGGAAAACCAGGAGGAGGGGCATATCTTTAAGTATGGATGTAAAAGTGACCCCGCTATATATCCCCATAAAAGATTGGGCCCCGGATGATAAGCCAAGAGAAAAACTGATAAAGAAAGGCACTGCCGCCCTGAGCGATGCAGAGCTACTGGCTATTCTGCTCAATAATGGCCATAAACAGAAATCCGCTATTGCACTTGCCAAAGAAATACTGCACACCGCCCGTTATAACCTGGGCGAGCTGGGAAAACTGAACGTACAGCAGCTAAAAAAGCTGCGGGGTATTGGCAATGCCAAAGCAGTTACCATTGTTGCGGCCATGGAGCTGGCCCGGCGCAAACAGGCCGGCACCATGCTGGAAAAACAGGTGGTTACCAGAGGCAAGGAGGCCGCGCTGTTCTTCAAACCGCTGCTGAGCGACAGCGATCAGGAAGCCTTTTACGTGCTTTACCTTACTCACAACTGCCGCGTATTACATTACCGCTGCATCAGCACCGGCGGTATCAGCAGCACCATTGTAGACCCCAGGCTCATTTTCAGGGAAGCCCTGGAAACCGGCGCATCCCGCCTGCTGCTTTGCCACAACCATCCATCCGGCAGCCTCACACCCAGCCTGACCGACATAGCGCTTACCCGGAAGCTCAAAGCAGCCGGGCAGCTGTTCGATATTGAGGTAATAGATCACATCATTGTGTCGGAAGCGGGCTATTACAGCATGGCTGAGGAAGGCACCATGGCATAGGCACTACCTGCCCCTGCATTTCACATGGCTAAACTTTTGGATATAATAAATTGCATTTTCCTTACATTCGCAATTCATTTATTTCATTAATCTGCTATGCTGAAAATAGGAATTTTTGGTGTTGGACATCTCGGCAAGATCCATCTTTCCCAGCTGATGACGATGAAGGATGTAGAAGTGGTGGGGTTCTATGATCCCAGCAATGCCAATGCGGCAAGCGTGGCAGCGCAATACCAGATTCCACGTTTCACTATTGCTGAAGAATTGATACTGGCGGCAGACGCCATTGATATAGTAGCGCCCACCACCCAGCATTTCAAGCTGTGCGAAATAGCCCTGCGCAACGGCCGGCACATTTTCGTGGAAAAGCCCATGACCAATACCATGGAGGAAGCCAAAACCCTGGTAAAACTGGTGGAGGAGGCCAATGTAAAATTCCAGGTAGGACACGTGGAGCGCTTTAACCCGGCATTCCTGGCGCTGAAAGGCTATCCGCTCAAACCCATGTTCATAGAAGTGCACCGCCTGGCGGAGTTTAATCCGCGGGGCACGGATGTAAGCGTGATACTGGACCTGATGATACACGACATTGACATTGTGCTGAGCATTGTGCAGTCTACCATCAGCCGGATCTCCGCCAGCGGCGTAGCTGTAATGAGCGATACGCCGGACATTGCCAACGTACGCATAGAATTCCATAACGGCTGCGTAGCCAACCTTACCAGCAGCCGTATATCCCTGAAGAAAATGCGCAAAATGCGCCTGTTCCAGAAGGATGCTTATATAGGCATTGATTTCCTGGATAAGAAAACAGAGATCATCAAGCTGAAAACCCCGGCGGATGAAGGACTGTTTACCCTGGATATTGAGACCAATGCCGGCAAAAAGACCATCGCCATCGATAACCCGGAAGTAAAACAGGTGAATGCCATCCGCATGGAGCTGGAGCTGTTCCGCGACAGCATCCTGCACCATAAGCCGGTAGCCGTGAACGTGATTGACGGCCTGCAGGCCCTGGATGTGGCGCACCAGATACTGCAGAAGATCAGCAAAAACCAGTCTTCTCCTGCTGTTCCCTAACCATGCAGCAATGCCTGCGCAATCACCAGGTCCAGGGGGCGGGTGATCTTGATATTGCTTTCCTCGCCGGGTACCAAGTGTATCCGGTGCCCCAGCCTTTCCACTACGGTAGCTTCGTCTGTAAATAAAGGATCATAGGGCAGCTCAAAAGCGGGCAGCAGCTGCTCTGATAAAAAGGTTTGCGGGGTTTGTATGATCCTGAACTGCTCCCTGTTCACGGCTTTATTACCGGTACCATCCACTTCCCGCAGGCTGTCCTTCATATCCGTTACCGGGATGGCATTACCATATATCAATGCCTGTTCATAACAATTGTGTATCAATGCAGCTGATAATAAGGGGCGCACGCCGTCGTGCACAAACACCACGGCCTTTTCCTGCACTGTTTGCAAACCGTTCCTCACGGAATGGAAGCGGGTCTCCCCTCCTTTTACCAGGGTAACGGGAGGCGGGGAGGCAAAGCCTTCCAGCACCTGCCGGGCAGGAGCCCAATGCGCTTCGGGCACTACCAGCACTACCTCCATATCTGCATACGCATTCACAAAAGCGGCAATGGTGTGGTACAATACGGGCCGGCCGGCCAGTTCCAGGAACTGCTTGGGGATGGCGCTGCCCATGCGGATGCCGGCACCACCGGCTACTATAACGGCTATTTTCTTACGCTGCTCCATGAAGGGAAAAATCCAAATATAACATTAAAAAAGCCTTCCGGGTGGGGCCCGGAAGACTTTTTATCTGAACATCCAAATATCATCACAGGATCAGCATGGCGTCGCCATAGCTGAAGAAACGGTACTTTTCCTTAATGGCCTGCTGGTAGGCTTCCATGATCAGGTCGTACCCGGCAAAGGCGCATACCATGATCAGCAGGCTGGTCTTGGGCAGGTGAAAGTTGGTTACCAGCGCATTGGGAATGGAAAAATCGTAAGGCGGATGAATGAAGGTATTGGTCCATCCTTCTGCGGCCTTCAGATGGTTCTGCGCGGTAACGGACGATTCCACGGCCCTTACGGTAGTGGTGCCAATGGCACATATCCTGCGGTTCTCGTCCTTTGCCTTGTTCACGATCTTTACGGCATAGTCGTCAATGTGGAAATACTCGGCATCCATTTTATGCTTGCTCAGGTCTTCCACTTCTATGGGCCGGAAAGTACCCAGTCCTGTATGCAGGGTTACCTCGGCAAATTTGATCCCTTTTATTTCCAGGCGCTTGATCAGCTCCCGGCTAAAGTGCAGGCCGGCCGTAGGGGCGGCTACTGCGCCTTCGTACTTGGCGTACACGGTCTGGTAACGCTCTTTGTCCTCATCTTCGGGCTTGCGCTTGATGTATTTGGGCAGGGGCGTTTCACCCAAGGTGTCCAGCACGGCCTTGAACTCGTCATCGTTGCCCTCAAACAGAAAGCGGATGGTACGGCCCCTGGAAGTGGTATTGTCGATCACCTCCGCCACCAGCGACTCATCATCCCCAAAATACAGCTTATTGCCTACCCTTATTTTACGGGCAGGATCCACGATCACATCCCATAGCCGGTTCTGCTTGTTCAGCTCACGCAGCAGGAATACCTCAATCTTGGCGCCTGTCTTTTCCTTGCGTCCATACAGCCTGGCAGGGAATACCTTGGTGTTGTTCACAATCATGACATCTTTGTCATTGAAATAACCGATAATGTCCCTGAAAAGCTTGTGCTCAATTTTTCCCGTGGCACGGTTAACGACCATTAAACGGGATTCATCTCTGGATTTGGAAGGGTGCTGCGCGATCAGATTTAAAGGAAGATCGAACTTGAATTGCGATAATTTCATATTACGGTATGAATGAATTTAAAGGTTGCAAAGGTACTGATAAGCCGCTAGTATACCAAAAAAACATTCTCGGCATTACAATACAATTAATTACGAATAGATGTTTTTTGGTATGGCTGCTATCAGCTTTCGGGTATACGCACTTTCCGGCTGCTCATATACCTGTGCTGCCGGCCCGCTTTCCACTATCCTGCCTTTGTTCATTACCATCATACGGTCACTCATAAACCGTACCACAGAAAGGTCGTGTGAGATAAAGATATAGGTAAACCCATATTCTTCCCGTAGCTGTATCAGCAGGTTCAGCACCTGCGCCTGTATGCTTACATCCAGCGCAGCTACGGACTCATCGCAGATAATAAAGGAGGGATGCACAGCCAGCGCCCGTGCAATAACAACCCGCTGCCGCTGCCCCCCGGAAAACTCGTGGGGATACCTGTAAAAATGTCCGGGGCGCAGCTGCACCTTTTCCAGCAGCTCCAGCGCTTTTTCCCGGCGGCCCCGCTCATGGCCATACAAGCCATGCACCATCATGGGCTCCATGATAGCCTGCCCCACCGTGAGCCGGGGGTTCAGGGAGGAGTAAGGGTCCTGGAAAATGATCTGCATATCTTTGCGGAGGTCCCGCAGGTCGGCAGGGGCCAGGCTATTCAATGTTTTTCCTTTATAAACAATGCGGCCGCCGGTTGGTTCTACCAGCCGCAATAATGTTCTGCCCAGGGTAGTCTTTCCGCAGCCAGACTCCCCTACCAGGCCCATGGTCTCCCCCTGCCGCACGGTAAAGCTCACACCGTCCACTGCCTTTATCCATCCGCGCACCCGGCCCAGCAGGCTGCGGCTGGCGGGGAACCAGGTTTGCAGCTGCTCCACCTCCAGCAGGGGCAGGCTTTGCTCCAGTTGCCACTCCCTGGCAGCTGCCTGGGCGGGCGGTATCACCAGGCTGTTTACCAGCTCCTTCACGGCATGGGGCTTTTCCCGGATATTGCCGGCAGCGTCCGTTTCCATAAAGTCCGGGGTTACGGGCAGGCGGTACAGCTGCTTGTCCAAAGGCGGCCGGCAAGCCAGCAGGCCCCTGGTATAAGGGTGCTGCGGGTGGCGGAACAGCTCCGCTACCGGGCCCTGCTCCACAATGCTCCCTTTGTACATGACCGCTACCTGGTCTGCTATTGCTGCAATCACCCCCAGGTCGTGGGTAATAAATACCACGCTCATACCGGTTTCCTGCTGTAATTCCTTTAGCAGCTCCAGGATGGCTTGCTGTACGGTTACGTCCAGGGCAGTGGTGGGCTCATCCGCTATCAGCAGCCGGGGCTGGCAACTGATGGCCATAGCGATCATCACGCGCTGCTTCTGCCCTCCGGACAGTTCATGCGGGTACCGGTGCAGCAGTTGCTCCGGGGCCGGCAGCTTTACCTGGCGGAACAGCTCCACTACTTGCTGCCGGGCTGCGGCGGGGGATACTTTTTTATGCAGGCGGATGGCTTCCGTTACCTGGGCGCCACAGGTATATAAGGGGTTCAGGGAGGTCATGGGCTCCTGGAAGATCATGGCTATTTCATTGCCACGCCAGGTACGCATCTCTTCCGGGGATAACTGCAGGAGATCTGCCTGCGCCTGCTGCGGCCGCTGGTACAGGATGCGGCCGGCCGTGATCCTGCCCGGCGCCTGCACCAGGCGCATGAGGGACAACGCCGTTACAGACTTGCCGGAACCGGACTCTCCTACTATGCCCAGTATCTTTCCGTGGGGAATATCCAGCGTGATATTGTTCACTGCCTTTATGGTTTCCTCCTCTACCGCAAAGGTTACGGTCAGGTCCTGGATGGAGACTAGCGGGTCCGGCATATACGATTTTAGATAAATCTACGATCTAAAATCATAAATCTAAAATCGTAGGTGCTTCACAGTTTGGTGACTGTTGATCAGGTTCTGCAGGGAGTCTATGCCTATTTTCAGGTGCCGGTCTGCAAACTGGGAGGTCACCTTTTTGTCGCTTTCAGCCGTTTTCACTCCTTCCGGCACCATGGGCTGGTCGCTCACCAGCAGCAGGGCGCCGGTGGGTATCTTGTTGTAGAAGCCCACGGAAAAAATGGTGGCCGTTTCCATATCCACTGCCATGGCGCGGATACGCTGCAGGTATTTTTTAAACTCCAGGTCATGTTCCCATACCCGGCGGTTGGTGCTGTAGCAGGTGCCGGTCCAGTAGTCGCACCCATATTCCCGGATGGTGGTGGAAATAGCCTTCTGCAGCGCAAAAGCCGGCAGCGCAGGCACTTCTGGCGGGAAGTAATCATTGGAGGTGCCTTCTCCGCGGATGGCCGCAATAGGCAGGATCAGGTCGCCAATGCTGTTCTTTTTCTTCAAACCACCGCATTTGCCCAGGAACAGCACGGCCTTGGGAGAGATGGCGCTCAGCAGGTCCATAACGGTAGCGGCGCTGGGGCTGCCCATCCCGAAGTTGATGATGGTGATATCGTCTGCTGTAGCGCATTGCATGGGTTGAGAGGTGCCTACCACCTTTGTTTTGTGCAGGGTGGCAAACGCATGGAGATAACTACTGAAATTGGTGAGGAGGATATGGGAGCCGAAATTTTCCAGCTTTTCTCCTGTGTAGCGGGGAAGCCAATTGGCTACAATATCTTCTTTTGTCTTCATAGCCTTTTGACACGCAAATGTACATTATTCCCGCGACTTTTTTGCATTAGCTTTGTGCCATGATCGCCATTGAGTTTCCTGCGCCCGATTTTAAAATGGTTCGGGAAGGCAGCAAAGAGCTGATATTTGACCGCTACCGGAAAAAGTATGTAACGCTAACGCCGGAGGAATGGGTGCGGCAGAATTTCCTGAACTACCTGGTAAAAGGGCTGCACTATCCTGCTTCGCTGATCGGTATTGAAAAGGAAATACACCTGGGCGAGCTGAAAAAACGCTGCGACATCGTGGTGTATGACCGCCACATGCAGCCCTGGATGATCGTGGAATGCAAGGAAATGAACGTGCCTCTCAGCCTGCTTACCGTGGAGCAGATTGTTCGCTATCACCTAGTGCTGCGGGCAGTGTACCTGGTGATCACCAACGGGGTGAACACCTACTGCTGCCTGTACCAGCCGGAAAAGGGGGAATGGGCATTTACGGAGCAGCTGCCGGGATATATGAAAGGTGAAAAGTAAAAGGTGAAGGTGCCTGCCGAACCATTCACCTTTCACTTCATTACGGGAAAATGCCCAGCTGCTCGTAGGCCGCGCCTACTTTATCAATGGCGCACACATAAGCGGCTGTGCGCATATCATGTATCTTGCTGTTGGCTACCATTATTTCACGCACCTCATGCAGGGCGGCGTGCATGGTTTCTTCCAGCCCGGAGTACACCAGGTCCACCTCGTCGGCGCCGTGGGCTATGAATTTCCTTTCTTTTTCAGATACTTTCTTGCCGGTGAGGTCCTCTATCGTGCTCAGGATGTGAATGTTCATATTCTCGTCAAAGCGCTTGCCCAGGCGTCCGTAGCGCACGTGGCTCAGGTTCTTCAACCACTCGAAGTAAGACACCGTTACCCCGCCGGCGTTCAGGAACATGTCCGGCACTACGATCACGCCTTTTTTATTAAGGATGACGTCCGCTTCGGGGGTAATAGGCCCGTTGGCCGCTTCACCAATGATCTTTGCCTTGATGTTGGGTGCGTTATCCTTGTGGATCACGTTTTCCAGCGCGGCCGGTATCAGGATATCACATTCCAGCTCCAGGCCGTCCGTATTCTTTTCCAGGTTCACGGAGCCGGGGAAACCTACGATAGAGCCGGTTTCGTTCCGGTGCTTCAGCACGGCATCGGGGTCTATGCCTTTTTCATTGTAAATGGCGCCATCCCACTCTATCAGGCACACCACCAGGGCGCCTGCCTGGTGAAAATATTTGGCGGCGTGGTAGCCTACGTTCCCCATGCCCTGCACAATGATGCGCTTGCCTTCCAGGCCGGGCTCCAGGCCTATCCGCTGCATGTCTTCCTTAATATTGCACAGCTCCTGCAGGCCGTAGAATACACCCAGGCCGGTGGCTTCCTTACGACCGCGCACCCCGCCCTGCGATACGGGCTTACCGGTTACGCAGCCGTAGCCATCCACCTCTCCGGGCCGAAGGCTGGTATAGGTATCCAGTATCCAGCTCATTTCCCGCTCGCCGGTACCATAGTCAGGCGCAGGCACGTCTACGCCGGGGCCTATGAAGTTCTTCCTCACCAGCTCTGCTGTGTAACGGCGGGTAATGTTTTCCAGCTGAAAAGGGGAGTAATTGCGGGGATTGATCTTGATACCGCCTTTGGCGCCGCCAAACGGCACGTTTACAATGGCACATTTATAGGTCATTAACGCGGCAAGGGCCATCACCTCATCCTGGTTCACTTCCTCGCTGAAGCGGATACCGCCTTTACAGGGCAGCTTGTGGTGAGAGTGTTGCACCCGGTAGGCTTCTATCACCTCTATCCTGTCGCCTACCCGTACCGGGAACTTGATGCGATATACGGCGTTGCAGGCTTTGATCTGCTCCAGTATGCCTTTTTGCCATTTGGTGAACTGCGCAGCCTTATCAAAGCTTTTTTCTACACTTTCAAAAAAACTATAATGCTGTTCTTGCGACATAAGAAATTGTTTTGGAGATATTGTTCTGGTTATGGTTTAGACTGTTGTTGATGTTCCAGCTTGCTGATCTTGCGATCCAGCCGTACCAGGTATAGCACAATACAAATGAAAATGATCGTCAGCACCGTTACTACAACATAAATTTTGCCATTGCTGCGCAGCAATTCATTTACAGGACCTGTTTCGGTGTTCTGCTGTTGCGCCTGCGCCAGCAGGGAAGGAAGTAATAAGGCCAGGGTAAGGAAAAAGTAAGACGCTCTGTTGATCATTTAAAAATATTTTTTAGCTCAAGTCTTTTATAGCGCACCAGCAAGGTGTAGATCCATACGCCCAGCAGGGTCCACCCGGTAAATGCGGGATAGAACACCATCATCAGCGTACCGCTGGTGTCCCTGCCCCGGAAGCCCGGGCTGGTAGCGCTGCCCGGATGCAGGGAATCTACCATGCGGGGAATGATGTACGTTAGCGGTATTAACAGGGCAAAGGCAAATATGTTATAGATGGCAGACACCCTGGCCCGCTTGTCGATATCCGTAACAGACATGCGCAGCACCAGGTAGGCCAGGTAAATGAGCAGGGCCACGGCTGTGGATATCTGCTTGGGATCGCTGGTCAGCGTGCCGCCCCAGGTGTAGGTAGCCCATACGGAGCCGGTAATAAAGCCCATCACGCCGAACAATACGCCTACATTGGCCGAACAGCTGGCCAGGATGTCTTTTTTCAGGTCGTATTTGCCCAGGTAACGGATAGAATTGATTACGGAAATGGTGAACAGCGTGTACATGCTAATCCACATCGGCACGTGAAAGAAGAGGTTGCGCGTTGATTGCTCGTTATTCTCTATCACCGGTATCTTTACCAGGAACCCGGCTATGATCGTATATAAAAGCAAGAGTACCGCCAGCGCTTTCCACCAATGTTTTGCCATTTTTGTCAGCTATATATTGGGGCAAACCTACAGGTTTTATCACTAATCACAAAATATTAACACCAGTTACAGCGCCCTAGTCTTTCCATAAAAAAGGGAACAGGATCATGGCCAGGCCAATGATCAGCACATCCATCCCGGCCAGCAGCAGGAACATATTGGGCAATCCCGGCTGCAGAACGGGCACAAAGGCGGAACGGGCAATGTTGGCCAGCAGCATCAGCAGCGGCATCATAATAGGAAAGCCCATAATGGCCATTAAGGCAGCATTCTGGTTGGCCTGGGCGGCAATGGCGGCCAGCATGGTAAACAGCAGGGAGAGGCTCAGGCCTCCCAGCATGACCACGCCTATAAAATAGCCGATATTAATTATGGGGTTGCCCAGGAAGATGACGCAGCTTGCCAGGGCAATGATGCTCATCAGCCCCATTAACAGGATGTTATACAGCAGCTTGGCCGCGATAAAACAGCGCGGGTGCACCAGGGAATAGAAATACAGCAGCCGGCCCCGGCTTTCCTGGATAAAGCTTTTGGCAATAGCATTCACGGATACGAAGAGCTGCACTACCCAGAACAGGGCGTTCCATATCTGCTCTTCCGGCCGGCCCATCATCATATTGATCACAAATACGGTGGAAATAATATAGAGCAGGATGCCGTAGAAGGCGTATTTCTGGCGCAGCTCCAGCACCAGGTCTTTCTTTACCAGTGTAAGTGTTTGATGAATGACAGGCATACCGGGCAAAGATAGCTAAATTAGCGGTTAGCTTTTAGCTGACGGTGTTAGTGATCAAAGCGGGTAATTTCGCACTAATGCTAACTGCTAATTTATCTATCTTCGTTCCTTAACAATCGCAACCGCATGCAAAAAATACTGGTAGCCAATCGCGGGGAAATTGCCTTACGGGTAATGCGCTCCGCCAGGGAAATGGGTATTCAGACCGTAGCCGTGTACTCCGAAGCGGACCGTACCATGCCTTTTGTGCAATATGCCGATGAAGCCGTTTGCATTGGCCCGGCTCCTTCCAGCCAGTCCTATCTATTAGGCGACAAGATCATTGCCGTGGCGCGGCAAACAGGTGCAGATGCGATACATCCCGGCTATGGCTTCCTAAGTGAAAATGCCCGTTTTGCAAGGGCTGTGGCAAACGCAGGGCTTATTTTCATAGGCCCGGACGCGGATGCCATTGAGATGATGGGCAGCAAGCTGGCGGCCAAGCAGGCAGCACAAAAATTCGGCGTACCCATGGTGCCCGGCACGGAATCGCCCCTGCGCAGCCTGGAGGAAGCGCAGGAAGTGGTAAAGAAAACCGGGTTCCCCATCCTTATCAAAGCCTCTGCCGGCGGCGGCGGCAAGGGCATGCGGGTGGTGAACAGCGGAGACGAGCTGCCCGAGCAGATCCGGCTGGCTAAAAGCGAGGCCATGAGCGCCTTTGGCGATGACGCGGTATTTATAGAAAAGTATGTAGCCGCTCCCCGGCACATAGAGATACAGGTGCTGGGCGACCAGCACGGCAACTACGTATACCTGTTTGAGCGGGAGTGCAGCATACAGCGCCGGCACCAGAAGCTGGTGGAAGAGGCGCCCTCCTCCTGCCTTACGCCCGCCATCAGGGCGGCCATGGGCCAATGTGCGCTGGACGTGGCCCGCGCCTGCCGCTACCACGGCGCCGGCACGGTAGAGTTCCTGGTGGATGAGGCGCTGAACTTCTATTTCCTGGAAATGAACACCCGCCTGCAGGTGGAGCATCCTGTTACGGAAATGATCACCGGGCTGGACCTGGTGAAAGAACAGATCCGGATAGCGCGGGGAGAAAAACTGTCCTTTACCCAGGACAGCCTGCACATTAACGGGCATGCGATAGAGCTGCGCATCTGCGCGGAAGACCCGGCCAACAATTTCCTGCCGGACACCGGCACGCTGGCCACCTACATCCGCCCGCAGGGCTACGGTGTGCGGGTAGACGATGGTTATGAGCAGGGAATGGAGATACCGGTGTACTATGATTCCATGATCGCCAAGCTGATAGCCTGGGGCGCCAACCGGGAAGAGGCGCGCTTACGGCTGCTGCGCGCCATTGAGGAATACCAGGTAAAAGGCATCCATACCACCCTGGCCTTTGGCAGCTGGGCCCTGCAGCACCCGGCTTTTGTTGAAGGAAAGTTTGATACCCATTTTATTGGCAAGTATTTTGTCCCCTCCCTGCTGCAACAGCCGGATGCCTCCGCTGCCCGCGCTGCAGCCATACTGGCGGCGCAGCTATGGCAGGAAAACCGGGTCGTACAGGCGCCGGCGCCTGCTCCTACCGTGAACGGCCAGTGGAAAAAACGAAAAACATTGCGATAAGACGGTCCGCTGCGGTTTTCTTTCAGGCAAAATGTTCTAAATTTGTGATATTTCTATAATATGAAGCGGTACTATATCATATGAGACGGTTTATCCTGCAGTTCATCGATTTCTTTTACCGGCCGTTTGCCAGGCTGCTGCCCTTGCAAACGTTCCGCTACCTTGCTTGCGGAGGCGGTAATACCCTGCTGGATATTTTCCTCTACTTTATCATGTATAATTTCGTGCTGGCCAAACATGCGGTGCACCTGCCATTCCTGACCATCACACCACATATCGCCGCCCTGTTCATGGCGCTGGCCATTACCTTTCCTACAGGTTTCCTGCTCAGCAAATACATTGTGTTCTCCGAGTCCAACCTGCGGGGACGCACCCAGCTGTTCCGCTATTTTATGTTGGTAAGCGCCTGTATCTTACTGAATTACGTGTTTATGAAGGTATTTGTGGAGTTCTTCCACATTTACCCCACCATCTCGAAGATATTGACCACATTTTTCGTGGTATGCTTCAGCTACCTCACGCAGAAGAAATTCACGTTCAAGGTAAAGTCTGAAAAACTGAAGGCGTTTTAAACGGCCGCAGACCCGGCAGGTTTGAGGGCACCGTCAGGTTTCGCTATTATAATAGCAATGCCGGCACCGGGGCTCGTACACGCTTTGCTCTCCAAGTAGCACCGTTTCCCGGCTGGTATTTTTCCGGTAAGAAAAGCTCGCAATGTTGCCGCACTTTACGCAGATGGCGTGCAGCTTTGTAATATAGTCCGCTTTGGCCAGCAGGTTGGGCATAACGCCAAACGGGCGGCCTCTATAATCCATATCCAGCCCGGCCACTATCACGCGTATGCCGCGCAGCGCCAGCTGATCGCATACATTGGGCAGCTCTGCATCAAAGAACTGCGCTTCGTCTATGCCTACCACATCCACCTCCTGCGCCAGCAGCAATATCTGCTGGGAATTATCAATAGGGGTGGACATTACTTTATTCTCATCGTGCGATACAATATCCTGCTCGTCATAACGGGTATCTATACCCGGTTTAAATATCTCTATCCGCAGGTTGGCAATCCTGGCCCTTTTCAACCGGCGTATCAGCTCTTCCGTTTTACCGGAAAACATGGAGCCGCATATCACCTCAATCCACCCTCTGCGCTCCCCGGCAAGGGAAGGTTCAATAAACATATCATGCCGTTTTAAATTAGCAAATGCGTGAAAAACGCTAACTTTATGCAAAGAAAATAAATTCTCTCACACTGCGTTAACAAGTTGAGAATTACCTTCAATTCTATTAAGGCATGGAAAAGATCAGTGCATTAATTGACAAATTGCAGGAGTTAAAAAACTCCAACGCAGACCTGCAGGCCATATCCTATTATGCGCAGCTACTGCAGACAGAGATATTGCATGCCCGTACTCTTCAACGCGTACAGGAGCAGGCGGAAAGGCAGCCCCAGCGCCATATTGCGGTGATCATGCCTTCGCAGCCTGCACAAGCCGCTACCGCGGCCGCCACTGCAGCACCTGCTTACCATAACGGATATACGAATTTTCATCACGAAGATATCGCAACGGTAGCTCCTGCACCGGGAAAACAACATGTACCGCCGTCTCCCGCGCCGGAGCCCATACCGGAGCCGGTATCTGCGCCGGCGGCGGCTCCTCCCCCTGCGCCCCCGGTACCGGAAAGCGCTCCTGCAGCGCCCAGGCCCGTACAGGAAAAGCCCGCCGCACCTGCCACCCTCTTTGATGTAGAACAGGCGCCTGCGCCAGCCAGGGCCAAAGAGACCAATAGCTTACGGAAAGAGATCAATGAGCTGGTAGCGCAGAACACGCCTTCCCTGAACGACCGGCTCAAGCAAAGCAAATCAGAAATAGGCGACCGGCTGGGAGAAATGCCTGTAAAGGATCTTAAGCAGGCTATCGGCATCAACGACAAGTTCCAGTTCATACAGGAGCTGTTCCGGGGCGACGTGGATATGTACGAACGTTCCATCAAGACCATCAACGAGTTCCGCTCCCTGCAGGAAGCGGAATACTGGATAGAACGGGAGCTGAAGATCCGGCAGGGCTGGCTGGACGACACCCGCTCCGTACAGCATTTCTATTCGCTGGTTAAAAAGCGCTTTTCCTGAATATAGGCCAGTATTTTATCGGTAGCCCCCTTGTTCTCCGCCACATAGCGGCTGGCTTCGTATCCCGTTTGCGTACAAAGCTCGTCATTCAGCAGCAGCTGTTCCATTTGCTGGGCCAGCGCAGGCGCATGCGGTACCGTATAAGCGCCGCCTGCTGCCAGCAGTTCCACCGCTTCCGCATATTTATCGTACACCGGGCCAAATACCACGGGCTTGCCGTAGGTGGCCGGCTCCAGCACATTATGAATGCCCCCGCTGTCAAACCCGCCGCCTACGTAGGTTACACAGGCATAGCGATACAGGGAGGAAAGCATGCCGATATTGTCAATGATCAGCACCTGCCCGGGGTGCTCCACGTCCACATCCGGCAGGTGGTCTGCCTGCACGCCGGATACCAGCCCGGAATACAGCAGCGCACCGGGAAACAGCTCCCGTAAATGCCTGATATGCTGCGCATTGATCTCATGCGGGGCAATGATCAAACGCCGGTTCGCCTCATAATGCCCTGCCCACCAGGCAGCCAGGGCGCTTTCATCGCTCTCCCAGGTGCTACCAGCCACTATTACCTGCGCTTTGCCACAGAACTGCTTTACCAGCGGCAGCTCCGCCGCTTCCTGCTGCAGCGCCCATACCCGGTCAAAACGGGTATCGCCGGCTACCGAAACATGCCCGATCCCGATCTGCCGGAGCTTTTCCAGGGAGGCCGCATTCTGCACAAAGATGTGGGACAGCTGCCGCAACAGGCGGCGGAACAGCCCCCCGTACCATTTAAAAAAAGGCTGTCCCTCCCGGAATATGCCGGAAATAAGGATGGCCGGCACTTGCTGCCGGTGCAGCTCCGTCATAAAGTGATACCAGAACTCGTACTTGATAAAAATGGCCAGGCTGGGCTGTACGATCTGCAGGAACCGGCGAGCGTTTCCCCGGGTATCTAACGGAAGATAGCACACGTGATCCACGCCTTTATAATCCTTTCTTACTTCATAGCCGGAGGGAGAAAAGAAAGTAAGCAGTAAACGGCAGCCGGGATAGCGCTTCCGGAGCGCCTCCAGCACGGGCCGGCCCTGCTCGAACTCTCCCAGGGAGGCGGCATGCACCCATACCAGCGGGGCGCCAGGCGTCCGGTCCAGGTCCTTTTGCATGCTACGGGACCATTGCCGCCGGCCATCCAGCCAAAGGCGGGCTTTGCGGTTACCGGTAGCGGCCGCTATGGTCAGGCCCGCTTTATACAGCTGTATAGCCATATCATATATAAAGGTGGTCAGCATGGCACAAAGATAATCGCCATCCAACGCCAATTTTTGTAAATTTGCACACTTTAAAACATTTTAAAATACCTATTCCGCATGGTTCCTATTCAGATGGTGGATTTGAAACGCCAGTACGCAAAAATTAAACAGCAGGTAGATGTTGCGATGCAGGAGGTGCTGGAAAGCGCCGCCTTTATTAATGGAGCCCCGGTACAGTATTTTGCCGCGGAATTACAGGAGTACCTGGGTATCAGGCATGTGATACCCTGCGCCAATGGCACAGATGCGTTACAGATAGCCATGATGGCAATAGGCCTGCAACCCGGCGATGAAGTGATCACCCCTTCCTTTACTTTTATTGCCACTGCAGAGGTCATTGCGCTGCTGCAGCTAAAACCGGTTTTTGTGGACGTAGACCCGCAAACCTTCTGCCTGGACCCCGATGCCGTGGAAAAGGCCATTACACCTAAAACACGCGCCATTGTGCCGGTGCACCTTTACGGCCACAGCGCCGATATGGAACCGCTGATGGCTATTGCCCGCAGGCATAACATCACCGTGATAGAGGACAATGCCCAGGCCATTGGTGGCAACTATACCTTCCGGGACGGCGTGGTAAAGAAGACCGGCACTATCGGGCACATTGGCTGCACCTCCTTCTTCCCTTCCAAGAACCTGGGATGTTACGGAGACGGCGGGGCCCTCTTTACAAATGACGACGAGCTGGCGGCCAGGATAAAAATGGTGGTCAACCACGGCCAGTCCGCCCGGTACTATCATGATGTAGTGGGCGTCAATTCCCGGCTGGACACCCTGCAGGCCGTAGTGCTGCGCATCAAGCTGCAGCTGCTGGACGAGTACATTGCCGCCCGCCGCGCCGTGGCCGATGCCTATGATGCCGCTTTTGCCGGCATTCCACAGATCACGGTGCCTTACCGCGCGCCTTACAGCTATCACGTATATCATCAATACACCTTGCAATTGAACGGGGCCAGCCGGGACGAGTTGCAGCAGTACCTGCAGGAGCGCAATGTGCCGTCCATGATCTATTACCCGGTACCGGCCCACCGGCAAAAGATGTTTGCCGGGTTGGGCGGCGCTGATTTCCAGCTGCCGGTTACCGACGAGCTGACCACGAAAGTAATTTCCTTGCCGATACACACTGAAATGGACCAGGACCAGCTGGCACATATCATTAATTCAGTTCAATCATTCTTAAACTAAACACCCCGTACGTAATGAGAATCACCGTAGTAGGCACCGGTTATGTAGGCTTAGTTACCGGCACCTGTTTTGCAGAAACAGGGAACAATGTCACCTGTGTGGATATTGACGAGAATAAAGTAAAAAAATTATCCGCCGGCCAGATCACCATCTATGAGCCGGGACTGGAAAAGCTGTTCGAGCGCAACCTTAAGGAAGAACGGCTGCATTTCACCACCAGCCTGGCGGAAGGCATTAAGGATGCCCAGGTGATATTCCTGGCCCTGCCCACCCCGCCCGGCGCGGATGGCGCTGCAGACCTTTCCTTTGTATTGAAGGTGGCGGAGCAGCTGGGCAAGCTGATCACCGATTATAAAGTGGTGGTGGACAAAAGTACCGTGCCTGTGGGCACTGCCGAGAAAGTGCAGGCCGCCATTGCGCAGCACTGCCAGCATGAGTTTGACGTGGTATCCAACCCGGAGTTCCTGCGGGAAGGCGTGGCCGTGGAAGACTTCATGAAACCGGATCGCGTAGTGATAGGCACCCGCTCCGAAAGAGCCCGCAAGGTAATGGGCGACCTGTATGCGCCCTTTGTGCGCCAGGGCAACCCCATCCTGTTCATGGACGAAAGATCCGCGGAGCTGACCAAATACGCCGCCAACTCTTTCCTGGCCACCAAGATCTCCTTTATGAACGAAGTGGCGGTGCTGTGTGAAAAGCTGGGCGCAGATGTAGACATGGTACGCAGGGGCATTGGCAGCGACGACCGTATTGGCAAGCGTTTCCTGTTCCCGGGCATTGGCTATGGCGGCAGCTGCTTTCCCAAGGATGTGCAGGCGCTGGTAAGGTCCTCCCAGGAAGTGCAGTATGATTTCAAGATACTGAATGCTGTAATGGACGTGAACGAAAGGCAGAAGCTGTTCCTGCTACCTAAAATAAAAGCCTACTTCAATGACCAGCTGCGGGGCAAACGTTTTGCGCTGTGGGGCCTGGCCTTCAAGCCCAATACGGACGATATCCGCGAAGCGCCGGCCTTGTACATCATTGAAGCCCTGCTGCGGGAGGGCGCGGAGCTTTGTGTGTTTGACCCCGAAGCCATGGCCAATGTACGGCAGCTGATGGGCGACAAGATACAATATGCCGAACATCAGTACGACTGCCTGCAAGGTGTGGATGCGCTGATCATTGCCACGGAGTGGAGCGTTTTCAGAACACCGGATTTTGACAAGATAAAAGAAGGGCTGAAGCACCCCGTGATCTTTGACGGCAGGAACCTGTTTGACGTACAGCGCATGCAGGAGCTGGGATTCTATTACGAAAGCGTGGGCCGCGCAGTGGCCACTGCTACGCAAAAGACAGAACGCAAAACGCAGAACGCTTAATACAGGAAGCGTTGAGCATTCAGCGTTCCGCAAAATGATATTGCTATGAGTAAAAAAAGAGTTTTAATAACCGGCGCTGCCGGCTTCCTGGGCTCACACCTGTGTGACCGGTTCATCAAAGAAGGATTTCATGTAACAGGCATGGACAACCTCCTCACCGGCAACATCAGGAACATTGAGCACCTGTTCCCTTTACCGGAATTTGAATATTATCACCATGATGTCACCAAGTTTGTGCACGTACCGGGCAACCTGGACTACATCCTGCACTTTGCCTCTCCCGCCAGCCCTATCGATTACCTGAAGAAGCCCATACAGACCCTGAAAGTAGGCTCCCTGGGCACGCATAATCTGCTGGGACTGGCCAAGGAAAAAAAGGCACGCATATTGGTAGCTTCTACTTCCGAAGTATATGGAGATCCTACCGTGCATCCGCAAACGGAAGAATACTGGGGCAACGTAAACCCTGTTGGTCCGCGCGGCGTGTACGATGAAGCCAAACGGTTCATGGAGTCCATCACTATGGCCTATCATAATTTTCACGGCGTGGAAACCAGGATCGTGCGCATTTTCAACACCTATGGCCCCCGCATGCGGCTGGACGACGGGCGCGCCCTGCCTGCTTTTATGAGCCAGGCGCTTACCGGTCAGGACCTGACCCTTTTTGGCGACGGCTCCCAAACCCGCTCCTTCTGTTATGTGGATGACCTGATCGATGGTATTTACCGCCTGCTGCTGAGCGATTATCACCTGCCGGTAAATATCGGCAACCCGGAAGAGATCACGCTGAAGCAGTTTGCTGAGGAGATCATTGCCCTTACAGGCACTAAACAAAAGATCGTGCATATGCCGCTGCCGAAAGATGATCCCAAACAGCGCAAACCGGACATTACCAAAGCCAGAGAGATCCTGGGCTGGGAGCCGAAGGTAGGCCGGCAGGAAGGGCTGAAGATCACGTATGAGTATTTCAGGGAGGCGTTAACTAAATAAAGAACCATTCACAACTGCTACCTTATGCAACGTACTTTATTGATTACCGGTGGTGCAGGTTTTATCGGGTCGCATGTAGTGCGGCTGTTTGTCAACAAATATCCTGACTACAGGATCGTGAACCTGGACGCGCTTACCTATGCGGGCAACCTGGAAAACCTGGCCGACGTGAAGGACAAGCCGAACTACACCTTTGAGAAAGGGGATATTACGGACGAAGCCTTCATTGACCAGCTGTTTACCAGCTACCAGTTTGACAGTGTGATACACCTGGCGGCAGAAAGCCACGTGGACCGCTCCATTATGGACCCGCTGGCGTTTATCAGGACCAATGTGCTGGGCACGGCCGTACTGCTGAATGCCTGCCGCAAATACTGGCAGAACAGCATGGAAGGCAAGCTGTTCTACCATGTGTCTACAGACGAGGTGTACGGCACGCTGGGCGCGGATGGCTTCTTTACCGAGGAAACGCCCTATGATCCGCGTTCCCCGTATTCCGCCTCCAAAGCCAGCTCAGACCATTTTGTGATGGCCTACCATCACACCTATCATTTGCCGGTGATCATCAGCAACTGTTCCAATAACTATGGCTCCCATCACTTCCCTGAAAAGCTGATACCGCTGGCCATTCACAACATTAAGCACAACAAGCCGGTGCCGGTGTACGGCAAGGGCGAAAATGTGCGCGACTGGCTGTGGGTGGAGGACCATGCCCGCGCTATAGACACCATCTTCCATAAAGGCCGTACCGGCGAAACATACAACATCGGCGGGTTCAACGAGTGGAAGAACATCGACCTGATCAATCTCCTTTGCATGATCATGGACAAAAAGCTGGGACGCCCGCCGGGCACTTCCGCGCAGCTGATCACCTTTGTGAAGGACCGCGCCGGCCATGACCTTCGCTACGCTATAGACGCTACCAAGCTGAACAGGGAGCTGGGCTGGCAGCCATCCCTGCAATTTGAAGAGGGGCTGGAAAAAACCGTGGACTGGTACCTGGCCAATGAAGAATGGCTGCAGCATGTAACCAGCGGCGCTTACCAACAGTACTACGAAGAGCAATATCAAAAAAGATAACAACAGCATGCCATTTACAGAAACAGGAATACCGGACCTGCTGGTATACGAGCCCAGGGTTTTTGCCGACAGCCGCGGATATTTTTTTGAGAGCTACAATGCCGGCACCTTTGAGCAGGAAGGGCTGCGCTTCCCTTTTGTGCAGGACAACCAGGCCCGCTCTACCTACGGCGTGCTGCGCGGGCTGCACTTCCAGCTGGAGCCATATGCCCAGACCAAGCTGGTAAGGGTGCTGGAGGGCCGGATCATGGATGTGGCGGTGGATATCCGGAAAGGATCGCCAGCATACGGGAAAGTGTTCACTATAGAGCTGACCGCGGAAAACAAACTGCAGCTGCTGGTACCCAAAGGCTTTGCCCATGGCTATGCCGTATTGAGCGAAACCGCAGAGGTAATGTACAAATGCGATAATTTTTACAATAAAGCCAGTGAAGGCGGCATCATTTACAATGACCCTGCACTGAACATTGACTGGGGCATTGACCTGAAAGATGCGGTAGTATCCGAGAAAGACATGGTGCTGCCTACGCTGGCGGACTGCCATCATAATTTTGTTTATAATTCCTAGTGTTCATGCAAAATATTCTGGTAACCGGCGCTAACGGCCAGCTGGGACAGGCCCTCCGGTTAATAGCAGGCCAATACCCGGCCTTTAATTTTATTTATACCGACTGGCAGGAGCTGGATATTACGGATACAGCGGCTGTGGCAGCCTTCTTTACTGCGCAGCCGGTACAGGCCTGCATTAACTGTGCGGCCTATACGGCGGTAGACAAGGCAGAATCCGAAGAGGAGAAAGCCTTTCAGCTCAACTTCGAGGCGGTGCTGAACCTGGCGGAAGCCTGCCAGCAGCACCATGCCCAGCTGCTGCACATTTCTACGGATTATGTATTTGACGGCCGGCACTACCGCCCCTATACGGAAACGGATGAGGCCAGCCCGCGCAGCATCTACGGCAGCTCCAAGCTGCGGGGCGAAGCGGCGGCACTGGGATACAACCCCGAGACCATCATTGTACGGACTTCCTGGCTGTACTCCCAGTTCGGGATAAACTTCGTGAAGCGCATGCGGGAACTGATGCAGGAACGTCCCTCCCTCAACGTGGTATTTGACCAGGCAGGTACTCCCACCTACGCGGTAGACCTGGCCCATGCCCTGCTGCAGATATTAAGCTACCGGCAGGCGCACCCGGATGCATCTATAGGCGGCGTATATCATTACAGTAACGAAGGAGTGATCAGCTGGTATGATTTTGCGGTGGCCATCAAAGAACTGACGGGCGCCGGCTGCGAGATATGCCCCATCACTTCGGACCAGTACCCTACCCCGGCGGAGCGTCCTCCCTACAGTGTGCTCAACAAGCAGAAGATCAGGGATACTTTCGGTATCAAGATACCATACTGGAAAGACAGTTTGCAGGAATGCCTGCGGCATCTATAAGAGGAGCTGCTACAGCTCCTTTTTTTCCATTCCCGCTTTCAGCGCTTTATTCATCAGCCGTTCCGCATATGGGCGGGAAAGCTCGTTCAGCGCGCTGATCTTGTCCCGGATCAGGGGCTGGTTGCCGGTAGTGGTCGCATCCTGCAGGTCGGCCATGGCCTGGCGGGTGGCATCCTGTTCCGCTGCGCTTAGCAGCTCGGGGTTCCTTTCCAGGAAAACGCCGGTTACATCCAGCAATTGCTGCGCCTCGGTTTGTGCTTCCACCAGCAACCGCTCCCGCTTGTCTTCCGCAGCATGGCTAATGGCGTCCAGCACCATCTTTTCTACGTCTCCTGCTGCAAGCCCGTACTGCGGTTTCACCTCTATGCTTTGCTCCGTGCCGCTGTGCAGCTCCCTGGCCTTTACCACCAGTATGCCGTCTGCATTCAATAAAAAGGATACCTGTACTTTGGGCAGTCCGGCCGCCATGGCAGGTATGCCGGCCAGGTTGAACTCGGCCAGCTTGCGATTGTCCTTTACCTGGTCCCGTTCTCCCTGGTATACGGCTATTTTCATGCTGGTTTGCCCGTCCTGCTGGGTGGTATAGCTGCGTGCAATGGTGGCCGGTATCCTGGTATTGCGGGGTATCAGCACATCCATTAATCCACCCATGGTCTCAATGCCCAGGGACAGCGGCGTTACATCCAGCAACAGCAGGTCTTTGTTACGGCCGGCCAGTATGTCTGCCTGCACAGCAGCGCCCAGGGCCACCACTTCATCAGGGTGCAGGGAATCATTCACCGGCTTTCCGAAAAAAGCGCTTACCCTGCTTTTTACCAGGGGCACGCGGGTAGCGCCGCCCACCATGATCACGGCATCTACCTCGTTCACAGTCAGCCCGGCATCTGTGAGCGCATTGCTGCAGCACTGCAGGGTTTTCTCTACCAGCGGCTGTACCAGCTCCTCCAGCTGTTCCCTGGTGAGCTGCAGCTCGTAGTTATCCAGCCGGCCATCATAATAATCGGCGCCCGAAAGCTGCTTCTTAGCCGCTTCCGCCTTTAGCCGCAGCGCCTGTGCCAGCCCCTTGTTGCTGCCCAGGGCTTCCGGCGATATTTCATGCAGCCAGGCCCAGTGCGCCACAATGGCGCTGTCAATATCATCTCCTCCCAGGCAGGTATCCCCGTTGGTGGACATTACTTCAAAAATGCCATCGGATATTTTGAGAATGGAAATATCAAAAGTGCCGCCCCCCAGGTCGTATACCGCAATGGTCTTTTCCTCAACGGGATGCAGCCCCAGCCCGTAGGCCAGGCTGGCCGCCGTAGGCTCGTTAATGATGCGCAGCACGTCCAGCCCTGCCAGCTTGCCGGCATCACGGGTGGCCTGGCGCTGGGCATCGTTGAAATAAGCCGGCACGGTGATAACGGCCTTGCTCACCGGGGCTTTCAGCAGCTGTGAGGCCCGGTCTTTCAGCGCTTTCAGTATATACGCCGATAGCTCTACCGGAGAGTAAGAGCGGTTGCCGGCCTGTATCCTCACCAGGCTTTCCGGGTCATCGTCCGCAATACGGTAGGAAAAGAGGGCGGCCTGCTCCTTTACGTCGTTATAGGACCGGCCCATCAGTCGCTTGACGCTGTAAACAGTCTGCCGCGGATGGCTGACCAGGTGCTCCCGGGCGCCATCGCCAACTACAACGCGGTGCGCGTCGGGGAAATGCACAACAGAAGGCATCAAAGCACTGCAGTTATATTCCCGTAAGGTAACGGGCTGCCGCAGCACGGGATGCATAACGGCCACCAGGCTGTTGGTAGTGCCCAGGTCAATGCCTACGACCATTTCCTTTTCCTCCATGATAATGCTTTTTAGGGTTGTATAGCTTTTGCAGCAAACAACAGGCCAACTGCGCCGTGCAAACTCCCAACTATTTATTAGGTTTGCACAAATTTAGATCGAACCAATGAACCTGATTGAAGAATTGCGCTGGCGGGGCATGCTGCAGGACATCATGCCGGGAACGGAAGAGCAGCTGCAGCAAGAAATGACCACCGCCTACGTGGGGTTTGACCCGACGGCAGACTCCCTGCATATTGGCAGCCTGGTGCCTATCCTGCTGCTGGTACACCTGCAGAAAGCAGGTCACAAGCCCCTGGCGCTGGTGGGCGGCGCTACCGGCATGGTAGGCGATCCCTCCTTTAAGGCGGAAGAACGGAAAATGCTGGACCTGGATACCCTGCAGCATAACCAGCAATGCATTAAAGCGCAGCTGGAAAAGTTCCTGGACTTTGACCCCGCCCTGCCCAATGCGGCTGAAATGGTGAATAACTACGACTGGTTCAAGGATATCTCCTTCCTGCACTTCATCCGTGATGTGGGCAAGCATATCTCCGTGAATTACATGATGGCCAAGGACTCTGTGAAGAAAAGGCTGGAGGGCGACAGCGGCATGTCCTTCACGGAATTCAGCTACCAGCTGATACAGGGATACGATTTCTACCATCTTTATACGGCCAGGAACTGCAAGCTGCAAATGGGCGGCTCCGACCAGTGGGGCAATATTGTGACCGGCACCGAACTGATCCGCCGTAAAGCCGGCGGAGAGGCTTTTGCCTTTACCTGCCCGCTTATCAAAAAGGCCGATGGCAGCAAGTTTGGTAAAACGGAGCAGGGCAATGTGTGGCTGGACCCCAAACGCACCTCCCCTTACCTCTTCTACCAGTTCTGGCTCAATACCACCGATGTAGATGCCGAAAGCTACATCCGCATCTTTACTTTCCTGGACCAGCCTACCATAACAGCGCTGATTGCCGAGCACCGGCAAGACCCGGGCCGCCGCCTGCTGCAGAAAAAGCTGGCGCAGGAAGTAACGGTGTTCATACACGGCCAGCAGGAATATGAATTTGCCGTACAGGCCTCCGAGCTGCTGTTCCGTAACGATACCGCCGCCATCCTGCAGTCCCTCTCAGAAGCGCAGTTGCTGGAGATCATGGAAGGTGTGCCGCAGGTGAACGTGCCCCGTGCAGACCTGGCAGCCGGTAAAGACATTATCAGCTTCCTGGCAGATACCAATATCCTGCCCAGCAAGGGCGAAGCCCGCAAAATGCTGCAGAACGGCGGCATCAGCATCAACAAGAACAAGGTGGACAACCTGGATTTCCAGGTCAATCAATCCCTGCTGCTGCAGGACCAGTACATCTTTGTACAGCGGGGAAAGAAAAATTACTACCTGGTAAAAGCAGTGTGAGGGGAGTGAAGGTGAAGGGTGAATAGTGGATGGCGTCATTCGCGCCTTTATTCACCCTTCACTTTTTTATTTCAGCCCGTACTTATACTTGTACCGCTCATACAGCTGCTTGTGTTTGTCGTCCAGACTCACTTGCCGGCCCTGTATGAATGCGTGGGTCACCTTGCTGGACCTCATATCCAGTATATCGCCGGTGCTCACGGTAATGTTGGCGTCCTTACCCGGTTCCAGGGAGCCGGTGGTTTGGTCAATACCCAGTATCCTGGCGGTATTCAGCGTAATGGCGCTCAGGGCTTCCTCTTTGCTTAAGCCATAAGCGCTGGCCGTGCCGGCTTCAAACATCAGGTTGCGCTGCTGCCAGAAGCCTTCATTGCTCAGGCAGAACAATACGCCTGCTTTTTGCAGCTGGGCGGCGGTTTTGTAAGGCTGGTCCACATCATCATCCTGCATCACCGGCAGGTTATGCGGCTGCGCCAGTATCACGGCTATGTTGTGCTGCTTCAGCTGATCTGCTATCATCCAGGAATCTGCCCCGCCTACAATCACTACCTCAAACCCGAATTCTTTGGCAAAGTCTATGGCCAGCAGCATTTCCTTTACCAGGTTGCAATGTATGAACAGCTTCTGCTCCCGGGCAAACAAAGGCCGCAGGGCCTCAAATTTCAGGTTGGTCTCCGCGTGCTTTGTTTCTCCGAGGTAGGCTTTGGCTTCGCGGAAAAAGGCACGCACCTGTTCTATTTTCTCCAGCGCTTCCTTTACCCGGTCGTTGGCCGGGGTTTGCTGCGCAGCCCTGAAGGGATTGGAGGACGGAAGCAGCTTCGGCATAAAGAAATGCTGCCCGTCGTCTGTTTTATAGGCCGCATCCTCCCAGTTCCAGGCGTCCAGCTGCACCACGGAAGACGTGCCGGACAGCAGGCCTCCTTGCGGGGCAGTTTGCGCCAGCAGAATGCCGTTGGAGCGCAGGGTGTTGATCACCCTGGAATCCGTATTGTAAGCCACTATGGCACGCACAGAGGGATTCAGCTCCCCGGTTTCCTCGTAGTCGTTGGTGGCGCGCACGGCCGCCACTTCCGTAAGTCCCAGCTCCGTAGCCGGCGCAATAATGCCGGGGTATACATGCTGCCCTTTGAGGTCTATTACCTGCGCGCCGGCGGCGCCCTGTACGTTGGCGCCTACGGCGGTTATTTTCCCCGCGGCAAATGCAATGCTGCCGTGCGCTATCACCTGCCCGTTGCCCACATGGATCACGGCATTGGTAAGCACTACCGGCTTTTGCTGCGGCGGCGCCGGGTACACGGTGGCCTGGGCAGCGGCCCGGCCTCCGCCCAAAGCGGCCAGGCAGGCTATATATAATATGTTCTTGCTGATCATAATTGTTGTTTTAAAGTTCATCGCTGTCATTTATCAGGCTGCGCTGGTGCCCGCTTTCCATATCCTCGCAGTTCCAGAGTATTTCCCGGGTGGGCGTGGCCTTTTTCACCGGCGCGCCTTTTTTCTTCTCGCCCAGCATTTTCTGTATCAGGCGGTTGCGCTCGGCGGCAATACGCTGGCGCAGCTCCTGGTCATGCGCGCGGTCAAAGTATACGATCCCGTCCACAATGGTTTTTTCCGCTTTGGCGTATATGCTCAAGGGGTGATCGGACCACAGCACCACATCCGCATCCTTGCCTGGTTTAATGCTGCCTACCCGGTCTGCTACATGCAGCAGCCTGGCCGGGTTCAGGGTCACCATCTTCAGGGCGTCTTCCTCGGACATATCGCCGTATTTCACGCTTTTGGCGGCCTCCTGGTTCAGCCGGCGGGCCATTTCTGCATCGTCGGAGTTAATGGCTACGGTAAGGCCCACACGCTGCATGATGGTAGCGTTGTAGGGAATGGCGTCCTGTACTTCCATTTTATAAGCCCACCAGTCGGAGAAGGTGGAAGCGCCCGCACCATGCTTTTTCATTTTATCCGCTACCTTGTACCCTTCCAGTATGTGGGTAAAAGTGTTCACCGTGAAACCGAAGGTATCCGCTACGTGCATCAGCATGTTTATTTCGCTTTGCACATAGGAGTGGCAGGTAATGAACCGCTTGTGGTTCAGTATCTCCACCAGCGCGTCCAGCTCCAGGTCGCGGCGTTTGTCGGCGCCCTTTTTCTCGTAATCACGGGCACGGGTAAACGCATCTGTCAGCACCTGCTCCACTCCCATCCTTGTCTGCGGAAAGCGGGTGCGCTGGCTTTCGCCCCAGTTGGACTGCTTTACGTTCTCGCCCAGTGCAAACTTGATGAAGGGGTCCCAGCCGGCAAACTTCAGAGCTTCCGCATCCGCGCCCCAGCGCAGCTTTATCAGCTGCGTTTGCCCGCCAATGGTGTTGGCAGAGCCATGCAGCAGGTGGCTGGAGGTAACGCCCCCGCTCAGCTGCCGGTATATGTTCACATCATCAGGGTTCAGCACATCGGCAATGCGCACTTCCGAGGTAACGGACTGCGTGCCTTCATTCACGCCCCTGGTAATGGCAATGTGGGAATGCTCGTCTATAATGCCCGGTGTAAGGTGCTTGCCGGTGCCGTCTATCACCTTTGCGCTGCCGGCAGGCAGGTTTTTGCCTATCTGCGTTATTTTTCCGTTGCGGATCAGCACATCCGTGTTCTCCAGCCTGCCCTCCTGTTCATTGGTCCACACCGTAGCGTTCCTGATCAGCAGGTCTTGCTGCCTGGGCAGGCTTTCCCATCCGTAAGCGTTAAAGGGATAGTAGATTTTGCCCAGCTCGGGCGCTGTTTTCTTTCGGGCTGTATCCGGTTTGGGCGTATAGGCCCTGGCAAAAACGGCGTTCCATTTTACCGGCTGCCCGCTGGTGTCCAGGCCGTTGCCGCTCCAGGTATTGTCCGACAGCACACCGCTGAGGCGCAGGGTGCGGGCGCTGCCCTTTGCTACCGGGAAAGCCAGTCTTACCAGCTTGTCCTCCAGCGCAATGCTGCCCTTCAGCGTATCCTTTTGCTGTACCAGCAGCAGGGTGGGCGCGGCAGGCTTTCCCTGTATCAGCAGGGTATAGGTAGCGCCGGGCGTGAGCTGCAGGGTATAAGTGCCCCGTATGTCCGTCCAGCCTTCCTCATTGATGGTATAACGTTGGCCCTGCACCCAGTTCTGGAACAGGATGGTGCTGTCCTCGAACAGCGGCCCGGAAGTGATAAGAAAGTTGGCCAGCTTGCCGGCGTCCAGGGTGCCTACTTTATCCGAGACCTTAATGAAGGCCGCCGGCGCTTTGGTAAGCGCATCCAGGGCCTTTTGCTCGCTCAGGCCGTATTCAATGGCCTTGCGCACATTGCCCAGGAACTGCTTTACATCCTTCATGCCGGCAGCGGTGAGGCAGAAAGGAATACCGGCCTTTTCAAAGGCGGCCGGTTGTGTGGGAGCCAACTCCCATTGCTTCAGATCGCTGAGCGCTACAAAGCGGGCGTCATTGGGATCTTCCACATCCATGGCCTGGGGGAAGTCCAGCGGCAATATGAAGGATGCTTTGGTAGCCGCCATTTCCTGCATGCGCTGGTATTCGTTGCCATGTGCCTTGATGATATACTGCACGCCAAACTCGTCGCCTATTTTATCGGCCCGCAATACGTCCCATTTATCTTCCGCCTCAAACAGCTGGGGCAGGGACTGCTGGTTGTTCCAGGCCTGCAGGCTCAGGTTGATGCCTTCCCTGGCAGGGTGCCCCTTGTACCATTGCGCATCCAGGTAGGCTTGCCGCAGCAGGGCGATAGCTCCCATGAGCGAGCTGGGGTAGTTCTGCGTGGAGCTGCCCTTGTCAAAAGAGTACACGGCCGCTGCCTGCTCCTTCACCATCACCTTGTTCTCACGGTCATCTGCCAGCGTTACCAGCGCGCCGGTACCGCGGGCTATCCCATCCTGCTGGTGGGTGAGCACCGTGCCAAAACCGGCCTGGCGCAATGCTTTTGCCTTCTTTTCATCTGTCTTGAAAATATCGGCAGCCTGCACCTCGCTTTTAATGGCCTGGTTCCAGCCAAAAGCGCCCTTGGTGTTGGACAGGAACTGGGGCGGAGAGCGGTAGCCCCTGCTGCTCTTCTTTACCGGCCCGGTACCATAGTCACTGTAAATGTCCACAAAGGAAGGATAAATGTATTTTCCCCTGCAGTTGATCACCACCGCATCCTGCGGAATGGCTGCACCAGCGCCGGCGCTCACAATACGGCCATCGCGGATCACCAGCGTGGCATCCTGCAGGATGCTGCCGGCCTCCTTTACAATCTTGGCATGGGTAAAGGCATAGCACCCTTCGCGGGGATCGGCCACGCCGTTTACAGGAAAAGTTACCTGCGCCCTGGCGTAGCTGCCGGCCAGCAGCCCGCCCAGCAGGAGGCAGATCAGTCTAATACGCATGCTGCGTATCCTGGTTGGTACTGGCGCCGGGCGGCATAGCGCGCCGGTGCCGGATACATGAAACGAGGGTTGGTCCATACGGTCATTTTTATTTTTTGCTATTTAGATCAAGGTTTAGATGTAGCTGCAGGCTGCAGGACTTAAATTTAATACAGCCATAAAAATTCTGTTATATTTTTTATGAACGGTTAGTTTCTGTACCTTAGACGCAGGCCAATTTTTGATTATAAGATACAATTCCTGTTATATGAATAAACATATGATGATGCTCACCGGCGCTTTACTGTGTTGCCTGCTGTTTGCCTTTCAGTTACAAGGCGTTGCACAGGCAAAAGATACCAGCGTCCATAAAAAGGCCCGGTGGAGCGCAGAAGGAAGGGCGGATAAAATGAGCGATAAGCTGTACCGCGAACTGCACCTCACCCATGCCCAGGATGAACAGATCTATGCTATCAATGAAGATATTATCCGCCGCCGGGACGCTATCAAGGCTAACAAGGACCTGCCGGCCAAAGACCGCATGCAGCAGCTGAAAGCGTTGAACGAAGAACGCTGCCAGCGCTTCAAGAACGTATTATCCCCCGTGCAGTACAAAAAATGGAATGACTGGGAAATGAAAAAACGCGAGCACCTGGAAGCGAAACTGGACAAGAGAAAAGAAAGAAAGATGGCAAAACAGACGCCATGAGCCCTGCATCTACAGCCGGCGCTATTTTCCGTGCAGCCGTAGCCGCCGTACAGCCCCAGCATTTAATTCCCCAACAGGTACAGGTGCGGCCCGACGGCCTGCAAATAGCCGGCCGTTTTTTCCGCCTGCAGCCGGGCAGCCGCATTTTTGTGACCGGCGCCGGCAAAGCATCCGCCGCCATGGCCCAGGCACTGGAAGCCATGGGGCCTCCCTGGCCCCTGCAGGGGCTGATCATCACCAAATACCAACATGCGTTACCGTTACAACATATCCGGGTAGTGGAAGCAGGGCACCCTGTGCCGGATCATAACGGTGTGGAAGCCACCCGGCAAATGCTGCTGCTGCTGGAAGACGTAACGGCAAAAGACCTGGTGATCTTCCTGTTGTCTGGAGGCGCATCTGCCCTGCTGGCAGACTACCCGCCCGGTTCCTCCCTGGCGGATGTGCAAACCCTGTTTGACCTGCTGCTGAAAAGCGGGGCGGGCATTCATGAAATGAATACCGTACGCAAGCACATCTCCGCGGTAAAAGGCGGGCAGCTGGCCGTCCGCATATACCCGGCCCCGTTATGCTCCCTGATATTAAGCGATGTGGTGGGCGATGACCTGGACGTGATCGGTTCCGGGCCTACGGTGCCGGACCGCTCCACCTTCGCGGATACGATGGCCGTGCTGGAAAAATACCGCCTCAACTTCCAGGTACCCGCTTCCATACAACAGCACCTGCAGAAAGGGCTGCAGAGCGCTATTCCCGATACCCCCAAACCGGGGCATGCCAGCTTTCACCACACCTTTAACCACCTGGTGGGTACCAACAGCATTGCCCTGCAGGCCGCTGCCCGCTATGCGGAGGCGCAGGGCTACCACACCATGTTGCTCGGCAGCACCGTTACCGGCAACGCACACACGCTGGCGCAGGCCCTGGCACAACAGGCTATCCGCTGGGCAGGACCACGCCCTGCCTGCCTGCTGATGGGCGGGGAAAGCACCGTAACCGTTACCGGCCAGGGGCTGGGCGGCCGCAACCAGCAGCTGGCCCTGGCCGCCGGCATTACCCTACAGCCCTATCCTCACATTACGATACTCAGCGCCGGCACAGATGGTACGGACGGGCCCACCGACGCAGCCGGCGCGGTAGTGGATGCCGCTATTATGCAGCAGGCCGCAAAGCAGGGCCTGGACCCTGTAGCCTACCTGGAAAACAATGACGCCTACCACTTCTTTGCCACTGCCGGCGGGTTGATAAAGACCGGCCCTACACAGACCAATGTGATGGATATCATGCTGGCGCTGATCAATTAATAATTAGCAGTTAAGAATTAATAATATTTGTTACACGGATGCTGCATCATTACGTTATTATTAATTCTTCATTATTAATTACTAATTATTACTCTATTTTTGGGGCTTGTACAAAACCTATATAACATGATGCCGAGAATGGAACAGACATGGCGATGGTTTGGCCCGAACGACCCCGTTAGCCTGCAGGATATCAAACAGGCAGGTGCTACCGGTATTGTAACTGCATTGCATCATATTCCCAATGGGGCAGTATGGACAAAGGAAGATATCCTGCAACGCAAGGCGGAAATAGAAGCGGCAGGACTTACCTGGTCCGTGGTGGAAAGCGTGCCGGTGCATGAAGATATTAAAACGCAAAGCGGACGCTTTAAAGACTATATACGCAATTACCAGCAAAGCCTGCGCAACCTGGCAGCCTGCGATATCTATACGGTAACATACAACTTTATGCCGGTGCTGGACTGGACCCGTACGGACCTGGCCTTTACCGTGGAGGACGGTTCCAAAGCCCTGCGTTTTGAAAAGGCCGCCTTTATTGCCTTTGACCTGTTCATGCTGCAAAGGCCCGGCGCGGAAAATGATTATGATGAAACGGATATCTCCCGCGCCAAGGAACGGTTTGACAGCATGACCGAAGCAGAAAAAGATACCCTGCAGCGCAATATCATTGCCGGCCTGCCCGGGTCAGAGGAGAGCTTTACCCTGCAACAGTTCCAGCAGGCATTGGATAAATATAAAAATATTGACGCCACACAGCTGAAGCTGCACCTGTTCTACTTCCTGCAGCAGATAGCGCCCGTGGCAGAGGAGGCCGGCATCAGGCTGGCCATTCACCCGGACGATCCTCCCTTTCCCATTCTGGGCCTGCCCCGGGTGGTAAGCACCGAGCAGGATGCCCGGGAGCTGCTGGCCGCCGCGCCCTATGCATCCAATGGCCTGTGCTTCTGCACCGGCTCCTATGGCGTACGCCCGGACAATGACCTCCCGGGCATGATAGAACGCCTCGGCGATCATATTCATTTCATTCACCTGCGCAGTACCCAGCGCGACAGCCTGGGCAACTTCCATGAAGCCAACCACCTGGAAGGCGATGTGGATATGTATGCTGTTATAAAGAACATACTGGCTGTTCAACAAAAGCGCAATATCTCCCTTCCCATGCGCCCGGACCACGGCCACCAGATGCTCGACGACCTGCATAAGAAAACCAACCCCGGCTATAGCGCCATTGGTCGCCTTCGCGGGCTGGCTGAGCTGCGGGGACTGGAGCTGGGAATTGCGAGGGGAATGAGGTAATGTGTTGATGTGCGGATGTGCAGATGATGGAGGACACGTGCTTCATTAAAACAACTATGCCCCTGAAACATTATCATCCGCACATCTGCATATTTGCACTTCGCACATCAACACATCAACCCTCCGTCTACTGTTATTACCTGCCCGGTAATAAAGGTATTCCGTATCAGCAGGGCAATGGCCTGCGCAATATCCTCCGGCTGTCCAATGCGGCCGGTGGGACTGGCTTCAGCATATTGCCGGAAGGTGGCCTGGCGCGCCTCTTCCGGGAGAAAGTTCTACCAGGGCGTATCAATCACGCCCGGCGATACGGCATTCACCCGCAAAGGCTGCAATTCCCTGGCCAGCACCGGCACCATCAGTTCCAGCGCGCCATTAACAGCCCCCAGCCCGGATGTGCCAGGCGCCTTGGCCCTGGAGCTGACAGCTGTAATGAAGGTAACGCTGCCATTCCCGCTGAGGTAAGGCAGCGCCGCCGCCTGCAGGGTCTGTAAATGCGGAAAGAATTTTTCCTCCAACCCGGCCCGCAGCTGCGCCAGGTCCAGCTCCCTGAACAACCCGCCGCCTTTGGCGCCGCTCACTGCCAGCACCAGGTGGTCGATCTGCCCGGCAGCCCTCATAAAATCCCCTAGCTTTGCGGCATCCCCTGCATCTACGATCTCTCCTTTAGCGCTGGAGGGTAATACGGCTAATGCCTGTTCCAGTTTCTGCGGGTTCCGGCCGGTAATGATCACCGATGCGCCATCATTGGCCAGCATGGCCGCTGTGGCCAGGCCAATGCCGGAAGTGCCGCCTGCAATAACTACTTTCATCTGTTGTTGTTTTTTTTAAAGTATCCGGTTGATACCTCAAAAGTAGCAGCAGCCAGCAGCCGGGGTTGCCATTTCTTGCGAACCGTTTTGCATTTCTTGCTATGTATGTAATACAGTATATTATCTATCACATGCATGGCTATAACAAGATAATAAATATATATTTGGCACTAAAATACTGCGTTATGGATAGTTCGCTGGATGAAAAATTACAGGGTTGCCTGGCTGAAAGACCGCGCATGCTGATACGCATGGTGAACCTGGTGAAAAAAGATATGGACAACCGCTTGATGGAACAGCTCCAGCAACGCGGCTATGCCGATTTTAAAATGGGCGATATGGTGTTCATTGCCAATATCGCGCCGGAGGGCATTATCAATAATGAGCTTGCCAAAAAGGCGCATATCACCAAGCAGGCCATGAGCAAGGTTGTGAAGAACCTGGAAGCCGCAGGCTATATCATTACCCGCAAGCATGAAAGCGATAACCGCGCCACGGTCATCTTCCTCAGCGACAAAGGCAAGGAGCTGGTGATAGCTGCCACGGAAAGCGTGCTGGAGATAGAGCAGTATTACAGCAGCCTCATAGGGGCCACCGATATGGAAACAACAAGGGATGTGCTGCAGCGGCTGACAGGCATCCTTTATCCCGGCGTATAAACTTTTTCAATATTCTGGCACGCAAACTGTACGCATCTACCGGCTGTTCAAAAATTTTTGCGTATTGACGAAGGTTTAATACTTTTATGCCAGCAGCCTACAATTATAAGAATAACCGGCGATCGTATGACCTCCACACGGCTTTTATATAACGATGATGAGTATATAGACGGCTTGCTGGACAGCTCCCCGGCCATTATAGATGCCATCTACCGGCAGTTCGCAAAGAAAGTAAGCACATTCATATTGCAGCGTGGCGGTACCCAGAAAGATGCAGCGCATATTTTCGAGATTGCGCTAACAGACATCTATGCCTATGCACGGCAGCACCGGATAGAGCTGGCCACCCGCTTTGAACCGTTCTTTATGCTGGTGTGCAAAATAGCCTGGCGCAAGGAACTGCAGAAAAGGCAAATGGATGTACGGGATGAAGCGGAACCGGAAATTGCCACGCTGGACAACACCCATCTCCAGTATGTCCGGGAACTGACCGAGAACGGCGAGAACAAAAGATACTGGCTGAAACTTTTTCACCAGCTGACAGCCGCCTGCCAGCAAACCATACAGCAGGCACTGATCGGCCCGGTAGCCGATGGTGCGGGCACCAACCCGCAGCCAACTGCCGGCCTGCTGCCCAAAATATTTGCGCCCTGCATGTCCACCCTTATCAAAAGCAGCGTGGTCAGCCGTGCCGGCAAGGAGCTGCCGGCAGGGAGTTCCGAGCAGGCAGCGCTGTATATAATGCAGGGCCTGCCTGAAACGGAAAAGGTGTCTTTTGAAGCGGAGCTGAAGGAAAATATCGCCCTGCAGGAAATAGTGCAGCGGGGACGCAATGCGGTAGAATGGCTGCGCAGGGCCCTGGCACCGGATAACACGCGCAGGGAGCTGGCGCAGATACTGGCAGACATGCGCCAGCGCTGGTTTTATCCCAAGGATAGGGATATAAACCGCATTGGCCTGTACGTAATGGGCATTACCGTGCTGGCCATCATTATTGCCTCCCTCCTGTTTATCAGCCCCTGGCATAAGGATGTGTACCGGCAGTTTGCCGCTACGGAAATGGTGCATCACCACAAGCCCGGCAACGATACTTCAAAACTGCTGCACGCCGCTGCCCGGCATTTTAACAGGCGCCGCTTCAGCCAGACGGTAGAGGTGCTGAACCAGGTGCTGGAAATAAGCCCTTCCAACATGTATGCCCGCTATTACCGCGGCATTTCGCTGATAGAGACCAACCAGCTGGCCCGGGCCCGCAATGATCTGCAGGCAGTATACGACAGCAACTCCCCCTACCGCTATGACGCGGCCTTTTACATGGGCCTCAGCTACCTGAAAGAACGGGACAGGCAGCAGAGCCTGGAATGGCTGCTGAAAATACCGGAACAGGCGCCCGTGTACTGGAAAGCCAAAAAGCTGATCGATGAGCTGCAGTAGGAATTAATTCAGGCGGCTGTACTGGATAATGCTCTCCACCTCCCCCTTAATGGCTTCGTACGCCTGGGCCTTGTCTTTTTTGATCATTACCAGCTGCTGCAGCACCAGGTAGTAGATGCCGCCCCCGCTGCAGCCGTTCAGGTGGGCCTTTACAATTTCCTTTTTAACGTCTTCAAAACCGCTGGCATCCAGCTTTTGATAAATAGTATAGAGATCTTTCATCCAGCTCATACATTGGAATTTTCATAGGACATATAAAATTATTAATAATATTTTAAAAAGCAAGGGGTCTGTGAAAAAAGCGTCGTGAGCCGGCCATCAACCTATTCCAGCCATATTACCGGGTTGCGCACCGGGAGGTTGCGCAGCACCTCCTCCACCTGCGGATCGTGCTCCAGCTGCAGCCACAGCCTGTAGTAGTCGCGGTTATTGCAGGCCACTGCGCCAAACAGCAGGAAGGGCTGGGCTACCGGCCAGTTGTCCCAGTACATTACATCCTTTGCATACGGCCAGCTGCTTTTGTCCTGCACGTATGGGTACATGAAGGCCATCCCTTTCCGTATACTCCTCCCATCGGGCAGGGCATAGTCCCACAGGTTGTTATGCTTATCGCTCAATATCCGGCATATCATGGTCATGGCATCCAGGTTAAATAACGAGTAGCCGTAAGGTTTAGTACGGTGCAACTCGCGCGGGAAGCTGCCGTCTGCAGCCATCTGGCCCGGGAGCAGTACGGCCTTGTAGCGCTGCACGCAAAGATCCATCCAGCGCCGGTCGTTCACGAACCTGGCAAATATGGCCACCTGCATTACCCAGCAGGTGCCGTGGTTATTGGCGGCCTTCATTTCATCCAGCCCGTACTGGTGTGTGGTGATCCAGCGCAGGTAAGCGGCAAACCAGTTCCGGATAGCCAGCAGGTCTGCCGGCGGCAGGGCGCCGGCCTTTTCCATGATGCACAGCGCCTGCACCACTTCCAGGAAATGAATAGTATCTATAATGCCAATACCCCGGCCGGTTACCCGGCCCTTAATGGCCTGGGCATATTGCAGGCTGGGGTGCATGCTGGTGGCAGTATCCACAAACCAGGCGCGCGCATGCTCCAGCGCCTTGCGCAGGTAGGCCTGGTCACGGCTGGCCACATAAGCAGCTGCCAGCGCGCCCATCACGCGGCTAAAGCGTACCATGGCGCGGCGGTGCGCTACAAAATTATCCGGGTTGGTTTGCCCGTCCCGCCGCACATAGGGGCTGTCCGGATGCGCCGGGTCCGGCCACCAGTAATCCCCTTCGGAGTAAAAGTCATGCGGCCCGCCGGCGCTGCGGTCACAGCGGTATGCCGTTACCGTTTCCGGCTGCTGCTGCATGGCCCAGGCAGCGCGGGCCAGTATATCTTTCTTCCGGTCTTTCAATAGCTGCTGCAGCCAGGCTTTTTCCGTTGCCGGTGGTTGTGCCTGCAGCCCTGATGCGGTGATCAGAAGTACGCAGCAAAGCATCCCCCATCTCTTCAATTCAATGAACGCATCCGGCACAACAGCCATGTTTACGCGGCCCGGTAGGAACAGGGATAGCGCAGGGGATAACACCTTAAGGTATCGCGGCAGATAACGCATAAGCATAAGATTGATGACGTGAAATAATAAAGGTCACATGGAGCAAGCGATTGCATTAAAACCGTGCACGCTTACATCCTGCGTGCCTTTTGCTGGTAAAAAGAAACGCTGCTGCCTGCTTACCCGCTACAGGAGCGGTACAACAACTGCCTGAGCCGCTTCTTTTCCATAACCGGAACATACGTTCCAAGATAAGCAATCGATTGCAATTACTGCTGATAATTTTTGCAATAATTAGTGTCATTCTAACAATTATAATTATTTTAACGTATATTTATCATAGGATAACACGATCCACCTGTTCCGTGCCGGAACGAAACGCCCGCGTTATGAAAGAAAAAAGCATCATAGCTGACCTGCAGCAAAAGATCGCCCTGTATGAGGATATGAACGCATACCGGGAACTATATGAATTGCTGAATGAACGGCTGTTCTGGTTCGTTTACTCTTTCGTGAAGTCCAGGGAGGCGGCGGAGGAAATTGTTTCAGATGTTTTCATCAAACTGTGGACCATCCGGAACGAGCTGCCTTCCATCGTCAATTTACAGGTGTATCTTTACGTGATTGCCCGCAACTTTTCCAAAAACTATATCATCAAGGAATACAAATACCCGCATGTGTGCCTGGATGAAATACCGCTGGAGGTAGAGACCTCCGTTAACCCCGAAGAGCTGTACATCTCTTCAGAAATGGCCGGCAGGATCAACAAGGCCATCCGGGAGCTGCCACCGCAGTGCCGGCTGATCTTCCAGCTGGTACGGGAACATGGCCTGAAACACCAGGAAGTGGCGGATATTCTGACCATCTCCAGGATCACGGTACGCAACCAGCTTACCATTGCTGCCCGGAAAATAGCGCAGGCAGTGTACCCCCACCTGCAGCCTGCCGCGGCCAGGCAGCAATCCCGGTGCTAGCTACTCCCTGCCGGAATTTTTTTTGCATTGCTTGGTACATTCCCGCTTTTTTATTGTCCTATTGACACATTATTTATAATGAAGGAGGAAAAAATCTGGGAGCTGATCGTTTTAAAATTGTCGGGAGAAGCCGGTCCCGAGCAGGAAGCGGAACTGGAGGAAGCGTTGAAACAGGCTCCTGACCTGGTTTTCCCATTGGGCATACTGGAAGGTATCTGGCACAGCAAACGGAACAGCAACGCTGCCGGTACGGCAGACCGCTTTAACAGGCACCTGCAGCGGCTGAGCAATCACCTCTCTGAAGACGTGCTGCAATACGAAACCGCCGCTGCGGCCCCTGTGGTTCGCTCCTCCCGGAAAAAATATTACCGGCGTGCCCTCCTGGCCGGTGCTATGGCCGCCTGCCTGGCGCTGGGCCTGGTGGTGGTACGGTACAGTGCGAACAGGCAGGAAAAGGTGCCAGCAGCGGTTGCGCAGCACCAGGTGTATACCCGGAAAGGAGCCCGGTCAAAGCTGCATTTGCCGGACGGCACGGAAGTATGGCTCAACGCAGGCAGCAAGGTCACCTACGAAAATAATTTCGGCGGCGCCACCCGCGAGGTGACCCTGGAAGGGGAGGCATTCTTTGACGTGGCCAAAGACCCGGACATGCCCTTCATCATCCATACGGACATGATCGACATCAAGGTGCTGGGCACTGCCCTGAACGTGCGTGCCTATGCTGATGAAAAAGCCACGGAAACAGCGCTGATCCGGGGCGCTGTAGAGATCACCCTGCACCGGAGCCCGGAAAAGCGGATCGTGCTCCGGCCGGATGAGAAGCTGGTAGTGAGGAACGACAGCCCGGCGCTTACCAGGCCTGTGCCTATCATGACGCTTACGCAGCTGCATTACCTGGAGCAGGACGAGGAGCCCGCGCCCATGGAAACCCTGTGGATGAAGAACAAGCTGGCATTTGACGGCGAACCGCTGCAGCAGGTGGCCTTAAAGCTGGAGCGCTGGTATGATGTTAAGGTCATTATTGCGGACAAGGCGCTGGAACAGGTGGAGTACAGCGGCGTTTTTGAGAACGAGGACATTGCAGAAGTACTATATGCATTGCAGCTGACAGGTAATTTTCGCTATACCATCCGGGGCAAGGTAATTACTATCGGGCTATAAGCACAAATTCCATTTTTCACTGAAGAACTAAATTCCACATGCAAGCAGGACCTACCTAATTTCTACCGTACACATTTATACAAAAGGGAGAATGCGCTAACATCCTCCCCTGTACATGTAAAAGACAGATAAAGCTCACGGGGGGTGAGCTATTCATCTTAAACCTAAACATTGCTAAAGTATGAAAAAACTACGAGAACGCTTGTCGTGCAGGGCGGGCAGCCAGACCATTAAATATGTACTGATGATGAAGCTGACCATCATTTTACTCGTGGGATTCATGATCCCCGCATTTGCCAATACCTATGGCCAGAAAAATATCAGCCTGAACCTGGAGCGCGCTTCCCTGAAAAGCGCGCTGAAAGCGATAGAGGGACAGGGCTTTTACCGCTTTGTATATAAGACCCGGCTGCTGACCGGGCAGGAAAAGATATCGGTGAATGTGCAGGATGCGCCCTTACAGGAGGTGCTGGACCTTATCCTGGCCAACACCTCCCTTACCTACCGGAAGGTAAACGACAAACTGGTGGTGATCATGCATGCCAGCGAGCAGGCAGAGCAGGCAGTGGCAGCTATCACCGTTACAGGAAAGATAGCGGACAAGGAAGGCAAGCCCCTGCCAGGCGTAAGCATACAGGAAAAAGGCACCAATAACGGCACGGTGTCCGGCGAGGACGGCCATTTTACGCTGACCGTTACCGGCAACGCAGCGGTGCTGGTAGTGCGGCTGGTGGGATATGAAACAAAGGAGATCCCCCTGGCCGGGCATACGGGCTCCCCGTTGAATATTGTGCTGGATGTATCCAACAAGGCACTGCAGGAAGTAGTGGTGATCGGCTACGGCACGCAGCGGAAAAGCGACATTACCAGCGCAGTGGCCACCGTAAAGTCAGAGAACTTTGTAAAAGGCGCCGTAGTGGACGCAGGCCAGCTGCTGCAGGGCAAAGTGGCCGGGCTCTCCATATCCGCCCCCAGCGGCGACCCTACCAGCAGCACCCAGATACTGCTGCGCGGCAATACAACCCTGTTGGGCGCAAATGCCAACCCGCTGGTGCTGATAGATGGTATCCCCGGTGACATGCGGACCGTAGCGCCGGAAGACATTGAGTCCATCGACGTATTGAAAGACGGCTCTGCTGCCGCCATTTACGGCATCCGGGGCACCAACGGCGTGATCCTCATCACCACCCGCAAAGCCAGCGGTAATTTTGTGAACACCGTGGAATACAGCGGCTACGTAAGCACCGAGACCATGGCCCGCAAGCCGGAAATGCTGACTGCGGCAGATTACCGCGCCCAGATCGCTGCCGGCACCCGGGATGCTGCCTGGGATTACGGCGGCTCCACAGACTGGATCAAAGCCGTGACCCGCACCCCGGTTTCCCATGTACATAACCTTACCTACCGGGGCGGCAATTCCCAGACCAATTACCTGCTGAACGTGAACTACCGCTCTATGGAAGGCATCTTCCGGAAGTCCGACGACCAGATATTCAGGGGCCGGGTAGATATCAATCACAACATGCTGGACGGCAAGCTGAAGTTCAATTTCGGCATGATCAGCTCCCAGGAGAAGTACACCACTACCGGCGACGGCAGCAGCTTTAACGGCTATACCTGGCGCCAGGCCATGTGGCAGAACCCTACACAGCCCATCCACGACAGCGCCGGCAACTGGTTTGAAAAGCCTTCCCTGTTTGAATACGAGAACCCGCTGGCGCGCCTGTATGAAAGCGATGGCCGGAATACGGAGCAGCGGACACGGTATAATGGCAATATAACGTTAACGCCTATACAAGGATTAAGGCTGAATGCCCTGTTCTCCTACTCCAAGTACAACCAGTCCAGGGGATATGCAGAGACCAAACGCCACATTTCCACGCTCCGGGACGGCCGGAACGGGTATGCCTCCGTAGGCGCTGAAGAAGGCGTGGACCGGCTGATGGAGCTGACAGCCGAGTACAGCAAAACCTTTCGCAACCACCGGTTTACCATGCTGGCCGGCTACAGCTACCAGGAGAACGACTTCAGCGAAAACTGGATGCAGAACTGGGATTTTCCTACGGACCTTTTCAGCTATAACAACATAGGCAGCGGCAACGCCATCAAGGAAGGGCTGGCGCCGGAATACAGCTTCCGGTCCGAGACCAACCTGATCGGCTTTTTTGGCCGTGTTACCTACAGCTACAAAGACCGCTACCTTTTCCTCGGCAGCCTTCGCCGGGAGGCCGCCAGCCAGCTGTATGGCGCACAGAAACCCTGGGGCAACTTCCCCGCCGTTTCCGTGGGCTGGCGCATCAACCGGGAACCTTTTATGCAGCACCTGACCTTCTTTGACGACCTGAAGCTGAGAGCCGGCTACGGGGTAACCGGTACCGCCCCCTCTGCGCTCTTCCTGGGCGTGGCCACTCTTACCTACGGGGATTATTACCTGGTAAACGGCAACTGGGTAAGGTCCCTTACGCCCTCACAAAATCCCAACCCTTACCTGAAGTGGGAGGAAAAAAAAGAAACCAACCTGGGCCTGGACTTCTCCCTGCTGAAAGGCAGGATCAGCGGCAGCGTGGACTATTATATCCGCGACATTGACGGCCTGCTGTGGGAATACCAGGTGCCCAGCCCGCCCAACCAGTACCCCGTTACCACCGCCAACGTAGGCGTAATGCGGAACAAAGGCGTGGAAGTGCAGCTAAACCTGGTGCCTATACGAAAAAAGAACTTTGAATGGAGCACCACCCTCAACTACAACACCAACAGTAACAAGCTGGTAAGGCTTTCCAACGACCTGTACCAGCTCAGCTCCAACTACTTTACCGAAGGCGCCGCGGGCGTGCCCATCCAGACCCATACCCACCTGGTGGAGATCGGCAAGGAGATCGGGAATTTCCACGGCTACAAGGTGATCGATATTTCCGAGGACGGTAAATGGATATACGAAGGCAAGGACGGCAAACCCGTGCCCTACGACCAGTTCAACCGCGGTTTCGAGGACAAGAAGATCATTGGCAATGGCGTGCCCAGGTTCCATGCAGCATGGAACAATACGCTCCGGTACAAGCGCTTTGACCTGAACGTGACCATGCGCGGGGCCTTTAATTTCCAGATCATCAACTCCCAGCGCATGTACTACGAGAACACCGGCTACCAGCAGGTGAACCGCCTGAAATCCGCTTACGACAAGATATTCGGCAAGGCGGTGCTCAACACCAACCTGCCGCTGGAGTTTAACAGCTACTACGTGGAAGACGGCGATTTCTGGAAGATAGACAACATTGTATTAGGCTATAACCTGCCGGAAACAGGCATCAAATACATCCGCTCCGCGAGAATATACGTATCCACGCGCAACACTTTCATGATCACCGGGTACAAGGGCATAGACCCGGAAGTGACCTGGACCGGGCTGGCCCCGGGCAATGACTCGCGCGACAAGTATCCTACTACGCGCGCTTTTACCATTGGTCTTAACGTAAACTTTTAACAGATGAACAAGCAACATTATCCCATCATAGCAATTATTTTCTTATGCCTGCTGCCGGCCCTATCCTGCACCAAGCTGAAGGACCAGAACTACAACCAGGTGATTGTAGACCAGTTTGAGCCCAGTGAGAAAGACCTGGAGCCGCTGGTAGCTGCGGCATACATTCCCTGGCGGAAGCTGTTCAACCTATGGCAGAGCTACTTCTGGGCACAGGAGCTGTCTGCCGACAACCTGCTGATCCCCAAACGGCCCTGGGGCTGGGTAGATGATGGCGGCTACCGGCGCTTCCATTACCATAAATGGACCTCCGAAGACGCTATTCCCGTAAACTGCTGGACCCGCACCTACGAGGGCATCAACAACTGCAACCGGGTGATCGAGCAGATCGCGACAGATGTGATCCCGGTAACCCAGGGAAAGGAAAACGTGCTGGCGGAGCTGCGAGTATTACGCGCGTCCTATTACTGGGTGCTATGCGATATGTTCGGCAATGTGCCCATTGTCACGGATTTTACCGTACCGGAAGGCTACCTGCCGGAACAGCATACGCGCAAGGAGGTATATGACTTTATTGTGAAAGAGATCAGCGAGAGCATTCCCCTGCTCAGCGAAAAAAAAGACCAGTCCACCTACGGGCGGTTTAACCAGTGGGCCGCGCGGACCCTGCTGGCCAAAATATACCTGAATGCGGAAGTGTACACCGGCACGCCTGCCTGGGACCAGTGCCTCAAACAATGCGATACGGTGATCAATTCAGGTCTGTACAGCCTGGAGCTGAACCAGAAGAGCGTATTCATTACCGATAATGAGCACTCCCCGGAGATCATTTTCCCGCTGCCGTTTGATGAAAAATACGTTACCGACTGGAATGCGTTTGACCATCATATGCAAACACTGCCACAGGAGTGCCAGGCCACCTATAACCTGCAATACGCACCCTGGGGCGGCATTTGCGCCGTGCCGCAGTTCATTAACACCTTTGACCCCGACGACAGCCGGTACAAGGACAACTGGATAAAAGGGCAGCAATACTCCTCGGGCGGCGAACCGCTGATCGTACAGAACGGCCGCTTCACCGGCCAGCCGCTGAACCTCATCAACGTGGTGCCGGCCATTGATACCAGCGAGGCCATACATGGTTTCCGGCTGGGAAAATTTGAAATAAAGCAGGGTATTACCAGCCGCCTGAGCAATGATTTTCCGCTGCTCCGGTATGCAGACGTTATTTTGATGAAAGCTGAATGCCTGCTGCGCACCGGCCATGCTGCGGAAGCTGCGGTAGAGGTTACCAGGGTGCGGCAACGGTGCTTTCCCGACAACCCGGCCAAAGCCACTGTTACGGCGGCAGACCTGCTGCAGGGGAGCAGCTACGATTATGGCCAGCGGGATGTACATGGCACTACCAATGAAGGCGGTGCGGACATCCAGTATGGCCGGCTGCTGGATGAGCTGGGATGGGAGTTCTTTGAGGAGTGCCACCGCCGCCAGGACCTGATCCGCTTCAATGTCTTCGCCCGCAAATCCTGGTTGTCGCATACGCCTAACGGGGATTACCGGGAGCTGTTCCCCATCCCCCAGGCGGAGCTGAACAAGAACACCAAGTTGCAACAGAATGCGGGGTATTAAAAATATGAGGCAGGAGATAAGAGGCAGGAGGCAGGAGATAAGAGGCAGGAAGCAGGGATCGGGAAGCACCGATATGGTTCCCTGCATCTTGCCTCCTGCTCCCTCCTGCTAATAGCCGGGGTTTTGCTCCAGCCTGCCGCCGCTGAACTGTATCTGCTGGGCAGGGATGGGAAATACTTCATTCCGGCCGCTCACAAACGTTTTTCCATGCGCCTGGAAAGCGGCGGCGGCGGTGCCCGGCGCCAGGGCATCTTCCCGTACCAGCTCAAAAAAGCGGTCATGTTCCATGGCCATTTCCACCCTTCTTTCATGCCAGATGTCTGCACGGGTAACGGTTACCTTGGGCAATAGCCCCGCGCGCTGGCGCAGCGCGTTGATATCGGTAACGGCCGCGCCTCCATTGCCCAGGGCCAGGGCGGCTTCTGCATGTATCAGCAGTATCTCGCCGTAGCGCAGTATGCGCAGGTTTTTGGGCAGGCGGTCCGGGTTGCCGCAATATTGCTCCATGGTACGGCTGTGATAGGCTTTATAGTTATAGCGGTCATTCTCCACACTATCGCGGCTGGGTATACGAAAACCATCCCACAGCACAGTGCCACCGGGATTGATAAATATAACCGTAGCGTCCATGCGCCGGTCGCCCGGCTCATATTCATCCAGCAGGCTCTGGGAGGGTATGCCAAACCCCCAGCCACGGTCGGCCCAGCCGCGCTTGCCGCCGGCGCGCGGTCCCTGGCTTACGCTGTATACTTCTATGGCTGCATCGCAGGCGGCATTGATGCCCGTTTGCACTTCAAAAAGGGATTCCATGCTGTTCTTGCCGGTTTCCCGCCAGATGTCCGCATAGTTGTCTATCAGCCCGTAAGCGCCCAGCTGGCCGCTGATGATGGAGTCTGTGAGACTGAAGGCACGTTGCCAGTTCTGGCGGTACAGGCTCACCTTTGCCAGCATACCGGCTGCAGCGCCCTTGGTGGCACGGCCCGTCTGGCTGCCTTCCCCGCCTTTTACCGGCAGGTTGGCCAGGGCAAATTCCAGGTCTGAAATGATCAGTTGGTAGATCTCGTCGCTGCTGGCCCGGGTCTGGTACTGGTCACTGTCTGCCTCCTGGGGGGTGAGCACCTTGTCTATTTTAGGCACGCCGCCAAAAAGGCGTACCAGCTTAAAGTACAGGTAGGCCCGCAGGAAGCGGGCTTCGCCCTGCAGGCGGTTGTTCAGTTGCTGGTCAATGGTAGCGGATTCCAGCACCTGCAGCGCCTTGTTGGCCCTGGCAATGGCCTGGTAGTACCCGGACCATATATCATTCAGCGTAGTAGTATTGGCATCCATGGTCAGGTTATCCAGCGCGCCCTGCGTAGCGGCGGCATCGTCCGGGTTGCTGCCTTTGTCCGCATCATCAGAAGCAATATTGGTAACGCCTACGTAGGGAAAGCCGTGCACATTACCTACCCACAGGTTATTATAGATACCGGTTACCAGATTGGTGGCAGCTTCGGGGTCCGAGGTGGCGGCATTCTCATCTATCTGCCCCTGAGGGTCTACATCCAGGTAATTGTTACATGCCATGAACATGAAGGAGAGCATGCAACAGATACCAGCGGCTTTTATCACGATACTTTTATGTATATGCTTCATAACACTTTTTTTAGAATGAAAGATTTACACCAAAGGCAAAGGTGCGCGTAGTGGGATACGCATTCAGCTCAATACCGGCATCCAGGATACCGCTGGTGTTATTGGTGGTATTGGCGGTGCCGGACCGGTTGTTGGTCCTGTTATTGATACTGTTGTCGTAGTCAATGGTGCCTCCTGGCAGCTCGGGGCTGAACCCGCTGAACTTCTTCAGCGTGAACAGGTTCTGCGAGGTAAGGTATACGCGGAAACGGCTGATGCCAATGGCCTTCAGCTTGTCTGCCGGCAGGGCATAGCCAATGGTGAGGTTATTACAGCGCAGGAAAGCGCCGGATTCCAGGAAATAGGTGGAAGCGGGCATGTTTGCTACCAGCAGGCGCGGGTCTGTAGCAGAAGGCCGGTCTGCTGTCCAGCGGTTATCGGCATACTCTGCTTCCACATTATCCGTGGTCTCATAGCGGAATGCCTTCTTACCGTTGTATATCTTGTTGCCACCGCTGCCGTAAAAGTCCGCTGTAAGGTCAAACCCCTTATAGTTCAATCCCAGATTAAATCCATAGAAGAACTTGGGCTGGTAGGAGCCCATGAACTGTTTGTCATTGCTGTCGATCATGCCATCGCCATTGGCGTCCTCGTACTTCAGGTCGCCGGGCTGGGCATCCGGCTGTATCACTTTGCCATTGGTCTGGTGGTTCTCAATATCTTCCTGGCTCTGGAAAACGCCCAGGGAACGCAGCAGGTAAAAGCTGGCCACCGGATGCCCGTTGGCAGTACGGGTCACAAAGCTCTGCTGCCCCACGTTACCGCCCAGCAGGTCCTGTCCGCCGGCCAGGTCGGTGATCTCGTTCTTGTTAAAGGTAATATTGCCGCCTACGCTGTAGCTCAGGTCATCCGTAATATTATCCCTCCAGTTCAACGACACTTCAAAACCTGTATTCTTGAAAGATGCGGCGTTGGTGATATACGTATTGTTCGGGTCGCCCAGTATGCTGGGTATATTCACCACCGTTAGCGCATCCTTGGTTTTCTTGTTATAATAATCCACTTCGCCGCTCAGCCGGTCAGTGAGCATGGTGAACTCGAAACCTATGTCAAACTGGTTGGTGGATTCCCATTTGAGGTTAGGGTCCTTGGTGTCCTGCAAAGCGCTGCCCAGCGTAATGTTATCGTCAAAGAAGTAGGGCAGGTTCACGGTAGCGGTATTAATATAGGCATTGGTAGGAATATTGTCATTACCCAGTATGCCCCAGCTGCCCCTTAATTTCAGGAAATCGAAGAAATGCCCGCCCTGCATAAAGGGTTCCTGTGAAATCACCCAGCCCACACCCACGGTAGGAAAGTATCCCCAGCGCTCGCTGAACTTGGAGCTGCCGTCTGCGCGGATGGAAGCGCTCAGCAGGTAGCGGTTGTCATATCCGTAGTTCACACGGCCTACAAAGGACTGGCGCGCATATTTGTCCCCGCCGTTGTACAGCCTGGATTGCACATCAGGATTGCCCAGATCCAGGTACCAGAGGTCTTCACTTTCCGGCACATTGATACGGGAGCCGGTCAGGAAGGTGCTGTAAAACCCTTCTGTAACAGAGCCTGCCAGTACGGTCAGGGAGTGCTTGTCAAAGGTCTGGTCAAACGTGACGGTATTGTCCCATACCCATCCCTGCGAGCGGGAGTTATCTACCGTCAGCACGCTGTTCTCGGAGCGCTGGTTGCCGCCGGCTACCAGGAAGGTGTTTTCGTCATTCAGGTACTTATACTGGTAGATCCGGTCGTTGCCCCAGCGGAGGTCCGCATTGAAAGCGGAGCGGAACCTGAGGAAGGACACCGGGGTAAATTCAAGCGCTACATTGCCCTGCAGGCGGCTGTCCTGCTGCCGGTAATTCCTCTTGTCCAGCGACAGCAGCGGGTTGCCCACGTTGCCCCAGGCGGAGGTGTTCCCGTAGCGGTTGCCCTCTTTGGCGGGCACTATCGGCGCAGCCCGGTAAATATTGCCGTAAATGCCGTTCAGGTCCACGTTGCGGCCATCGCCCCTGGAATAGGATAGCTGGGTGCTGAACTTCCACTGGTCGGATATGTTCACTTCGTTATTGGCGCGCAGGGTAAAACGGCGGAATGTGTTGGTTTGAATAATGCCGTTATCTTCTATAAAACCGCCGCTGAAGAAATACGTGTGCTTTTCCGTACCGCCGGATACGGAGAGGTTGTGATTCATCTGGAACGCTTTACGGAGCACCACGTCATACCAGTTGGTAGAGCCGGCATAAGTGGCGGCGTCATTAACAGGGTCCCTGCTGGGAGCGGCGTCTGCCAGGTAGCTGATATACTGGTCGCGGCTGGCCATTTTCACCAGATTGGCGGCTTCCCGGAAGCCTGCATTGGCATCGTACCGCACTTCCGGCTTACCAGCGCGGCCCTTGCGGGTAGTGATAATGATCACGCCGTTGGCCGCACGCACCCCATAGATAGCAGCGGATGCATCTTTCAATACATCCATGCTCACAATGTCCGCGGTGTTGATGTTCCGGATATCGTCCGTCAGCACGCCATCCACTACATAAAGCGGGTTGGCGCCGGCCATTACGGAACCGGTGCCGCGCACCCTGATCTGGGGCTGGGTATTGGGCTGCCCGGAAGTGATCACCTGTACGCCGGCTATCTTGCCCTGGGCGGCCTGCGTAGCGGTCAGCACCGGCTGTTTGGCCAGCTCCTCCCCTTCCACGGAAGCAATGGAACCGGTCAGGTCGCGCTTACGCTGCGTGCCGTATCCCACTACCACCACCTGCTCCAGCTGGCTTTCCGTGGACTGCAGCACAATATCCAGGCTGGACCTGCCGGCTATGCCTATTTCCTGCGGCAGGTAGCCCAGGTAAGATACCTGCAGCGTATCGCGCCCTTCGGGCACGTTCAATGTAAAGGTACCATCGGCGCCGGTGGTGGTACCGGTGGCAGTGCCTTTTACGCGCACGGTAACGCCGATCAGCGGAGTGCCGTCCTTGTCGGTCACCTTTCCCTGGACGGGCGCTTCCTGTATAAAGGCAGCGACTGCTTCTGCTGCCGTATCCGGGTCCGGGCCCAATGGCTTTATTACATATACTTCAGAATCTACCTGTGTGTATCCCAGGTTCAGCGGCAACAACATTGCCTGCAGCACATCTGCCAGCGGCGCATCTTCATGGAAGGACAGCGGCCCCGGCACCTGTTTACCTGCTACCAGGCGGGCGTTATAGGCAAAACTGATGCTGTATGCTCTTTCCAGCTCCTGCAGGGCCTGTCGCAAGGGAATGGCGCCTGCTTTCGGTGAAGGAAGGGGCGTGTCCGGGCTGGCGGGCTGCGGTTGCCGGTAAGCCAGGTGCTGCGCCTGCACTGCGAATACAGCAGCCAGGAACAGCACCAGCAAGGCATAGCCCTTGTAAGTACCTGTTACTTTCATAACGATCTGTTTTTGTTTACGAGCGAGAAAAAATAGCTGTTAGCAGCCAGCTTCCAGCTGTTGGTATTCCTGGCATTTGCTCCAATGCCAACAGCTAAAAGCTAATAGCTAACGGCTAAGTAAAAACGTGTTTCCGTCCTGTTGTTGCAGTTGTACGCTGAAGGCTTCCTGTATGGCCCTGAGCACCACCTTGTGATCAGCCTGCCTTAGTGTGGCGCTAAACCGTTCTTCCGGCAGGGTGCTATCTGCAAACTGCACATATATGCCATATTTATGATGCAGCTGCGTTGCTACTTCTCTCAGGCTGGTGTTGTCAAACACCAGTGTATGGTTTACCCAGGCTACATATTTTTCCGTGGATACTTTCCTGCGTACATAGCGATCATTATCTGCGCGATATTCTATCAGCTCCCCCGGCTTCATAATAATGCGTGAAGCCTTGCGTGTATTTTGCTGCAGGGCTACCTTGCCGCTGTGCAATACCACCTGCGGGTGGCCGTTGTAATTATTCACATTAAATTCCGTGCCCAGTACTTCAATATTTAGATTGCCGGCATGCACGGTAAAAGGTTTAGCGTTGCCCGGTTGATGCTTAACCATAAAGTATGCCTCTCCTTCCATCCATACTTCTCTTGTTTTCGCTTCGTCGTCAAATGTGGTGGCCTTTAATGCGGAGTGCGGCCCAAGTATCACCACAGAGCTGTCCGGCAGCAGCAGTCGCCGGTTCTCGCCATACTGGCTGGTGTATACCGTTTTGTTGTCCGCCGGCTTCAGCTGCCAGTATGCCCCGAGGGCCAGCAGTCCGCACACGCCGGTAAGGATGGCGGCGCGGCGCCATCCCCGGCGGTGACGGGAACGCTCATAGCGCATGGTTTCCGGCATGGCATGATCCATTTTTTCCTGGAGCGTATGCCATATACGGTCGTAACTTTCAGCCGGCAGCCGGTGCTTTTCATATTCCAGCGATAGCAGCATTTTCCGCGCTGCTGCTATTACGGCCTGCTTTCCCGGATAATGCTGTTGCCAGGCCTCCCAGAAGGCACAGTTCTCCTCGTCCGGGTGCAACACCCATTCCATAAAAAAGCTATCTGCCACGAAATCGACGGCTGTAAAATCTGTGTAATCCTTCCATTCCATAGCAAGTGCAACCTGTGCTGGTTAAATGGCCAGGTATATAGAGGAGCGTTTTCCCGGTTTTATCCCTTGCCGGAGCAATTTTTTTTTGTTGTATGCAAAGCAGTGAGCAGGCGGCGCCCGGATCCTGCTACTATAACAAACAAATAAAACAAAGGTTAAGGCTTTAACAACAGGTAGCATACCAGCGCCCAAAGCGGGAAATCGGCCAGCTGCCGGCGTAGCTTGTCCAGGGCTTTGTAGATCATTTTATATACTGACTTCTGGTCAATTTCCATGATTGCGGCGATGTCTTCAAAGGACAGGTTTTCATAAAAACGGAGGAACAACGCCTCTTTCATGCGGGGTGGCAGCGCATTCAAAGCGTCCTTTACTTTCTCGCGACGGCGCAGGCTGCTTTGCCGGCCTATAAGCCGGATTTCGGGAGAAATAACGATCTCAAACCGGGCCTCATCCGTTAGCGCAACGGGTATATTTTTTCGCATATTGCCTATTTTCCGCAACAGGGCCCGGCGATAGGCTTTCAACAAATAAGCTTTTACGTTGGTAACCGGGGAGAGCTGGGTCCGGTGGGACAGCAGGTATTCAAATACATCCTGGATACAATCCTCTACCAGGCGTCGGTCTGCGCACTCCTTGCAGCCGTAATTGTATAACAACGGTGCAAAGCTGGCATATAGCGCAGCAAACGCTTCGCGGCTGCCGCTCAGAAAATGCTGCCAGGCAGCGGCATGTCCCTCCCCTGGTTGTATGGCCATGCTGTAAAAATACGAAGTAAGCAGTAAGGCGTCCTGCCTCGTACTTCATATTTCATGCTCCCCTCATGGCCTTCACAATGGCTGCGCTCCTGGAATTCACTTCCAGCTTGCGGTAAATATTCATAATATGGGAACGTACCGTGCCTACGCTGATATGGCAAAGCTCTGCTATTTTCTTATAGGTATGCCCATCCACCAGGCGGTCCAGCACCTCCTGCTCGCGGGGAGACAGCCCGTATTGCGCAAGGCTGTGCTGGGAGCGGCGGCTAAAAAAGGCGAGTACTTTCTGAACGGCGGTCATATTGTTCTGCAGGGCCGCTTCGTACACCTGGGTAATGAATTCCGTTAAAGAAGCGGGCGTGCCGCTGCCCGGTAATGCTTCATAGGTAACGGGCCTGGGCGGGATGCTGGTCAGGGTCCTTGTGTCCTTCTGCAAGGTCAGCAACAGTACATTAATTTCCGGGTAGGCAGCCTTTACAACGCTGGCAGCTTCAATGGCGGTTAATCCGGGTATGTCAACGTCCATAAAAACAATATTGCATATATCCTTTGCAAGTTGTTGTAACATCTCCTGGGTATCACTATGTATGCCGGCAACATCAAGAACATCCGCACCGTCTAAGTGACCTGCGCTGTCACGCCGCACTTTTTTCATAATATTTCTTTTGGGTTTATTATTTTGTGAAATCTTCCCACAGTACTGCAATAAGTTGCTGTGAACTGACGTAAGGCGCTAAAATTAAAGAGGACACAATCTCTATAACAAAAACAAATTTGATACAAATACCCTCAGCAGTCAATCGGATACATATATGGTTTTTAAAAAATTATTAATAAACAAATTAGTTTATATTAATTATATACGATATATATATGGGCGGGAGGGAAGCAATTAGCTAAAGTGGACAATTTCCTTACATTCAATGGCTTTAGTGGAACTTCAAATAGGTTTTCCCCGGTCAAAAGGTTTTCATATCTCTAATGTATGGTATATTCCCGGCGCATAAAAAATGGTCCATTACCCGCTGCCTGTAACACTATACAAGTTATAAAAAAACGGGCAATGGACCAGCGGTCGGTTGAAAAAAATTATTAATTCAATACCAGCTCTATCACCGGTATCTCCACATCCGGTTTTATGACCGGCAGGCTCAGGTTAACATCGTTCTCCCCCTGGTTGCTGCCCAGGCTGTGGTGCATGGAGGGGGCGCTCATTTTTATCTCCGAAGCGTCGTGCAGGAATTGCGCGTATTTGATCTTGCCTTTATAACCGGGCAGGGTAAAGTTCTGCAGCGGGTAGTCCAGCAGGTGCACGTACAGGCGTTTGGTGGCAGGGTTGTAGGTGAGCAGGCAGTTATCCGGCCTGGCAAGCTCCGGCGGAGCCTGGGTGCAACCGTAAATGGAGCGGCTGTTCACTTCCATCCATTTGCCCATGGCCTGCAGGGCCTCCTTAGCGCGGTGGTCGAAAGTGCCGCGGGCCGTGGGCCCTACATTCAGCAGCAGGTTGCCGCCCTTGCTCACGGATTCTATCAGCAGCACCAGCAGCTGTTTGATGTCCTTCCAGGAGGTTTCGTCGCGGTAATAGCCCCAGGAGCCGGAAAAGGTCTGGCAGGTTTCCCAGGGTATGCGCTTGCCGTTGCGGGTAGGCCATTCCGCCACCTTGTATTGCTCGGGCGTTACAAAATCGCCGCCATCGGCGTATTCTCCCAGGTCCATACGGTCGTTGATGATAATATCCGGCTGCAGTTTGCGGATCATTTTGATCAGCTCCACGGAGTTCCAGTCGTTATGGTCCTTGCCAAACTTGCCGGGAAAGGAAAAGTCCGCCCAGAGGATATCGATCTTGCCATAGTTGGTCAGTATTTCCCGGAGCTGGTTGCGCAGATACTCCCGGTACCTGGCCATATCGCGGCCTTTATTCAGCTGGGCGTACATGGTCGTGTCGTCTGGCCGCTGGGGATGCACGCGGTCAATGGTGTAATCCGGGTGGTGCCAGTCTATCAGGGAGTAATAGAAGCCCACCTTCAGCCCCTCGGCCCGGAAAGCGTCCACCCATTCCCGGATCAGGTCTTTGCCATAGGGGGTATTGGTGGCTTTGTAGTCTGTATACCTGGAATCAAACAGGCAAAAGCCTTCATGGTGCTTGCTGGTGATCACGGCATACTTCATGCCGGCTGCTTTGGCCATGCGCGCCCATTCCCGCGGGTTGTACAGGTCCGGGTTAAAATTGTCGAAATACTTTTGATATTCTTCATTGGTCAGCCGTTCCCGGTTCTTCACCCATTCATGCCGGGCAGGCAGGGCATACAGCCCCCAATGGATGAACATGCCGAAGCGGTCGTGCGTCCACCAGGCCAGCCGTTGTTCCTTTTGTTCGGGCGTTTCGTTGAAAAGCTTCTTTTCCTGTGCGGACAGCTGCAGGCAAAGGCAGGCGCAGCACAGCAGGAGGAGTGTACTTTTATGCATAGCGTTCTGTTTATGTTCCATGTGAGAAAAGGGCCGCATAGTGCTTTTTGACGTGGAATACGGGTTACCTGGTCAATAACTCAAGTTCGTGGAATCAGGTGGTTTTTTATGATAGTGAATTAGCGAATGTTAATACTGAAATAGCGGAAGGTCATTAACAAATAATTAACAAAAAAGACTTGAAATAATCCGAATGTTGTGGCAATGCCCCTGTTGGTATATTTAACAGATACTACCGGGGCTCAGCCCAGAAAATTACAAAAATGGTTGGTTTTTGATTTTTACGAAAGTCCCACGTTTGCCCGGGCGCTGATGTAACCCCAAAATCGGGCAGGGTGGTCTACACCACATGAACCGGACTTCGTTCCCCCGTAGTATTCACTGCGGGGGATCGTTTTCAGGCATCCGCCGGTGAAATACCGCCGGTCAACCAGTAATTCACTGCTGATAATGAATACTATTGTAACATTGCGGGCATGGCAACGTAATGACCGCATTCTTTTTCCTATCGTTATATTATATCGCCTGAGTGTCTACTCCGGCGGTTTATATGTGCGCGGGAGAAGCCGGTTGTAAAAAAATAGCAGGTAACTGGAGAGAAACCTGCGTTGCTAGTTTTGTAATCTAAACCGTCTTTTATATTCAGTGTGAGAATTGAATATTGTAAATATCCGGGCATGAAATTCTGCCTTTAAATTTTCTTAAAGGTTAATATACTGTTAAAGCGTACGTTAATATGCAGTTAACTAACGTGCGGGCAAGGCATACGGGGCAGGCCTCCTTTGCAAACGGGCAAAGGACCGGGGGGCGCAACAGGGCATTGCAGGCTGATGGCAGGGCGGGAACAGGGCTTACCAGCTGTCAAACAAGAGGGAGAACAGTAACGTACCGGCAGCTGCCAGGTTTTTGACAAAGCGGATATTAAAACCGCCCTTTTCCGAGTAGTAATAACTTTCCTTGTACCGGTCATACTCAATAGGTGCTCCCAGGTCTTTCATCATCTTGAGGAATTCATACAGGGTACGTTCAGATATACGAAGACGCTTGGCCAGCTGGGCTGGCTTGCCGGTACCTTTAATGCGGATGAGGTAGTCAATCGTTTGTAACCTTTCAAAATAACGCTTGGGCATGTAGCATAGGGGGTTTAACGATGAATGGAATTTACAGTATACACAGGATTATACCAAAATAAATTACATATATTTATTTTAATAAGTATTAATCCCTTGATTAGAATTGACAACATTCATTGCTTCCCTGGCTGCCTCCTCACAGCGCAGGAACAGGAAAATGTTGAAGGAACAGTTACTGCAGATAACTCACATGCCGACGTTGGTATTAAATTGACATTAAATGGTTTCTCTCTGTACATAATACATGGGTTTTTCGAGGGTAATAAAAATAAGCTTCCTTATACCGGTCAGGCTTTACATAGGCGCAATTTAGCAAGCACTGCTGCAATACGACCGCAGTCGGCGGGTCATTATGACGAAATAATGCTTAATATCAGATTATTATGCTCAGTTTGAGGTATTTTTAAATGAAGCCCCCGGTAAACACCGGGGGCGCAGGAAACCAGCTAAATACATGGTCTGCCGGCAGTGCCGGCAGACCATGTTGCCCGGTCCCCCTTCGTGCAACAAATAGTAATTTTTAACACTGATTAATCACAGTGACAATGTTAGGTCTTTATTTAGTCTTAACTGTTAATCCCCTGTTAACGGAAAACAAACAGGGTAAAAAAACGGCATAATTATTAGGGCCGCTGTATACATATATGGGATACGCGCAATGGGGACAGCTGGTATATGACAAGATACACCGCTGGATGGAGCTGACCGTTAAAATGCTGCCCAACCTGGTAGTGGCCGCTATCGTACTGCTCCTGTTTATTTTCCTGGCCCGGCTGTTTAAAAAACTGGTGTACAAGATAGTGTTCCGCCTCTCGGACGCCCCGGCGCTCAGCGGGCTGCTGTCCAGTATCGGCTACCTGGCCATATTTTTTGTAGGGATCTCCATTGCCCTGGACATCCTGCAGCTGGACAAGGCCGTGTCCTCCCTGCTGGCAGGCGCCGGCATCATAGGGCTGGCCCTGGGCTTTGCCTTCCAGGACCTGACCGCCAATTTCATCTCCGGCATCTACATTACTTTCCGCAGACCTTTTGAGGTAGGCCACCAGGTGGAGACCAACGGCTTTACCGGCACCGTGGAGAACATAGAGCTGCGCTCCACCACCCTGCGCACTATTGACGGCCTGCATGTGATCATCCCCAATAAGGATATTTTCCAGAAACCCATTATCAACCACTCCCTTACCCCTGACCGCCGCCTTACGCTCAGCTTTACCGTTCCGCTCAGCCACGCGCAGGCCACTGCCGTGCAGGCCCTGGTCCTTCAGTCATTGCAAGGCTTGCCGGAAATAGCCCCCGGCCGCCCCTGTCAGGCGTTGTTCTCCGCCATTGAAGGCGGCAACGTGCGGATCACGCTCAACTGCTGGGTAAACAACGATGATGTGCGTAACTATGACCTTACCATGAATGCCATTATTACCCGCGTTATGACCGTGCTCAGGGAGCAGCAAATGGTATGATCACAAAAACAGGCCCTTTTTAAAAAATTTCCGGAGTTTTGTCCTGCGCAGGTATTTCCGCCCGTCATTACACTGTTAACAGTTATTCATTACCTACAAACACCTTGTCATGAAAGACTTCATGTTCATTTTTCACAACGGCAGCAACGCCGGTAAGTTATCCCCCGAAGAAATGCAGGACAATATGCAGCAATGGATGGCCTGGATAGACAAGCTAAAAGCAAAGGAGCTGTACGTGGCCGGCGAAGCGCTGCTCCCTGCCGGTAAAATGGTGAAAGGCCCCAAAGGCGTGGTTACAGACGGTCCCTTCGCGGAAAGCAAAGAGCTGGTAGGCGGATTTTTCATTGTGAAAGCTGCCTCCCTGGACGAAGCGGTGGAAATGGCCAAAGACTGCCCGGACCTGCCCCTGAACGGGACGGTAGAAGTACGGGAAGTAATGGTATTTGAAGGCATGTAACACAGGGGCCATGCAGCCAGCCTCCAACACACCCCGGCAGATCGTTGATCATCTTTTCCGGCACGAGTCGGGAAAGATGATCGCTGTGCTGACCCGCATCTTTGGCATGCACAACCTCTCCCTGGCCGAAGATGTGGTACAGGAGGCCTTTCTGAAAGCAGTACAAACCTGGACCTTCAACCAGGTGCCGGACAACCCCGCTGCCTGGCTGATGACCGTAGCCCGGAACAAGGCCCTGGACATCATCCGCCGGCAGCAGCATTTCCGCGCGCTTTCCGGGGAGCTGGCCTACCAGCTGCAGCACGCCACAGAAAGCACTGTGCGCCAGCTGTTCCTGGACACCGAGATCACCGACAGCCAGCTACGCATGATCTTTGCCTGCTGCCATCCCTCCCTGAAAGAAGAAGACCAGATAGCGCTGACGCTGAAAACCGTTTCCGGCTTTGGCACCACGGAAATTGCCCGGGCGCTGGTGACCAATGAAGCCGTTATACAAAAACGCCTGTACAGGGCCCGGCAGCTCATCCGGGAGCAGGGTATCCAGCTGGAAATACCCTGCGGCGGTGAGCTGACGGCCCGCCTGGAAACCGTATACACAGTGCTTTACCTCCTTTTTAACGAAGGCTATAACTCCCTGAAAGCGGACGAGCTGATACGGGAAGACCTGTGTATGGAAGCCATGCGGCTCTGCCTCCTGCTGTCGGAGCACAAGGTAGGCCGGCAGCCGGCCACCTTTGCGCTGCTGTCATTAATGTGCCTGCAGGCCTCCCGCTTCGACAGCCGCATGGACGAGAACAATGGCATTATCCTGTTGCAGCACCAGGACCGCAGCTCCTGGAACCGGGAGCTGATCAACATGGGCTATCACTACCTGCGGCAGTCCTCCTGCGGCGACCGGCTCACAGTCTACCACATTGAGTCTGCCATTGCTGCGGAGCATTGCCTGGCACCCACTTTCGAGGAGACCAACTGGGAGCGCATGCTGCAGCTGTATACCCTGCTGCTGGAGCACAAGCCCATGCCGGTAGTGCAGCTAAACCGTGCCATTGTGCTGGCGCAGCTGGGACAGCAGGCAGCAGCTATCCGGGAAATTACCGCCATACCGGGCATCGAGAAACTACTGGACACCCACCACATTTACAGCGCCGTGCTGGGCGACCTGTACCTGCAGGCCGGCGACAAACCCAATGCCTGCAAGCATCTTACCGCTGCGCTGCGCCTCACGGTCTCACTCGCAGAAAAGAAACTGATACAACAGAAACTGGAGAAGGCGGGGGAAGGTGAAAAGTGAAGGGTGAAGGGATTGCCTTTATGTTCCGCTTCCCACCCATTCACTATTCACTCTTCACTTTTCACCATTCACTTTTCAGTACCTTTGCGTAAACAAATTAAGGGTTATGGCTAAAAAATTTCTGGTATTGGCCATCGGCAGCCTGCTGCTGATCGGCTTATTGGGATATTTTTCTCACTGGGTATGGTGGCTGTTTGCGCTGGTAGGACCTGTAGTGCTGATGGGCATTGTAGATATGCTGCAGACCAGACACGCCATTATGCGCAACTACCCGGTGGTAGGGCGCATGCGCTACTGGATGGAAGACCTGCGGCCCAAGATCTACCAGTATTTTGTGGAAAGCGATACAGACGGCAGCCCGGTGAACAGGATAGATCGTTCCACCATTTATCAACGCGCCAAACGGGAGCTGAACTCCCAGCCCTTCGGCACACAATTTAATGTATATGCAGAAGGGTATGAATGGATGGCGCACTCCATACAGCCGCAGGACTTTGAGAAAATGGACAAGGACCCGCGGGTGACCATTGGCGGCCATGAGTGCCAGCAGCCTTATTCTGCCAGCATCCTCAACGTGTCTGCCATGAGCTACGGCTCCCTGAGCGCCAATGCTGTAGAGGCCCTGAACGGGGGCGCATACATCGGCGGCTTTGCGCACAATACCGGTGAAGGCGGCATCAGCCAGCACCACCTGCACCAGGGCGGCGATATTATCTGGCAGATCGGCACGGGGTACTTTGGCTGCCGGAACGAGCAGGGCCGCTTTGACGATCAGCTGTTTGCCGAAAAGGCCGCGCTGCCACAGGTAAAAATGATAGAGCTGAAAATATCACAGGGCGCCAAGCCCGGCCACGGCGGCATATTGCCGGCGGCCAAGAACACGCCCGAAATTGCAGCCATCCGCCATGTAAAACCGCATACCACGGTATACTCCCCTCCTTACCATACCGCCTTCAGCACGCCCAAGGAAATGATGGAGTTCCTGGCGCACATGCGCAAGCTCAGCAAGGGCAAGCCGGTAGGCTTTAAGCTCTGCATAGGCCAGCCCCGCGAGTTCTTTGCCATCTGCAAGGCCATGATCGTTACCGGCATCTATCCCGATTTCATTACCGTTGACGGCGGAGAAGGCGGCACCGGCGCCGCGCCCCCGGAATTCTCCAACTCCGTAGGCATGCCGCTGATGGATGCCCTGGCCTTTGTGCACGACACATTAAGGGGCTTTAACATCCGCAACAGAATGAAGGTACTGGCATCCGGCAAGATCCTTACCGGCTATCATATACTGCGGGCCATGGCCCTGGGCGCCGATGCCTGCAACAGCGCCCGCGCCATGATGATGGCCATTGGCTGCATACAGGCGCTGCAGTGCAATACCAACAAATGTCCCACAGGCGTAGCCACGCAGGACAAGTGGCTGATGAGCGGCCTGGTAGTGGAAGACAAGAAGCAGCGCGTGGCCAATTACCACCGTGATACCATAGAAAGCGCCATGGAGCTGACAGCGGCTGCAGGGTTAACCAGCCCGCACCAGATCACGCGCAGCCATATTTTCCGGCGCGTGTTCATGAACCAGGTACGCAGCTTTGAAGAGATCTATCCCAGCACGGCCAGCGGTACTTTCCTGGAGGGACTGATACCGGACGCTTTGAAAAAGGAGCTGGAAGTGGTGCATGAGGACAGGTGGAATTAAAAAGTATAAGGAGTCTTGCCGCCACGCGCAAAAAATCATCATGCGACTACTCATTTTACTGCCTTCTACGTCCTCATGGTAGTAACGAACCGGGCCGCTCAATTTTGAGTGGCCCGGTTCATGTTACCGGGCAAGAGCAAGAAATGGTATGTATGAATTATGTGATAGTTATACTACCAGGAAGCGTTATATAGATCCTTCCGCAATATAAGACGAAGCGGAGCCGGTATATTCAATTCAACATCTTCATCAGAGGGGCGGTAGTGGCCACTTGCGTTGTCCCACCACATGATCCTTCCACAGTCGAAATTTATTCTCCCGGCCAAAAGTACGTCTGTCCCTACATAATACAAAGGATTGAACATTTTCGCTGCTATAAGCTTCGCCAGGGACTGATGGCCCACATGGCCCCACCCCAGGGGCTTATCACACGGAGAAAAGCAATATATATTTGCCGGATCATATTTATGAATAATAAAGTGATACCAGCCAGAGGCTTCGTACCTTATCTTATTTGTTGCCAGGCTATGAAGCTCCAGTATACCTCCATTCTTCTGCAAACAAAACGTGTAATCCGCCCCAATGTCATTTTGTGAACAGGAACCACATCTTAACATCCTGGAGGCTATTCTCACCTTTTCCTGGATAACTTGTTCGATCCTATTTAGTGCGGCATCTTCCGGATTCATCTTCAAAGATAGCAATCGTAAAAACCTGGTACACGTTGCAAGTAGCAAAAATATAATCCTCACCCGGATAAATAAGCAACCGGCGTAAAGTTCTTACCCCGCAAATGGAAAGTCGGGGTTTGGACTTTTTAATTTTTGCTTTTTCATTTTTTTACTTATAGAAGGCTTTGGCATTCTGATACAGTATACGCGCGGCCGTTTCCCTGGGGAAATGCGTGGTTATCAGCGTTACTTCCTCATCCCGGAAAGGCTGTGGCGCGCGGGTGGACGGCAGGTCCGTACCAAACATAAGGGCGGCAGGGTTAATATCCACGATCGTTTTCATTACTTCCGCCACCTCAAAATCACAGCGGCTAAAGCCGGTGGCCTTTACTTTGGCGCCATGGGCTACCAGTTCCAGCAGGTAGGGCAGCCCTTCCCTTGACAGTCCCAGGTGGTCTACGCTCACCGCCGGCAGGGCTTTTAGCTGCGGCAGCAGGTTTTTCAGCATCAGTGAATTAATATACAGCTCCGTATGCCAGCCGGCCAGGTCATGTACGCGGCGGGCCAGGCGCTCCAGGTGCTGTACGCCCTCGGAGCCTCCCCGCTGTACATTAAAACGCACCGCCCTTACACCGGCAGCATCCAGTTTCCGTATATCCCTGTCCGGTATATCCGCCGGCACCTGGGTAACGCCCACAAAACCAGGCCCCAGGGCCTGCAAGGCAGCTACCAGGTACTGCTGGTCAAATGCCTGGAAAGAGCCGGATACCACAGCGCCTCCCTTCACGTTCAGCTGCTGCACCCTGGCCAGGTAATCCGCTACGGTAAATACCGGCGGCAGGTAACCCTGGTTAGGCACCAGGGGAAAGCGCGGGTCTATAATGTGAAAGTGGGCATCGAATATCATGCGCCAGCAGCTATTTTGATCACGAATAATTTGCCGGGCGCATCCCCGGGATGCAGGGCAGACAGGTCCAGCGCACAATCCCTGCCCTGCTGCTGCAGGCGTACCGGCGCTTTGCTGCCCAGTATGCTTGCACGGGCGCCCGCGGGGGCAGTATAGTTCCGTATCAGCAGGCGGGGCGCATAGGCAGGCACAATGCAGTACAGGTTATCGTCTTTACGGGTAAAGAACATTTCAATGTGCGCATGCGCCTTTGAAGGCTGCACCATTTCGGTAATGTCATAGTCTGCCATATAAGACGCCTTTTTTACAGAAGGCTGCTGCCCGGGGCTCCACTGGCGGGTACGCTTCCAGGCAGTGGTGCTGTAAATGGCTTCGCCATTTACCTGCAGCCAGTTACCGATATCCACCAGGCGTTGCTGCATGATCACGGGAATGCGGCCATCGGCCGTGGGGCCAATATCCAGCAGCAGGTTCCCGCCGCGGGATACAATGTCTACCAGGGCCAGCAGCAGGTCGTGGCTGCTTTTATAGTCATGCACGTTCTCCATGCGGTTATAGCCGTAGGACTGGCCGATACCCCGGCTCTCTTCCCATACCACGCCGGGTTCCATGCCGCTGCCGTATTCGGAGGTCAGGTAGGTGCTGGCGCTGTTATGCCCGCGGGTATTGCTGCCCCAGCGGTCGTTCACCACCACTTCCTCCTTCACGGGCGATTCATTGTACAGCCAGGCCAGCAGGGCGGGTGAGTGCCAGGCCGTATCCGGCAGGTCCCATTCGCCATCGGAAAAGATCACACTGGGCTTGTAACGGGTTACCAGGTCCTTGAACTCCGGCTCCATCACTTCCTTTATATACTGCTGCTTGTTGGACAGCCACAGTGGATTGTACCATTCGTACAGGGAGTAATAATATCCCATGCGCAGGCCGGCTTTGCGCACGGCTTCGGTAAGGTCGCCCAGCAGGTCACGTTTAGGCGTTCCGGTTACCGCGTTCCAGGGGCGGCCCCAGGACTTGTCTGCCCAGGGGCTGTTCCACAGGCAGTACCCTTCGTGGTGCTTGGAGGTAAGCACCACATAGCGGGCGCCGGACTGGCGGAAGATGTCTGCCCACTGCGCGGGGTCAAAGAGCGAGGCAGTGAACTGCTGCTCAAATTTTGCATAGGGAAAGTCCCTGCCATATTCCTTTTCGTGAAAGGCCTGAACCTGCCGGTGTGTTTTGGCATCCGGCTGCATGAGGTTATGCCAGTACCATTCCGAGTATCCGCCCGGGCCTACCACAGCAAAGGACGGTACCGCATACACGCCCCAGTGAATGAAAATCCCGAACTTGGCTTCATGGAACCAGGCCGGTATTTTCCGTTTATTTAACGATGCCCAGTCGGCTGTATATTGCTGGGCAGATGAAGGTAGCAAGAAGCATACGATCAGTGTAAATAAAAGGCAAGCTCTTTTCATAGTGGAATGCTTAATGTATGAGTATGAATACAGGGTGATATGAAGCAGGATCGCGGCCTTATTCCTGAGCTTCGATATCCTGCTTCCTGCTGCTTACTTTCCGCCTCCTGCTCATTCCAGCGCTCCTGCGGCTGCTTCGTCTACAAACCAGTGCAGCTCGCCGTCCTGCGGGCGTATCAGTTGGGAAGGAAATTGCTCGGCGTTAAAGGTGCCTTCTATTACATTCTTGAGGGTGATCGCCTTGCCGGCCCCGGTGGCCATAAACACCACGCAGGCGGCACGGTTCACTACGGGTGCGGTAAGCGTAACGCGGTACATGTGCTGCGCCGGCAGGAAAAAGGCCTTTACCCAGGCCTGCTGCTCCTTTACCACGGCTGTGCCGGGAAACAGGGACAGGGTATGCCCGTCGTCTCCCATCCCCAGCAGCACCAGGTCAAATGTAATGGCATTGTCATTGAAATATTCCCGCAGCAACTTTTCGTAAGCTTCAGCCGATACTTCGGGCAGCATGTCCGTACGCATCACGTGGATATTTTCTGCCGGCACGCCTGCAGGCGTTAGCAGCGTTTCGTAGGCCATGCGGGCATTGTTGCGCTCATCGTCAAAGGGCACCACCCTTTCATCGCCCCAGAAGAAATGTATCTTTTCCCAGGGGATCATTTCCAGGTAAGGTTCCCGGGCCAGCAGCGTGTACAGCTGTTTGGGCGTGCTGCCGCCGGACAGCACAAAGGTAAAACGTTCCTGGTCCTGCAATACTTCCTGTATATAGTTGCTGATCCAGGCAGCCAGGTTCTCACTCAGCTGTTGCGGGTCTTTGGCAATGTGAAGCTCCATAATGAATTGTTTGATGTGCGGATGTGCAGATAGATTGATGCGAAGATTACCGGTATCTGCACATTTGCATATCTGCGCATCCGCACATGATTGTTATTTTGGTAAGTTGATCCAGCTATGCCCGTCCTGCGCGATCAGCGCATCTGCGTCGTTCGGTCCCCAGGAGTCCGGTGCATAGTTGGGAAAGTCCTGCGGCTGCCGGTGCTCCCAGGTTTCCAGGATCGGCATGATCACTTTCCAGGCCGCTTCCACCTGGTCTGCCCGCATGAAGAGGGTAGCATCGCCTTCCATCACATCCAGCAGCAGCGTTTCATATGCTTCCGGTGCATGTTCCCCATAAGCGGCATCGTAGTTGAACACCATCTCTACGGGGTCCAGCGTCATGGTCTGGCCGGGGCGCTTGGCCTGGAAGCGGATACGTATATCCATTTCCGGTTGTATGCTGATGGTGAGGCGGTTGGGCCGCCAGGTTTCCGCAGATTCCGCCGGGAACGCATAGTGCGGGGCCTGCCGGAACTGCAGCGTGATCTGCGTGGTTTTCTGGTGCAGGAACTTGCCGGTGCGCACGTAAATAGGTACGCCCTGCCAGCGCCAGTTATCAATATAGAATTTCACGGCAGCGTAGGTATCTGTATTGGAGCCTGGGTTTACGCCCTTCTCCTCGCGGTAGCCTACCACCCGTTCCCCTTTCATCCAGCCGCTGGAGTACTGGCCGCGCACGGCATTCTCATGTACCTTGTCCTTGCTGATGGGGCGGATAGCGTTCAACACATCCACCTTTTTATTCCTGATCTCGTTGGCGTCAAAAGACACAGGGGCTTCCATGGCCACCATGCAGAGCAGCTGCAGGATGTGATTCTGCACCATGTCGCGCAGCGCGCCGGACTGCTCATAATAGCCGCCCCTGCCTTCCAGGCCCACGCTTTCGGCTGCGGTGATCTGTATATGCTCAATAAAGTTGCGGTTCCATACCGGCTCAAACAGGGCATTGGCAAAGCGCAGCGCCAGTATGTTCTGCACGGTTTCCTTGCCCAGGTAATGGTCTATGCGGAATATCTGCTCTTCGGAGAACATCCGGGTAAGCAGGGCATTCAGCTCGTGGGCGCTTTTCAGGTCATGGCCAAAAGGCTTCTCTATCACGATGCGGGTGCTGTGGGTATCGCTGCACAGGTTGAGCCGGCCCAGCTTCTGTGCAATGGAGGGCACCAGCTGGGGAGCTACGGCCAGGTAAAAGATCACGTTGGGATGCTGGCCCCACTCCTGTTCCTTTGCTTTCACTATTTCAGCTATCGCATCATAGTCTGCCGCATTCTCGGCATCCATCTGCAGGAAGCTGAGGTGCTGCGCAAATGCTTCCCAGTGTCCGTTCTGCTCTCCTTTGCGGCGGGAGAACTTGCTGATCCCGTCCAGCAGGTGCGCACTGTACGTTTCATTGGTATAGGCGCTTCTGCCGATGCCAATAATGGCGAACTGCTCCGGCATCCAATCATCCAAAAAAAGATTGTATAAAGCGGGCGATAATTTCCGGTAGTTCAGATCTCCGCTGCCCCCGAAAATAAACAGCACGGAGGCCGGCGGACGCTTGTGGTCTTGCATAAAAAATAATTATTAATGTGCAGATGTACAGATGTGCAAATATGCAGATGGCTGAAATTGAATCTTACATTTGCACATCTGCATATCTGCATATCCGCACATCATCTCTGTTCCCAAACTGTATGGAAAGTTCCAGGCATGTCTATACGCTGATACGTATGTGCGCCAAAGTAATCCCGCTGTGCCTGCACCAGGTTGGTAGGCATCCTTTCCGTGCGGTAGGCATCAAAGTAAGACAATGCAGCCATGATGCCTGCTACGGGGATGCCTGCCTGCGCCGCCTGCGCAATTGCCGTGCGGGTGTTGGTCACTATGCCCTGCACCAGCGCCGCCACGTCCTTGTTCAGCAGGATGTTGGGCAGCTCCGGCGACTGCTGGTAGGCAGTGGAGAATGTTTCCAGCAGCACAGAGCGGATAATGCAACCGCCTCTCCATACCTTCACCACCTGCGGCAGCGGTATTTCCATCTTCAGCTCTGCAGAAGCCTGGTATAGCATGGCCAGCCCCTGGGCATAGCTGAGGATGGTGCCAAAATACAGCGCGTCGTGCACCTGTTGTATCCAGGTATCTGCAGGCGTATTGATGCGGGCGGCCGGCGCTTCGTAGAGCCTGGCGGCCTGCACCCGTTCTTCTTTATAAGCGCTCAATGTACGCAATGATACGGCGGTATCAATTGCCGGTATGGCTACAGGCAGGTCCATCGCGTCCTGCGAGGTCCATTTGCCGGTGCCTTTGGAGCCGGCCTTGTCGGAGATCACATCTACCAGGCGGGCGTCCGTCTTATCATCTTTCTGCAGGAAGATGTCTGCTGTTATCTCCACCAGGAAGGACTGCAAAGCGCCTTCATTCCAGGTGCGGAACACCTCATGCAGCCTGTCATTATCCAGCCCCGCGGCTTTCAGCAAGGCATAGGCTTCGCTGATCTGCTGCATAATGCTATATTCAATACCGTTATGCACCATTTTTACGTAGTGCCCGGCTCCTTCCCTGCCCAGATAAGCTACGCAGGGCTCTCCTTTTACTTTTGCGGCAATGGCTTCCAGCATGGGGCGCACCTTTTCGTAGGCTTCGGGATCGCCGCCCGGCATAATAGCGGGGCCGGTACGGGCGCCCATCTCACCACCGGAAACGCCGATGCCCATAAAGTGCAGCTGCTTTTCCCGCAGGTATTGCACCCGCCGGAGCGTATCGGTATAGTGGGAGTTGCCGCCGTCTATCACTACGTCGCCCGGTTCCAGCAGGGGCAGCAGCGACCCTATCACATCATCCACCGGCTGGCCTGCAGGCACCAGCATCATGATACGGCGCGGGCGCTGCAGCAGCTGTATCATGGCGGCCAGTTCTGCTACACCCTTTACCGTTGTACCTGCCGTGGCGGCCGCTTCCAGCGCGTTGGTCTTGGTAGCGTCCTTATCAAAACCGATAACGGAAAAACCATGGTCAGCCATATTCAGTAACAGGTTCCTTCCCATTACACCCAGGCCGATCATTCCAAAGTCATATAAGCTGTTTGACATAAGCAATCGTAAAAGTAAAAGTGAAAGTAGCTATAAAATTAGGACAAATCCTGTTATGAATGATTAATTACACCATGTTACCCCGTTACACCTTTGAAAATCACAATAAAAACCCTGATAATGGCAACTGCGGTCCTACGCGGAGTTACGCCCTGCATTAATAATGCCGAATGAGCAGCGCACTACCAGCTTCTGGAACACTTCCCTGTGCCCGTTGCCGTCCTGCTGTTTTTCCAGCTCCCGGATACGGGCAAGGGCATACTGCTGGATGGTGGCCAGCGGCAATACAATGCGCTCCCGCATCTGTATGGACAGCTGGTCTACGGGGTTGGCGGCCATCAGCGTGCTGGCGCCGGACAGCCGCAGCAGGTATTGCCTGGTCAGCTCGAATTCATCATGGATCATGCGCCAGATGGGGCCATACTGCGGGTCTTTGCCCAGGTGGGCGGTGAGCGGGAGATAGCTTTTTATCATTGACATCTCGCAATTGTCCAGCAGCGTTTTAAAGAACAGGGATTGACGGTACAGGCGCTCCACCCCTTCCCACTTACCGGCTTTATCCAGCTGCTGCAGGGCGGAGCCTACGCCGTAAAAGCCGGGCACATTCTGCTTCAGCTGGCTCCAGGCGCCCACATAGGGCACGGCGCGCAGCGTATCCAGTGTAAGCTTGGCGTCTGCATTGCGCTTGGAGGGCCGGCTGCCGATATTGGCTTCCGCATAATAGGGCAGCGGGCTGGTATGCTCCAGGTAGTCCAGGAAGCCGGGATGCTGCTTCAGCTTGTTAAAGGCGCGGTAGCCTTCATCGGCCAGGGCCTGCAGCAGCGCTTCCTCCGAAGCGTCCAGCGTTACCTGGCGGGAAGAGAACAGCTCGTTGGTAATACCGGCATGCACCAGCTGCTCCAGATTGTACTGCGCTGTATCAATGGTGCCAAAGTTGGAGCTGACCGTTTGCCCCTGTATGGTAAGCTGGATCTCTTTATTGGCAATATTGCGGCCCATAGAGGCATAGAACTGGTGCGTTTTACCGCCGCCACGCCCGGGAGGGCCGCCACGGCCATCGAAGAATACCACGTTGATGCCGGCCTCCCGCGACAGGCGGGTCAGCTCTTCCTTGGCCTTGTAGATGCTCCAGTTGGCCATCAGGTAGCCGCCGTCCTTGGTACCGTCGGAAAAGCCCAGCATGATGGTCTGTGTATTATTGCGCTGGTGCAGGTGCTGGCGGTAGTCCGCATTTTCGTATAACGCCTGCATAACCCTGCCGGCCTGCTGCAGGTCGTCAATAGTCTCAAACAGGGGCACAATGTCCACGCTGAGCTGCTCCTTTTTCCAGCCGCCCAGCAGGAACAGCGCGTATACTTCTATCACGTTGAGCGCGCTGGTGCTGTGGCTGATGATATAACGGTGGCAGCCTTCCTCCCCGTTGGTCTGCTGTATGGTTTGTACTGCCCTGATGGTTTCCAGCGTATCGCGCTGCAGCTCGTCCTGCAGCAGGTTGCTGTTCACCGGGCCGCTGATCTGCAGCAGCGCTTTTATCTTTTCTTCTTCTGAAAGCGAGGCATAGTTGTCCGGCAGGGCATCGCTCAGCTCTGCAATGGTTTCCAGCAAGGGCCCGTGCACGGAGCTGTCCTGCCGTATATCCAGGGAGGCGAAGAACAGCCCGAACAGCTCTACCCGGTTAATGAGGGCTTCCACCATGTTTACGAACAGGCCGTTGTGCTGCTCCTGTATGGTATTGCGGATACGCTCCAGGATGCCGAGTATCTCGTTGCGGTCCAGGTCCACCCGGTGGCCGGGAATGAACAGATTGCCGTACAGCTGCTGCTCCAGCCTGGCCAGCTCATTTTCCACGCCGCGGAAGGTAAGGCGGCGCCTGAGCTTGCGCACATCCTGGTAATAACATTTAATGATTGCGCCGCGCAGGGCATTGGCTACCTGCAGGGTGGTGGCGCATTTCACAAAGGGGTTGCCGTCGCGGTCGCCGCCGGGCCAGAAGCCCATGCGAATCAGCGCGTGCCGGCTGTTGAATGCCGCCGGGAAATGCGATTTCAGGAATGTGACCGTGCGCCCGGCTGCATGGTAGAACACATTTTCCAGGAACCATACCAGGCTCACCGCTTCATCATAAGGCGTGGGCTTTTCCTTTTTGAAGAAAGGCGTTTTGCCCAGCTGCTGCAGGTACATATTTACCTGCGCCGTATTATCGTTGATCAGCGCTTTGGAAAGATCGTTGATGATGCCCAGCACCTCGCCGGGATAGAACTGGGTAGGGTGCGCGGTGAGCACCAGCCGAACGGAAAAGTCCTTCAGCTTCTCTGCCAGCGCCGGCTCTGCCTGTGCCTGCATTACGGCAGACTGCAGCTGCCGCAGGGTGCCGCTGCCCTGCATGTCGTGAATATCGCGGAAAGCAGCATCCTCCAGCGCATCGAACAACACTACCTGGCGTTCTGCATACTGCACAAAGCGGAACAGGAGGTCCAGCTGCTGCTGCTCATCCTTATAGGTGGTATACTGCTCGAAAAAGGTCCTTAATATTTCTGCGGGGCTCTGCCCTTTATCAAACCCCTCCTCGCAATGCAACAGGAACAAAGAAAGAAAGATGCCTGTTTTTTCAACCCGGTGAAAGGGCAGTGAGGTAAATAAACTGTTATATAGCTGAAATTTGGTTCCTACCAGGTTCCTGAATAATTGCAATGTATTGTTGACCGGTGCTTCCATGCTTACTGATTTGCTGATTCCCGCACGAAAAATACGAAGAAAAGCGCAGAAAGCATAATGCTGAACGCTGCATGCTGCGGGTTTAACTATGTTATGCATCCGTCATGCAGCGCTCAGCATACCGGGGCCTCAGTTCAACTTGAAATTCACGGGTATGGAATACAGGACAGACACTGCACGCCCGTTCTGCCGGCCGGGTTTCCAGCGGGGCATGGCCTTTATCACCCGGGTGGCCTCTGCTTCCAGGCCGCCGCCCTTAGGCAGGCTCACTACCTTCACGTCCTTGATCCGGCCTTCATAATCCACTACAAACTGCACCGTTACCACGCCGGAAATATTGTTCTCTGCCGCCAGATGCGGATAGCGGATATGATCTCCCAGGTATTTTGCCAGGGCCTCCATGCCGCCAGGAAAGGAAGGCGGCACCTCCACGCCTGTAAACACCGTTTCCCTGTCATCCCGCGGCGCGGGCACCGGGGCTTCTATTACGCCGGTGCCGGCCGCTTCCGGCACCGGGGCGGGATCAATGCCATCCTCCATACCCTCGGCAGTGGTAACCCCCACGGCTTTGGTGGTCAGCTCATCCATAGGCGGCGGCACATCTTCCGGCGCTACTGCTTCATCTGTCACCACAGCAGGCGGGGTGTATCTTAGCGTGGGCTTAACAGCAGGCGGGGGAATGGATGGAAGGGCCGGCGGTGGTGGAAGCGGTTTGGCCTCCTCTATTAAAGGGTCAATGGGGCGAAGAGGGACAACAGCAGGTGGCAAACTCCGTATATGCGTTCCAGATACCAGCAGCCGGTTGTTGATCACATAGCCGGCAATGACCACCAGTACAATGGAAGCAGTGCCCAGCATGGCCTTGCGCACCCGCTGGTCATACTTACGGCGCAGGGCATACGCGCCGTATTCCTTGTTCCTTCCATCAAAGAGGACGTCAAGGAAATCGGTGACGGGGATAATAGCTGTGTTCATAAAGTAGTGTTTCTAATCAGATGCCCCGGGTAGATATTTTCCATACGCGCCGGAAGAAAAATAGTGGCTGTGGCAAAATAATTGTGACACTGTAAGGGTACGAAAAATCTTGCTGCATGAAAAACCTGCTGACCATAGGGGCCATACTGGCAATCGCGGCCTGCAACAATGCTTCCAGGAACAAGGCTACAGACAGCACCGCGGCCGAGACCCGGGGCGATACTACCAGCAATGTAGTGGACACTGCTGCCCTGCCCGCGCCCTATGCTACCAGATCCGTTAAGCGCTACAGCGAAGTGCTGGGCTGGCCCGCAGATAAAAAACCGGTGCCCCCTGCCGGCTTTACCGTTACCAAATTCAGCGACAGCCTGATAAATCCGCGCTGGATCTACATTGCGCCCAACGGGGATGTGCTGATAGCAGAAGCCAATACCAGGATGGACCCGGTAGAAAGGGTTAAATCCATTGCCACCGGCAAGGAACAATCCGGTTACGAAACCTCCAGCGCCGACAGGATCACGCTTTTCAGGGATACCACGAAAGATGGCGTGCCCGACCTCCGCACTATCTTTGCGCAGGACCTCGACCAGCCTTTCGGTATGCTGATACTGGATAACAAATTTTACGTGGCCAATACCGGCGAGCTGCTGGTATTCCCTTACCAGCAGGGACAAACGAGCATCCGCGGCAAAGGGAGGAAAATACTGGACCTGCCCAAAGGCGGCTACAACAACCACTGGACCCGGAACATTATTGCCAATGCTGACGGCTCCAAAATATATATCGCCGTAGGCTCGGCCAGCAATGCAGCAGAGCATGGCATGCAGGAGGAAGTGCGCCGCGCCTGCATACTGGAAATAAACCCCGACGGCAGCGGTGAACGCATCTATGCCAGCGGCCTGCGCAACCCCGTAGGAATGGACTGGGCGCCCGGCACCCGCGTGCTGTGGACGGTAGTCAATGAACGGGATAACCTGGGCGATAACCTGGTACCGGACTACCTTACCCATATAGAGCCGGGCGGCTTTTACGGCTGGCCCTACTCCTACCTGGGCGGGCATGTAGACCCTCAGGTGAAGGAACAGCGGCCCGACCTGGTGAGCAAAGCACTGGCGCCGGATGTGCCCCTGCCCTCGCACACTGCATCGCTGGGCTTTACTTTTTATGACGGTAATGCTTTCCCGGACAGGTACCGCAACGGCGCTTTCATTGGGCAGCGCGGCTCCTGGAACAGCAGCGTGCTGGTAGGTTATAAAGTAGTGTTCGTGCCCTTTAGCAAGGGGCAGCCGGCCGGCGCACCGGAAGACTTCCTGACCGGCTTTATTGCAGATACAACAGAAGCGCGGGTATATGGCAGGCCGGTAGGAGTGGCGGTGGCGGCAGACGGCGCATTGCTGGTAGCGGATGATGCCGGCAACACCGTTTGGCGGGTATCCCGCACATCCAATAATTAAGCACAAGCTGCGGAATATTTTCTACATTAGTTCCCTGTATGAAGCAAATTGTTTTTTTCCTTGCGGCGCTGCTGCCCGTAATGGAAATAGCTGCGCAAAGTGCCACTGATACCAGCACACACCAGCTGCGTGAAATTGTAGTGGAAGCCTATCTTCGTAAACAAACCCTGCTGCAGGTACCCACCTCCACCAGCGTGATCACTAACAGGCAGTTCCAGCTGCAACCCGGTATTACCCTCCTGCCGGCCATGAATACGGTACCGGGGGTACGAATGGAAGAACGCTCTCCCGGCAGCTACCGCCTTTCTGTAAGAGGCAGCCTGCTGCGCTCCCCCTTTGGCATCCGTAACGTAAAAATATATATGGATGAAATGCCGCTCACCGATGCAGGCGGCAATACCTACCTGAACCTGGCCGATCCCGGCAGCATACAAAGCGCGGAGATACTGAAAGGTCCCGACGGCAGCCTGTTTGGCGCCAACTCCGGCGGCGTGATCCGGCTGCAGCCGCTGCCGCCGGCTACGGACAGCAGCCACCTGCAGGCCGGCATCCAGGGCGGCTCCTACGGGCTGTTCCATGAAAAGGCCGGCTGGCAGCAGCAATGGGGGCCCTACCGGCTCCACCTGTACCAGGCCTACCAGCGGGCAGACGGCTACCGGCAGCACAGCGCCCTGGAAAGATATTACGTGCAAACCGCCCAGCAATGGCAGTACAATACACGCAACCAGCTGAAGCTGCTGGCTTTTTACAGCGATCTTTCCTACCGCACACCTGGCGGGCTTACGGAAGCGCAGGCAAAGCACAACCCGCGTGCGGCACGACCGGCCACGGCTACGCTGCCGGGGGCCGCTGAGCAAAAGGCTGGCATCTATAACCGTACTTTCCAGGGGGGCCTGGTGCATGAGGCCAATCTCAGCCCCGCCTGGCGCCACGTGATCACCGTGTTTGGCGCTAACACGCACTTTGAGAATCCTTTTATCACCAATTATGAAGCCCGGGACGAGAATACAGCAGGCCTGCGCACTTACCTTTCCTTACATGACCAGCCTGTAAGAGGCACGGGCCTCCGCCTGAACTGGAACACCGGCCTGGAATGGCAGGGCACTACCTCCGATATCATCAACTACGGTAACCGGGGCGGTGTACGGGATACGATACAGGCGGCAGACAAGCTGAAAGCGCAGCAGCATTTTTACTTTACCAGCCTTAGTGTACGCCTGCATGAAAGATGGATATGGGAAGCGGCCGTAAGCCTGAACTATTACCGGTATACCTTTAATGAGCCGGCCAAAGGGGACAGCACGCGGAAATTCAGCCCGCAGCTGATGCCGCGCTTCTCCCTGTCCTACCTCATTACACCGGCACTGGCAGCCCGGCTTACTGTAAGCAGGGGCTACTCCCCGCCGGCCATTGCGGAGGTGCGCGCCTCGGATAATATCATCAATACTGCGCTGCAGGCGGAAACCGGCTGGAACCACGAGGCCGGGCTGCGCCTTTCCGGGAAGCGCAACCGTTACTGGCTGGACGCTTCCGTATATTATTACCGCATGCAGGACGCCATTGTAAGGCAGTTGCATGACGATGGTACGGAGTACTTTACCAATGCCGGCGGCACTAACCAGGCCGGCGTGGAAGCACAGGGGATGCTGTGGATACTGGCCCCGCGCCGGCGCGGCGCTGTCCGCGGCCTGCAATGGCAAAGCAGCTATACCTACAGCCATTTCCGGTTCAGGAATTACAACAGCGCGGGAGAAGATTATTCCGGCAACGACCTGACGGGCGTGCCCGGCCATGTGCTGGTGAGCAGCCTGCTGGTGCAGCTGCCCGGGGGCATGTACCTCTTTGGCCAACATAACTTTACCAGCCGCATTCCACTCAATGACGCCAACAGCGCCTATGCCGGCGCTTATCACCTGGTGCAGTGCAAGGCGGGATGGGAGGTGCCGCACCGCGGCAAATGCCGTATAGCCGTTTTTGTGGGAGCGGACAATTTACTGAACCAGTATTACAGCCTGGGCAATGACCTGAATGCATTTGGCCAGCGGTTTTACAACCCGGCTCCTGGCAGGAATTACTTTGGCGGTATTTCCCTGATGCTATAGTTATTACCAGCAGCAGGCCTGCCAGCTTCCCGGCTTAAAAAAGCCCTACGCCATCCTCAATACCGGTCACGTAGGCCTTTAGTGGTGTATTGAACTGCTGCCGGTAACCCTGGCCCGCTTTGGCAACAAGATCATTCACGGCATCCTTCTGTACAATGTTGATGGTGCAGCCGCCAAACCCGCCACCCATCATGCGTGCGCCCAGTACGCCCGGCTGGCCGGAAGCCATGTCCGCCAGCCAGTTCAGCTCGGCGCAGCTTACGTCATACAGCTTGCTCAGTCCTTCGTGCGTGGCCCACATCCGCTGCCCGAAGGCATGCAGATCATTGCGCAGCAGGTCATTGCAGGCATCCTGCAGGCGCTGTATCTCTTCCACTACATAGCGGCAGCGGTTATACGTAACGGCATTGTGCGGTTTTACATAAGCGTCCAGCATGTCCATAGTCACTTTACGCAGGCTGTCTGCTTCCGGATGGTGCTGCCGTACCAGCATTACCCCCTGCTCGCATTCTGCGCGGCGGGTATTGTACTCGGAGGAGGCCAGGGAGTGCTTTACCTGCGTATCCAGCAGCACCAGGCTGATATCGTCAAAGCGGAAAGGAATGTACGCATGCTCCAGCGTAGCGCAATCCAGTTTTATCAGGTGCTGGCGCTGACCAAAGAGGCTGGCAAACTGGTCCATGATGCCGCAACGCACGCCTACGAAATTATTTTCTGCGGCCTGCGCAATGCGGGCCATGTCCAGGGTAGAGATGTTCAGCTCAAACAGCTGGTTGAGGGCAAACAGCACTGCGCATTCCAGCGCAGCGGATGATGAAAGGCCGGCTCCCTGCGGAATGTTGCCGCCAAAGACGCATTCAAAGCCGGATATGGGGTACCCTCTTTGCATCAGCTGCTGTACCACCCCCTGTAAATAGTCGGGCCAGTGTTGCTGGGTAGGCTGCAGGGCATCCAGGCTACCGCTGTAATGATCGTCCAGGTCCAGCGCATGAAAACGCAGCTGCCGGTCGTTCCGTTTGATGATGCCCAGGTAAATCCCTTTATCAATGGCAGCCGGTAGTACAAAACCGTTGTTATAATCGGTGTGCTCCCCTATCAGGTTAATACGGCCCGGCGCCCGCACCAGCAATGGCGCTGTGCTGAAACGGGCTTTACAGAATTGCTGCAGGGTTGCAGCCGGGCTGGCAGACGGTTGAACGGAAGCTTGGATCTCTTGCAAATGCATGTGGAATTACGTTTTCGTTGTTTTTAGTTCCAATTATTGTAATCGATTACGTTACTAAAAACAAGGGTTTTATCATAACGCTTTCGCAAATAAAAGTAATCGATTACTTTATAAATTCCAAATGAATATACCGGGTGCCAGGGTGCGTAACGCATAACGCCGGATGCCTCTTTATCCGTTCAGCGTCAGGCGTTCCGCATTCAATGTTTTGCGCAGGCTGGACTGCCGGAATACAGGCACCGGCTCCAGTATAATGCGGGATTTGGTGTGGTGCTGCACCTGGCCGGCGCCTCCCTCTATCATTTCCAGCAGCAGCTTGAAGGCCTCCCTGCCCATTTGCACGGTTTGCTGGTCAATGCTGCTCAGGCTGGGGGTAATATGTTCGCCGAAAGCCTCGTTGGCAAAACCAATGACGCCAAACTGGCCGGGAATGCCTATCCCGCGGTCCTTCAGCTCTTTAATAGCGCCGAGGGCGGAGAAATCCTCCACGGCAAATACGGCATCCGGGGGATGGGGCTGCGCCAGGAGATGCCGGACGGCCTGCCGGCCTGCTTCAATAGATACGTTGCCGTTATAGATAAGGGTATCGTCTACCGGCAGCTTGTTGGCGGCCAGGGCGGCCTTGTATCCTTCCAGCCGGTCGCGGAATATTTTCAGGTGCTGCTGCCCGGCTATATGCGCAATGCGCCGGTAGCCCTGGTGCACCAGGTGCTCGGTGGCATACCAGGCGCCCTTGAAATCGTCCACCACCACGGAAGGGATATGCAGGCTGTCATTGGCCCGGTCAAAGAACACCAGGGGCAGGCCCCGTTCCTTTACTTCCAGGTAATGCCGGAAATCCGTGGTCTCTTTGGCAATGGACGCCAGGATGCCGTCTACCCGTGTGCCCAGGAAGGTGGCGATCCCTTTGCGTTCAAAGGCCGGCAGCTCGTTGGACTGGTAGATCAGCACATTGTACCCGTGCTGGTTGGCAATGCTCTCTATACCATGTATCACCGAGCCGAAAAAATTGATCTCCGCACTGGGAATGATCACGCCGATAATGTGGCTGCGGCCGGAGCGGAGAGAATACGCGATGCGGTCGCGCTGGTAGTGCATGCGCTCTGCCGTGGCCTGCACCAGCCGGCGGGTGCTTTCGCTGGTACCCGGCCGGTTGTTCAGCGCCCGCGATACCGTGGCGCCTGTGAGGTTCAGTTCCCTCGCAATATCCGCTATAGTTACTTTACGGCTCACCTGTGTGTTGAGATTTGGCACTAATGTAGGAAAAACAGTGTTTTTTATGTATTATTCGACATTAATTCCTTCGTTGATATGTCGTCAGCACCGCAACGCTTTTTACCGCTGGATGTGTTCCGCGGCATGACCGTCTGTTTCATGATCATTGTAAATACGCCCGGTACCGGCGATGTGTTTGGCCCGCTGAACCATGCCCGCTGGCACGGTTGTACGCCCACGGACCTGGTATTCCCCTCCTTTCTTTTCGCGGTAGGCAATGCCATGAGCTTCAGCATGCGCAAGTTTGCACAGATGAGCCATGCAGCGGTGGTGGCCAGAATATTCCGCAGAACACTTCTTATTTTCCTGCTGGGATTCCTGATGTACTGGCTGCCTTTTGTGCGCCACGCTGCATCCGGCGGCTGGGAGCTCATTCCTGTTGGCGACACGCGCATCCTGGGGGTATTGCAGCGTATAGCCATTTGCTATGGCCTGGCAGCGCTGATGATCCATTTCCTGCCGGAAAGGCTGGTGTGGGGCCTGTCTGCCGCGCTGCTGCTGGGCTACTGGCTGCTGTTGTGGGCCTACGGGCAGCCTGGCGATCCGTATAGCCTGCACGGTAATGCCGTGCTCCGGTTTGACCGCCTGGTAATGGGCGACCGGCACCTGTACAAGGGAGAGGGCTTTCCCTTTGATCCCGAAGGGCTGCTGAGCACCCTGCCAGCTATTGTGAACGTGGTAGCCGGTTATTACACCGGCCTGTTCGTACAAAAGCACGGGAAAACCACCCATGGCGTTACCAGGCTGATAACCGCGGGCGTGGTGCTGATCATACTGGCGCAGCTGTGGAACCTGGTGCTGCCTGTCAACAAAAAGATATGGACCAGCTCTTATGTATTGTACACTGTGGGTATTGACCTGCTGCTGCTGTCATTGCTTATCTACATCATTGATCTGAAGCACCGGGCCCGGTGGACCGGCTTCTTTACCATATTCGGGAAAAACCCGCTGTTCCTTTACCTCCTGTCCGAAGTGCTGGTGATCTTCCTGTTCTTTTTCCAGGCGGGGCCGGGCACATCCGTGTATGCATGGATCAATATACATATCTTTCAGCCGCTGGCGCCCGGCAAGGTGGGCTCCCTACTATTTGCAGTAGTATTTATGCTGCTGTGCTGGAGCGCAGGCTGGCTGCTGGACCGGAAACGTATATACGTACGGGTATAAAGTATTATTAATTAATTTGCGGAAACCATGGAACTTTCATTAAAAGGGAAGACCGCCCTTGTATGCGGCAGCTCCCAGGGCATTGGCCTGGCAGTAGCGAAGGAGCTTGCAGCTGCAGGAGCAGAATGCATACTGATGGCTAAAACGGAAACACGGCTGCAGCAGGCCCGCGATACGCTGGATACCGGCGCAGGCCAGCAGCATCATTATGTTATAGCGGATTTCCGGGACCCCTCCTGGGTAGAACAGGTGATCAGTTCCCTGACTGCCGGCAAAACCATTCACATACTGGTAAACAACACCGGCGGTCCCGCCCCCGGGCCCATACTGGACGCCAAAGTGCATGCCTTTACAGAGGCCTACCACCAGCACCTGGTGTGCAACCATATACTGGCGCAGGCGGTTATTCCCGGTATGACCGCTGCCGGCTACGGGCGTATCATCAATATTATCTCCACTTCCGTGAAAGCGCCGCTAAAGAACCTGGGCGTGTCCAATACCACCCGCTGGGCCGTGGCAGCCTGGGCCAAAACGCTGGCAGGGGAACTGGCGCCTTACGGCATTACCGTGAACAATGTATTGCCCGGTGCCGTATCCACTGCCCGCCTTCAGTCCATTATAGCGGCCAGCGCCGCCTCGCGGCATATCAGCGAGGCCGACGTGGAGCGGGAGTGGCTGGCAGAAATTCCCATGAAACGTTTCGGACAGCCGCAGGAGATAGCGGCCCTGGTCACCTTCCTGGCATCCGCCTACGCCAGCTATATTACCGGCACCAACATCGCGGTAGACGGCGGCAGAACACCGGTAGGCTGATGCGGCATTAATATTGTATCAAGTATCCCCAAAAACCGGTTTATGATATTGCATCCTCTCCGCAAGCGGCTTTTATTCACAGGGATCGTATTACTGGCAGCCTGCGGCCAGCAGCCCGGCAGCAAAACGCCATCCGCAGATACCAGCGCAAAAGCTATTACGGCCCCGCCGGACCTGGGCCCGCCACCGGCCGTACCGGATACCCAGTTCATTATCGTGGATTCCCTGGTGAACATCCGCGTGAACAACCAACCGGTTCCCCGCCGCCCCGGCGCTTTTGACAGCACACTGGCAGCCTACTGGATGGCATGCTATACGCAGTTCCGGAAGCTGCCTGCTTTCCTGCGCTTTAAATACCAGGGCACTGTAATGATGGGCGCCCGCGGCAGCCTGATGGATGCAGTAGCGCATGTGCAGGATTCACTGAAAGACCATATTGCCAGGGAAAAGTACCAGCTGGATTTTCGCCGGCTGGACCCCTCGCATCAGAAGGAGCTGAAAAGATCGTTCCCGGTATTGTTCCAGAAGAGATTGTGAGGGAGGATCACTCACTCTGCTGCATAAGACTATACAATATCTTCTGCTCCCCTTCGCTTAACAGGGCGCCGGTAATGGAGTCCGCCGGAACAAAATGCCGCTTGAAAGCGGCAATGGCCGCGCTGCTGTCCTTTACATTATAACCCACTATGCGCAGCGCCTGCAGGTTATTAAAGTCCGCGGGCAGGGTGATCAGCGAGGTATCGCCGTACCAGAGGCCAAATCCTTTTTCGGCCAGCTTTTGCCAGGGAAAATAGGCGCTGGGGTCCACCTTGCGGCCGGGGGCAATATCCCCGTGGCCAATAAAGTTGGCAACCGGTATATTATAGCGGTGCTTCAGGGTATCCAGCAAGATGAGCAGGCTCCTGATCTGCAGGGAATCAAAAGGCTCAAAGCCGTTGTTGTCCAGCTCAATACCAATGGAGGAAGAGTTGATGTCCGTAAGACTGCCCCATTTGGCTACCCCGCCGTGCCAGGCCCGCAGGTAGTCATTCAGCATCTGGTGCACCACACCGTCCCGGCAGATCACGTAATGCGCGCTCACCTGGGTGCGGGGCGTCGTGAAAGTGCGCAGCGTTTTGTCGCAGCTGTTCTGCGCAGTGTGATGGATGATCACGTAATTGGGCTTGCGCAGGTTGAAGTTGGTGGTGCCGGCCCACCAACGCAGGGCAGGCACTGAATCAATGTATACCGGTGCAGGCGGTATGCGCAGCGTTTTAGCGTATACTTTTGCCTGCCGCTTGTATACCTTGTTGGTACCGGCGTAGGGAGAACGGGCGCAGCCAAAAGGCAGTGCTATCAGCAATAAGCACAGCCAGCGTGTAGAATAACGGTTCATGTGCATGGTATTCTATAAAACCAACAGTTATGCCAAAATGTTCAGCTACCGGTCGTGTTTACCTGCTGTATCCTCCTGGTGTTTCCATAATTCCCGCGAAATCGGGGCTGTGGGGGAACAGGTGCATAGAAGTACCTTCTACTGCAATATGTCCCTCTTGCAGGATATAAATATGATCAAAGCGGGGCAGCAGGTGCAGGCGGTGAAAAGCTTTTCGTATATCCGGGCTTCTGTTTGGGGTCTACGCTGCTGGCAGGCTCGTTCAGCAGCACCACCTTGCTTTCCCGGGCGGCCAGTATATTGCGGGCCGGCGAAGCAAGATGCAGGAGACAGGAAGCAGGAGGTAAGCAACAGGCATCCATGTCCTGCATCTTACCTCCTGCTTTCTGCATCTTATTTCTCGGCTACTGAAAATGAGTACGGTGCAGCATCCGGGGAGGTGCCCCTGTTCTTGTTAGGTGCGGCGCCCATATCAAAGGTAATGGTGCCGCCCTGCTGCAGCATTTTGTGATCGAACCAGTTCTTGCCATAGGTCTGGCCATTCACCTTGACGGCCTGCACGTAGCGGTTGTCCGCGTTGTTGGCAGGAGCATTGATCACCAGCTTTTTACCGTCTTCCATCAGCACGGTCGCTTTTTTGAACAAGGGTGCGCCTATCACGTACTGCTGGGTACCGGGACATACCGGGTAAAAGCCCAGGGCGGTGAATACATACCAGGCGGAGGTTTGCCCGTTGTCCTCATCGCCGCAATAACCGTCCGGTGCGGGTGTATAGAGGCGGTCCATCACTTCGCGCAGCCAGTACTGGGCTTTCCAGGGCTGGCCGGCATAGTTGTACAGGTAGATCATATGCTGTATGGGCTGGTTGCCGTGCGCATACTGGCCCATGTTCATGATCTGCATTTCCCGTATCTCGTGGATCACCTGGCCATAGTAGCTGTCGTCAAATACCGGTGGCATCTTGAACACGGAGTCCAGCATGCCGGTAAAGGCGGAACGGCCGCCCATCAGGTTTATCAGGCCCTGTACATCGTGGAACACGGACCAGCTGTAATGCCAGCTGTTGCCTTCTGTAAAGGCATCGCCCCATTTGAAGGGGTTGAAAGGCGCCTGGAAACGGCCGTCCTTGTTCTTGCCGCGCATCAGCTTTGTTTCCGGGTCAAATACGTTGCGGTAGTTCTGGCTGCGTTTGGCAAAACGCTCTATCTCGCTGGCAGGGCGTTTCAGCGCTTTGGCCAGCTGGTAGATGGTAAAATCGGCATAGGCATATTCCAGGGTGCGGGCGGTATTTTCATTTACATTTACATCATAAGGCACATATCCCAGCTCGTTGTAATATTTTACACCTTTCCGGCCCACAGAACTTAAGGGGCCTTCATTCTCCGAATTCTTCAGGATGGCCTCATAAGCGGTATTCACGTCAAAGCCGCGGATACCTTTCAGGTAAGCGTCCGCAATAATGGAGGCGGAGTTGGAACCGATCATGCAGTCGCGGTGACCGGGGCTGGCCCATTCCGGCAGCCAGCCGCTTTCCTTGTAGGCATTTACCAGCCCTTCCATGATATGCCCGTCCATAGTGGGGTACATCAGCGTAAAGAAGGGGAAGGCGGAACGGAAGGTATCCCAGAAACCATTGTCCGTAAACATATAGCCAGGCAGTACCTTGCCGTTGTAAGGGCTGTAGTGCATGATCCGCCCCTTGCTGTCCGTTTCATAGAACTTGCGGGGGAACAGCATGGCCCGGTACAGGCAGGAATAGAAGGTGCGGGTCTGGTCTACGGTGCCGCCGGTTACCAGTATGCGGCCCAGTTCCTTGTTCCAGGCGGCTTTGGCCTTTGCCTTGATGTCGGCAAAGCTGCTGTTGCCTATTTCCTGCTGCAGGTTCAGCTCCGCCTGCTCAAAGCTGATAAAGGAGGAGGCTACTTTTACATTCACCTGCTCTCCCCTTTTGGTGGCAAAGCCTATTACGGCGCCTACGTGGTCGTCCTTTGCCTCCAGGCGGCCGGCTGCCAGCGCCTTGCTGGCAAAAGTGGCCTGGTAGGTAAAGGGCTTGTCGAAATACAGCACAAAATAGTTCTTGAAATTGGCCGGCACCCCGCCGCTGTTCTTGGTAGTGTAGCCAATGATCTTCTGCTCTTCCGGTATCACCTTTACATAGGAGCCTTTGTCCAGCGCATCCACCACTACAAAAGCGCTGTCCGTAGTGGGATAGGTAAAGCGGATACGGGCGGCCCTTTCCGTGGGTGTAATCTCCGTGGTCACATCGTGATCCGCCAGGTACACGCTGTAATAGTAGGGCCGGGCGATCTCAGACTTATGGGAGAACCAGCTGGCCCTTTCATCCTCGTTGAAGCGCACATGGCCGGTTACCGGCATGATGGCAAACTGTCCGTAATCATTGATCCAGGGGCTGGGCTGGTGGGTTTGCTTAAAACCCCGCAGCTTTTCCGAATCGTAGGTATACGCCCACCCGTTGCCCATTTTACCGGTTTGCGGCATCCAGAAGTTCATGCCCCAGGGGCAGGCAATGGCCGGGTAGGTGTTCCCATTGGACAAGCTGAATTTGGACGCGGTACCCATTAGCGGGTTTACCCAGTCTGCAGGATCGGTGATCTTGTCCACTGTTTGCGCCTGGGTGTAGCTGGAAGCCAGCACCAGGGCGGTTGCGATTATTTTCCTCATAGTACGATAACGTGATTTTTATCCCGATAAAGTGTGTAAAAATAATCCTTCAGGCGCATGTTGTGCATTATTTTTATAAGCGGCGGACCTGTACGGCTGTTGCATTATTTAAGCTATCTTTGTAACCACCCCATTTAATACTTTTGCCATGAACGCCAATACCCCCAAAATCCTTGTGTTTATTATCATCGGCATCCTGCTCATTAACCTGATATTTCATGTTTTTGGCTCCGGCAGGGGGCTGAAAGAAGCGGTCAGGAACCTGGAAGTAGCCCGGAGAAGCATTGACACTGCCCTGCTGCGCCTGCACGACGCCAGCACCCGGCTGGACTCCATCCAGGCGGACCTGGACCGGCAACGGTCTGTGATCAATGGTATCTATGTAAGGACGGAGCTGATGGACCTGGAAAAAAAAGTGAAAGATGCCCGGAACCGGGCGGAGGCAGACAGCCTGAAAGCCAGGATCGCCGCGCTCCGGGAATACCAGCCGGCCGACTCCGGCATTATTTCCATCGTAAACCTCTAATCCCCCTTTACCATGCAGCCACGTTTTCTCCCATACTGCCTGTTGCTGCCGGCAGTAATAGCCCCCCTCGCCGCCCATGCGCAGGGTAGCCTGAAGCACTTTAACGGGTGCGCCACCCAACACAATTACCGCCTGGCCCTGGGCGACACCATCGTAATACAATGCGACAGCAGTGTGCTGATGAACAGCCAGAATTTCCACATTTATGAAACGGCCTACCGCCAGTACCGCCTCCGCAATCCCAATGCAGACGAGATCATCAGCTCCTATGAAGCGCTGGTGACCCGGCAGGACAGCATGATAGCCAGCGGGCAGCAGGATTATAACGCGCTGAAGCTGAAGTTTGACACGCTTTACTACACCTCCCTGGCCCAGCTGGACCAGACCAGCCGGGATGTGGGCACCGTAAAGGAGCACATCACCCTGATGTCCTCCAGCCTCTCCCGGACGCAGATCCTGATCGGCGACGCCATGGACAAAGTGAACCAGGAAAGGAAAAAGAGCTTCCTGAACCGGCTGTACTGGGGCCTGGGTGGCCTGGGCATAGGCGTGGGCCTCACTGCCCTGCTGGCAGGTATCAACTGAAATGCAGAGCGCCCCGCATTCATTAAATTTGTATTATTATAGAGAAAAGGATGTATACTTTACCGATCCTTTTGCACTTTTCGTCGATCCGTTCGCAGAAGAGCGCCTTTTTACCGTTTATATACAGCTGCAGTGCTTACCATTGCAGTATAATACGAAGGCCAGCATCCAGATTTAACAGCACAAACGGCATGCGCATGAAGCAATATCTTTTACGCAAGAGTATCCCTGTAATAATGGTGAGCCTGCTTTGCAGCAGTATCTTCATTTCCTGTAAAAAAGACGCACAGGAGGATGGTAATAACAACAATAACGGCGGCAATACAACAGCCAGAACGGACGAAGACTCCCTCAAATACCTGATGTACCGCATTATGCAGGTCACCTATGCCGACGGCGGGCGGAATGCGGACAAGGGCCTGCCTACCTACTACTGGTACGGGCAGGTGCCGGCCCTGGACCCGTTCAGCAGCAGCTACAGTACGGGGGAGCACCTGCTTTCCACCATGATGACCTTCCCGGAAGAGAATGGCACGCGGCTGGACCGCTACAGCTTCCTGGACCGCACCGGCTCCCTGGCCAACAAGCTGCAGAACGGCGTGGTCGAGAAAACCAGCGGCAGCACCGGCAGCTTTGGCATGGAAGTGACCTACGCGGCAGACCAAAGTGGAAATACCTACCTGATGGTGCTGTATACCGACAAGCACTCCCCCGCCGGCCAGCGGGGTGTGCAGCGCGGCTGGGAGATCACCGCCATTAACGGGGATGATAATGTGGCCTATGATGGCGAAGGCGGCGCCAACACCACCAAAGTGACCAATGCCGTATACTCCTCTGCCACTACTACGTTTACCTTTAGGAAAACCGACAATACAACTACCACGCTTACACTGGATGCGGGTTCCTATAACGTGAACCCCATCCTGTTTGACACGATCTACAACGTTGGCGGCAAGCAGGTGGGCTATTTTGCATTCTACACCTTTTCCAGCGTCACCAACAGCGATGGCGGCGCTACGGATACCCGGCAGCTGCTGGACCGGCTGTTCAGCAAATTCAGATCCGCCGGTATCCGCGAGCTGATCGTGGACCTGCGCTACAACACCGGCGGGGCCGTATCTACCGCGCAGTACCTGTGCAATGCCATTGCGCCTGCCAGCGCGCAGGGCAAGATCATGTACTATTATACCTATAACGACAAGCTGACCCAAAACCTGGCCGCCACCGGCCTGCCGGCCTCCATCCGCTTTGGCAGCACCGGCGGGCTGCAGCTGGACCATGTATTCTTTATTACCGGCAGCCAGACCGCATCTGCCAGTGAGCTTACGCTGAACAATCTCAAGCCCTACATGGATGTAAAGCTGGTAGGCAACACCACTTACGGCAAGCCCGTAGGTTTTTTCAGTTACACTATTTCCACTTACGACGCCTCCGGTACCGAAAAATACCTGGCAGACCTGTACGCCATCAACTTTGAAACAAAAAATGCGGAACAGAAGGGCGGTTACTATACCGGCATCCCGGTGGATGCAGCAGCGAAAGATCTTGTGAACTATCCCTGGGGCAGTACCCGCGACGAGCACCTCAGCAAAATATTCAGCTACATCCAGACCGGCAACTTCCGGCAGGCCGCTACTGAGCAGCGTATCGCAGGCAACCCTGCCCTGCGCCTAAACCAGCCGCTGTCCATACCCTCCGGCCAGTTTAACGGCATGGTGGACTATAGATGATGTGCGGATGTGCGAATATGCGAATGTGCAAATGAAAATGCAGCGAATTGCACATCTGCCCATCCGCACATTATTCCCTATCTTTGAACGAACATCCGTCCTCTTACCCTATCTTACTGAAACGAGTAGCACTGATATTGGAGCGCACCTATTGTTAACTCATTTACTGAGAAAATGCTGGTCAGCAACAAGCACTTCATACCGGTAATAGGACTGGATATACACATTGTATTACTGTTCGGTTTTCCTGTTCCCCTGCCCCACCCCTACATTGGCCTGGTAATAGACCCCATGGATTACATTCCCTTTCTGGGGGCCACTACCAAAATTAACCATGTGCCCCGCGGCAAAAGCGATACCAGCGGCATTTTCATTATCCTGTTCCATATTCCCATGGGCGGCCCCTTCCTGCTGGCGCCCATGATCGGCCATGACTCCGTGAACTTCTTTGGCAGCCGGCGCGTAAAAGTGGAGGGCAACCTCATGAGCCCTGCAGGGCATATGTTGATGACCTGTAATGACATCGGCATTCCGCTATCCTTACAGCCCGGCAAAAAATTCAGGCCCATTCCCAGCCTGTACCTGCCTACCTCATTCTCCATCCCGCTGTCCTTTGGCCGGCCGGTAATGGTGGGCGGCCCTTATGTGCCGGATTGGGGCGGCGCGGTGCTGAACCTTATTGCTTCCTTTGGCTTTGGCGCTTTGCTGAAAGGCGCCGGCAAGGCCGCCAAAAAGGGTTTGATCAGATTCAACCATGCGCTGAAAGGGAAATTGGGCAGCAATAAGCTGAGCAACCAGCTCTGTCATATGGGTTTTGAGC